>Ga0209806_1000011_pt1 | contig 95500 bp, 98 predicted proteins | sample GraSoiAngelo_152_FD_186166 | JGI IMG/M metagenome (GOLD analysis project Ga0209806, IMG submission 186166) | Grasslands soil microbial communities from the Angelo Coastal Reserve, California, USA - 14_1009_12_30cm (SPAdes) (version 2) | ecosystem: Environmental > Terrestrial > Soil > Grasslands ... | reverse complement strand
TGTTCGACCGTACGCCCGACGGGCGCATCAACCAGCGACCCTTCGGCGGCCACACCTATAGCCGCCTCGCGCACGTCGGCGACCGCACCGGGCTGGAGATGATCCGCGTGCTCCAGGACAAGGGCGTGCATGCCGGGCTCGACGTACATATGGAATGCACGATTGTGCGCCTGTTTGTGGTGGGCGGCCGCGTGGCCGGAGCGCTCGGCTACTTTCGCGAAACGGGTCGCTTTGTGCTGTTCCGTGCAGGCGCGATCGTGCTGGCGACGGGTGGCATCGGCAAAGCGTGGCAGATCACCAGCAACTCATGGGAGTACACGGGCGACGGGCACGCCCTGGCATACGAGGCCGGGGCCGAGCTCATCGACATGGAGTTCGTGCAGTTCCATCCCACCGGCATGGTATGGCCGCCCGGCGTGCGCGGCATTCTCGTGACGGAGGGTGTGCGCGGGGAGGGCGGCGTGCTCAAGAACGCCGCCGGCGAACGGTTCATGTTCCGCTACATGCCCGAGATGTTCAAGGGCGATTTCGCCGAGAGCGAAGCGGAGGCCGATGCCTGGGTGAAGGGGGAGCGCAAGAAGAACCGCCGGCCCCCGGAGCTCCTCACGCGCGACGTCGTCTCCAAGGCGATTACGCGTGAGATCGCGGAGGGACGGGGCACGCCGCACGGCGGCGTATTCCTCGACATCGCCTCCAAGCAAAGCCCAGAGTACATCAAGCAGAAGCTCCCGAGCATGTACCACCAGTTCAAAGAGCTGGCGCACATCGATATCACCAAAGACGCGATGGAGATCGGCCCGACGACGCACTATGTGATGGGCGGTGTGAAGGTGGATGCCGAAACGCAGGAGTCCACCGTCTCCGGGCTGTTCGCGGTCGGCGAGGTCGGGGGCGGCATGCACGGGGCCAACCGCCTGGGGGGGAACTCGCTCAGCGACCTGCTCGTCTTCGGGCGCCGGGCCGGGCTGCACGCCGCGGCGAAGCGCGGGCCGCCCCCGTCCTTCCCCGACGCCGAGGTGGAAGCGACGATGCGCGACGCGCTCGCCCCGTTCGAACACGAGGGCGGCGAGAATCCGTTCGGCGTGCAGGCGGCACTGCAGGCCGTCATGCAGCGCAACGCCGGGATTATCCGCGACCAGAAGGGCCTCGAGACCGCGCTCAGCGAGCTCGAGGGGTTGAAGGGACGTGCTCGGAAGGTGGGGATCACGGGGAGCCGCGAGTACAATCCCGGGTGGCACACGGCGATCGACCTGCGCTCCCTCCTCATCGTTTCCGAAGCGACCGCGCGCGCCGCGCTGGAGCGAACCGAGAGCCGGGGTGCTCATACCCGCAGCGATTATCCTGACTCCGACGAGCGGCAAGCGCGCGAGCAGATCGTCATCAAAAAGGAAGGGGATCGCATGGCGGTACGACGCGAGGCGCAGCCGCCGCTGCCGGCCGACTTGATGAAGCTCGTCAAGGAAGGAGCCTGACCGTGGCGGGGACTGAGCAGCGCCGCTTTCGGCTGTTCCGCGGCACGCGGGAGGGTGGCGAGCTGAAAGAATACCAGGTCGCCGCCGGCGAGGGGTGGGTGGTCCTCGACGCCGTGCACGCCATCCAGGCCGACCAGGCACCCGACCTCGCGGTCCGCTGGAACTGCAAAGCGGGGAAGTGCGGCTCCTGCTCCGCCGAGATCAACGGCAAGCCGCGCCTCATGTGCATGACGCGGATGTCGGACTACCCGGCCGACGAGCCGATCACCGTCATGCCGATGAAAGCGTTCCCCGTGATCAAGGATCTCGTGACCGATGTGTCGTGGAATTACGAGGTCGCCAAGCGCATTCCCGCGTTTCAACCGCGTGCGCCCGACAACGCGGACGGAACGTGGCGCATGTACCAGTACGAGGTCGAGCGCCCGCAGGAATTCCGTAAGTGCATCGAATGCTTCCTCTGCCAGGACGTGTGCCACGTGCTGCGGACGCACGGGAAGCACGACGCCTTCATGGGCCCCGCGATGCTGGTGCGGGCGGCCGTGTACGAGATGCATCCGCTCGACAAGGCCGAGCGTCACGAGCATTTGCGCCGCGAGGGCGGAATCGGTTACTGCAACATCACCAAGTGCTGCACCGAGGTCTGCCCAGAGTCGATCACGATCACCGACAACGCGATCATCCCGCTCAAAGAGCGGGTGGTGGATGCGCACTACGATCCGCTGGCGGCCCTATGGAGAAGGCTCACCGCTCGGTAATCTGAACCCGGCCCGACACCAGGAGCGACCCATGGCCATGCGATCGCCGATTATCGTCTCGACCACGTTCGACGTGCAGGGTCGCCGCATCCGCGAATACAAGGGGGTCGTGCGCGGCATTACCGTGCGGGCCCCCACCATCGCGCAGGGCATCCTCGGCGGCTTGAAGAGCATCGTGGGCGGCCAGATCGGCGCCTACACGGAAATGTGCGAGCAGGCGAGACAGACGGCCTACGACTTGATGGTCGAGCACGCACAGCAGGTGGGAGCGAATGCGGTCATCGGAATGAGCTTCGACGCCTCGGAGGTCGCGGCGCGAGCGTCAGCGACCGAGGTGCTCTGCTACGGCACCGCGGTGGTGCTCGAATAGCGCCCCACGGCGGCCCTTGAAAGGCCCCGCTGCCGGGGTTACTTCCGTCGGTGAGGACTCCCGCGGAGGAGAACCATGCGATATCGACGCTGCTTCGCCGGGATCGCCGCCGCGACGTGGCTGGCGGCGTGCGGCAAGGACGTCGGGGGCCCCAGCCTCGATTCCGTGGCGGGGCACTACCTGGCGTCGAGCTTCGCGACCACCCAGGCCGGCGTGACTACGAACCAGCTGGCGCGAGGGTCCCTCATCGATCTCACGCTCGTGGCGGACGGCGGCACCACCGGCCGGCTGTTCGTCCCCGCCTCGAAGCCGGGCGTCGCCGACTTCGACGCGAGTCTCGCGGGGACTTGGATCCTGGCCGGTGATTCAGTCACCCTCAGTCATGTCGCGGACACGTTCTTACGCGACATGCCGCTCGGCGTCGCCGCGGCGCGGCTGCAGGGCGACAAGACCTTCAGCGGCGTGCGCATCGTCGTCGTTCTGCAGAAACAGTAGGAGGCTGCCCCCCCGCCGACGAGATGAGCGACGTGACCAGTCCCCCCACCCAGCCCGCAGCGATGCGCCTCCCGCAAGCGGGGGGGGCCCCGCCCCGGGCCGCGGCACGACCCACGGTCCTCATCGTGGGGGCCGGCTTCGGCGGCTTGCGCGCGGCGCGCGCCCTTCGCAAGGCGCCGGTCGACGTCGTGATGCTCGACCGTCACAACTACCATCTGTTCCAACCGCTCCTCTACCAGGTGGCGACGGCGGGACTCGAGCCGGAGCAGATCGCCAAGCCGGTGCGCGCCATCCTGCGGGGGCAGCGCAACTTCGAATTCCGCATGGTGGAGGTCACCGGGGTCGACTTCGCGGCGCGGCAGGTCGCGACCGACCACGGCCCGGTGTCGTATGACTTTCTCATCCTCGCGGCGGGCGGCGAGACTAACTATTTCGGTCTGGACGGCATCGTCCGTCACGGGTTCGGCTTGAAGAGCGTGGTCGAGGCGGTGGCGATCCGCAACCAGGTGCTGTCATGCTTCGAGCGCGCGATGCTCGAGCCGGACCCCGAGCGGCGGCGGGCGCTGCTCACATTCGTCGTCGTGGGCGGCGGGCCCACGGGGGTGGAGATGTCTGGGGCGCTGTCGGAGCTGATCCGACTGGTCCTGGTCAAGGATTACCCCCGACTCAACATCAAGGACGTGCGGGTGCTCCTGCTCGAGGCGACCGACCGGCTGCTTGCGACGCTGCCCGAGCGGCTGCGCGAGGCCGCCGCGGAGACTTTGTGGCGCAAGCACGTCGAGGTGCGCTTCGGTGCCGCCGTCCAGGATTACGACGGCGGCCGCGTCGTCTTGAAGGGCGGGGAGGTGATTCCCGCACACACGCTCATCTGGGCGGCTGGCGCCAAGGCCGTCTCACTCACCGCGACGCTCGGCCTCGCCACCGCGCGCCAGGGGCGTGTGACCGTGACACCAACCCTCAACGTACCGGACCACTCCGAGGTGTATGTCATCGGCGACGCCGCGTATCTGGAAAAGGACGGGCAACCGCTGCCGATGATGGCGCCGGTCGCCATCCAGATGGCGGAGACGGCCACCCGCAACATCGTGCGCCAGCTGCGCGGCGAGCCGCCCCTCGGGTTCCGTTACAAGGATCCCGGCTCGCTCGCCACGATCGGCCGCAACGCCGCCGTGGCCTACCTGGGCGGCGTCGCGTTCAAGGGGTTCCTCGCGTGGGTGGTGTGGCTGATCGTGCACATCATCCAGCTCATCGGGTTTCGCAACAAGCTGTTCGTGCTGATGAACTGGGCGTGGGATTACTTCTTTTACGAGCGGGCGGCGCGGCTCATCACGAAGGAATGAGCGGACGCCGCGCCGTGCGGCGCGTGGGCGCGGGGCGGACGCGGCGCACGATCCCGTTCCAGCCGCACTCCACGCACCAGCGCCGCTGCAGCGCGGGGAGCAACCGGTCGAAGAACCGGTTCCGGATCGCCGCCATTTCGGCGCCGCAGTGCGGACAGGTGGGGCCCAGCGGAAGCAGTAAGTAGACCACCGCAGTGATGATCGCGACGCGCATCAGCACGGTCGCCAGCAGAACCAGCACGACCAGCATGCTCCATCATAGTGCGGACGCAGCCGTCGGGCCACCAGGGCGGGGACGCGCTTAGGCGCCGCTGCGCACGAACGCCAGGATGCGCCGTTCCAGCTCACCCAGCTCCAGGGGCTTTACGAGCACCCGTTCCCGCGGCACCGGCGTATTGCCCGGTTCGGACAGCTGGGAGACGTCCCCCGACAGAAACATCACGCGGGCTGCGAGCCCGGGCCTGGCCTGCTCCAGCTTGTCGAACAGCTCCACGCCGGTCATCCGCGGCATGCGCAGGTCGACGAGGATGAGGTCGACATCCTGCGCCCCCAACCACGCCAGCGCCTCCTCGCCATCCGCCGCTTCGTTCACCCGGGCACCGCGGCGGGCTAGGAACTTGGCCATGGGACGGCGCACGGCCTCCTCGTCATCCACGATCAGCACCCGGAGACCGGCCAAGGACGCCGCTGGGCGAGCGGGGGAGAGAGAGGGAGGGGGAGAAGGAGGGGGTTCGTCCACGGCGGCCGCCGCGGCCGCCGCGAGCGCTGGGGCCGCCGCCTCAGACGGGGCCGAGGGGAGCGGGGCAGCGGCCGGCAGCGACAACACGAAACGAGCTCCCCCCGGCGGCGCGGAGTCCAGCATGAGGTCGCCCCCGGCTTCCCGCGCGATCTGGCGCGAGATGTAGAGGCCGAGTCCGGTGCCGCGCCGACCCTTGGTGGTCGCGAACGGCCGAAACAGCCGCGCCATGACGTCCGGCGAGACGCCCCGGCCGTTGTCCGCGACCGCGACGCAGACCCGCCCGTTCTCCACCCACGTGTCCACGGTGAGCTGCCGGGGCGGCTTGATGCCCCGCAGCGCGTCGATCGCGTTGGACAGGAGGTTCACGATCACCTGCTCGAGCTTGATCGCGTCGCCCTCGACGGGCAGCAGATTCGGGTCGAGTCGCCCGCCCACGGCGATCTCGTCCAGCCCGAAGCGGTACGACACCAGGTCCATTCCTCCGCGTACCACGTCGTTGAGATTGACCCGCCCCACCTCGCGCTCCGTGGAGCGCACGAACCGCAGCAGACCGCGCAACAGCTTGGCCGCGCGTCTCGCCTGGCGGAGGATCTGCAGCATCTCGCTGCGCTGCTCTTCCGTGGCCGCCCCATCGGCAATGCGGTTCTCCGCGTGCGCCGCGATCGCCATGAGTGGGTTGTTTACTTCGTGCGCCACGCCCGCAAGCAGCTCGCCCGCCGCCGCGAAGCGGCCTTGCTCCTCGGCGCGATCGCGCAGTACCCGCGTCATTTCGTTGAAGTGCTGGGCGAGCCGCCCCAGCTCGTCGCGGCCGCGCACGGACACCTGGGTGGTCAGATCTCCCTCGGCGACGCGGGCGAGCCCGTCCTCGAGCTCGGCCAACGGCCGCCACACGCGCCGGCGGATGAGGTAGGCCACCAGCGGCACGGCGAGCGCGCCGAGGACGAGCCAGAGGATGGTGTCTCGCAATACCTCGCTCGCGGCCGTCTGCAGGGCTCGTTGCCGGTCCAGCAGATCCCGGCGCGCCAGCTGGCCCGCCGCGAACAAGCGCTGGTCGACGACCTGGCCGAGACTGTCGAGGGTCCGCAGCCGCCGGGCCGCCTCGTCCCAGCGGCCGAGCCGTAGCAGCGAGACCTGTTCGGCGAGCGCGGTCCCCATCTGTGACATCGCCTCATCGGAGCGGGCCAGCTCGGCGCGGAGCGGACCGGGGATCGTGGCGTAGGGGCGCGCGCCCGCGCCGCCGCCGACGGCCACGAAGTGCACCATCGAGTTGAGCGTGTCGGGGGCCGGGGCCGTACGCGATTCGACCAGGTGTCGCGCGATCGACGCGGCGTGGTCGAGCGCGTTGTTCCGGCGGGCCTGGTCGTCCTGCAACGAGACGATCGCCTCGGTGCCTGCACCGAGCGCCAGCGCCGCGGAGCGCACGCGGAAGAAGAGGTACAGGGGCAGCCCTGCCGAGTAGACGCCCGCGGCGAGCATCATCAGGAGCAGCGTGGTGCGGAGGCTCACGGGCTCGCGGGCGGCGCGAGCCACGCGGCCGGCGGCGCGCCTCACGGCGCACGCCCCCGCGGCGCGGGGGTAGCGAGCGGCGGTCTACATCGCACGAAGGCGTCCCTTCAACGGGAAGCGCGCGGAATGATAGGCGTTAAGATAACCCCTTCCCAGTTCCCCCACCGGTCACGTGTCACCAGGCCCGGCGGGGCGTGACGCACGCTGGCGCGCGCCGCGTCGGCACCGCACATTCACCACACGCGAGTGCGGCTACCGGACACCCGAAGCGAGATGGACATGGCTACCGACACCCTCGATCGAATGAAAATCGTCATCTACTACGCGATCTGGGCCACGATCTGCGCCGCCCTGGCCGGACTCGTGATCGCGGGGCTACACACCTGGTTGTTCAGCTACATTCCCAGCCGATCGGGGCTCATTTTCACGATGGTGAGCGACGTCGTGACCGCGCTGGCGATCGCGGCGGGGCAGGGCGCGGTGGCGCTGGTGACGGGCAGCGTGCTGGCCCGGTTCGGCAACCCGCTGCAACGGACCGTGTTGCTGGGGCTGTTGCTAGGCGCCTTCGACTTCGCCATGTACTTCCTGCAGATGGCCGTGCCCAGCACCGAGCTGGGGTGGACACCGGACATCATCATCCTGGCGGTGGCGACTGCGGCGATCACGCTGCTCGGCATCAGGTCGCAGGCGGGCTCGGGGGTCACGTCCTGACCGCGCCCCCCGGGGGGGGGCGTCACAGTTTCGGCAGGGTGATGCCGCGCTGCGCCTGGTATTTGCCCTGCTTGTCCTTGTAGCTGACCTCGCATTCGTCACCTTCGTCCGCCGTGAAGAACAGCACCTGAGCGATGCCTTCGTTGGCGTAGATCTTCGCGGGCAGCGGCGTCGTGTTGGAGATTTCCAGCGTCACGAACCCCTCCCACTCGGGCTCGAACGGCGTGACGTTCGTGATGATGCCGCAGCGCGCGTAGGTGCTCTTGCCCACGCAGATCGTCAAGACGTTACGGGGAATGCGGAAGTATTCGACCGAGCGCGCCAGCGCGAACGAGTTGGGCGGCACGATGCACACGTCCCCGGTGAACTCCACGAACGATTTCGGATCGAAGCTCTTGGGATCAACCACGGCGGAGAGCGCGTTGGTGAAGATCTTGAACTCGGGGGCCACGCGCATGTCGTAGCCGTAGGACGACACGCCGTAGGAGATCGTGCCGGGGCGCAGCTGGTTCGGGGCGAACGGGTCGATCATGCGATGGGCCTCGGCCATGCGACGAATCCAGCGGTCGGATTTGATGGACATGGGGCGCCAATATATCGGCGGCGTCGACACTTACGCCACTCGATTCGGTTGACAACCTCGCCGCGCGCGAATACGTTTCGGCGGATTAAGTGAATTTTTTCACGAACTCATGAACCAGCCCTATCTCTCCTTCCTGTTGCTGCTCGCCTTCGTCGCGTTCAATGCGGCGTTGCTGATAGGGCTGTCGCACCTGGTCGCACCCCGCAAACCGACCGCCGTCAAAGACGCCCCGTACGAGAGCGGCATGCCGCCGCTCGGCAGCGCGCACGAGCGCTTCTCGGTCAAGTTCTACCTCGTGGCGATGCTGTTCATCGTCTTCGACATCGAGACGGTGTTCCTCATCCCCTGGGGAGCGATCTACTTCGCGCCGGCGGGCGGGGGGGGCCCGGGGATGGGCTTCCTGCTCGTCGAAATGCTGGTCTTCATCCTCATCCTGGCGGTGGGCTACGTCTACGTGTGGAAGCGGGGGGCGCTGCAATGGGATTGAGCCGTACAGCGGGGTCAGGCCTGTGAAACGAGTCCTGGAAACGAAGGAAGTCGCGGGTCAAAGCCCGAATTACCTCCTGGCGAAGGTCCAGGACCTCATCGACTGGGCGGTGAACTCGTCCCGAGCCAACTCCCTGTGGCCGATGCCGTTCGGGACGGCGTGTTGTGCCATCGAGTTCATGGCGACCGCCGCGTCGCGCTACGACTTCGCCCGGTTCGGCATGGAGCGCCAGGCCTTCAGCCCGCGGCAGGCGGACGTGCTCATCTGCGCGGGGCGCTTGCCGTTCAAGCTCGCTCCCGTGATCCGCCGGATCTACGACCAGATGCCCCAGCCCAAGTGGGTGATCTCCATGGGGGCATGCGCGTCGAGCGGCGGGATCTTCGACAATTACGCGATGGTGCAGGGGATCGACACGATCGTCCCGGTGGACGTCTACGTCCCGGGATGCCCGCCGCGCCCCGAGGGGCTGTTGTACGGCGTGCTGCTGCTGCACAAGAAAATCAAGGGCGAATCGCTGTTCGACCGCGCGCCGCGACGCGAAGAGCAACCGCTCGACGAGCGTGGCTTGCGGCTGCCGCCCGAGCAGATCAACGAGATCTCCGAGCCCTTCGGGAACTCGATCCACCAGTTCCGCTCGGCGTGAACTCCTCCGTCGAGGCCCTGCGAGCGACCTTCGGCAGCGCGATCGGCCGCGCGATCGAGTCGTGCGGCGACACGATCGTCTACATCGATCCCGCGAAGCTGCCCGAGGTGATGCGCTGGCTGCGCGACACGCCCGAGCAGCACTACGACTATCTGGTCGACGTCACCGCGGTCGAGTATCGCGACCGCGAGCGGCCGCTGGAGGTGGTCTACAACCTGCGCTCGCTCGCGCGGCGCACGGACTTGCGCATCAAGGTGGAGCTCGACCCCCAGGGTGACCTGACGCTGGACTCCGTGGTGCCGCTATGGCGAGGCGCCGACTGGCTCGAGCGCGAAGTCTACGACATGTTCGGCATCACGTTCCGCGGCCACCCCGACCTGCGGCGCATCCTGATGTGGGACACGTACGCCGAGGGGTACCCGCTGCGGAAGGACTTCCCGCTGCGCGGCCGGTTCAGCCGGGCGGAGCAGGTGCGCCAGGCGCTCGCCGCGAATCCGGAAGCGCATTACTCGATGGAAGAGTTGTCGATCGCGCAGGCCTACGACGGGCTGCCTCCCGACATGCAGGAGCGGCTGCGCCGGGGCGAGCGCGCCAAGATCCCCTACTCGGAATGAGCAAGCGTACCGTCGATTTGGAGCTCGCGACGCCGGGGCTGGACGCGCAGGGCCGCCCGGCGCGCATCCCGCTCACGGTCGCGGGGGGGGAGGTCGAACGGCAACACGAGCCCACCCTGGACGGCGAGCACATGCTCATGAACATCGGGCCGCAGCACCCGGCGACTCACGGTGTGCTGCGTCTCGTGGTCGAGCTGGACGGCGAGACCGTGGTGCGCGTCATCCCGCACCTCGGCTACCTGCACTCCGGGTTCGAGAAGCTGGGCGAGTACCGCCACTACAACCAGATCATCCCGCTCACCGACCGCACCGACTACCTCTCCCCGATGGCGAACAACGTCGGCTTCGCCCTGGCCGCTGAAGCCCTCATGGGGATCGAGATTACGCCGCGCTGTAAGGTGCTGCGACTGATCGCCTGCGAGATGAGCCGCATCATCTCGCACATGGTGTGGCTGGGCACGACGTCGATCGATCTGGGCGCCTTCACCCCGTTCCTGTGGGCGTTCCAGGAGCGCGAGCGCATCTACAACCTGCAGGAGATGTGGACGGGCGCGCGCCTCACCACCAGCGTCACCCGGGTGGGGGGGATGATGGCCGACATCCCCGACCAATTCGTCGATGGCCTGCGACGCTTCACCGAGACGTACCCCAAGACGCTGCACGAGATCGACCGCGTGCTCACCCGCAACGCCGTCTGGGTCGGGCGCACCCAGGGGGTGGGTGTGATGACGGCCGACGAAGCGATCAACTATTCCCTTTCCGGACCGATGCTGCGGGCGAGCGGGGTCCCGTACGACGTGCGCAAGGATCGGCCGTACCTCGACTACGAGACCTACGACTTCGACGTACCGGTGGGCGAGCATGGCGACGTCTACGACCGCTACCTCGTCCGGCTGGAGGAGTGCCACCAGTCGAACCGCATCCTGATGCAGGCGCTCGATCGCCTTCCCGACGGCCCGGTGAACGTGTCGGACCCACGGGTCATCCTCCCCGCCAAGTCGCGCGCGATGAACGACATGGAGGCGATGATCTACCACTTCAAGCAGGTCATGGAGGGCGTGAAGGCGCCCGTGGGCGAGGCGTACGCCGGGATCGAGAATCCCAAGGGCGAGCTCGGCAACTACCTCGTCTCCGACGGCACGGCCAAGCCGGTGCGCTGGCGCATCCGGCCGCCGTCGTTCATCAACCTCGCGGCCCTCCCCAAGATGGCCGAGGGGCACCTGCTCTCCGACCTGATCGCGATCAACGCATCGGTGGACATCGTGATGGGCGAGGTGGATCGATGAGCGCGAGCACGCGCCCGGCCCACGACGCCGCCACGGAGGAATATCAGCCGGTGTTCACCGGCAAGGCCCTCGAGCAGTTGCGTGACATCCTCACCCGCTATCCCACCAAGCAGGGGGCGCTCTTGCCGGCGCTCTGGCTGGTGCAGCAGCAGTGTGGCTGGATCTCCGACCGCAACATGACCGAGGTGGCCGCGGTGCTCGGGCTCACCCCCGCCTACGTCAAGGGCGTGGTGACGTTCTACACGATGTACCACCAGCACCCGGTGGGGAAGAACTTCGTGCAGGTGTGCACCACGTCGCCCTGCAACATCTGCGGTGCGGAGGACGTGGTGAAAGCCCTGCTCGAAGCGACCGGCGCGAAGGAGCTCGGTGCCACGAGCCCCGACGGCTCCTGGACCGTGATCGAGGTGGAGTGTTTGGGCGCCTGCGGGTTCGCGACGCCGGTACTGATCAACGACGACTTCCTGGAATCGGTCACGCCCGACAAGGTGCCGGCGATCGTGAGGAAGTACCTGTGAGCAACCATTGCGGATTGTGGATTGCGGATTGCGGATTGGCTCGTTTGACCCCTCGAAGCCCGACAGGCCAAATCCGCAATCCGCAATCCGCAATCGGGGAATCGTGATGGGCTTCCCCCACAAGCCGCACTCCAAAGAGACCGTCGTCCTCTCCAAGCACTTCGGCGACCCCGAGGCGCGCAGCTACAAGGGATGGACCAAGCGCGGCGGCTACGAGGCGTGGCAGCAGGCCCAGACGATGGCGCCGACGGCGATCACCGACACGGTGAAGGAATCCGGGCTGCGCGGGCGCGGCGGCGCCGGGTTCCCGACGGGTCTCAAGTGGTCGTTCATGCCCAAGGAGAAGAAGAAGCCCCACTACCTGTGCGTGAACGCGGACGAGTCGGAGCCGGGGACGTTCAAGGACCGCGAGATCATGCGGTGGACCCCGCACGCGCTGCTCGAGGGCACGGCCATCGCGATGCGCGCGATCCAGGCGGAGGTCGCCTACATCTACATACGCGGCGAGTTCACCGAGCCGTACGCCATCATGGAGCGGGCGCTCGCCGAGGCGAACGCCGCCGGCGCGTTCGGCGGTTTGAAGATTCATCTGCACCGCGGCGCTGGCGCCTACATCTGCGGCGAAGAGACGGCGCTGATGAACTCGATCGAGGGCAAGCGCGGCAACCCGCGCATCAAACCGCCGTTCCCCGCCGCGTTCGGCGTGTTCGGCCTGCCGACCACCATCAACAACGTCGAGACGCTCGCCGCCGTGCCGCATATCCTCAAGAACGGCGCGGCGTGGTACAAGGCGATGACGCTCTCCAACCCGAAGAGCACGGGCACGAAGTTGTTCTCGGTGTGCGGACACGTCCAGCGGCCGGGCAACTACGAAGTGACGATGGGCTTCCCGCTCAAGGACCTGCTGTACGAGCTGTGCGGCGGCGTGCGGCCGGGCCGCACCCTCAAGGCCTGCATCCCGGGCGGCTCGTCGGTGCCGATCCTGAACCGCGAGGAGACGGAGAGCTGCCTGCTGGATTACGAGGGGGCCGTCGAGCAGGGTACGATGCTGGGCTCGGGCGGCGTGATCGTGTTCGACGACACCGCCGACATGGTCTACCAGATCATGCGGCTCGCCCGCTTCTACGCGCACGAGTCGTGCGCGCAGTGCACGCAGTGCCGCGAAGGCACCGCGTGGACCACGAAGATCCTCGAGCGGATCCTCGCGGGGCAGGGCAAGACGGCGGACCTGGATCTCTTGCTCGACCTGTCGGAGAACATGACGGGGAAGACGATCTGCGTGCTCTCGGACTCCTGCGCGGCGCCCGTCGTGAGCGGCATCAAGCGCTTCAAGAACGAGTTCGAGGACTACATCGCGGGCCGGCGGCGCCCCGTGATGGTGGCGTGAAGGCGGACGGCCGATGGCTGACGGCGTAGTCAATCTGACGATCGACGGCACGCCCGTGAGCGTGTCTCCGGGCACCCTGCTCATCGAGGCGGCGAAGCAGGCGGGCGTGCTGGTGCCGCACTACTGCTACCACCCCGGCCTGCCGGTGGCGGGTCTCTGCCGCATGTGCCTCGTCCAAGTCGAGAAGGCCCCGAAGCTGCAGATCGCGTGCGCCACCCAGGTCGCCGAAGGGATGGTGGTGCACACCCAGTCCGAGCAGGCGAAGAGCGCGCGCATGGGCGTATTGGAGCTGCTGCTCATCAATCACCCGCTCGACTGTCCGATCTGCGACCAAGCGGGCGAATGCGAGTTACAAGACTTCACCTTCCAGGAAGGCCGCCCGGCGACGCGCTACAGCCCCGACTACGCGAAGCGCTTCAATCCGGTCGAGGACTTCGGTCCCGACGTGCTGTACGTCCCGAACCGCTGCATCCTGTGCACCCGCTGCGTGCGCTTCATGGAGGACGTGGCGCGTGAGCCGGTGCTGAACGTGTCGGAGCGGGGCGATCGGGCGTACATCGGGATCCATCCCGCGGCGCGGCTCGACCACCCCTGGGCGGGGAACGTCGTCGATCTCTGTCCGGTGGGCTCGCTCCTGTCGAAGGACTTCCTGCACCGGGCGCGCGCGTGGGAGCTCGACAAGTCCGCCTCGATCTGCACCGGCTGCTCGCAGGGATGCAACGTCACGCTCGACACCCGCGACACCGCGGTCGTGCGCGTGCGCCCGCGGCCCAACCTCGAGGTCAACCGGTACTTCATTTGCGACCACGGCCGCATGCACTACCGGTGGATGAACCGCGGCGACCGGATCGAGGCGCCGCTTGTCAAGCGGGGCGGGGGGGAGCTCCAGGCGGTGGACTGGGACGAGGCCCTGGAGCGTGTGGCCACGGTGCTGAGGGGGGGGGCGAGCGGCAAGGCCGTGGCGCTCGTGTCGCCGAGGGTCTCGACCGAAGCGCTGTTCCTCGCCCGCGAGCTATTCGACGGGCTCGACTGGACCGGCGCCGTGCAGATCGTGATGGGCGAGGAGGCGCCGCTCGCCGGGGTCCCCAACCTGGCCCTCCGCGCCGAGCGGGCTCCCAACGGCACCGGGGCCGAGCTGCTCGGCTATGGCCGCGATTACGCCGCCGCGCTCAAGGCGGCGGAATCCGCCGCCGTCGTCCTGGTGCTCGACGAGGCCGAGGTCACGGTCCGCACGGCGGGCGTGCTCATATACCTCGGCACGGTACTGCCGGACGGTGCGCGTGACGCCGAGGTGGTGCTCCCCGTCGCCAACGTCGCGGAGGAGGACGGCACTTTCGTGAATCGGGACGGGCGGGTGCAGCGCTACTTCCAGGCGAAGCCCGCGCCCGGCATGGCGCGGCCCGCGTGGTGGGTGCTGGCCGAGCTGCTGACGGCGCTGGGCCGCAGCGAGGCGCTCGCCGGACCGGACGCGGTGTTCGACCGGCTCGCCCAGTCGGCGGGCCCGTTCGCCGGGTTGAGCTATCACGCCCTCGGCCTCGCGGGCAAGCGGGTCACTGCCGAAGCGGGAGCGCCGGCGTGACCTTCTTCCTGATCTCGTCGATCATCAAGATCATCGTCGTCTTCACCGTGATCATGGTGGGCGTGGCCCTGCTGACGCTCGCCGAGCGGCGCATCTGCGCCTGGATGCAGGACCGCCTCGGCCCCAATCGCGTGGGGCCACAGGGGCTGTTCCAACCGGCGGCGGACGGGCTCAAGAACCTGCTCAAGGAGGAGACGCTGCCGGCCCAGGCCGACAAGGTGCTGTTCCTGCTGGCGCCGGCGATGTCCTTCGTCCCGGCGCTGCTCACCTTCGCGGTGATCCCGTTCGCCACTCCGCTGCCGACGCGGTGGGGCGACGTCGACATGGTCGTGGCGAACCTGCCGGTCGGGTTCCTCTACATCCTGGCGTTCGGCTCGCTCGGCGTGTACGGCATCGTGCTCGCCGGGTGGTCGTCCAACAACAAGTACTCCTTGCTCGGCGGCCTGCGCGCCAGCGCGCAGATGATCTCGTACGAGATCGCCATGGGGATGAGCACGGTGGCGGTGCTGCTGCTCGCCGGGAACGTGACGCTGACGGACGTGATCGCGAAGCAATCGCAGTCGCTCTTCACCTGGAACGTGTTTCCGCTGTCGCTGGCGTTCTTCATTTTCATCGTGGCCGCGTTCGCCGAAACGAACCGGCTGCCGTTCGACCTCCCCGAGGCGGAGGCCGAGCTGATCGCCGGGTACCACACCGAGTACAGCGCGATGAAGTTCTCGATGTTCTACATCGCCGAGTACGCGAACATGGTGACGGCGTCCGCGCTCATGACGACCCTGTTCTTCGGCGGATGGGACGTCCCCTTCACGCAGTGGGACAACACGCCGCCGTGGACCATCCTGAAGACCGTCGCCACGCTCGCGGCGTTCACCCTGAAGGTGGGATTCTTCCTGTTCCTGTACATCTGGGTGCGGTGGACCCTGCCGCGCTTCCGCTACGACCAGCTGATGGCGCTCGGGTGGAAGGTGATGCTGCCGTTCGCGCTGTCGTATCTGACCGTCATCGCCACGGCGATCTGGTTGCTGCATGACCAGCTGGGCTGGAGCTACGGCACGCCGTTCGCGTTGGCGCTGTTCGGGTTGAACGTGCTGCTGGCGATCCCGCTGTTCTTCGTGCTCGATCGGGGGCACCTGGTGTCGGGGTCGGTGGCTGAGGAGGCCGGCTGAAATGGCGATCGGCGTGAAGGTGATGAAGCGGCCGGGGAGCGAGACGTCGTACGTGCGTGCCACGCTGAAAGGCATGGCGCTCACGCTGCAGCACATCTTCCGGCCCAAGGTGACCATGGAATACCCGGAGGAGAAGTCCACGGCGGACTGGACGATCTCGCCGCGCTGGCGCGGCACGCACCGCATGCTGACCGACGAGCAGGGGCGTGCAAAGTGCGTCGCGTGCGGCTTGTGCCCGCAGATCTGCCCGGCGAACTGCATCAAGCTCGTGCCGGGGGAGGACGAGCAGGGAAACCGCTATCCGCTGATCTACGAAATCGACGAATTCCGCTGCGTGTTCTGCGGCTATTGCCAGGAGGTGTGCCCCGAGGAAGCGATCCACGTGGGGGTGCACTACGAGAACTCGGAGTATTCGCGCGACCGGTTCGTGTACGACCTGGAGCGCCTGTGCGCCCAGACGCATCCGGTCTCGACTCTGTGGGATCCCTCGGACCCCAAGGGGGAGTAGGGGATGCCCGGGACCCTGGTCATCTTCTGGGGGTTCGCCGGGCTCGCGCTGGCGAGCGCCCTGCTGTGCATCACGCGCCGGAGCGCCGTGGCGAGCGCGCTCTGGCTCGTGGTGACGCTGTTCGCGCTCGCCGCGCTGTTCGTCCTGCTCGACGCGCAGTTCATCGCGGTGCTCCAGGTGCTGGTGTACGCCGGCGCCATCATGGTGCTGTTCCTGTTCGTGATCATGCTGCTCAACCTGGGGCGCCCCGGCCCCTCGGACGTGAAAGGCCCGCTTGGCGTCGGGACCGCGTGCCTGCTGGGCGGCGTGCTGTTGTTCCAACTGTGGATCCTGCGCAAGGCGGTGCCGTCGGCGCCGATCCAGCTGCCGCCCGGCAGCATGGCCCGGCTCCAGCAGGAGCAGGGGCTCGTGGGCGCGATCGCCCGACCGCTGTTCGACACGTACCTCATCCCCTTCGAAATCACCAGCCTCCTGCTGCTCGCCGCGATCGTCGGCGCGGTGGTACTGGCAAAGCGCAAGCTCTGATGCTCCTCGGACCGGCTCTCTTCGTCTCGGCGGCGCTCTTCACGCTCGGCGTGTTCGGCGTGCTGCTGCGCCGCAACGCGATCGTCATCTTCATGTGCGTCGAGCTGATGCTGAACGCCGTGAATCTGACGTTCGTCGCACTGGCGCAGCGCCTGGGCGTCGCCGGACAACTGTTCGTGTTTTTCGTGATGGCAGTGGCCGCGGCGGAGGCGGCGGTGGGACTCGCGATCGTCCTGGCGATCTACCGCCACAAGGGGACGGTCAACCTCCAGAACATCGACCTGCTGAAGGGCTGATGCCGGCCGCCGCGCTGAAGCTGATCTGGCTCGTGCCGGCGCTGCCACTGATCGGCTTTCTCCTGAACGGGGCCCTCGCCCTGTGGCGTCCGAACGCCAAGGCCGCGGTGTCCACGATCGGAGTCGGCGCGCTCGTGCTGGCGTTCGCCGTGGCGGCCGCCGCCGTGACCGAATTCGCCACGCTCCATCCGGCGGCACCACTGGTGTTCCGCTACTGGGAGTGGATGCCAGTCGGGGACCTGCGGCTCGATTTCGCCCTCCAGTTCGACCAGCTCGCGGCGGTGATGGCGCTGGTCGTCACCGGCGTGGGTGCGTTGATCCATCTCTTCAGCGTCGGCTACATGCACAAAGACCCGGGGTACGCGCGCTACTTCGCGTACCTCAATCTGTTCGTGTTCTTCATGCTGCTGCTCGTCCTGGGGGCGAGCTTTCCGGTGATGTTCGTGGGGTGGGAGGGGGTGGGGCTCTGCTCCTACCTGCTGATCGGGTTCTGGTTCAACGAGCAAATCAACGCCGACGCCGGCAAGAAGGCGTTCATCGTGAACCGCATCGGGGACTTCGGATTCCTGGTCGCGATGCTCCTGATCTTTCACACCACGGGCTCCCTCGACTTCACCCAGGTGTTCGCGCGCGCCCAGGCGGTGTTCCCGCCCGCCGGCGCCACCGTCACCGCTATCACGCTGTTCCTGTTCCTCGGCTGCACCGGCAAGTCGGCGCAGATCCCTCTCTTCACCTGGCTGCCGGACGCCATGCAAGGCCCGACGCCGGTCTCGGCGCTGATTCACGCGGCCACGATGGTGACGGCGGGCGTCTATCTCGTGGCTCGGTGCAACGTGCTGTTCGCGTTGGCTCCGTTGGGGAGCGCTACCGTCGCCGGCGTGGGCGCCCTCACCGCGCTGTTCGCCGCCACGATCGCGCTCAAGCAGTGGGATATCAAGCGAGTCCTGGCGTATTCCACCATCTCGCAGCTCGGCTACATGTTCCTGGGCGTGGGCACGGGGGCGTACGCGGCCGGGATGTTCCATCTCGTCACGCACGCGTTCTTCAAGGCGCTGCTCTTTCTGGGCTCGGGGAGCGTGATCCACGCCATGCACCACGCATATCACGCAACTCACTCGCATGATGACGCGCAGGACATGCGCAACATGGGAGGGCTGCGCCGTCATCTGCCGTGGACCGCGACCCTGATGTGGATCGCGACCCTGGCGATCGCCGGCATCCCGCCGCTCTCGGGCTTCTTCTCGAAGGACGAGATCCTGGGGGCGGCGTTCGCGCTCGCCACCGCCCAGCCGATCTGGTACGTGTACTGGCTGATGGGTGTCGCGACGGCCCTGCTCACCGCGTTCTACATGACGCGACTGATGCTCTACACCTTCCACGGCCCCAACCGCACGGGCGACAAGGAGCGCGAGCACCTGCACGAGCCGCGGTGGGTGATGACCGGCCCGCTGATGGTGCTCGGCCTGCTGACGTTGGTCGGAGGCGCGCTCAACCTCCCCGAGCTCGTGGGCGGCGGCGCGTTCCTGCACCACTGGCTCGAGCCGGTGACCGCGCTTGCCGACCGCATGCGACCCGCGGTCGAGCTGTCGCGCGGCGTGGAGTGGGCGCTGGTGGGCAGCGCCGTCGCGGTGGCCGCACTGGGAATGTTCGGCGCCGCGCGACTGCTCAAGCCCGCGGCCCTCGTGCCCGCGCGGCTCGCCCCCCCCGAAACGGGCGTGGGGCGCCTCCTCTGGAAGAAGTGGTACGTCGACGAGATCTACGACGCGCTCATCGTGCGGCCGGTGCAGTGGTTCGCCCGCGAGGTCCTGTGGAAGACCGTCGATGCGCGCATCGTGGACGGACTACTGGTGAACGGCAGCGCCACGGCTTCCCGGGCGCTGGGGTGGATCGGGAGCCGGCTGCAAACGGGGGAGGTAGGGTTCTATGTGGTGTTGTTCGTGGTAGGCGTGCTGCTGGTGGTCGGCGGCGCGGTGCGGTAACGCGTGTACGCCCAGGCGGTCCTCACCGCGCTGCTCGCCTGGCCTTGCGTCGGGGCCGTCGCCCTGCTCGTCGCGCCCGAGCGCTGGGCGAAGCATCTCGCGCTCGCCGCGAGTCTGGTCGAGTTCGCGATCTCGGTCCCGCTGTGGTGGGTTTTCCAGCCGGCGGCCGGAATGCAGTTCCAGCTCGACGTGCCCTGGATCCCGGACTGGGGCATCCATTACAGCGTCGGCGTCGACGGGATCTCGCTCTTCATGGTCCTGCTCACGACGTTCCTGGTGCCGCTCTCGGTGCTGGGCAGCTACAGGTACATCACCACCCACCAGCGCGCGTTCTATGCGCTCCTGCTGGTGCTCACATCCGGCATGGTCGGCGTCTTCGTCTCCCTCGACCTGTTCCTGTTCTACGTGATGTGGGAGGTGATGCTCATCCCGATGTATTTCATCATCGGGGTGTGGGGGGGCGAGAACCGCCTGTACGCCGCGATCAAATTCTTCATCTACACTTTTTTGGGATCGCTCCTGATGCTGGTGGCGATCCTGGCGCTCGTGTACCTGGTCGCCCAGCGCACCGGCCTCTACTCGTTTTCCTACGGCCACGTGATCGCCAACATCGGTCGCCTGGGGCCGCTGGCCTTCTGGCTGTTCGGCGCGTTCTTCCTGGCGTTCGCGATCAAGGTGCCGATGTTTCCGTTCCACACCTGGCTCCCCGACGCGCACGTCGAGGCGCCGACGGCGGGGTCGGTGCTCCTCGCGGGGATCCTGCTCAAGATGGGCACGTACGGCTTTCTGCGTTTCGCGGTGCCGTTCTTCCCGCAGGTGGCGCTCCACCCGGCAGTGCGCACCGGGATCATCGCGCTCGCCCTGATCGGGATCCTGTATGGCGGGCTCGTCGCCATGGTGCAGCCCGACTTCAAGAAGCTGATCGCGTACTCCTCGGTCTCGCACCTGGGGTTCGTGATGCTGGGCATCTGGGCCCTGACGCTGCAAAGCGTGCAGGGAGCGCTCATGGTGATGATCAATCACGGACTGTCGACCGGCGCGCTGTTCTTCCTGGTCGGAATGCTGTACGAACGGCGCCACACCCGACTGATCGAGGCCTTCGGCGGGCTCGCGAAGGTGGTCCCGCTCTTCGCCGCTATCCTCACGCTCGTGTCGCTCTCCTCCATCGGTCTGCCCGCCACGAACGGATTCGTGGGGGAGTTCCTCGTGCTGGTCGGCAGCTTCAGGACGCATCCCGTTGCGGCCACGATCGCGACGACCGGGGTGATCGTCGCCGCGATGTATCTGTTACCGGCGCTGCAGCGCGTCATCTATAACCCGCTCGACAAGCCGGAGAACCAAGGACTCGCCGACCTGTCGCCGCGCGAGCTCGCCGTGCTGCTTCCCCTCGTCGCGTGCATCGTCTGGATCGGCGTGTACCCGACGCCGTTCCTCCGGCGCATGGAGCCGAGCGCGCAGCGGTTCATCGAGTCGGTGCGCCCCGCCCCCGGCGCCACGGCCGCGGTCGCGCGATGAACGTCGATCTGTCCGCGCTCGACCTGTCCCGCTCGGGCGATTTGCTGGTCGCGCTCGCGCCCGAGCTGCTGCTCACGCTCGCGGCGCTGGTCGTGCTCCTCGTCGTGGCCTGGCGGCATCGGACGCCGCAGGACCTGCGGCGCGCCGGCTGGGTGACGCTGGCCGGGCTCGGCGTCGCCGCGCTCGCGACCTGGTTCCTGTGGTGGAATGTCGCCCGGGCCTCGGGGATCGCGGCCATGATCGCGGTGGACGACTTCCGCTTCGTCGCGGACTGGCTGTTCCTCGGGACCGCCGCCCTGACGGTGCTCGTCTCGTTCCGGTATCTCGAGCGGGAGGAGCTGTGGGCGCCGGAGTACTACGTGCTGTTGCTGTTCGCCACGCTCGGCATGACGCTCATGGCGGGCGCTGAAGATCTGATGGTGCTGTTCCTCGGCCTCGAGCTCATGTCGGTCTCGGTGTACGTGCTCGCCGGCATCAACCGCCGCAGTGCCCCGGCCGCGGAAGCCGCGCTCAAGTACTTCTTGCTGGGGGCGTTCGCGTCCGGATTCCTGCTGTACGGCATCGCGCTCGTGTATGGCGCGACGGCGACTACCAACTTCACGTTGATCGGCGTCCAGGTCGCGACGCTCGGCCTGCAGCACGATACCATGCTGCTGCTGGGCCTCGGGCTGCTGCTGGTCGGCTTCGGCTTCAAGGTCGCCGCCGTACCCTTCCACATGTGGGCGCCCGACGTGTACGACGGCTCACCCACTCCGGTCACCGGCTACATGGCGACGGCGGTCAAAGCCGCGGCTTTCGCCGCCCTGTTCCGGCTGCTGGGGGAGGCGTTCGGCGCGGTCCCGGCCTGGCGCGAGATCGTGTGGTGGCTCGCGGTCGCCACCATGGTGGTGGGGAACTTGATCGCGCTGGCACAGCGTAGCTTCAAACGCATGCTCGCCTACTCGTCCATCGCCCATGCGGGCTACCTGCTCGTCGCCGTAGCGGCGGGAACGGCGGCCGGCTCCGCCGCCTTCGTTTTCTACCTGGTCGCGTACACGCTGATGACGGTGGCCGCATTCGCCCTGCTCGCGGCCAAGGGCACGGGCGGCGAGCGGGACGTCGCGATCGACGACCTCGCCGGGCTCGCGCAGCGGCGGCCGTGGCTGGCGTTCGCGCTGGCGGTGTGCATGCTGTCGTTGCTCGGCTTCCCGGGCACCGCCGGCTTCATCGGGAAGTGGTACATCCTCGTGGCGGCCGTCGCGGCGGGGCAGGGACTCCTGGCCGCGATCTTGGTGCTCGCCAGCGTGATTTCGGCAGGCTACTATCTACCCGTGATCATGGCCATGTACATGAAACCCGAGCCGGGCGAGCAGGCGCACGCCGGCATGCAGCTCGGCCCGCTCGGCAACGCCGTGGTCGCGGTTTCGGTGGCCGGTCTGCTCTTCTTCGGGGTGCGGCCCAACCGTCTGCTCGAGATCGCCCGGACGAGCGGCGCCTCGGTGCGGGTGGCGCCCGCCGTGTCGTCCTCCGCGCCGCCCGCGGCCCGGGACGCGTCGGGCCGCTGAGACCGGGCGGGCTCCATGAAGCTCCCCGCCACCATCTTCCGAGAGTACGACATCCGCGGCACCGTGGGCGACGAGCTCACGGGCGAGGTCGCCTACGCGATCGGGAAGGCGTTCGCGACGCTCGCCACCGAGCGGCTGGGACGCGCCGCCCGGATTGCCGTCGGCCGCGACAACCGGCCCTCCGGGGTGGACCTCGCGAACCAGGTCGTGTCGGGAATCGTGGACGCGGGTTCGTTCGCCCTGTTCGTCGGGCCGGTGCCGACGCCCGCCCTGTACTTCGCCACGCATACGCTGACGGTGGACGCCGGTCTACAAGTCACCGGCTCCCACAATCCGCCGGCGTTCAACGGCTTCAAGATGGTGCTCCGCGGGGGCGCCATCTACGGCGAGGACATCAAGCTGCTGCATCGCATGATCGTGGAGGGACGCACGCCCGATCGGGCCGGCGGATCGCAGCAGACGCACCCGAATCTGCTGGACGCTTACAGCAAGGCGGTCGTCAGCCGCAACGGCCCGCTGCCGCGGCGCGTGAAGGTCGTCGTCGACTGCGGCAACGGCGTCGCGAGCCTCATCGCGGTCGAGACCCTGCGGGCGCTCGGCGCAGACGTCGTGGGGCTGTTCTGCGAGTCGGACGGCACGTTCCCGAATCACCACCCGGACCCCACCGTGCTGGAGAACTTGCGCCACCTCCAGGCGGCCGTGGCGCGGGAGCGGGCCGAGCTCGGCATCGCGTTCGACGGTGACGGGGACCGGATCGGCGCGGTGGATGAGCGGGGGCGTGCGGTGTTCGGCGACCAGCTGTTGGTACTGCTGGGCCGCGACCTGGCGCGCCGCATGGGCCCCGGGCATCCCGTGATCTTCGACGTGAAAAGCTCCGCAGTGCTCGCGCAAGAGCTGGCGCGCGTCGGCCTCAAGCCGACGATGTGGAAGACCGGCCACTCGCTCATCAAACAGAAGATGAAAGAGCTTCACGCACCCCTGGCCGGTGAGATGAGCGGGCACATGTTCTTCGGTGGCGACTGGTACGGCTTCGACGATGCCTTGTTCGCCGCAGCGCGCTTGCTGCGCTACCTGGCGGAGCAGGAGGGGCCGCTCTCCCGCTTGCTCGCCGACCTCCCGCCGACCGTCTCGACCCCGGAGATCCGGATTGATTGCCCGGACGATCGCAAGTTCGCGATCGTGGAGCGGGCGGCGCAGCACTTCGCCGCCCGCTATCCCATATCGACGCTGGACGGCGTGCGCATCACCTTCGCCGACGGGTGGGGGCTGCTGCGCGCGTCGAACACTCAACCGGTCCTGGTCATGCGCTTCGAGGCGGGCAGTGAGTCCGCGCTCGCGACGTATCGGGCCGAAGTGGAGGGCTGGCTCGCCGCCCAGGGCATCCGACCGTGACGCGCCCGCGGCGGCGGTCGTGGCTGGTGGCCGGCGCCGCCGTGCTGGTCGTGCTCCTGGTCGGCGGACGTGGCGTGGCCATCGAAACCGCCGAGCGCGCGTGGGCGGCCAGCATCCGGGGAGGGGAGGCGTACATCGCGGGTCGCGACGTCGCACGGCTCGTGAGCGGCCTGATTCTGCTGCTCGCCGTCGCCTGGGGCATGGGCAACGTGTTCTTCGTGTACCGCGCCATCGGGTCGGTGCAGTTGCCGCGGCGGCTTGGCGATCTCGAGATCGTGGAGGCGGTGCCCCAGCGCGTGCTGCTCGGCGGCACCATCACGAGCGGCCTCGTGTTCGGCCTCCTGCTTGCCCTCGGCACAGGCGATTGGTGGATGTCGGCGCGGCTCGCGGCCCATCCTCCCCGGTTCGGCATCGCTGACCCGCTGCTCCATCGAGACCTCGGCTACTACGTGGGGCAGTTGCCATGGCTCGCACGCGTGCAGGGCCTGCTCCTCCTGGCGAGCGTGACGGGCACGGTGCTCGTCGCCCTGCTGTATTTCGGCATGGGATCGCTGCGCTTCCGCCATTGGACTCCTCAGACGAGCGCGCATGCGCGCGCCCACCTCGGCCTGGCGCTCGCCGCCACCGCTCTCGCGCTCGCGTGGGGCGCCGTGCTCGATCCGGCGGAGACCGTGGCGGGACTGCACGGCGCACTGGAGCGGGGCGTGCGGGACGTGCGCATCCCCGGGGCGGCGCTGGTGGCGGCGCTCGCCAGCGTGGCGACGGTGGCAAGCCTCGTGTGGGCGCTGCGTGACAGGCCGACCTTCCTCGTCGCGAGCTGGGGCGCGCTGCTCGGCGTGGCGCTGCTGGTGTATCTCGTGCTCCCCGCCGTCTGGCGGGGGAGGGGCCGCGATCCCGCGGCGGGGTTCGTCGCGGAGCGGACGCGCTTGGAGCGACTCGCGTTCGGCGCGGAGCCGCTCGCGGAGGGCCCGCCGCCGGGGTGGCCCACCCCCGATGCGGCCGCCATGGCCCTGCCGTTGTGGGACCCCGGGCGCGTCCGCGCCGCCGCCGCTCGGCGCAGCCCGGACCTGCTCGGCCCGCGTGCCGACGTGGCGGCGATCGCGTTGTCGCCGCACGGCCAGGGCGGCGGCCGCGCTACCTGGCTGGTCGCGCCGATGCCGAGCCTAGAGGCGCTGACCCGCGCGCAACCGCCGCCGGGGTGGACCGACGTGCACCGCGGCGGCTGGGCGCGCGCCGGCCGACCGCTCGCGGCCGTGGAGGCGGACAGCGGGCTGGTGTTCGCCCAGCTCATGACCCACGATTCCGCCGCCTGGTTCGGACCCGGCTTCCGCGAGTTCGCGGTTGCCGCGCCGGACAGCTGGCCGGCGCTCCGCGCTTCGGGCATCGCGCTCGGCCGCTGGTGGCGGCGCGCGGCGCTCGCATGGGCACTGCAGAGCCCCGAGTTGGCGCGCGCCGAGACCGACGGCCTGCTGCTCTTGTGGCGCCGCGACGTCGTGGAGCGGCTGCAGCGGCTCGCGCCGTTCGCCAGGTTCGACGCTCCCGACCCGCTCGTGGCGGACGGTGGGCTGTGGTGGGTCGCCTACGGGTACCTCGAGTCGGAAGCCTTCCCACTGGTGCGACGGATGGAGGTGCGGGGCCATCCCGTGCGCTACCTGCAGGCGGGGCTCGTGGGCGCCGTGAGCGCGGCGAGCGGCGAGACGCAGCTCTACCTCGCGCCCGGCGCGGACTCGCTCGCCGCCGCGTGGGCGCGCATTCTCGCCCCCCTCGTGCGGCCGATCGACAGCCTGCCACTGGCGCTGCGGTCGCGACTGCCCTATCCACGCCAGACGTTCCGCATCGCGGCGGCGCTCGCCTCATCGGCGTCATCCGACTCTGCCGGCTGGACAGCGCGGCCGCGCGAGCCCTTCGAAGTCATCGCGCCAGCCACCGAGGGGAGCGCGGAACCGCGGGTTTGGACGGCCCAGGGATTCGAGCGCGGGACCCCGCGAGAGTTCGCGGCGTTGGTGGCCGCGGCCATGGGACCGCACGGCCCCGAGCTATTCGCGTGGCGACCCACCCCGCCGGTGCGGCTGCCGAGCGGGCTGGTGGGTTCCCCGCAGCCGCCCACGGCGCCCGGCGTGCTCCGGCTGTGGAACGCCGGCGGCGGCCTGTTCTCGTGGCAGGCGTTATTCAAGGAGCCGGTCACGGGCGGCCCGCCCAGCGGTATCGACACGGTGTTTCTCACATGGAACGACCGGCGCGGCCAGGGGACGACGCCGTGGGCCGCGCTGCACGACTTCCTGGCGGGAGGGCGGAGCGATCGTCTAGCCGGAGATACGTCGCTAGCGGCGCGCTGGGAGGATGCGCGGCGGCTCGCCGCCCAGGCGGACGCGGCGCTGACGGCGGGCGATCTCGAAGCGTTCGGACACTACTACCGCCAGCTCAAGCAGCTCCTGCAGCTGGGCCGCCGCCCGCTTGCTCCGGCCCCCCGGCCCCGCTAGGTTGCCCCGCCGTGAAACCGGGGACCATCGTCGTGGCGCTCGGCGGAAACGCCGTCGCGCCACCGGGAGAGCGGCCCACCGTCGCGAATCAGTTCCGACATACCCGCGCCAGCCTCGCGCCGATCGTGGACCTGGCACGCGAGGGATGGGCCATCGCCCTGGTGCACGGCAACGGCCCGCAGGTGGGGGACGAGCTGGCGCGCAACGAGCTCGCGGCGGACCAGGTCGAGCCGTTGCCGCTCGGCGTACTGGTGGCCGCGACGGCCGGGTGGATGGGCTACATGATCCAGCAGTCGCTCCAGAACGCGCTCGCCCGCGCCGGCATCGCTCGGCAGGTCGTAACCCTGATCACCCAGACGCTGTGCGACGCCAACGACGCCAACCTGCGGATCCCGAGCAAGCCTATCGGCCACGCGCTCGATTCCACACGGGTCGCGCGCCTCCAGGCGCGCGGTGTGCCCGTGAAGGAGGAACAGCCGGGCCGCTGGCGCCGGCTCGCGCCCAGCCCGAAGCCGGTCGCCGTCGTGGAGCGCGTCATGATCGGCCACCTGGTCGCGGCGGGTCACATCGTGGTGGCGTGCGGGGGCGGCGGGCCCCCGGTGTACGAGGACCCGATGCTGAGACTGGAGGGGCTCGACGCCGTGGTGGATAAGGACCGGGTCGCCGCGATCTTGGGGCGCGAGCTGGAGGCCGACGTGCTGTTGATTCTCACCAACGTCGACGCCGTGTACCGGGGCTACGGCACCAAGCATCAGGAGCCGATCCGCCGCCTCGACCTCGCTCAGGCGGACCACCTGCTTGCGGGGAAGGAGCTCGGCGCGGGGAGCATGCGTCCCAAGGTCGAGGCGGCGGCCGGCTTCGTACGCGCCGGTGGGGAATGCGCAGTCATTGCGGAGCTGGCGCGCGGCCTCGCCGCATTGCGCGGCGATGCCGGCACGACGATCACGCGAGCGCCGCAGTGAACCTGCACGAATATCAGGCACGCGAGCTGCTCCGGCGCCACGGCATTCCGGTCCCGGCCGACGCCGTCGCGGACACGCCGGACCAGGTGCGCGCCGTCGCGCAGCGGCTGGGCGGCAAGGTCGTGGTGAAGGCCCAGGTGCACGCCGGTGGCCGCGGCAAGGCGGGGGGCGTCAAGCTCGCGAACACACCCGACGAAGCCGCAGCGCACGCCTCCCGCATCCTCGGGATGCAGATCAAGGGCCTCACCGTTCACAAGGTGCTCGTGGCGCCGGCGGTCGAGATTGCGTCCGAGAGCTACGTCGGGATCGTGGTGGATCGCGGCTCGCAGCGCCCCTTGCTGATGGTGAGCGCGGCAGGCGGTGTGGACATCGAGGAAGTCGCCGCGGCCACCCCGGAGCAGATCCACCGCGTCGCGGTGGACCCCCGTTACGGGCTGCTGCCGCACCAGGGGCTCGGCCTCGGCCTCCGGCTGTATCGCAACGTCGCCCAGGCGCGCCTGGCGGCGGAGATCATGACCAAGCTGTATGCCGCCTGCTACGCCGTCGGGGCGTCCCTCGCGGAGATCAACCCCCTCGCCACCACGCCGGACGGCCAGGTCCTTGCGCTCGACGCGAAGATCGTGATCGACGATAATGAGCTCGATCGACGACCCGAGATCGCAGCCCTCAGGGACGCCACGGCCGAAGCGCCCTCCGAGGTACAGGCCCGCGAAGCGGGGCTTACGTTCGTGAAGCTCGACGGGACGGTCGGCTGCTGCGTGAACGGCGCCGGGCTCGCGATGGCGACGATGGACCTGGTGAAATACTACGGCGGTGCGCCCGCCAATTTCCTCGACATCGGCGGCAGCTCCAACCCGCAAAAAGTCGTGAGCGCGCTCCGGATCATCACGGCCGATCCGAGCGTGAAGGCCATCCTCTTCAACATCTTCGGCGGCATCACGCGAGGCGACGACGTCGCCAACGGCATCGTCCAGGCGACGCAACAATTCCCGATCAAGGTGCCGCTCGTCATCCGGCTCACCGGCACGAACGAAGCCGAGGCGATCGCGATCCTCACCAAGGCGGGCTTCTCCGCCCTCACGGACATGGACGAAGCCGTGAAGCGGGCGGTGGCGCAGGCGAACGCGTGAGCGTCTTCATCGACCAGCACACGCGCCTGCTCGTGCAGGGGATCACCGGCCGGGACGGCTCGTTCCACAGCCGTCAGATGATCGGCTACGGCACGAAGGTCGTGGCAGGGGTGACGCCGGGAAAGGGTGGCCAGCTGTTCGACGGTGTAGTCCCGGTGTTCGACACCGTCGCGGACGGGGTGCGCGAGACCCAGGCGAATGTCGCAGTGATCTACGTGCCCGCCGCCGTGGCGGCGTCGGCGATCTACGAAGCCGCCGACGCCGGGCTCGGTCTGATCGTCTGTATCACGGAAGGCATTCCCGTCCTCGACATGACCCGCGTGCTGCCGTTCCTGCACGAGCGGGGCGCCCGGCTGGTCGGCCCGAACTGCCCCGGCCTGATCTCCCCCACCAAGAGCAAGGTCGGCATCATCCCGGGCAACATCTGCAAGCCGGGGCGCATCGGCGTCGTGTCGCGGAGCGGGACGCTCACATACGAGATCGTGCACCAGCTCTCGACCCATGGCCTGGGCCAGTCCACCTGCATCGGCATCGGCGGCGACCCCTTGATCGGCACGAGCTTCATCCACTGCCTCTCGGCGTTTCAGGCGGATGCCGAGACCGATGCCGTGGTGATGATCGGCGAGATCGGCGGCACCGACGAGCAGCAGGCCGCCGAGTTCGTCGCGAAGGGGATGACCAAGCCCGTGGTCGGCTTCATTGCGGGCCAGACCGCGCCGCCCGGGCGCCGCATGGGACACGCTGGAGCGATCATCTCCGGCTCGAGCGGGACGGCGAGCGAGAAAATGGCGGCCTTCGCGCGCGCCGGGATCTCGGTGATGAAGCGCCCGGCCGACGTCGTGCCGCTCCTGAAGGAGCGCCTGTGAAGCTCAAGGATGTGCTCAGCCCGGAGCACGTCGTCGTGCCGTTGCGCGCCGGCACCGTCAAAGAAGCCACCGAGCGGCTCGCCGAGCGGCTCGTCCAGGTCGGCGCCGTTGCCGAGCCCCAGCGCCTGAACGCTGTGATTCGCCACACCTGGCCAGAGGACATGGTGTCAGTGGGGGAGCACGCCTTCCTCCCCCACTTTCGGACTGAGGCGGTGCGGGGCCTCGTGGCGGCCGTGGGCATCTCGCCCGCGCCGATTCGCTGGGAGAAGGACCCCAATCGATCCGCCCGCATCGTGATCTTCATCGTGGCCCCGCTACGCGACGCCGCGCTGTATCTCCAGGTCGTGGGCGCGTTCGCCCGCGCCCTCTCGGACCCCGACACGGTGCTCGCCTTGCTGGCCGCGAAGACCGCCGAGCAGGTGGTCCGGCTGGCGGCCCTCGACGCCGTCGAGCTGCCGAGCCAGCTCACCGTGCGCGACATCATGACGCCCCAAGCCTTCACGGTGCGGGCGGACCAAACCCTGGGCGAAGTGGCGCATCTCATGATCGAGCAGGACATCCGCGCGATGCCCGTCGTGGACGATGCGAGCTCACTCATCGGCATGGTGACACATCGCGAGCTGCTGCGCCACTTGATTCCCGACTTCCTGCAGCGCACCAAGACGGGGGAGGTCCGCGCGCCGACCCGCAGTCAGTTGCAGCGCGCCTCCACTGATCCCCGTCTCATCCTGGTGAAAGAGGCGATGGCGCGCTCGGTGCTGTGCCTGTCGGAGGACCAGACGCTCGCGGACGTCGCGAACCTGATGAGCTCGAAGGACGTCGATCGCTTCCCCGTGGTCCGGGAAGGGGTCGTGGTGGGATTCTTGACGCGGGCGGACGTCATCCGCCGTCTCATTGCGCCCTGACATGATCACCCTCGCCATCATCAAGCCGGACGCCGTGGGCGCCGGCAAAGCCGGGAAGATCCTCGCGCAGCTCGAGAGCGCGGGCTTCAAGATCCGCGCCGCGCGTCTCGTGAAGCTCACCACCGCGCAAGCCGAGGCGTTCTACGCGGTGCACCGCGAGCGGCCCTTTTACCGTTCGCTCGTCGCGTTCATGACCTCAGGGCCGGCACTGGCGGTGGCGCTCCAGCGCGACGACGCCGTCGCCCGGCTGCGGGACGTGATCGGCGCCACCGATCCGGCCGAAGCGAAGCCCGGGACCGTGCGCAAACTGTACGCCGAGTCGAAGGAGCGAAACGCGATCCACGCCTCAGACGCCCCCGAGACGGCGGCGCGGGAAGTGGCGTTTTTCTTCCCGGAGCGGGAACTGCACGAGCTCGCTTGACGCAAGTGCCACAAGGGTTTAGCTTCGCTCGTCTATGTTGCAATTCGACCTGCGAGAGCTGGCCAGCGGTCCGGTCGATACAGCGGCGCAGCTCGGGGCGGAGGATCCCCTGTTCGAGGGATTGGGGGTGGCCCTGACCGGGCCCGTGCGTGTGAGCGGACGATTGCAGGCGGCCGGAGCGGGGCGCTTCTACTGGAAGGGCTCACTGCGTGCCCAGGTTGGGGGGGAGTGTCGCCGCTGTCTAGCGCCGGTCCCCCTGACCGTTACGGCCGACATCCGCGCGCTGTTTACAGAAGACCCCGACGCCCAGGAGGACCCGGACTCCTACCCGCTGGCGCACGACGCGACGCAGGTCGATCTCCGGCCCGCGGTGCGCGAGGAGCTGCTGCTCGCCGTGCCGCCGTGGGTGGTGTGCCGGGAGGGTTGCCGCGGGCTGTGCCCGCGCTGTGGCAAAGACCTGAACGCGGGCCCCTGCGGCTGCCCGCCGGCCCGGGATCCGCGCTGGCAGGCGCTCGCCGCTCTCAAGGGCAAGCCTCGCGACTGAAAAGGACCATCCATGGCCGTACCGAAGCGAAGGACCTCCAAACGGAAAAAGCGTGCCCGCCGCACGCACTACAAGGCGGCGCACATCACGCTCCAGCCGTGCCCCCGGTGTGGCGACCTGAAGCGGCCGCACCGCGTCTGTCCGACCTGCGGCTACTACCGCGGCGAGCAGCGGGTGGCAGTCGAGGACTGACGTGATCCGCATCGCGCTGGATGCGATGGGCGGCGACAACGCCCCGCGCGTCGAGATCGAAGGGGCGGTACAGGCGCTGCGGGAGCTGCCGCCCACCTTCCGCATCCAGCTGGTCGGCCGCACGGCGGACATCGAGGCCGCACTCAAGTCGCACGGCGAGGTCGACCGCGCCCGGCTCGACCTCGTCGAGGCCCCGGAGGTCGTGGGGATGGGCGAGAAGCCGCTCGCCGCGATCAAGAGCAAGCCGCGTTCCTCCATCGGGATCGGGCTCGGGCTCCAGAAGAAGGGCCAGTCCGACGCCTTCATCTCGGCCGGGAACACCGGCGCCGTCATGGCCGCCGCGACGCTGCTGCTGCGAGTGCATGAGGGCGTGGCGCGCGCGGCGATCGGCACGCCGTTCCCGACCGCGGGCCAGCCGGTGCTCGTCATCGACGGCGGGGCCAACGTGGACTGCGACGCCCGCGAGCTCGTGGGCTTCGCGCACCTCGGCTCGGTGTACGCCCGGGACGTGATGGGGCGGGCGACCCCCGGCGTCGGGCTGTTGAACGTCGGGGAAGAGGACGAGAAGGGAAACGCCGTCGTCAAAGAGGCGCACCAGCTCCTCAAGCAAACGCCGGGCATCCGCTACGTCGGGAACGTGGAGGGGCGCGACATCCTCGCCGGCCGCGGGAAGGGGGGCGAGATCGACGTCGTGGTGTGCGACGGCTTCGTCGGCAATGCCATCCTCAAGTTTTACGAGTCCGCGGGTCGCATGTTCGCCGGGATGCTGCAGCAAGCGCTCCCCGACGTGCTGGGTCGTCCCGAGGTCAAGCGGCTCTTCAAGTTTCTCGACTACTCCGAGTACGGGGGAGCGCCGCTGTTGGGCGTCAAGGGCGTGGCCATCATCTGCCACGGCGCGTCCCCGGCGCGGGCGATCATGCACGCGGTGCGGGTGGCGGCCCAGATGGTGGAGAGTCACCTCGATCAGGACATCGGCGCGGAGTTTGCGGAAGGAGGTACCGTCCGATGAGGCGGCCGATCGCGGAATTGTGGGGCACGGGCAGCTACACCCCGAAGCGCGTGCTCACGAATGACGAATTCTCGAAGATGCTGGACACGTCGGACCAATGGATCCGGGAGCGCACGGGGATCCGCGAGCGCCGCGTGGCCGGCGCCGACGAGTCGAACGCCTGCATGGCCAAGGCCGCCGCCGAGCAGGTCCTCGCGGACACCGAGCTGACCGCGCTCGACGTGCAAGCGGTCGTGGTCGCCACCTGCTCGCCGGACCGGCTGCTCCCCTCCCAGGCGTGCGACCTCCAGGCGATCCTCGGCGCCAAGAACGCCGCCGCGTTCGACGTCGGCGCGGCGTGCACCGGGTTCCTGTACGCGCTGAACGTCGCGGAAGGGCTCGTCGCCGCCGAGCAGGCCGAGCACGTGCTGGTGGTCGCCTCCGAGAAGCTCACCAGCATCATGGATTGGACGGACCGGACGACCGCGGTGTTGTTCGGCGACGGCGCGGGGGCCACGATCGTCCGCCGCGGCACCACCGGCCGTGGGATCCTGTCGAGTTACATGAAATCCGACGGCACGCTCGCCGAGCTGCTGTATCGCCCGGGCGGCGGCGCCGCGCACCCGCCCGACGAGGCGCTCCTCAAGGACCATTCCTACTACATCAAGATGGCGGGCCGCGAGGTATTCAAGGCCGCCGTCCTCTCGATGGCGGACGCTTGCGACAAGGCGCTGGCCCGCGCGGGCCTCGCGGCCGGCGACATCGATCTCCTCATCCCCCACCAGGCCAACATCCGGATCATCGAGGCGACGGCGAAGCACGCGGGCCTCCCGATGGACAAGGTGTACGTCAATGTGGACCGCTTCGGCAACACGTCGGCGGCGTCCGTCGCGATCGCGCTGGACGAGGCGGTCCGGTGCGGGCGGGTCCAACCGGGCATGAAGCTGATGTTCTGCGCCTTCGGCGCGGGCTTCACCTGGGCGAGCACGGTGGTGCAGTGGTAGCTGCCACGGCGTGGCTCTGCCCCGGGCAGGGCGCTCAAAAAGTCGGGATGGGCAAGGACCTGGCCGAGCGGTTCCCGGCGGCGCGGGACACGTTCCACGCGATCGACGAGGCACTCGGCTTCGGCCTCAGCCGGCTGATGTTCGAGGGACCGGAACAGGAGCTGACGGCGACTCACAACGCCCAGCCCGCCATCCTCGCACATAGCGCGGCGGTGTTCGCCGTCGTGGCGCCGCGGGCGAACGGCGGCGCCGTCGCCGCCGCCGGCCACTCCCTCGGCGAATACTCCGCGTACGTGACGGCGGGCGCGTTGACGCCCACCGATGCGGCGGTGCTGGTGCGGCGCCGCGGCGAGCTTATGCAACAGGCGGGCACCGAGCGGCCGGGCACGATGGCCGCGGTGCTCGGGCTCGCGACCAGCGAGGTCGAGGCGGCGTGCCGCGCCGCCTCCACCGGCGGCGAGGTAGTCGTCGCCGCCAACCTGAACGCCCCCGACCAGACGGTCATCTCCGGCGACCCGAAGGCCGTCGCGCGGGCGGGGGCCGCCTGCAAGGAGCGCGGCGCGAAGCGCGTCATTCCCCTGAAAGTCAGCGGCGCGTTTCATTCCTCCCTGATGGGCCCGGCGGCGAATCAGCTGCGCGTCGCGCTCGAGCGCGCGCCGTTTCGCGATCCGGCGTTTCCGGTGATCGCCAACGCGACCGCCGAGGCGGTCCGTGAAGCGAATCGGGCGCGCCGGCTGCTCGGCGACCAGTTGACCGCGCCGGTGCGCTGGGTCGCTTGTATGCAGCGCGCCGCCGAGCTGGCGGGCGGCGGCGCGCGCTTCCTGGAGATCGGACCGGGCAACGTCCTGGCGGGGTTGCTGAAGCGCATCGTCCCCGGGGCGAGCGTCGCCTCCCTGGGAACCGCCGATGAGGTGACGCGCTTCATGGAGGCAGAGTGACGTCGGGGGCGAAGCGGGAGTGAAGATAGACCTGAAAGGGAAGGTCGCTCTCGTGACCGGGGGCAGTCGGGGCATCGGCTACGCCATCGCGCAGGCGCTGGCGCGGGCGGGGGCGAAGGTGGCGGTCCTGGGCCGCGATGGGACTCGCGCCCAGGAGGCGGCGCGGTCGCTCGGCGACGGGGCGCGCGGCTACGCGTGCGACGTCGCCGAGGCGGCACAGGTAGAGCAGGCGGTCGCGACGATCGAGCAGGAATTCGAGCAGATCGACGTGCTCGTGAACAACGCGGGCACCACGCGGGATAACCTGTTGTTCCGCATCAACGAAGACGACTGGAACACCGTGCTCGACACCAACCTCAAGGGCGCCTTCCTGATGACGAAGCACGCCGCCCGCGGGATGATCAAGCGGCGCTGGGGTCGGATCATCAACATCACGAGCGTCGTGGGGATCGCCGGCAACAAAGGCCAGGCGAACTACACCGCCTCGAAGGCGGGCCTCATCGGGTTCACGAAGGCGGTGTCCAAGGAGCTTGCCTCGCGCAAGGTCCTGGTGAACGCCGTGGCGCCGGGGTTCATCGACACCGAGCTGACGCGCGGCATCAGCGCCGAGGCGCGGGAGGCACTGATCAAGGCAATCCCGCTGGGGCGGCTGGGCCAGGGCCAGGATGTGGCCGCCGCCGTGCTCTTTCTCGCCTCCGACTTCGCCAGCTACATTACGGGGCAGCTCCTGGTCGTCGACGGCGGGATGGTACTGTGACCCATTTCCCACACCTCCCTTGAGGTCACCCATGGCAATGGAAATGAAGCAGCTCGAAGAGAAGGTCAAGGACATCATCGTCGAAGAGCTGGGCGTGGAGCGCGACAAGCTCACGTCCGACGCGAGTTTCATGGAGGACCTCGGCGCCGACAGCCTCGACACCGTTGAGCTGGTGATGGCCTTCGAGAAGGAATTCGACATCGACATCCCCGACGAGGAGGCCGAGAAGCTCCGCACCGTGGGGCAGGCGATGCAGTACCTGCACGAGAAGATGGGGAAATAGCGCGATGCGGCGTCGGGTGGCGATCACGGGCCTGGGGGTCGTGACCCCGCTGGGAACGAGCGTCTCGAGCACCTGGGAGGGCCTCATCGCCGGCCGCTCGGGCGCGGGCCCGATCACGCGGTTCGACCCCGCGCGGAGCCCCGTGAAGTTCGCCTGCGAGGTGAAGGCGTTCAACCCGGCGCAGTACATGGACAAGAAGGAGGTCCGCCGCTTCGACCTGTTCGCGCAGTTCGCGATCGGCGCGGCGGAGCAGGCGGTCGCGGACGCCTGCCTCGTGAACAATTGGGACAAGCTGGACCTGCGGCGGGTCGGCGCCATCGTCGGGACCGGCACCGGCGGCCTTCAGACATTCGAGGAGAACTGCCGCGCGCTGTTTGAGAAGGGGCCGAGCCGCGTCTCGCCGTTCTTCGTCCCGATGTACATGCCGAATGTCGCCGCGGCGCTCATCTCGATGCGCTACGGCGCGAAGGGGCCCAACTACTGCACGGTGTCGGCGTGCGCCTCGTCTGCCCATAGCGTGGGCGACGCCCTCGATCTGATCCGCAACGACCAGGCCGACATCATGATCGCGGGCGGCGCCGAGGCGGCAATCACCCCGCTCGCGGTGGCGAGTTTCGCCAACATGAAGGCGCTGTCCGAGCGCAACGACGACCCACAGACGGCCAGCCGCCCCTTCGACAAGGACCGCGACGGCTTCGTTATGGGCGACGGTGCCGCGGTGCTGATCCTGGAGGAGTGGGAGCACGCCAGGCAGCGCGGCGCGAAGATCTACGCCGAAGTCGCGGGCTACGGTATGACGGCGGATGCGTACCACATCACCGCGCCGGCCCCGGACGGCTCCGGCGCCCAAGACGCGATGCGGCTCGCGATGCGGGACGCGGCGGTGCAGCCCGGCGACGTGGGGTACATCAACGCGCACGGCACGTCGACGCCGCACGGCGATGCCGCCGAGACGGCGGCGGTGAAGACTGTGTTCGGGGCGCAGGCGCGCAAGTTGATCTTCGGCTCTACCAAATCCATGACCGGTCACCTGCTGGGCGCTGCCGGCGCGCTCGAGGCAGCGGTGTGCGCGCTCGTCGTCCAGACCGGCGTCGTGCCGCCCACCATCAACCAGTTCACCCCCGACCCGGCCTGCGATCTCGACTCCGCCCCGAACAAGGCCGTGAAGCGGCACGTGGAGGTGGCGCTCTCGAACTCCTTCGGGTTCGGCGGGCACAACGTGACGTTGGCGATCCGGCGGGCGGCGTGATGCAATTGCGACTCCCATGACCGCCCAGGACCCGGCGCTCCAACCGATCGCGGTCAAGGTCGCGCGCAACCAAAGGCTCACGCGCGACGACGCGCTTGAGCTCTTCAACTCGCCGGACCTCCTGACCCTCGGTCGGCTCGCGGACAGCGCCAACCGCCGGCTGAACGCCGACCGGGTGCACTTCGCAGCGAACCAGCACATCAATCCCACGAACGTCTGCGTGCTGCGCAACACCTGCGTCTTCTGCTCGTTCGCGCGCATGCCGCGGGAGGCGGGGGCGTACACGCGGAGCCTCGAGGAGGTGTTCGCCGAAGCCGATGCCGCGCGCGACAACCCGACTCGCGAATTCCACATCGTCGGCGGGCTGCACCCGAAGCTGCGCCTGGCGTACTACCTCGACATGTTCCGCGGCCTGCAACAGCGGCACCCCGGGGTCCACATCAAGGCGCTCACGGCCGTCGAGGTGGCGCACCTCGCGCGCCTCGAGCACAGCAGCGTGCGGGACGTCCTCGTGGCGATGCGCGAGGCGGGCGTCACGAGCCTCCCCGGAGGCGGCGCCGAAGTGTTCAGCCCCGCGGCCCGCGCCACCATTGCGGACAAGAAGCTGTCGGGCGAGGAATGGCTTGCCGTGCACCGGGAGGCGCATCGGCTGGGTATCCCGTCCAACTGTACGATGCTGTACGGCCATGTGGAGACGATGGCGGACCGGGTGGATCATCTGCTCGCGCTCCGCGCGCTTCAGGACGAGACCGGCGGGTTCCTCACCTACATCCCGCTCGCCTATCACCCCGACCACAACGAGCTGGGGGAGACGCTGGGACGCACCGGCACGGCGACGACCGGGTTCGACGACCTGAAGAACATCGCCGTGGGACGGCTCGTGCTCGACAACATCCCGCACGTCAAGACCCACTGGCCCATGGTGACCCCGTTCATCTCCCAGGTAGCCCTCACCTTCGGCTGCGACGACCTCGAGGGGACCGTGGTGTTCGAGCGGGTTTACCACGAGGCGGGCGCGGGCACGCCGATGTGGCTCGGCTACGATCAGGTCGTCTCATTGATTCGCGGCGCGGGCAAGGAGCCGGCCGAGCGCGACTCGCTGTACCACACGGTGCGTACCTTCGAGGATTGGGTGCCTGCTGAGCCCGCGGTGAGACCGCAGGGCCCCGAAGGACCGGCGTTCCAGATCTCCCATCGCGCCAAGGCTCGCGCCCGGGGTCAACGCAGCCTGCCGGTGCTCTCTGCAGTGGATGGGTCCGAATGAGTACACACCCCGAAGGGTGTGCTCGGCGATGCACTGCCCTTAAGGGCAGTGTCGTGCCGAGCCCAGGCGCCAGCCTGGAGATGCGCATGGGGCGGGTGGAATGAGAGTCGGCCGGATCGGCTACATCAACTGCTACCCGGTGTACGGCGCCATCGACCGCCGCATCACCCCGCTTGCGGCCGACCTCGTGACCGGCACGCCATCGGAGCTCAACGATCTGCTCGCCGCGGGGGAGCTGGACGTGAGCGTCGTGAGCGCCGTGGAGTACGCCCGCAACGCGAAGGATTACGTCCTCCTCCCGGACCTGGCGATCTCATGCGACGGGCCGGTGCGGAGCGTCGCCCTCTTCTCCAAGCGTGCGGCGGCCGAGCTGGATCAGGCGACGGTGCTGCTGACCGCGTCGTCGCGTACCTCGGTGCGGTTGCTCGAGCTGTTGTGTCGGGACGTCTGGAACGTGCAGCCGCGGTTTGTGCAGGCGCGGGCGGAAGCCGCCGACCTGGACGACTTGGCGGGGCTGCCGCACGATGCGGTACTGGTGATCGGCGATCCCGCGCTGCTGCTCGCGGCACGCCACGCCTACGCCCTGCGGTACGACCTGGGTGAGGAGTGGAAGCGGTGGACCGGCCTGCCGTTCGTGTTCGCGGTGTGGGCGGCGCGCCGTGCGGCGCCGCGCCATGCGGTCCAGGGAGTGCACCGGGCCTTACTCGCGTCCCGCGACTGGGGCCTCGGACACCTCGATCTGCTCGCGGATGCGGCCTCGCGCGCGACACGCGTCGCGATGACCGACTGCCGCAGCTATTTCGCCGGGCTCGACTATGCCTTTGGCCAGAAGCACCTCGCCGGTCTGACGGACTTCTTCCGCCGGCTGGCCGCCCGCGGCCTCGTGCCCGACGCGTCGCTCCAGTTCCTGCACGTGGCCTGACCGTGGTCGACCGCGCCTCCTCCGAGTTCCGCTCCGCCGTCGAGCTGTACGCCCAGGCATCCCTGCTCGAGCTCGGCGCACTGGCGGACCAGGCGCGCTGGAAGCTCCACGCGGAGAACGTCGTCACGTACATCATCGATCGGAACATCAACTACACGAACGTGTGCGTCGCCGACTGCAAGTTCTGCGCGTTTTACCGACGCCCCAAGCACGCCGAGGGCTACGTGCTGTCCTTCGAGGAGATCGGCCGGAAGATCGACGAGCTCCGAGCCCTGGGCGGCGTCCAGATCCTGATCCAGGGGGGCCACAATCCGTACATCCCGTTCGAGTGGTACCTCGACCTGATGCGCTACATCAAGCGGCATCACCCGATCCACATCCACGGCTTCTCGCCCTCGGAGATCGACTTCTTCGCCGGGCGTTTCGGGATGACGCTCGAGGAAGTGATTCGCGAGCTCGTAGCCGCTGGGCTCGACTCCGTCCCGGGCGGCGGGGGCGAGATCCTCGTGCAGGAGATCCGCGACCGAGTGGCGAAGAAGAAGGCGGGAGCCGACCGCTGGCTCGAGGTCATGGAGACGGCGCACCGCTTGGGGCTGAAGACCTCCGTGACGATGATGTACGGCCTGGGCGAGACGCTCGCCGACCGCATCGAGCACCTGTTCCGGGTCCGGGAGGTTCAGGCACGCACCGGCGGCTTCACCGCGTTCATTTGTTGGCCGCTGCAACCGGAGCACACCGAGCTCGAGCACTTGCCCAAGACCGATGCGGTCACCTACCTCCGCACCCAGGCGATCGCGCGCATCGTGCTCGACAACGTGCCGAACATCCAGGCCTCGTGGGTGACGATGGGCCCGAAGATCGGACAGGTCGCCCTGCGGTTCGGGGCGAACGACTTCGGTTCGCTCATGATGGAAGAGAACGTGGTGTCGGCGGCGGGCACGACGTGGCGCATGACGCTGCCGGAGATGCAGCGCCTCATCGCGGACGCGGGTTACGTGCCGCGCCAGCGCCGCCAGGACTATAGCGTCATCGACGAAGCGGCCTGATGCCCGACGTGCTGATTCTGGTGGGATCCGAGAGCGACAAACCGAGGATCGAGCCCGCCTTCGACGTACTGAGCAAGGCGGGCGTTTCATACGAATTCCACGTGTCCTCGGCGCACCGCCAACCGGAGCAGACGGCCAAGCTGGTGTCGGGTGCCAGGGGTCAGGGATTCAAGGTCGTGATCGCGGGGGCGGGGCTGTCGGCGGCGCTGGCGGGGTTCGCCGCGTCCCTCACGGACCTGCCCGTGATCGGGGTGCCGTTCGCCACCGGGCCCTTGAACGGGCTCGACGCGCTGCTCGCGACCGCCCAAGTGCCGAGCGGCGTGCCCGTCGCCACGGTCGGGATCGACAACGTGAAGAACGCGGCCCTGCTCGCGATCCGCATCCTCAAGGCCTGACGTCGTCACCTCGCTCGCAAGGGACACGACCTCATGCGTGTCGGCCTGGGCTACGACTCGCACCGCTTCGCCGCCGGACGCAAGCTGATCCTCGGCGGGGTCGAGATCGCGCACCCCCTCGGTCTCGCCGGCCACTCCGATGCCGACGCCGTCGCTCATGCGCTCACCGATGCCGTGCTTGGTGCCGCTGGGCTCGGGGACATCGGCACCATGTTTCCTGATTCCGAGCCCCGCTGGCAAGGCGCCGACTCGCTAGAGCTCTTGAAACAGGCGTACCGCGCGGTGCTCGCCGCTGGCCATGAGCTCGTACAGGCCGACGTCACCGTCATCGCCGAGCAGCCGAAGATCGGCCCCCACGTGACGCAGATGCGCCAGCGGCTGGCCGGAGCCCTGTCCGTGGCGCCGGGCGCCATCTCGGTGAAGGGGAAGACCAACGAGGGGATGGGGTGGATCGGGCGGGCCGAGGGGATCGCGGTCATCGCGGTGGCGGTGTTGGAGTGACCGACCTCGTCCATTCGCTCGAATCCCTCCCGCCCGGCCCGCTCTACGCGCTGATCGCGGTCTTCGCCGCCCTGGAGAACATTTTCCCCCCCGTTCCCGCCGACGCCGTAGTAGCGCTCGGCGCGTTCCTGGCGGGGCGGGGGACGCTGGATCCGTGGGCCGTGTTCGGACTCACGTGGACCGCCAACGTCGGCTCCGGGGCGGCCGTCTATTTCGCCTCCCACCGGTTCGGCCGGCCATTCTTCCAGGGAACGCTCGGACGGCGCCTGCTCTCCGAGCGCACCATGAGACACATCGAGCGAGAGTACCATCGCCACGGCACGTACGGGATCTTCCTGAGCCGGCTGCTACCGGTGTGGCGTGGCGTGGTGATGCCGTTCGCCGGGATCGCCGGTGTGCCGCCAGCGCGAGCACTCGCACCGCTGGCGCTCGCGTCGGCGCTGTGGTACGGGCTCCTCACGTACCTCGTGGCCGGGTTGGGCACGAACTTGGACGCGGTCATGCGGGTGGTGACGCGCGTGAACAGCGCGCTGGCGGTGGTGGCGCTCGCGGCGGTGTTGGGCCTCGGGCTGTGGATTCGGCGCCGCCTGAAGCGTTAGGAGCCCGGGTGGTACCCGCTGCGCTCCACGTGAATCCGGAACAGACTTTTCCCCGCCGTAATGAACAACGTTTGCCTATCCGCTCCGCGGCCGAACCTCACGTTCGTCGGCTTCTCCGGCGTCGGGATGTAGGCCAGCTCCTTCCCGGCCGGAGAGTAAACGTGGATGCCCGGTCGCTCGCGGCCCGGAATCGCGCAATAGATGTTGCCGTCCCGGTCCACGCTGATCCCATCGGGCCCAACGTCGGGTGTGAAATCCACGACGGTGCGGCGGAACTTCACCGAGCCGTCCGGCGCCAGATCGTAGGCGAGCAGCGCCATGCGTCCAGGCGTGACCGGCATCTCCGGCGACATACCCTCGTCGAGCGATCCGTTATCGATTGAGGCGACGTACAGCGTCGTCTGATCCGGTGACACGGCGATACCGTTCGGCTTCCCGGCGTTGGCCGCCACCAGGGTGACGCGTCCGTCTGCATCGATGCGATACACCCCTTGCACCGGCTGCTCGACCGGCTCCCAGCCCGAGTAGCGAGGATCGGTGAAGTAGATGCGGCCGCGCGCATCGAGCACGAGATCGTTGGGAGAATTGAGGGGTCGTCCATTGTAGAGCCCGGCGAGGATCACACTCTTGCCGGTCTTCATGTCGGTCCGCGTGATGCGGCGGCCACCGAACCCCGCCCCCTCCGCCACGACCATGCGGCCTTGCTCGTCGAACTCGATCCCGTTGGACATCCCGCTGGGCGAGCGGAACACCGTGGTCGTCCCGGTGCGCGGATCCCAGCGCCAGATATGGCCCGCCTGATAGCCGGATGCCTTGACGAAGGTGATGTCCGAGAAATAGACCGAGCCGTCCGGCGCCTGCGCCGGACCCTCGGTGAAGAACCCGTCGCCGAACAGCCGCTCCAGCTTGGCGCCCGGCGCCACGATCGAAGGATCGCCTTGGACGGCGCCGGCTGCTTGTGCGAGCACCAGTAGCAGCGAGATCACTGCACCTCCTTGGTGAGGTTGAGACCGGCCTCGAGCGCCGCCACGATGCGGTCGACGTCGTACACGCAGCCGGCCCACGTGCCGCCGCTCGCCTGCTGCAGGGCCGCCCACAAGCGGGTGTCGGCCGGCAGAGCGGGGTGGGGCGCGAGCCCGGGGTGCGGGCTCCGTTGCTCGAGCAGCGCGGCGCACGCCGCCCGGTCGAGCGCCTGCCCGCCCGCTCCCACGAGCTCGACCGAACCCGTGAGCGTGCCGCAGTCGATCACGATCTCGATCAGGTCGTCGTCGCGCACCCGGCCGATCGGGCCGCCGTGCAGTGCCTCCGGTCCGATGTGGCCCACGCACGCGCCGCTCGAGAAGCCGGAGAAACGGCCGTCGGTCAGGAGCGCGACGTGCTTCCCCCAGGGGAGATAGCGGAGCGCGGTGGTGATCTGCGCGGTCTCCTGCATTCCCGTGCCCGATGGCCCGTTGCCGATCAACACCATCACATCTCCCGCTCGGATCGGGTGCTCCGTCCCGCCTTTCACAGCCCGGATCGCGTCCCGCTCGTCCACGAACACGCGCGCCGGACCACGGTGACGGTATACATGATCGTCTCCCACCACGGAGCGGTCGAGCGCGGTGGCTTTGATCACCGCTCCCTCGGGTGCCAAGTTCCCGACCGGGAAGACGACGGTGCTGGTCAGGCCGGCGCCGCGTGCGGCGTCAGGACCCATGATCACGTCGTCGGGAGCGACCGCCGCCGCAGCGGCGAGCCGCGCTCGCGCCTTGGTTCGCCGGTCGCTCGCCGCCCACCAGTCGAGCGTCGCGTCCAGCGTGTCGCCCGTCGCCGTGAGCACATCACCGTGCAGCAGGCCCATGCGACGCAGGTGCAGCATCACCTCGGGCACGCCCCCGGCCATGAAGACCTGCACCGTGGGATGCCCGCGAGGGCCGTTGGGCAGGGCATCGACCAGGCGCGGCGTAGCGCGGTTCACACGGATCCAGTCGTCCACGGTGGGCGGACGGAGGCCCGCCGCATGCGCAATCGCGGGAATGTGCAGCAGCAGGTTGGTCGATCCGCCGAACGCCGCGTGCACCAGCATCGCGTTCTCGACCGCTCGTTGGGTCAGGATCCGCTTGATCGGAATCGCGAGCGCGTGCAGCCGCAGCAGGGCGTGGGCCGTGCGGGGACCGAGCTCGAGCCACGCGGGCTCGCCCGACGGCGCCAGGGCGCTGTGCGGCAGGGCGAGGCCCAGTGCCTCCGCCACGACCTGCGACGTCGCCGCGGTCCCCAGGAACTGGCATCCCCCGCCCGCAGATCCGCAGGCTCGGCACCCCATGGTGGCCGCGTAGTCGAGGCTCACCAGGTCCCGGGCGAAGCGGGCGCCCAAGCTCTGCACCTGGCCGGCGTCCTCGCCCCCGACCGCCGGCAGCGTGACGCCGCCGGGCACGACGACGCCGGGCAGCTCCGGGCAGCCGGCGAGCGCGAGCATCGTCGCGGGCAGACCCTTGTCGCACGTGGCGATGCCCATCACGCCCGACGCCGTGGGGAGGGAGCGGATCAGCCGGCGCATGACGACTGCCGCGTCGTTGCGATAGGGCAGGCTGTCGAACATCCCCGTGGTCCCCTGGGTGCGGCCGTCGCAGGGGTCGCTGCAGTACGCCGCAAAGGGGATCGCGCCCGCCGCGCGCAGCGTCTCGGCCGCCCCTCGGACCAGCAGCCCGATCTCCCAGTGCCCGGTGTGGTATCCCAGCGCCACCGGGCTCCCGTCCTCGCTGCGTAGGCCACCGTGGGTGCTGACGATGACGTACTGCGGGCCGTTGAGGGACGCGGGGCTCCAGCCCATGCCCACGTTCTGCGTCAGGCCGAACATGTTGCCGCTCGGCTCCTCGCGCAGCATCTCGGGGGTGAGGGGGAGTCGGCCCGCTGGTCCTGCGCCAGCGAGGCGGCCGGCGGCCACGGCGTTTGCCGAGCCGAGCACTGCGTCGAGGGGCGGCGCATCGAGCTTGCCGTGCATGCTCACAACGCTACCGCAGCGGCGCCAGCAGCGCGAGCGCGACCGTCGTCACCATGCCTGTGACGCCGACGATGGCGAGAACGGGAGTCCATGACTTGAGGGTCTCAATCTCCGTCAATCCTCCCATTTTCGAAAACAGCCAGAAGCCGCTGTCGTTCATCCACGTCCCGACGAGCGACCCACTGGCAATCGCGGTCGCGACGTATACGGTGTGAAAGGGAAGACGGCCACCGCTCGCCGGCAGCATTGCCGCCAGCATCGCCGCGGCCGTGATCATCGCCACGGTACTCGAGCCTTGGGCGATCTTGATCAGGCTCGCGACCCCGAACCCGAGAAACAGATAGATCAGGCCGGAGCCCATCCCCGACACCGCCCCCCCCGGCTGCCCTACGAAGGCCCGCTCGATCACGGGCCCGATCCCTGTGGCCTGCAGCGCGACCCCGAACGCGCCGCTCGCCGCAACGATCAGGATGATGAACCCGGCGCCCGTCAACGATGTGTCCACCACCTCCGTGAGATCCGCCCGGCTCGCGCCGCGCTGCCGCGCGTACACCCATAGGGCTATGCCCGCGGATACGAGCAGGGCGAGATTGGGGTTCCCGATGATCGCGGTGTAGGTCGCCAGAGTCGACCAGAAGGCGAAGTGCGCTCCCGGTCGTGCCGTCATGGACACGACCACCGTGTGCGATGAAATGAGTAGTACGGGCAGGACGATGGGCAGGAGTGAGGGAACGAGACCAGGAAGTGACTGCGGAGCCGCTGCCTCGGCGGGGACGGGGGCGGCGTGGGCTCGCGGCACCACGGGCATGCGGCGGTCCACCCAGCCCGCGCACAGCAGCCCGACCCCGGCCGCCGGCAGGGCTACGACGATGCCGACCAGCACCATGGTTCCGAGGTCGACTCCCAACGTGCCGGCGATCGCCAGCGGCCCGGGGGTGGGCGGGACCAGCGTGTGCGTCGCCCCGGCGCCCGCCGCAATCGCCAGGAGGTACTTGAGATAATTGCGGTTGGTGCGCCCGTACATCGAGCGGGCCAGCGGGACCAGCAGGTAGAAGACCGTGTCGAAGAAGACAGGAATCGACAGCACGTAGCCCGTGGCGCACAGCGCCGTCGCGCCTCGCTCGACACCCAGCCAGGCGAGGAACGCCCTGACGATCCGATCCGCCGCCCCGCTGTCCATCATCGCTTTGCCGGCGATCGACGCCAGCGCGATGACGACCCCGACGGCGCCCGCCGTCCGGCCGAAGCCCTCCGCCACGCGACCGATCCTCACCGCGGGCTCCCCGGGGGCAAGCAAGCTGACCACGATCGCGGCGGTGATCAGTGCCAGGAACGCGCTCAGGCGCAGCCCGACGATCGCCACGAGGATCGTGGCCATTCCCACCAACAGGATCAGCAACGGATGCATGGACGCCAGGAGGTTGGGACAGCGTGACAATGTACGGTTGGAAGCGAAGTATCGCTGGAAAACGAGCAACGCGGTCGACGCCAACGAAGCCCGCGGCAGCTAGGCCGCGAGACGATTCCGGGTTACGTTGACCGAGTGAACGCCACGGATCTTCAAGGGCGGACCTTCTTCGTCACCGGCGCGAACTCCGGCATCGGTCGCGCGCTAGTCGAGGCCCTGGCGGCGCGCGGCGGCGGGGTCGTGCTGGCAACGCGCTCGGAGGAGCGGACCAGACCCGTCCTGAGCGCGATCCAGAGGCGGTACCCGGCCGCGCGGGCGCAATGGGTGTCGCTCGATGTATCGGATCTCACCTCAGTGCGGCGTGCCGCCCAGACGTTTCTCGAGTCCGGCCATCCGATCGACGTCCTGGTCAACAATGCCGGCATCGCGGGGACGCGCGCCCTCAGCAAGGACGGCTTCGACCTGACCTACGCGACCAACCACATCGGGCCGTTCCTGCTCACGAGCCTCCTGCTGCCGCGGGTGCGCGAGTCGTCCCAAGGGCGGGTTGTCAATGTGGCGAGCGGCGCCCACATGATGGTCAAGCGGATCGACTGGTCCGTGCTCGAGCGCCGCGCGACGCCGAAACGCAGCGGCTTCGCTGATTACGCCGTCACAAAGCTCATGAACGTGCTGCACGCGAAGGAGTTGGCGCGCCGGCTCGCCACGGGGGAGACGCGAGTGACGACCTACGCGCTCCACCCCGGGGCGGTGGCGTCCAACATCTGGCGTGCCCTGCCGCGGCCGCTGCAATGGTTCGGGAAGCTGTTCATGCTCTCGAATGAAGAGGGTGCCGGGACTCCGCTCTACTGCGCCACCGCCCCCGAGCTTGCGACGACCAGCGGCCGCTATTACGACCGCCGCCGCGAAGCGCGGCCAAGTCCGATGGCGGAAGATGACGCGCTGGCGAAAGAGCTGTGGGCCAGGACGGAAGCGGCGGTGGCGTAAGGCGCCTTATGGTGGCCACCGCGACCGACGCTGACTCCTCCAGGCGGGCGTTTTTCCTCGAGCAGTTCCGCGACTATCTCGCCCTCGAGGCCGGCAACAGCGCGAACACCGTCGGCAACTACGTGCGCGACATCGTGCGGCTGATCGCCCACGCAGCCGCCAAAGGCGCGCGCACCCCCGATGCCGTGACCGCGGCGCAGCTGCGGGAGTTCGTCTACGACCTCAAGGACCTGGGGCTCGCTCCGGCCACGATCCGTCGCCAGATCTCGGCCATCCGCACGTACTACCGCTTCCTGGTCGGCGAAGGGCACGCCACCCGCGACCCGAGCGAGCGGCTCGAATCACCCAAGCAGTGGCGTACCTTGCCGACGGTGCTCACGGTGGCGGAGGTGGGGCGACTGCTGGCCGCGCCGAACACCGACGAGCCGCTCGCCATCCGAGACCGCGCGCTGCTGGAGTTCACGTACGCGACGGGGGCGCGTGTCTCCGAGGTGGTGGGGTTGAGACCTCAGGACCTGCTGTACGAGGATGGGCTGGCGCGGATCTTCGGGAAGGGCGCAAAGGAACGGATCGTCCCCGTGGGGCGACGCGCCCTCGGTGCGGTCGCGCTGTACGCGCGTGAGATCCGCCCCGGCCTCGACAAGGGGAAGGGCCGGGGGATCCTGTTTCTCAATGCCCGCGGCGCGCCGCTGTCGCGCGTCGGAGCGTGGACGATCATCCGGCGCGCCGCAAAGCAGGCGGGGCTCACCAAGCGTGTCACGCCGCATACGCTGCGCCACAGCTTCGCCACGCACCTGCTCGAGGGCGGAGCTGACCTGCGGGCGGTCCAGGAGATGCTGGGCCACGCCGACCTCGCCACCACCCAGCTCTACACCCACGTGGACCGCGAGTACCTGCGCACCGTGCATCGGCAGTTTCATCCCCGGGCGTGAGGGGGGGCGGGGGGGAGGGCGCAACATGTCGCGAGCGTTTACCAAAGAGGATGCGGGCAACGAGGCGCCCCGGCGCAACTATGGGCTGCCACCGAAGGGCGATCCCGACTTCGATCGGGCCGCCGCGGACGCGTTGCTCGAGGCCGCCCGCGCCGGCGAGACGGCCAGCGCCGAACAGGCCACCGGGTACTACTGGGGCGAGCCCCGGCTGCGCGAGCACGTGCGCCGCATTCTCGATCGGGCGCGCGCCGCCGGCGACGAGCGGCTCGAGCAGCTGGCGGAACGCTTTCTGAGCTGACCGTGTCTGTCAGCCCGAGCTTTCGCACGTTCATCTTGGAGCAGTTGAACCGTATCGCACCACGGGTCCGTGGGCGCAGCATGTTCGGCGGGGTCGGGATCTACGCGGGCGACCTCTTTTTCGCGCTCATCGCCGACGACACGCTCTACCTCAAGGTCGACGAATCCAACCGTACCGACTTCGAGACGCGCGGCATCGGGCCGTTTCGACCCTATGGGGAGACCGGTGAAGCCATGCAATACTATCCGGTCCCGGACGAGTTGGTGGAGGACGCCGAGTCGCTGCGCCCGTGGGTCGACAAGGCGATCGCCGTGGCCCGCCGCAAGAAAGGGAAGCGCGCGCCGCGGCACCGCCCTAGAACCGGTTAGATTCCCGCGTGCTCTTCATCCTCGACAACTACGACTCCTTCACCTACAACCTCGTCCAGCTGTTCGGCGAGCTGGGTCAGGAGCCCGTCGTGTATCGCAACGACGCGCTCACAGTCGAGGAGGTGCTGGCGCTGAAGCCGCGCGCGGCCGTGCTCTCGCCCGGACCGCGTACCCCCGGCGACGCGGGGATCCTGGTACCGCTCGTCAAGGCGCTCGCGGGCAAGATCCCCGTCCTCGGCGTCTGTCTCGGCCACCAGGCGATCGGTGAGGCGTTCGGCGGCCGCGTGGTGCGCGCCGACCGGCTGATGCACGGGAAGACTTGCCAGGTGATTCACGAGGAGGACGAGTTGTTCGAGGGGATTCCCAGCCCGGTCACCGGCATGCGGTATCACTCGCTGGTGGTGGAGCCCGCGTCGCTTCCCAAGGATCTGGTGATCACCGCCTGGAGCGCCGACCGGCCCAAGGACGCCGAGATCATGGCCATGAAGCACCGGCGACACCCGATTTACGGCGTACAATTCCATCCAGAATCGATCGGGACCGAGCACGGTAAGCGCTTGCTGGAGAATTTCTTAGGCGTGGCACGCGCCATGCCCTAGACGTCGCGGCACGCATCTTGTATGTTCCTCCGTGCCCGTCCTCGGCGTGATACCGGCGCGGCTGGGCTCCAGCCGCCTTCCTCGCAAGCCCCTCCTGCCTCTGGCAGGTGAACCCCTCGTCCTCTGGGTGATCCGCCGTGTCGCCGCAGCGGCCGTGTGCGACCGCCTGGTCGTCGCGACCGATGCGCGCGAGATCGTCGACGTGGTCGAGCGGGCGGGACACGAGGCCGTGCTCACTTCAGCGCACCACCAATCCGGCACCGAGCGCGTCGCAGAAGTCGTTGCCAACAAAGCCTTTAGAGCCTTTGACCTGATTCTCAACGTGCAAGGCGATGAACCGCTGGTAGCGCGTGATGCGCTGCGCGGCGCCGTGGCGCGCGTCCAGGGGGGCGATCCGATCGGGACGGCGGCCGGCTCCCTCGACAGCGCCCTGGCGGCCGACCCGAACCGCGTCAAGGTCGTGCTCGATGCGCGCGGGCGCGCGCTGTACTTCTCGCGCGCGCCCGTACCGTTCGATCGGGACGGGGCGGGCGACGTGGTTTATCACCAACATGTGGGCGTGTACGCGTACACTCGCGCGGCGCTCGAGCGGTGGGTGGGGCTGCCGCCGGTTCCCGAAGAGCGCTGGGAGCGTCTCGAGCAGCTGCGACCCTTGCTGCACGGCCTGGCGATCGGTGTGGCGCTGTTCGCGGCGCCCGCCGCGCCGGGCGTGGACACGGCGGAAGATCTCAAGTACGCCGAAGCGGCGTTGAACCGAACCCTGAGAGAGGTGAGCCCGTGAGTTCGACGAAGTACATCTTCGTGACCGGCGGTGTGGTGAGTTCCCTCGGCAAGGGCATCGCGGCCGCGTCACTGGGCCGCCTGCTGGTGGAGCGGGGCCTCCGCACGACGATCCAGAAGTTCGATCCCTACATCAACGTCGATCCTGGGACGATGTCGCCGTTCCAGCACGGCGAAGTGTACGTGACGGACGACGGCGCGGAGACGGACCTCGATCTCGGGCACTACGAGCGCTTCATCGACCGCTCGCTGTCGCAGGTCAACAACGTCACCACGGGACGGATCTATCAGGCGGTCATCACCAAGGAGCGCCGCGGCGAATACCTCGGCTCGACGGTGCAGGTGATCCCGCACATCACCGACGAGATCAAGGCCGCGATCCGACGCCTCGCGCCGGACCACGACGTCGTGATCACCGAGATCGGCGGCACGGTGGGTGATATCGAGTCGCTGCCATTCCTCGAGGCGATCCGCCAGTTCCGCCAGGAAGTCGGCCGCGACAACACGCTGTTCATCCACCTCACCCTCGTGCCATACATCGCCGCCACCGCCGAGCTCAAGACCAAACCGACGCAGCACTCCGTGCGGGAGCTCATGCAGATCGGGATCCAGCCCGACATCCTGGTCTGCCGCACCGAGCGACCCCTCTCGGAGGAGATCAAGCGCAAGATCGCGCTGTTCTGCAACGTGGACTTCGGCTGCGTGGTGGAGAGCCCCGACGTCAGGTCGATCTACGAGATCCCACTCAAGCTCCACGAACAAGGACTCGACCGGGAAGTGTGCCATCGGCTGCACCTCGAGACCAAGGAGCCCGACCTGCGGGCGTGGGCGCAGATGGTGGACAAGATCCTGGCACCGCCGGCGCGGGTGCGCATCGCGGTCGTCGGCAAATACACCGAGCTCGCCGACAGTTACAAGAGCATCCACGAAGCGCTGGTGCACGGCGGCATCGCGCACGACTGCGGGGTGCAGATCGACTGGATCGCATCCGACCGCTTCACCGATCAGCCGGCCGCGGGTCAGCTGCTCGGATCGTACGACGGCTTGCTCGTGCCCGGGGGATTCGGCGTGCGGGGTGTGGAGGGGATGCTCGAGGCGGTCCGCTGGGCGCGCGAGCGCAAGCTCCCCTTCCTCGGCATCTGCCTCGGCCTGCAGACCGCGATCATCGAGTTCGCCCGCAACGTCGTCAGGCTCCCCAACACCAACTCGAGCGAGTTCGAGCCGGAATGCGAGAATCCGGTGATCGCGCTGCTGCGCTCGCAGGAAGGCATCCACGACATGGGCGGCACCATGCGGCTAGGCGCCTATCCGTGTAAGCTGCGGCCCGGCTCCCGCGCGGCGCAGGTCTACGGCACCGTGGAGGTGAGCGAGCGCCACCGGCACCGCTACGAGGTATCCAACGCTTACCGCGACGTGCTGGCGGAATACGGGATGCGCTGCTCCGGCCTGTCCCCCGACGGTTCGCTCGTCGAGATGATCGAGCTGCCGGACCACCCCTGGTTCATCGGGTGCCAGTTCCATCCCGAGCTCAAGTCGCGCCCGATGCGCCCCCACCCGCTGTTCGCCGGATTCGTGGGCGCGGCGCTCGCGCAGCACCGGGCGCGCCCCGCGGCGGCCGCGCGAGCGGAACCCTCCTCGGAGCTCGCCCGTTTCGGCGACTGAACCATGGGCCAGCACTTCGGAGCCACCCCGTTCCTCATCGCGGGGCCCTGCGTCGTCGAATCGGACGAGCTCAACCTGCGGGTCGGTGAGGCCCTCGCCGAGCTGGGGGCGAAGCTCGGCCTCCACGTCATTTACAAGGCCTCCTACGACAAGGCCAACCGCTCCCGCCTGAAGGGCGCCCGCGGCCCCGGCCTCGAGCGGGGGCTCAAGGCGCTCGCCCTGGTCCGCTCGGCGACCGGCCTTCCCATCCTCACCGACGTGCACGAAGTGGGTCAGGTGCTCGCGGCCGCGCAGGTGGCCGATGTGCTCCAGATCCCGGCGTTCCTGTGTCGCCAGACGGACCTGCTCGGCGCGGCCGGCCGGGCCGGCCGCGCCGTGAACGTCAAGAAGGGCCAGTGGATGTCGCCCGAAGGGATGCGGGGGGCGGTGGAGAAGCTGCGGGCGGGTGGCGCACCCGAGGTGGCGGTGACCGAGCGGGGCACGTTCTTCGGTTACGGCGACCTCGTGGTGGACATGCGGAACTTCGCTCGCCTGCGCGCCGAGTGCGGGGTGCCGGTGGTGTTCGATGCCACCCACGCGGTGCAACAGCCGGGGCGGGGCGAGGACGGCTCGAGCGGCGGCCTGCGCGAGTTCATCCCGCCGCTCCTGTACGCTGCCGCCGCCGCCGGCGCTGACGGCTTCTTCCTCGAGACGCACCCTGATCCCGACCGCGCGCCGTCCGACGGCCCGAACATGCTGCCGCTCGATCAGCTGCCGGCCGTCGTGGGCGTGGCGCTCGACATCTGGCAGCGAGCGCGGGAGGCGGTCCGTGCGTAGCGTCGCCACGCCGGGCTCGGCGCCTTCCAGTCCCGAGGCCGACAGGCACGGCGTAGGCGCCGTCCGGGGACGAGCGGGGAAGGGTTGTATGGGCGGCGCCCGAGCCGTGCCTGTCGGCCGAGGGCTTTGGGCCCGATGATCGACGCCTCGCTCGCCCGCCGCCTCAAGCTCGTCGGCTTCGACGTCGACGGCGTGCTCACCGACAACGGCGTGTACCTGGGCATGGTCGGCGACCACCCCGTCGAGTTCAAGCGGTTTCACATCCAGGACGGCCTCGGCATCCGGCTGCTGCAAACCGCCGGCCTCGCGGTGGTGTGGGTGAGCGGTCGCGAGTCGGCCGCGACGGCGCTGCGGGCACGCGAGCTGTCGGTAGACGAGGTCATTCAGGACCCCACCGCGCGCAAGCTACCCGTGTTCGAGGGGCTGCTCGAGCGGCGCGGGCTGGCCTGGGAAGAGTGTGCCTTCGTGGGAGACGACCTGGCTGACCTGCCGCTGCTCGCACGCGTGGGGCTGCCGATCGCCGTGCCCAACGCTGTCGCCGAGGTCAAGGCCGCGGCGCGCGTCGTTACCACGGCCGCCGGGGGCGGGGGAGCGGCGCGTGAGGTGGCAGAACTGATCCTCCAGGCGCGGGGCGAGTGGCAGGGTCTCTTGTCCCAGTACTTCGTGGAGCGCGGCGATGTCGCGTACCGAGCCCAGCGATCTCGTTGAGCGCGGGCGCCGGGTCCTGGCCCTCGAAGCGGCGGCGATCGGGCGAGTCGCCGAGCGGTTGGGGCCGCCGTTCGCGGCGGCGGTCCGGCTGCTCGCGGCAGCGCGGGGCCGGCTCATCGTGTCCGGGGTCGGCAAGTCCGGGCTGATCGCGCGCAAACTGGCCGCCACCCTCACGTCGACCGGGACGCCCGCCTCATTCCTCCATCCAGTGGACTCGCTGCACGGCGATCTGGGCATCGTCGACCGGGACGACGTGGCGATCCTGCTGTCGAAGAGCGGCGCCTCCGATGAGCTGTTCGGGCTCGTGAGCCAACTCAAGCGGCTGGGCGTGCCCATGATCGCGATCACGGGGGATCCAGAGTCGATCCTCGGGCGTCAGGCGGAGGTCGTGCTCGACGCGAGTGTCGCCGAGGAGGCGTGTCCCGAGACCCTGGCGCCCACGACCAGCACGACGGTCGCCCTCGCGTTGAGCGACGCGCTGGCGGTCGCGCTGCTCGAGGTGAAGGGGTTCCGCCGCGAGCAGTTCGCGGCGCTCCACCCCGGTGGAACGTTGGGCAAGAACCTGCTGCTGCGGGTCGCCGACGTGATGCTGACGACGGACGTCCCCAAGCTGCTCCCCGACCGCCCCATGCGCGAGTGCGTGGTGCTGCTGGCGGAGCGGCGGGGCACCGTGGCGATCGTGGATGCGGGCGGCAGCCTCGTGGGCGTGGTGACCGCGGGCGATCTCACGCGCCTCATGGAGAAGACTGATCAGTTTCTCGACCTCCCCGTCGGCAAGGTGATGACGCAGACGCCCAAGGCGACGACCCCCGACGAGCTCGCCGGCGCCGCGGTGCGGGTGATGGAGCAACACGGCATCATGGCGCTGCCGGTGCTCGATGGCGGTCGGAAGGTGCTGGGGATTGTGCATTTGCACGACCTGATGAAGGCGGGGGCAGCGTGAACCGACGGAGCAGGGAGCAGGGAGTAGTTCGCACCGCTGCACGTACTCGCATCGGAGCGTACTGCTCCCTGCTCTGTGCTCTCGCGGTTGGCGCGTGTGAGAACGGCATCAAGCCGACGGCGACCATCACCGCCGCCGATACCGCCGATCAGGTGCTCGTCACCATGTCGCACTACGTGACCCAGGCCGGGGTCCAGCGGGCCCACGTGCGCGCCGACACCGCCTACTTCTACTCGCCCGTCCAGACCGCCGAGCTGCGCAAGGTGCACATCACTTTTTACGACCCACGGGGCGCGGAGACCTCGACGCTCACGGCCCGCGAGGGGACGTACCACTGGCGGTCCGGCGACATGGAGGCGCGCGGCAACGTGCTCGTGGTGCGCACCGACGGCGCCACGCTCCGCACCGAGGTGTTGCGTTACAGCCAGGTGAGGAACCAGGTGAGCTCCGACAAGCCGTTCGTGTTCGACGAGCCGAACCGCCACATCGCGGGCGAGGGGTTCACGTCGGATCCCGATTTCAAGGTCGTCACCGCCATTCGTCCCAAGGGGACGGGCGGCAAGTTCACGCTGCCGAACCAATGATCGGCACGCTGCTGCTGCTCGCGCTCGCCCAGCGACCGGGCGCCACGGTCGGCGACACGACCGGGGGACGCCCGTGCGTCGTGGATATCGATTCGGTCGGAGGGCGAGGGCAGCAGGTGGAAGTGCGCAAGGGCGAGACCAACGTCTTCGCCGGGGGCGGAGTCCTGGCGCACTGCCGGGGAACGGGGAGCACGCTCTCCTCCGACAGCGTCGCCTGGTTCGCGGGAATCGGGCGCTTCGACATGATCGGACAGCGACACCTCGTGCACATCCGCGACACCACGCTCACCCTGGATGCCACGAACGCCTCGTATTTCCTGCGCCAGGAGCGACTCGAGGCCCACCGGAACGTGGTGGCGGTGAACCGCACCACCGGATCGGTGCTGCGCGGCCCGAACCTCACGTACTACCGGGCCGTGAAGGGCGTCCGTGATACCGTCGAGATGTACGCCTCCGCACGGCCCACGATCGACTACCGCGCGAACCCCGACTCGGGCGAGCCATACGTCATCGTGGGCGACCGGGTCCGGCTCAAGGGGAATGACCGGATGTGGGGCGGCGGCAAGGTTACGATCGACCGCTCCGACTTCGCCGCGCGCGGCGACTCGATGGAGCTCGACCAGACCGCGGGGTTCGCCGTGCTGGTGGGGAACCCCCGCATGGACGGCAAGGGCGCGCAGGCCTACACGCTGGTCGGCACGCGCATCGAGCTCGAGCTGCGGGGGGGAGGCCGCGAGATCCGGCTCGTGAAGGCGCTGGGGAAGGGCGTCGCGACCGGCACCGATTGGCGCCTCACGGCCGACACGATCCACCTCGCCCTCGACCAGCGCAAGCTGCAGCACGCGTTCGCGTGGAGCCGGGGTGACTCGACCCGCGCCAAGGCGGTGTCGACCCTCAACACGATCGAGGCGGATTCGCTGGCGCTCGACACCCCCGATCAGGTGCTGACCGAAGTGCGGGGATTCCGCCACGCGTTCTCCACGTCCAGGAAAGACTCGTCCGCCACCGCTGCCATCGACTGGATCGCGGGCGACTCGCTCACCGCCCACTGGACGCAGCTGGCGGACTCGGCCGGCAAGACGAAGAACGAGCTGCAGCAGATCGTGGCGCGAGGCGCCGCGCGCTCGCTCTCGCACATCTACAGCGCGAAAGATTCCGCGGCGCCGTCCATCGACTATTTGCGGGCCCCGATGATCGACATCGCGTTGAAGCGCGGCCGCGTGGACCGGGTTATCGCGAGCGGCCGTGCCGATGGCGTGCAGCTCGAGCCGGCGCCCCCCGCTAAACCCGCGGCCGACTCCACGGCGAAGAAGCCGTCGAATCGATGAGCACGCCCCCCCCTCCCCATCCTCCGCTCCCCCCGGGGATGCCCCAGCGTCTCCCCGAGCTGCTCGCCCAGCGAGATTCCTCGTTGCCGCTCGCTGCCGCCGCGCTCGCCCGCATCGCCGACCACCAGGGCCACACCACTTTCGGCGATCTGGCCGTGGCGTATCGCGAGGAGTTTCTGCAGCTGCGGGCGCACACTCGAGGGGCGAGCCTGCCGGAGCTGGGCGGTCTGTCGCTCGAGGACTTCCGCACCAGCCTGCGCACGTCGGTGCTGCCGCGGCTCGCGGTCATGAAGGTCGTGCTGTATCCCGTCGGCCCCCTGTTCGACGATGCCCCCGTGGCGTTCACGCGGGAGGCGTGGGCCGAGCTGCAGCCGGAGCTGCAGATGCAAGGCGCCGCCGCCGACCGGCTGCTCGAGGCGGCCCAGCTGGCCCTCGCCCGGGCGGAGTCGCCCAGCGGTGCCTACCAGCGGGTGGTAGGGGGGAGCCTCCTCGAAGCGCACGGACTGGTGAAGAGCTACAAGGACCGCCGCGTGGTGAACGACGTGAGCGTGCGGCTCGAGCAGGGCGAGATCGTGGGCCTGCTCGGCCCCAACGGGGCGGGGAAGACCACGACGTTCTACATCATCACGGGGCTGATCCGCGCCGACAGCGGCCGCATCGCGCTCGACGGCCGGGACGTCACCGCGGATCCGATGTACCAGCGCGCCCGGGCGGGGATCGGGTACCTGGCCCAGGAGCCGTCGGTGTTTCGCAAGCTCACCGTCGAGGAGAACGTCCGGGCCATCCTCGAGACCATGCCGCTCGACGACGCTGAGCGGGGCCAACGCCTGGAGCGCCTGCTGGACGAGCTGGCGATCAAGCACCTGCGCCGCCAGAAGGGCTACCAGCTCTCGGGTGGCGAGCGTCGCCGGCTCGAGATCACGCGCGCGCTCGTCACAGAGCCTAAATTCATGTTGTTGGACGAGCCGTTCGCCGGGGTCGACCCGATCGCCGTGCACGACATCCAGACGATCGTCGCCGGGCTGCGACACCGCGGCATCGGCGTGTTGATCACGGATCACAACGTGGAACAGACGCTCGACATCGTGGATCGCGCCTACATCATGTTCGAGGGTAAGGTTCAGGTCTCGGGCACCGTGCGTGAGCTGGTGTTCGACGACCGCGTGGCCAACCTCTACCTCGGACCCACCCTCACCGCGCGCCTGCGGGCGCGTCTCACGCCAGCCGCATGAAGACCGGGCTACACCAGCATACGGCGCTCCGCCAGGACCTGCGGATCAATCCCCGCCTGTATCAGGCGATGGATCTCCTGTACATGCCGCTGCTGGACCTACAACAGCACCTGAAGCAGGAGCTGCTCGGCAACCCCTTCCTGGAGCTGATCGAGTCCGAAGACGATCCGGAGCTGCCCGAGACGCAAGACGGCGTCGAGGAGAAGAAGGAGACCGAGAACAACGATGAGCCGAACTGGGAGGACATCCTCCTGGACGACGGCAGCGACAGCGCGCCCCCGCGCGACATGAGCGAAGCCCGGGAGTACGTCGAGCCCGTCCCGGTCGAGACCAAGGATCTGTCGGACCACCTGCGGGAGCAGATGCGGCTGCTCGACCTGACCCCGCGCCAGCAGCTCCTCGCGGAGGAGTTCATCGGCAACATCGCGGAGGACGGCTACCTGGGCGCCACGCCGGAGGAGATCGTCCGGGGGTCCAACCAGCTGCTCGAGGAGCACGCCGTCGAGTCGGAGCAGGACGCGCAGCCGCAGCTCTTCACCATCGCCGACGCCGAGGAGATGCTGCGGATCATCCAGAAGCTCGATCCCCCCGGCGTCGGCGCCCGCGACCTGCGGGAGTGTCTCCTGCTGCAGCTCGAGGCGCGCAACGAGACGGACACGCTCGCGTACCGCCTCGTCAAAGAGGCGTTCGACGATCTCAAGGCGCACCGCTGGAGCGATCTCGGCAAGCGGTTCGGCCTCGATGCGGCGGAGGTGCAGCGCGTGGCCGACGAGCTGGCCAAGCTCGACCCCAAGCCCGGGCTGCAGTACTCGGCCGCCAGCGAGGCGTACATCATCCCCGATCTCGTGGTCGAGAAAATCGACGGCAAGTACCACGTGTTCCTGAACGACGGGGGGCTGCCGCGGCTCCGCATCTCGAAGACCTACCAGGAGATCGCCCGCGACAAGAAGAAGTTTCAGGGAGAGAACAAGGACTTCATCAACCAGCGGCTCAACAGCGCCCACTGGATGATCCAGGCGATCGAGCAGCGCCGCCAAACAATGCTCAAGGTGATGAACTTCATCGTCGACCGGCAGCGCGAGTTCTTCGAGAAGGGCGTCGAGTACCTGAAGCCGCTCACGCTGCGCGAGGTCGCCGACGTCATCAACATGCACGAAAGCACCGTGAGCCGGGTGACGAACGAAAAGTACGTGCAGACGCCGCGCGGCCTCTTGCCGCTCAAGTTCTTCTTCTCGAGCGGCCTTTCGACCACCACGGGCGAAGACGCCAGCGCCCGTTCCATCAAGGCGCAGATCCAGAAGATGGTGGACGACGAGGATCCCAAGAACCCGCTCACCGACCAGCAAATCGTGGAGATGTTCGCGCAGCGCGGCGTGAGGATCGCGCGCCGCACGGTCGCCAAGTACCGCGATCAGCTGGGCATCCTCCCGGCCCGCATGCGCAAGCGGCTGTGAGCCTCGCCACCCAGGCCGTGGCGCCCGAGGTGAGCGTGCTCGTGCCGGCGAAAGACGAAGCCGAAAACCTGCCTGAGTTCGTGCGCCAGGCGCGCGAAGCGTTCCTGCCGCTGCCGTACCCCTGCGAGCTGGTCATTGTGAACGACGGTAGCCTCGACGGCACCGCCGACGTGCTCCGGGACCTCGCGGCGAAACACGCCTTCGTGCGGGTCGTCAGCCACCGCGCCCAGCGCGGCATCGCGGACGCCCTCCGCACGGCCGCAGAAGCGGCCCGGGGCAAGGTGCTCGTGTTCTACCCGGCCGACTTGCAGTACCTCCCGACCGACATCCCCGGGCTCGTGGCGCCGATCCTCGCGGGCGACGCCGACATCGTCACCGGCGCGAAGCAAGGACACTACGACAAGCGCTTCGTGTCGTGGGTGTACAACGGCCTGTGCCGCTGGCTGTTCGGGGTCCGGGTGACGGACCTGAACTCGGTGAAGGCGTATCGGCGCGAGGTGATGGACGTCGTCCCCACGCGCCCCGACTGGCACCGCTTCATGATCGTGATCGCCGCGACGCAGGGGTTCCGGCTCGCGGAGCGGCCCGTCCCGCTGTACCCGCGGCGGGCAGGGAAGTCGAAGTTCGGGATCGCGCGCATCCCGGTGGGGGTGCTGGACCTCCTCTCCGTCTGGTTTCAGCTGCGCTTTGGGCGAAAGCCGATGTTGTTCTTCGGACTGCCGGGCGCGGTGCTCATCCTGCTGGGCTTCCTGGTGGGCGTGTACGCGCTCATCGAGCGCTACGTATTGCTGCAGGGGAATCGGGCATTCCTCTACCTGATCCTATTGCTCGTGATTGCCGGGCTCGGGTTGTTCGGCCTCGGGTTCCTGGGCGAGATGGTGGCCGGGATGCGGGAGGAGGTGCGCGGCCTGGAACGCGAGGTGGACCAGTTGAAGAGTCGCGGCGAGCACTCGTGACGGGAAAGGTCGCGCCGGGGTCCCGCGAGCTCAGCGAGTTCTACAGCGCCCGAACCGGCTGGCGTTCGGGGGGCGAGGAGCGCATGCGGTTCCGCAAGGCCGCCGCGCTCGCCCACGTGCCCGCGGGCGCCGCGGTGCTGGACATCGGGGCCCGCGACGGAGGGCTGCGCGGCTTCCTCCCGTCGGGCGTGAAGTACCAGGGGATCGACATCGCTCCCGAGTTCAGCCGGCCGGACGTGCTGATCCAGGACATCTCGAAAGGGATTCCGTTCCCGGACGGCGCGTACGACTTCGTGTTCTGCATCGAGGTGCTCGAGCACGTGCCCAACCCGTACGGCACGTTGGGCGAGATTCATCGAGTGCTCAAGCCCGGGGGCGTGCTGATCCTCTCGGTGCCGAACCCGTACCATTTCAAAGAGCTCGTCTGGAACGTGTTCCGGATTCCCGACCGCCAGGGGCATATCTACGGCTGGACCCGCCAAACCATGACGAAGCTCGGCGAGATGAACGGGTTCCGCCTCGAGCGGTTCGGCGGCACGTACCTCCATCCGCCCATCCCGATCTTCGCGCTGCTCGCCCGCTCCATCGTCTACCGGTTCGTCAAGACTTGAACCTGGCCTGCCTGACGCACGCCTATCCCCGCTGGGAGGGCGACGTGGCGGGTGCGTTCGTCGAGCGGCTGGTACTCGCGCTCAAGGCACGGGGCCACGGGGTCCACGTCGTCGCCCCCGCCGATGCAGGGAAGGGGGGTAAAGAGCTCCGCCACCAAGTGCCGGTCACCCGGGTCCGCTACGCCCCGGCCCGGTGGGAAACCCTCGCCTACCGCGGCTCGATGGTCGCGGCCGCGCGGTCTCCCGTCGGATTCCTGGCGGCGACCTCCCTCGTGTGCCGGCAGGCTCGGGTGGTCGGCCGGCTGTGCCGCGAGGAGCAACTCGAGCTCGTGCACGCGCACTGGTGGATCCCCGGCGGTGTCAGCGCTTGGCTCGCTCGCCGGCCGTATGTCGTGACCGTGCACGGCACCGACGTGGCCCTGCTGGAGCGCTCGCCCCCCGCCCGGATGCTCGCGAGACGGGTGCTGCGCGGCGCCGCCGCCGTGACCGCCGTGTCGTCGTATCTGGCGGGACGGGCGGCCCACGTCGCCGGGTTGGACCAGGCCCGCATTCTCGTTCAGCCGATGCCGCTGGATACGCGGGCCTTCACGCGCTCGAGCCGGGGTGGGGGAGGGGGAGGGGGAGGCGGCGGGATCGTCACGGTGGGCCGGCTCTCGGCCCAGAAGCGGATCCCCTTGCTGCTCGAGGCGGTGGCCCAGCTCCGGGCGACGGGCCGCGGGCTGCCACTCACGATCGTGGGTGACGGCCCCGAGCGACCGGCGCTGGAGCGCCGCGCCGCGGAGCTTGGAGTCGCGGACTCGGTCCGCTTTCTCGGCGAGGTTCCCCCGGCGCGCATCCCCGACGTGCTCGGCGACGCCGACGTGTTCGCCTTTCCGGCGATCGGCGAGGGGCTCGGTCTCGCCGCGGCCGAAGCGTTGATGCTGGGCGTCCCGATCGTCGCCACGCACGACGGCGGCGGCATAACGGACATCGTCCCGAGCAACGGGGCCGGGCGCCTGGTCCAGCCCGATGCGCGTGAGTTCGCTCGGGCGCTCCGCGAGCTCGCGGACTCGCCGGACAGCCGCCGGCTCGCCGCCGAGGCGGGCGCCGCGCTGCGGCGGCGTTTCGATCCCGCCGCCGTCGCGGAGCGATTCGAGGGCGTGTACCGGCAGGCGGTCGAGCGGTCCCGGCAGGGTCATGCGTAGGTGGTTCTGGTGGGCCGCGCAGATCGCCATCGCCACGCTCGTCGTGAGAATGGTGTGGGGCGCGATCGTCAAGAACTGGGGCGAGTTCCGCTCGCTGCATGTGTCGCTCGCTCCGCGGCCGGGGTGGATCGCGCTCTCAGTCCTGGTGGTCTTCCTGACGTATGCGCTGCAGATCGAATCCTGGCGCCGCCTGCTCGCGGGGTGGACGCAGCACCTCTCCTACCGCCGGGCCGCCCGGATCTGGCTCGTGGTGAATCTCGGGCGCTACGTCCCCGGCAAGGTGTGGAGCGTAGCGGGACTGATCGTGTTGGCGCAGCGGGCGGGCGTGGAAAGCTGGGCCGCCGGCGCCTCGGCCTTCGCGATCCAGGCGATTGGGCTGGGCACGGCGGTGGCGGTCGTGGCCGCGGCTGCGCCGTCCGTTGAATCGCCGTTGCGCCTCGTGGCGGCCGCGCTGGTCGCCGTGGCGACCATCGGGGTGCTGGCCTGGGAGCGGGGCGCGCGCGCGCTGGCGGGCCTCGTCGGGCGGGCGGACCAGTTCCGTCGGCTGCCGCTCGCCGCCGTCGCCGAGGGCGCGGGGCTGACGCTCGCGAGTTGGCTCACGTATGGCTTGGCGTTCTGGTTGCTCGGGCGGGGCCTCGGGCTGCCGGGTGCGCTCCCTCTCGCCGTCGCCACGGGGGCGTTCGCCTTGGGATACATTTTGGGCCTGCTCGCCCTGTTCGCCCCGGGCGGCGTCGGGGTGCGCGAGGTGGTTCTGATCGGCTTGCTCACGCCCGCCCTTGGCAGCGGTGGTGCGGTAGCGTTGAGCGTCGGGTCCCGGGTACTCCTGACCCTGACCGAAGTCGCAGCCGCACTCGCCGTGCTGCTCGTCACCGGAAGAACGAAGGAGGACCTGGGTGTACGAACCTAAGCGGCCGACCCTCGTCGCCACCGCGATGTTCACGCTGTGGGTGGCGCTGCTCTCGGTGCCGATGCTCCAGGGGAAGTGGCTTGCCTCGCCCTGGAGCGATCAATACGCGGCCGGCTACGCCTTCCGGGCGTGGGGCGCCGAGTGGTGGCACCGTCTGGGACACGTGCCGCTGTGGAACCCGGAGCTGTTCGGGGGTCTGCCGTTCGTCGCCGCCGGGCACGGTGACATTTTCTACCCGACATCCTTCTTGCGTCTCGTTCTCCCCGTCGAGACAGTGGTGAATCTCGGCTTCGTCTTGCACTACATCCTCGCCGGGCTCTTCACCTATTGGCTGCTGCGGCGGCTGCATGTGTCATGGACCGGCTCGGTGATCGGCGGTTTGGCCTACGAGCTGTCAGGCCTGATCGCGTCATACCCGTCCCCGGGGCACGACGGCAAGCTGTTCGCGTCGGCAGCACTCCCGCTCGCATGCCTGGCGCTTCTGATGGCGCTGCGCGACAAGCGGTGGGAGGGGTATGGGCTCCTCGCGGTCGCCGTCGCGTTGAGCCTGCTCGGCCACTTCCAGATCGCCTATTACCTCTTGATCGCGGCTGGGGTGTTCGCCCTGTATCTCACGCTGCAAGAGAATCCGGGTGACGCGCCGGCGCGCCGCTTCGGGCGCCTGGGATTGGTGCTCGGCGCGGTGCTGCTCGGGTTCGGCCTCGCGGCGATCCAGGTGCTCCCCTTCATCCACTACATCCCGTTTTCACCGCGCGCGCAGGGCTTCCACGGATTCGAAGGGTCGACCTCTTTTGCCGTTCCCTGGAGCCACGTCCCCGAGTTTGTTCTCAAGCACTTCGCGGGCTCGCGCGAAACGTACTGGGGGCCCAACGTGGTCAAGCTGCACTCCGAGTACCTCGGGTTGCCGGTCGTCGCCCTCGCCGCGCTTGGCGCCCTGGCGAGCGAGCGGCGGCGGCTTGTGCTCTGGGTCGGCGGGCTCGGGCTGTTGTTCCTACTGGTCAGCCTGGGCGCGGCCACTCCGTTCTACCGGGTGTGGTGGGCCGTGATGCCGCTCGTGAAGAAGACGCGGGCGCCCGGGATGGCGTTCTTCGTCGTCGCGTTCGTGGTGGCGTTACTCGCCGGGTTGGGAGCGGAGCGACTCGAGCGCAAACAAGGGCGGGCCGCACTCACGGCGTGGCTCGTCGTGGCAGGGGTCGTGGCGCTGCTCGCCGTGACGGGCGTTTTCGGTGCGATGGCCCAGTCCCTGGCTGCTTCCGTGCAGGCCGCCACGGGCCTCCAGACGATGGCAGCAGCCCGCGCCGATGCCGCGACGATTCAGTGGGGGGCCTTTGGAAGCGCTGTCGCGCTCGCCATCGCCGCCGGGGTGGCACTCGCCGCGCTGGACGATCGCCTCACGCCACGCCTCTTCGCCGTGACGCTCCCCCTTGTGGTGGGCGGTGACCTCTGGCTCAACGCCCGTCACTTCTGGGTGTACTCGCCGAATCCCCGCGAAGACCTGTTTCGCCCGGATGCGGTGACCGACCGGATCAAGGGAACACCGTTACCGTACCGCGCGCTCGATCTCGGCGTGTACCCACCGCGCCCCTATGGCGTCCCGTTGATGGCCTTCGACATCCCCCAGATGCTCGGCCATCACGGCAACGAGCTGCGTTATTACGACGAGCTGCTCGGGGCCGAGAATGGCTGGGAGAACCTCCGGTTCGTCCAGCTCTGGGGCCTGCTCTCCGTGCGTTATGCCATCGCCCCGAGCGGCGCGCGTAACACGGACAGTATCCCTGGCTACAAGCGGATCCTCGACTCGGTACTCACATCGTCGGGCGTGCGCGCGACCGTGTTCGAGCGTGTCGATCCGGCGCCCTACGCGCGCGTCGTGCCGGGGGCCTTCAAGGCGAGCGACTCGAGCGTCGTGGTCCCCACGCTCGTCGACCCGCGCATCGACTATGGCCGCGTGGTGCTGTTCACGCCCGACCAACTGGTCACGCCCGCGCCGATCCGCGAGATGCCGCCGCCCAGCCCGGCGCATGCCACCGTGACGGCGTGGGAGCCGGGTCGCATGACCATCGCTCTGGACCCCGCGCCGCCCCAGCCGAGCTATGTGCTCGTATCGGAAAACTGGTATCCCGACTGGCGGGCGAGCGTGGACGGAGCGCCAACGCCCGTGCTGCGGGGCGACTACGCGCTCATCACGGTGCCGGTCCCCGCCGGGGCGAAGCAGGTCGCGCTCAGCTTCCACTCGCCCGAGTATCAAACGGGGAAAGCGATCTCGCTCACGTCGCTGGTACTGCTGGCGGCGATCATCCTGCTGCCGGTAGCGCAGAGACGACGGCCCAATGCCTGAACGGGGGTTGGTCGTGATCCCCACGTACAACGAGGCGGCGAACCTCGCCCACCTCGTGCCGCAGGTCCTCGCGCAGGACCCCCGGCTCGACCTCCTGATCGTAGACGACAACTCGCCCGACGGGACGGGGCAACTGGCCGAAGCACTGCGACAGAAGGAGCCCAGGCTGAGCGTGATCCACCGGGAAGGGAAGCTCGGGCTCGGCACCGCCTATATCGCCGGGTTTCAGTGGGCGTTGGAGCGGGATTACGCCTTCGTGTTCGAGATGGACGCTGACTTGTCGCACGACCCGGCACACTTAAAGGAGTTTCTCAAGGCCATCGAGGAGGCCGACCTGGTGCTCGGGTCGCGGTACCTGGGCGGTAGGGTGACCGTGGTCAACTGGCCGATGGCCCGCCTCATGTTATCCTACAGTGCGAACATTTACGCCCGCTGGGTGACCGGATTACGCGTCTGGGACCTCACGGGGGGGTTCAAGTGCTTTCGCAGGCGAGTGCTCGAAGCCATCGACCTCTCGCAAGTGCGGTCCAATGGTTATGCGTTTCAAATTGAAATGAGTGTGAGGGCATGGCGCAAAGGATTCGCTCTGAAGGAAATCCCCATCGTGTTCGTGGACCGGACCGAGGGATCCAGCAAGATGAATCGCGCCATCGTGCGCGAGGCCGTCTGGGTAGTGCCGCGGCTCAGGCTGATGGCGTGGTTCGGCCGCATCTAGCGGGCCTTCCGATCTACAAGATGACGGGGTCGGGAAACGACTTCGTCATGGTGGACGGCCGTCACACTTCGCCCGCGGACTGGTCCGACGAGGACATCCAAGCGGTGTGCGCCCGCGGTACCGGAGTGGGCGCGGATGGACTGGTGTTCCTGCGTCCCGGCTCGGCCCTGAACACGGTGGCGATGATCTACTTCAACTCGGACGGGTCCCGCGCCGCCATGTGCGGTAACGCCGCGCTGTGCAGCACGCGCCTCGCCGCGAGGCTCGGCATCGCGAGCGGCGAGGGGATGAAGCTCGAGACGGACGCAGGTGTCTACAGCAGCCGCTGCGCCGGTGCCGGGGAGCGAGCCGAGCTCGGCCTTGGTCCGGTGGACGCTCCGGCTGCCGTGCCGGGCCTCGCACTGGACGACGGGGAACGCCGCGCAGCCCTCGGAACGGTCGGCGTGCCGCACCTCGTCGTGTTGGTCGACGACGTCAGCTGCGTCGACGTCGACGGTCGCGGCAGGATGCTTCGCTCCGATGCGACCCTGGGGCCCGAAGGGGCGAACGTGAACTTCGTCTCCGCGGGAGGCTCGTCCGCGGAGTGGTTGATGCGGACGTACGAGCGGGGTGTCGAGGCCGAGACTTTGGCCTGCGGAACCGGTGCGGTGGCAGCAGCCTGCGCCGTGGTGGAATGGGGCCTGGCAAAGCCGCCGGTCACCATCTGGACCCGGAGCGGCCGGCCCCTGGAGATCAGGGCCACGCGGCTCACCGACGGGAGCTACGACGACATCTGGTTGGCGGGGGAGGCGCGGCTCGTCCTGAGGGGTGTGATTAACTGAGGCGATTCTCCACATTGGCTCTCTTCGTAGCTTAACATAACATATCTTATACGAAGTGCTGGTGGTCAAAAATCACGGTTGTACCGCACCCCGCGTCAGCTCCCCGATGCGCACCTTGGCTTCAACCGCAGCGCCCGCCGTGTCGGACCCCTGGAGGATGGCGCGGTACGCCGCGAGCGCGCGCGCGGTGTCTCCAGCTGCCACCCACGCTCGGCCCGCGTCCGACAGAAACTGGGTGTGCAAGAACGGCAAGCGTGCCACCTCTGCCGCACGCTGGTACGCCTCGGCGGCGTCCTTGGGACGCGCCGCATTCTCGTACGCCGCCCCCAGCAGCCCGTACGCCTGCGCCTGATAGGCCTTCCCCGCATCGGGCGCGAACCGCTTCAACAAATCGATTGCCAGCTGGTTTTGCCCCTGCGCCAGTCGCACCTGCGCGAGCAGGATGGTGCCTTCCTGTGCGGCGCGAGTACCGGCGTAGTTTTCAACCAGTCGCGCCAGTTCGCTCGCCGCCAGTCCGAAGTTGCGGGAATCCACGGCGAGTCGAGCCTGCTCGAGCTGAGCGCCGGCAGTGCGCTCCGCTGTCCGGTTGGACCACAGGTACCACACGAATAGCACCGCGACGACCCCACCGATCATCCCGAGGTAGGCCGCCACCTGCTTGTGGCTCTTCACCCACTGGACCAGCCAGGTCCACCGGTTTGAGTCCGCCGCGGGAACGGCGCGTCCCGCTGGCGTCGTCACCGAAGTCGCCATGCCGGCAAGCCTCTCAATGGAACGCCTTTCTCCTGCTGCTACGCCTTCGAGTCTCGCTCCCCAGTGCCCCTGGGGTGACTCGAACACCCGGCCAACGGTTTAGGAAACCGCTGCTCTATCCACCTGAGCTACAGGGGCTAAGCGCCCCAATGTACAGGGGTTACGTGTAGTGTAGCAAGGCCTCGATGCGCTCTCCCGTGAGTCGTCCGCGGCCGTGCAGGAAATCGAGCTCGATCAAGAAGGTGCATCCCACCACTCCAGCGCCGTGTTTGCGCACCAGCTGCGCCGCGGCCGCGGCAGTGCCCCCGGTGGCGAGCACGTCGTCCACGATGAGGACGCGATCCGCGGCACCGACGGCGTCACTGTGCATCTCGAGAGCATCGGTGCCATACTCGAGGGCGTACTCCACACGTCCGCGTTCCGCCGGCAGCTTCCCGGGCTTCCTCATCGGTACGAGCCCTGCTTCGAGTGCCAGCGCGATCGGCGCCCCCAGCAGGAAACCGCGTGATTCGATGGAGACGACGCGCGAGATCCGGTCGCCGCGAAACGGTGCGGTCATCAGTTCTACGGCGCGTCGAAACGCCTTGGGGTCAAGCAGCAGCGGTGTGATGTCCTTGAACAGGATCCCCGGTTTTGGGAAATCGGGGACATCCCGGATGCGGCGCGAGATGTCCTGGAGGGTCAGCGGCTGGCTCAATGGTCGCCTTTGTAACTAGTTGATTTCAAACGTGTTCGGCAGCGCCACGTCATGTGGAATGGCGGCTTTGTCCACACGGTCGACACGCGCTACTGACGGCCCTCGCGCCAGCGCCTGCTCCAGGCGTGCGAGCGCGTCATCGACCCCTTCCGCCGTCACTTCCACGGAGCCGTCCGGGAGGTTTCGCACCACTCCGCGCAATCCCAGGCGCTCCGCCTCCCGCCACACGAACCAGCGGTACCCCACCCCCTGCACCCGTCCGTACACGCGAAACCGCACCGCGGGCACCCGCTACTCCTGGCCGTGTTGCGCCACGCGTCGACGATACCACCACACGTACACAGCGGCGATCGCCGCCAGGACCGGCAGCAGAATGAGCACCGCCCGCCCCGCGTACGTCTGCGCTTCCTGATTCAGCACGGTGAGGATCACGTCCTCCTTCCGACCGATGAACCACCCGATCCACGTGAGAACGGTGCACCAAACCAGCGCGCCCAGCCCGGTGAACGTGACGAACTTCGCCAGGTTCATGCGCGCCAGCCCGGCCGGAATCGAAATCAGGTGGCGCACCACGGGGAGCATGCGGCCCATGAAGGTGCTGATCTCGCCGTGCTGGGCGAAGTACCGTTCCGAGCGCTCGAGGCTGCGCTCGGAGACCCAGAAGTATTTGCCGATGCGGCGCACCACGGCCCGCCCCAACCAATGGGCGAGACCGTAGTTGGCGAGCGCGCCCATGATGCTTCCCGCCACCCCGCAGGCGATCGCGAGCGGGAAGCTCATCTCGCCCTTCGCCACCAGGTAGCCGGCCGGAGGCATCACTAGCTCGCTGGGCAGCGGCAGAAACGAAGACTCGATCGCCATCAGAACCACGATCCCGGGGTATCCGAGGTCGCGGAAGCGTTCCAGCAGCCAGTGGATGAAGCTCTCAAGCATCGAAGCCGTGCTCTCCGACGAGGGGAACGAAGTGTGCCTCACCTAGGGGAATCCGGCGAGTGCCGGTGTCGCCGCGCTCGACCAGGGTAAGGGTCTGCGCGCCACGAGCACCGACCGGGATCAAGAGTCGTCCTCCGGGCGCGAGCTGCTCGACGAGTGGCGGAGGAATCTCGGGACCCCCCGCGGCGACCAGAATGGCGTCATAGGGCGCATAGGCGCTCCACCCCAGGGTCCCGTCACCGTGCAGCACCGACACGTTTGCCACCCCTGCCTCGCGCAGGGCCGCTTGAGCCGCCCGGGCGAGGCTCTCGACGCGTTCGACCGAGAACACGGTAGCGGCGAGGGCGGCAAGCAGGGCGGTCTGGTATCCCGACCCGGTGCCGATCTCGAGCACCCGCTCCTTCCCCCGCAGGCCCAAGGCCTCGAGATAGCGTGCCTGGGTGAAGGGTTGCGAGATCGTCTGGTCGTTGCCGATCGGGAGCGCGACATCCTCGTAGGCGCGGTGCCGCACCGCCTCCGGAACGAACAGGTGGCGTGGGGTCTCGGCGAAGGCCTTGAGCACGGCGAGGTCGCCGATGCCCTTGGCCCGGAGCGCTTCCACCAGCCGGGCGCGGTACCCGGCGAAGCTGTCGCCCGAACCGCTCAGTCGCCGGGGAACCATTTGCGCACCACCTCGAGCAGATCGTAATTCGTCATATCCATGTGCAGCGGCGTCACGGAGATGTAGCCGTCACTCGTAGCCCGAAAGTCGGAGTCAGCGTCACCGGTCCATGTAATGCGACCCCCGCCGATCCAGTAGATGTCCTTTCCCCACGGATCTTTCATCAGGGCGATCTCCTCGCTGAACACCCGACTGCCGAGGTGGGTGACCTTCACTCCCTTGACCTCGTCGCCGGGGATCGCGGGGAGGTTGATGTTCAGCAGCGTCTCCGTGGGAAAATCCTGCACGTCGACGATGCGACGCAGCAGCGCGTGCAGGCCCTCCTTGTGCGTTGCCAGCAGGTCCAAATCCGAGCCCGCGTACGACACCGCGATGCTCGGGATGCCCGCCACGAGCCCCTCCATCGCCGCCGCGACGGTGCCCGAGTAGAACACGTCTTCGCCCATGTTCTGGCCGTGGTTGATCCCGGACAGCACGAAGTCCGGCTTCTCCGGCATCAGCATGTCGATGGCGAGCAGCACGCAGTCAGTCGGGGTGCCGTCCACCTGGAACGCGCCGTCCGCGCGACGCGTGGCGCGAACCGGGCGATGCAGCGTGAGCGAGTGCGACGTGCCGCTCTGCTCCCGGTCCGGCGCCACGACGGTGACCTGGCCGAGCGAGGCGCAAACCTCTCCCAGGACCGCGAGGCCGCGGGCCAGGATGCCGTCGTCGTTCGAGATCAGGATGTTCATCGTACTCCGAAGATGATCGCTCGCCCGTACCGCGTGAAGACGCGTGCCAGGCGCCAGGTGTCCGCCCAGTACCGGAAGTGGCTGGGCCGCCCCTCGTACACCGTGGCGATGGGGACCGATCGGACTCGCAAGCCTTGGGCCAGCGCCTCGAGGAGAAACGCGGTCTCAAAGTCGTACCGCGCCTCGCGGGGGCGAACGAGCTCGGCGGCCCGACGCGTCAGCGCCCGGAACCCCGTCTGCGCATCCAGGACCGCGCGCCCGCCGATGCGCGACGCGAGCGCCGCCGAGAGCCAGTTGGTACAGCGTCGCCCGAACGGCATCGCGCGCGTGCGGGCCCGCGCACCCAGGACGACGTCCGCCTGCTGCGCCGCCACCGGCGCCACGAGACGGGGGATCTCCTCAGGGGGATGCTGGCCATCGGCGTCGAGGGTCACGATCATCGCCGCCCCGTCGGCGAGCGCCCGGGCGATCCCCGTCCGCAGGGCCGCCCCCTTCCCGAGATTGCGGGGGTGGACCAGCACGGTCGCCCCCTGGTCCCTTCCCGCTCGGCCGGTCTCATCCCCGGATCCGTCATCCACCACGTAGACGGGCACACCAGGGAGCGCATGCCGGACTCCCGTCACGACTCCGCCGATCGTGGCGGCGGCCTGGTAGGCGGGAATGACGACCGCGATGCCGCCGTCAGCGCGCCCCGGCATTCGACGAGGCGGTCCCCTCGAGCAGGGCGAGGATCGACTTCAGCTCCAGACGGAGGTCCTTGATCGTCTGGGTCGCCAGGGCGCGCCGGGCCTCCGGCTTCAACTCGCCCGAGCGACGGTACTGCTCGATTTTCTGGCGCGCGCCCTCGATCGTGTATTTCTCCGTGTACAAGAGGTGCTTGACCAGCATGATCAGCTCGATCTCGCGTCGCTGGTACACCCGGTTGCCCGACCGGTTCTTGGCCGGGTTGAGGAAGCGGAACTGACTCTCCCAGTAGCGCAGCACGTGGGGCTTCAGGTCGGTGAGCTGGCAGACCTCGCCGATCGAAAAGAACTCCTGGACGGGATATGGGACGCTCATTCTCCCCCTCCCCCTCCCCCTCCCCACTGCTCCGCTTTCAGCTCTCGTTCCATCAGATCGCCCACCGCCTTGCGGGGCGGTTTGCCGCTGAACAGCACCGCCGCGACCTGCTCGGCGATCGGGAGTTCGACGCGGTGCCGCGCGCCGAGACTGACCGCGGCGCGCGCCGTATTCACACCTTCGGCGACCGAGGCGCGGCCGGCGAGCGCTTGGTGGAGGGACACCCCCCGACCCAGCTCCACTCCGAGGGAGTGGTTGCGCGACAGCGGCCCGGTCGCGGTGAGAATCAGGTCACCCATCCCCGCGAGGCCGGCGAAGGTTGCGGGCTCGGCACCGAGGGCCACGCCCAGCCGGGTGATCTCGGCGAGCCCGCGGGTGATAAGCGCAGCCCGGGTGTTGTGCCCCAGGCCCAGCCCCTCGAGGATCCCGGCGGCGAGCGCAATCACGTTCTTGAGCGCTCCGCCCAGCTCAACGCCGATCGTGTCGGTGTGTGAGTAGACGCGGAAGTGACTCGTCGAGAACACCTGTTGCACCCGCCGCGCGACGGCGTGGTCCCGCGCGGCCGCCACCACCGCCGTGGGCTGCCGCTGGTACACCTCCTGCGCGAACGAGGGCCCCGACAGCACGGCCAGCTGCGCGCCCCGGGGCAGAACCTCACCGAGCACACAGGAAGGCGTCGCCAAGCGCTCCGGCTCCAGCCCTTTCGACACGCTCACCACGAGCGCGCCGCGTCGCAACACGGAGGAGGCGCGCGCCATCACATCCCGTACGACGTGGGACGGTGCGGACGAGACGACCACGTCGGCCTCGCGCACCACGCTTTCCAGGTCTCCGCTGGCCCGCAGGGTGGGTCCGAGGGTGGCCCCCGGGAGAAACACGTGGTTGACGTGCTCCCGGTTGATGCTGTCCACCACCTCCGGCTCACGCGCCCACAACGTCACCGACTCGACCCCCCCCTTGCGGGCGAGCAGGTCCGCGAGCGCCGTGCCCCAGGCGCCGCCGCCCACCACGGCGATCTTGGTCACGGGAGTGCGCGGCTCACGCCACCACTCCTTTTCTCGTCCGGAACCGATTCTCGGTGCCGTTGATCAGCCGCCGAATGTTGGCTCGATGCGAGTACACGATCAACAGCGCGAGCGCCACGCTGGCCCAGAAGGTGTACGGCGCGGTCGGCGCGGTGAGTCGCACCCAGAGCGGAAACAGCACCGCCACCGCGACCGATGCCGCGGACACGTAACCGAATAGCCAGAGGGTGGCGCCCCAGATCGGCACCGAGATCGCGAGCGCCAGCGGAGCGAGCGCGAGGAACACCCCGGCGGCGGTCGCGACCCCCTTCCCTCCCCGAAAGCGAACATAGGGCGAAAACATGTGCCCCAGCACCGCCGCGACCCCGAGCAGGACTGGAAACCACGCCGGAGCGGGCGCCCAGCGACCCAGCAGCGCGACCGGGATCACCCCTTTTACGACGTCGATCAGCCCAACCGGGACCGCGTACTTCCAGCCGAGCACCCGGTAGACATTTGTCGCGCCCAGGTTCTTGGAGCCGTGTTCGCGCAGGTCAATCCCCCGGCCGAGTCTGGCGGCGAGGTAGCTGGTGGGCGTCGCGCCGATCAAGTACGCCACGACCACCAGGGCGGCGAGACCGAGGCCGTTCATCGCTGGGCCGCCGATTCCCGTTTGCGGCGAAACTTGATGCTCAAGGGAGACCCGGTGAAGCGCCACGCCGCGCGGAAGCCGTTGAGGAGGTAGCGAGTGTACGACTCCGGGATCGCCTCAGGTCGGTTGGACACGATCGCGATGCGCGGCGGCGCCGTCCCGATCTGGGAGGCGTACAACAGGCGCACCGACTCGCCCACGGGCTGGGGGGGCTGCTGGCGGTCCACCAGCGCCTCGAGCACCTCGTTCACCTCGTGCGTCGCGATCCGCTTGTCGCGCTCCGCGGCCACGGTGAGGATCAGCTCGAGCAGCGTGGTGACGCGCTGGCCGGTCTTGGCCGACATGTAGAGGAACGGGATGAACTCGAGAAACGGCGCGCGAGCCTTGATCTCCCGCTCGCCGCGCACCGCGGTGTTGGTCTCCTTCTCCTCGACGAGATCCCACTTGTTCACGGCGATGATGAGCGCGGCGCCCTGCTCCCACGCATCGTTGGCGATCTTCAGGTCCTGCACATGCATGCCGTCGGTCGCGTCCACGACGAGCACGCACACGTCGGCCCGCTCGATCGCCCGCGCGGTGCGCAGCGTCGAATAGAATTCGAGATCGTCGTCCACCTTGCTGCGCTTGCGCAGGCCTGCCGTGTCGATGAACACCAGGGCGCGGCCCTCGTACAGGAGCGGCGTGTCGATCGCGTCCCGGGTGGTGCCCGGCTGGTCGGTCACCACCAATCGCTCGCGGCCCAGTAAGCGATTCACCAGGCTCGACTTGCCCACATTGGGACGGCCGACCACCGCGACGTGGATCGCGGCTTCTTCGGCCACCGCCCCCGCCGCCGGCAGCCGCTCCACCACGCGATCGAGCAGGTCGCCCGAGCTTTTCCCCACCGCCGCCGACACCGGAAACGGGTCGCCGAGGCCGAGCTCGTAGAACGCCATGTGCCGGGTGTCCACCGGGAGCTGATCAGCCTTGTTCGCGACGAGGATCACCGGGCGCTGCGCCTTCCGCAGGTATTGCGCGATCGCGAGATCGGCGGGGTGAACGCCCGCCTCCACGTCCACGACGAAGAGCACCACATCGCTCTCGGCGACGGCCAGCTCGACCTGGGTGCGGACGGCCCGATTGAGCGAATCGTTCGCCTGCAGGACGAGGCCGCCGGTATCCACCAGCCAGAAGCGCCGCCCGTTCCAGTCCGCCACCCCGAAGTTCCGGTCGCGGGTCACCCCCGGGCGGTCGTCCACGATCGCCTCCCGACGGCCGATCAAGCGATTGAACAGGGTCGATTTCCCGACGTTGGGACGGCCGATGATGGCAACCGTAGGAGCGCCGGTCATCCTCCCCCCCCCTCTCCCCCGCCAATTGCGGATTGCGGATTGGCGATTGCGGATTCGACAGGTGCCGACTCCAATCCGCAATCCGCAATCCGCAATCCGCAATTGCTCAGCACGTCCGCAAAGTCATACGACAGCTTCAGCGGCATCGGCAGGCGCGCCGCCAGCTCGTCGGCGCTCACGTCGTCCATGAAGACCAGGTCGTCGTTGACCGCCTCGGCGGGTAGCCAGACCAGGTCCAGGTTGCCCCGCGGTTCGAGCGCGGCCTCGATGGCCGACGCCGGCAGCAACCCGGCCGTGGTCACGGACGGCCCGAACAGCGTGTTCTCGACCACCACGAGCTCGAACCGCGCCCTGGTGACGGCCGCCACGTCCGCGAGGACCTGCGGCATGAGGGGACCCATTGCCGTACCCGTCACGACCCCGATGCGCTTGCCTGTCAGGTCGGGAAGCCGGTCGCGCGCCGCCGCGATCCGGGTCTGGAGGTACCGCACCGACCCGACGCCGTTCTCGCGCTGCTCGAAGTCGCCGTACCATTCCGCTGGTGGCAGCGAGATTCCAGCCTGCAGATACAGATCGTCAGCGCCGTAGCACCAGGGGAAGCCTCGTTCGCCGAGCGCGCGGGTCGCGAACCGCTCGACCGTCGCGAGCGCGGCGCGGCACTGCACCCCCGTGAGCTCCTGGACGAGGTCTCGCTTGGAAAACTCGGTGAGCGCCACCGGCACCACCGAAACCGAGAGGATCGGCTCCCCCAGCGCGGCAAGGTCGGTGAGGGTGCGCACCAGCTCTGCCCCGTCGTTTGCGCCGGGGATCAGCACGACCTGGGTGTGAAACTTGATCCCCTGCTGCGCCAACGCCCTGAGCTGGGGCACGATCTCAGGTGCTTCGGGGTTACGGAGCAGCCAGCGGCGCACCGTAGGGTCGGTGGCGTGCACGGAGACATAGAGCGGCGACAGCCGATATGCGACGATCCGCTCCAGGTCCCAAGGCTTGAGGTTGGTCAGCGTCGCAAAGTTGCCGTACCGGAACGACAGCCGGTAATCGTCGTCCCGGATGTACAACGGCGTCCGCAGACCCTTGGGGTTGCCGTCCACGAAGCAGAAGTCGCAGTGGTTGGCGCAGCGACGGATCCGCGGTGCTTCCAACGTGACGCCGAGGGGGAGCCCCTCCGGTCGCACGATGTCGTACTCGATGCCGTCGCCGTCGGGCAGCGTGGCGGACAGCACGAAGCACTCGTCCGCGGCCAGGAACTCCCAATCCAGGAAGTCCTCGAGCGCGCGACCGTTGACCGCGTGCAGCTCCATTCCCGGGACGAGCCCGAGTTCCGCGCCGAGCGAGCCCGGCGCCACCGCTTGGACACGAACCACTGCACCTACCCGGACTTCAAGGACTTTGTGAAGCCTAGCGTCGCAACCTCAACGCAGGCTGGGACTTCCGTCGAGCGATGAAATATCGCTCAGGAAGGGCGGTAGCGCCAGCCGGCGATGCCCTTGCCGCTCGCCTTGAGGTCGATCTGCTGGTTCTGTTGCGGGGGGATGGCGGGGACGTCGCGCGTCTCGCTCGCCACGATCTTGCCCGCGGGGTCCAGGAACTCAACGGTGAGTCGGAACGGCTTGGAGGAAACGGGTTTGAGGTTGGTGGCGAGGAGCGTGATGGCAGCGCCGCTCGAATCGGGGACGAAGCTCGACACGGTCACTTCCACGGCCAGGAGCGAGTCAGCTTGGGCGAGGTACTTGAGCGTCGAGTCGTGCTTCCCGCGGAGATCCCACGCCGCCGCCAACAGTTTCAGCGAGCTGCGGTTAAGCGGGTCGAGCTGCACGAGGCGCGGCGCCACGTCGAGCAGCCGCGTCGAGTCGCGCAGCTGGTAGTACCCCACCCCGAGCGAATACAGGGCGTCGCGACGGTAGGGGTTCTGCGTGAGCGCGACGGCGAGTGCCCTGGTTCCCGCCCGGAACAAACCCTGGCTCATGAGTCGTTGGCCAGCAGTGAACAACTCTTCCGGATCGAGGCCCTGCCCGTGGGCGGCGACGGAGTCGAACACTTGGGCGGCGGCGTTCCCGCGGCCGCTCTGGGCGTAGAGAGTCGCCAAGGATGTGGCTGCCTGCGCGTCCCCGGGGTACGCGGCCAGATAGTCGCGCAGCGCCTGAATCGCCGGCGCGAAGGCCGTTTGGAGCTGGCTGCTGTCCCCCGCCATCTGTTGCTGCAGTGAAGCCCGCATGGCCCTGGCCTGCGCCACCGCCTGGGTGCGGGCGGCCGAGTCGCGCGTGAAGGTCTGCTGGTCGGCCGGCGCGAGCCTGCGCGCGCGCGCCTTGCGCGATTGCGCCGACGCCACCATCCGGGCCAGCGTGGTCGAGTCGTTCTCGAGAGCGCGGTCGATCGAATCCACGCTGGCACGCAGTCGTCCGTAGTGCTGAGCCGCAGGATCGTTCAACGCGCGGCCGACGAGCATGCGGGCCGCGTTGGCGAGCGCCTCTTTCCTATCCTTGGCGAATGCCGTGTCGTTGCCCGCCGCCTCCGCGGTGCGGCGGTAGTAGACGAGGGCGGAGTCGTAGTTGTCCTTGCCGGCAAACAGGCCCGCCAGCGCGACGAACGCTTTCGGGTTCGCGGGCTCGAGCTGGGCGGCGAGGCGAAACAGCGCGGTCGCGGAGTCTTCTTTGCCGGCCTGCCACGCCGCCAGGCCGGCGTTGAGGGTGGTCGCCCACAGCCGCTGCCGGTAGCTCGCGACGTCCTGGCGACACTGCGGTGCCAGCGCGACCGCTCGGGCGAACGCGCTGTCGGCTCCGGCGGCGTCGTTCACCTCGAAGTAGTAGCGGCCGAGGTAGTACCAGGCGGCGCCGTTTTTCTCCTGGGCGTTCTGGACGATCGCTTCGGTCAGGACTCTGCGGGCCTGCGCCAGCTGCTGATCGCGCTGCGTCGGTTTCTCCGCCGCGGTCTTCAAGTACAGCAACCCGCCGGTGACCTTGAAATGGCCGGCGTTCAGCTCGCAGGGAGGTTGGGGCGCCACCCAGGCCCCTTGGCCGACCAGAGGGGCCGCGAGAGCGCCGTAGCACAGTGCCGTGAGGTCGAGCCGCAGCCGGGTACGCATCGCAGAGCGACAACCTACTGAAAACACGAAGGCCGGCAAGGAGCGTCCGTGCCGGCCTTCGTACTTGGTCTCAGAGCGGGCGACGGGATTCGAACCCGTGACGTCCAGCTTGGGAAGCTGGCATTCTACCCCTGAATTACGCCCGCAAGCCTTTCAGCACCAGGCAACTAGTCACTGCAAGACCCGTGACTACCCATTGCCTGCGCGGAATGTGCAAGGCCACCCGGCCGGGTGTCAACAGTGTTGTCGCGCCAGCTGCCGTGTCACTAGCCCTTGGACTGCCGGGCCAGTACCCGCCCACCGTAACGTTGAGAATGATGAAGACCTTTTGGTCGTACACCCACGGCCTGGGTAGCTCCTTCGGCGTGACGGTCTCGTACAGCGCGTCATCTACGCACCACCCGAATCGCATCCGGCTCCCACTCCGTATGCGTACCCGCCGCCGTCGGGCCTACCAGAGTGACGGCGCGGGGCTCGGTATGGACACCGAGGCGCAGAGACCGCAGCTTAGTTGCGGGATGGGACATTCCGTCCAGCTCCCCCGGTAGCCTACACGTGCCTCGCCAGCCTGTTGTGAAGCTCCGCCTCCTTGTCATCGATGATAACCGCCTGTTCCGCGACGGCCTTGCTGGGATGCTCAACGCCCAGGACGATCTCACGGTGGTCGCGGCTCTGGCAGATGGTGAGGAGGCGCTGCGACGAGTGCCGGCAGCCAAGCCAGACGTAGTTCTGGTGGATCAGGCATTGCGAAACGGGGACGCCTTGCAGTTGGCGCAAACGGTGCGCCAGGCGTCTCCCAAGACGAAGGTGATCCTGATGGGGCTCCTCCCCATACACGAAGACGTCGTGCAGTACGTGCAAGCCGGCGTGTCTGGCTTCGTCCTGAAAGCCGCCACGTTAGACGATTTCCTCCACGCCATTCGCTCGGTGGCACAAGGCGCCAACATTCTCCCGCCTCCCCTGACAGTCTCGCTCTTCTCTCAGATTGCCGGTCTGGCGGTGCTCCGGGGCGAGGACCAAGCGCTCAAGGCCGTGCAGTTGACGAAGCGGGAACGGGAGGTGGTGGATCTGATCGCGGCCGGGATGAGCAACAAGGAAATCGCACACCGGCTCCACCTCGCCACGCACACGATCAGGAGCCACGTGCATAACGTCCTGGAAAAGCTGGCGCTACACAGCCGGCTCCAGATCGCGGCGTACATGCACGCCAAAGAACCCTCTCATCGTCGTCCAGAGACCTTCCCACCACTGCGGTAGTCTCTAAGGAGTAAGCGGTTACGACGAGCGTCTCACTCTAAGGGCTCGGCTGCCGTTTCATCCTCCCAGCGTAGTGTGCTCCCCATGTCATGGCGGTAGGTTCGCCCGTTTCGTCGTGCAGCAAGCCTACACGCGGAGGGACCGTCATGAGAAGCGGAGGCTTGGGACTCGGCGCTCGCCGGTGGCTCTTGTCCGCTCTTGTTCCTGCCGGGATCGCGCTCGGGGCCCTGATAACTCCGACCGACGTGAGCTGGGGGCAGGTCCAGCCGATAGTCGAGCTCAAAGACGGGTATGCGAAGACGACCTTGTGGAACCGGTCCACGGAGCTCTTGCGCGTGAGCGTCGAGCTCAGGCATGGGGAGGTCGTCGACGGGAACGTCCAGCTGGGTGCTCCGGTTGACGCGATCGTCAGCCCCCGACTGTTTCAGTTCGGGCCCGGAGAAACGCAGACCCTCCGCATCCTGGTCCGTGAGCGCCTCGCACCGGGGGCCGTACTGCGGCTCGTCACGTTGTTTGAGCCGGTGGTTCCAGAGACGCCGACGAAGCCGAACGAAGTCGTCACGCGGCTTGACTTCGCTACCCGGTACATCACGAAGGTGGTGGCGCCGTGATCAGGACGTTGCCGCGCGGCCCGGCTTTCGCCCTGGCCTGGTGCGCGCTGATCTGGTGGATCGCCTCAGGTGAGCCGGCCTACTGCGGAACCATCACGACATCCCGGCTCGCTCAGTCTCCCCGCGGCTCGGCGCCCGCGACTGCCCCCACGGAGACTTTGCTCGTCGAGGTTCGGCTGGAGGGGATCGGCGCTGTCCTCGTGCTCGCTGAGTCGAGGGATGACAGTGAGGTCCTCGTTCTGCCTGCGGCGCCCATCTTCAAGCTCGTGGGACTGCGGGAACCCCCGGTCGCGTACATGACGCTCGAGCAGCTACGGGGAAGGCTGGGGGTCGCGGTCGTTTGGCAACCTCGGCAGCTGGCTCTGACGTTGCTCGACCCCAATCAGATCTTGCCCGCCTCCCGCGCGCGGCTCGACCGCCTTCGCGCCACCGCCGAAGGACAGTCAGGTCTTCTCTTCCCGCAGGGCCTGCGCGGTCCCCTCTTCGGGCTGACCGGAGACGATCGGGGCGCAACTTTCCTCGACCTGGGCTATTCCGTCGGTTGGGCCACGCTGCGCGCATCCCGCTCTTCGGTGTCCGGGCGCGCGTGGCAAGTGTACGTGACCCCCCTGGACCGCGTGCAGCTCTCTTATAGCGAGGCCGAGCACCGACAACGCTACGCCGACGTGCGGTTGGCGTTGGGGCATACGTGGGCAGCGATCGTCTATCAACAGCCGAACGTGGAGGTATCCGGCGCGACGGTCATGGGACCGCTCGTTGTCTTCGGTAGCACGGAGAACCGCTATGTGTTCACGTGGCGTGGGCCGAACACGCTCAACGTTCAGCTTGGCCACTCGGGGGATCGAAGCGCCGTAAGCGTTTCCTTCGGCCCGCTTGCGCCAAGCCCTTTGATGATACCCGGCGTCAGGTAAGTAGCGAACAACCGCAAACGCCCAGAACGGAGGTTCTATGTCAAGAGTCAGGAAGCACCTTGGATGGGTGACGGCGCTCGTGCTGCCCGGTATCGCGGCGGCGCAGACGAGGTTGTCTCCTGCGTTGGCCACTATGGACATCGCGCCGGCGGGGCTTACGCTCACCAAAGGCGGCGATCTTCGCTTCCCTGAGGGGTTCCCAGGGCAAGGTTCTGTCAACGATAACGCGGCCGCAACCTGGAGTGTGAGCAACCCGCAGGGCGTCAGCCTGAGCATTAGTTTTGCCCTGCCGACTGCACTAAGCGGCCCGGGGACCAGCACGATCCCGCTCACGTACGGCAGCACGTCGGGAGCACATACCCTCTCACCCCCTGGTACTCAGGTCCTCTTCAACCCAACTGCGGGGACGACGGTGACCGGAGCCAGTGCAAGCGGCACCATCTTCCTGGGGCAGTCGTTTGGCGGTGCGGCCGACTTCGTGACCGCGACGGTGGGGACCGTGCCTTCGGGGAACTACCGCGCGACTATCGTGCTGACCGTCGCAGTCCTGTAAGGCTCGCGCCTTCCCCCTCTTCGGGCATCGGGGCGCGTCCCGCCGGGTGGCGCGCCCCGACGCTATTTGGCTGGGATCCCTCAGCGCGGGAAGCGCCGAGCACGCGGCGGCCGCCAGCGCCAGCAGCAGGCGGGTCACTACGATCGCCGATATCTCCACGCCACGATCCCAGCGCCCGCCGCCTTGATCTCGAACGCATGACTGCCGCTAGCGTCGATGGCGGGCACGTCCTGCTTCTGCGTTGCGACGACGTCCCCCTTAGCATTCAGGAACTCGAACGTCACCCCTGCAGGCAGGCTCGCCTTGGTCTTGAGATTCGTGAACAGGCCGTCGAGCTTCGCGCCCTGCTCATCCGGAGAGAATGTGCCGATCGTCACCTCGACCGTCATGGAGTCGGCGATCGTGAGGTACAGCAGCGTCGAGTCCTTCTTGCCCCGCAGCTGCCAGGCGCCCGCGAGCTTCGCGAGGCTGGTGCGATTCAAGGGGTCCACGGCATACAGCCGCTGGGCCACCGGGAGGGCCTTCGCCGTATCGTCGAGCAGGTAGTAGATCCCCCCGAGGTTGTAGAGCGCTTCACGCAGGTTGGGGTTCTTGGCAAGGCCCGCCTCGTAGGCACGCGCCGCCAGCCGGTAGCGCGGCGCCGCGAGGGTTGTCCGGAACGCCTTGATCGTGTCATCCGTGACAGCTGCGCACCGCGTCGCGACCTGCTTCACCGTCAGCGTCTTGTTCCTCGCCCGTGTGGCCGCGCGGCACGCGCTGCCCATCGGCGCCGTGTCGGGCTCGTTCGGGATCGCGTTCAGAATCGCCTGCGCCGCGCTAAACAGGTCGTTCGCCTCCGCCGAGTCGGCGTGCTCCAGGATTTGGCCGTACAACGCCCCCGCCTCGCTCCGCTTGCCCTGCTGCGAGTAAATGGCGGCAAGCCCGGCCAGCGCCTGTACGTCCCCCGGGAAGGAATCGAGATACTGCTTGTAGCCGGCTATGGCCTCGTCGTGCCGCTGCGCCGCGTGGTACACCCGCGCCACGTTGAAGAGGGCGTCGCGCTTTTGTTTGGCGAACTTGGGATCGCTCGCGGCTGGCACGGCCAGCTTGAAGTACTTCGCAGACGAGTCCGGTTGGTTCGCGTTCGCGAACAGCGTCCCGAGGTATACGAAACCCGTCGGCTCGCCCTGGTAGATCTGGTTCGCGCGACGGAACGACGCGATGGCCGAGTCCGTGTTCCCGGCCTGCCATGCCTTAACGCCCTCGTTGAACACCGGCACCCAAAACACGCGGCGCCAAACCGCGATGTCCTCCTTGCACTGCGGGGCGAGCGCCAGGGCCTTTGTGAAGGCCGTGTCGGCACCCGTCATATCATTCGTCAGCGCGTAGTAGCGCCCGAAGTAGTACCATGCGGCGGGGTTCTTGTCCTGCCCCTTCGTCGTGACGGCTTCGGTGAGCACACGGCTCGCGTCCTTCAGGTAGCCGACCCGCTTGTCCTGGAACTTGGTCTCGCTCGCGTTCTTGAGGTACTGCACGGCGCCCTGGACCAGGAAATGCGAGGTGTTGAGTTCGCACTTGGCCGACGTCCATTGCTGCGCCGCGGCGGGTCCCGCGACGGAGCTCACCACCACGCCGACCAGGGCGACGACGGCTTGCTTAACGGTCATGCTCACTCCTTGGATTTGGCGACGAGTGCTTCGGCATCGCGCTCGGCGGCGCGCGCGATCTCGAGCGGCGGCCGGCCAAGTGCCCGCGCGGCAGCGAGCACGTCGTCGTATTCAGGCTTCACCCGCACGCCACCCGCGTCGGGCTGCTCCAGCACTTTGACGCGCACCGCGACCTCGGGAGACAGCTGGACGGTCACGTGCCGACGCGGCAGCGTGGCCCGCTCCGCCACCCAGCGGCGGATGCCGGCCGTCGTGCTGTGACGGAACAGCGCCGTGGTGACCGCGTCTGCCAGCTCCTGTGGCACCATCACTTCCACACGGAAGCCCGACCGGCCCTTCTTCATCTGGACTGGCCAGGTCTGCACGTCGATGGCGCCGGCGGTCGCTAGCGCCTGCCGCAGGGGCTCCACGTACTCGGGGCTCATGTCATCGACGTCCGTGGCGAGCAGCACCACCTGCCCCGCTTCGGCCGCCTGCTCGGCGACGAGCAGCCGCAGCGCGTTGGGATAATGCGACGGGTCGCGGCGCCCGGCACCCCATCCGCTCCGCGCCATCCGCCAGCGGGCGGGTGGCGCCCCGGACGTGAGCACGCGCACGAGTGCCGCTCCCGTCGGCGTCGTCGCCTCCCCCTCGACGGGGCTCAACCCCCCGCCGGCCGCAGTCACCTCCAGCCCCTCGAGCAGGATCGCCGTGGCCGGGGCGGGCACCGGCAGCTTGCCGTGGGCCGCCTCGACCCAGCCGTTCCCCACCGCTATCGGCAAGTTGTACACCGCCTCGACGCCGAGCCGCTCGAACCCTTCAATGGCACCCACGATGTCGAGTAGCGCGTCCACGGCACCGACTTCGTGCAAATGGACCTTCTCCGGCGGGACGTTGTGCACCCGGCCTTCCGCGTCACCGATCAGGCGAAACGCGCGCACCGCCCGCTCTTTCACCCACGCCGACACCGGAGCGCGCTCCACTAGCCGCACCAGCTCGCCGACGTGCCGGCCGTGCGGCTGTTCGGGGATCGCGAACTCCACCTGGGTGCACCCCACCCCGCAGCGCGCCACCTCGCGGATGCTGATGCTCACCCCCGCGAGCCCCAGGCGCCGCGGCAACTCCTCCAGCCATGCCGCCGGGACGCCCACCGACAGCAGCGCCCCGAGGGTCATGTCGCCTGATATGCCGGCGGCCGGGTCCAGAATGGCGATTCGCATGCGACCGAAACGGCGGAAAATTAACGGGTTAAGCGCGGTACAGCCACCCGGCACCGGTGTTGAAGAGCACCACGCGCTCGTGCGGCTTGATGGCGCCCTTGGTCTTGAGCTCCAACGCTCCGGCGAGCGCAGCCCCACCCTCCGGCGACGCGTCAATGCCCTCCAAGGTCTGGAGGTCCCGCGCCGCCGCGGCGAGCGCCGCGTCCGGCACGGCGATCGCCCCGCCCCCGCTTTCCTGTAACGCCTGGAGCATCAGCCGGTCCCCCAGCGGGCCCGGCACCCGTAGGCCGGACGCGATCGTCCATGGCTCGGGCCACGGGGTGCAGCCTGCGGCGCCTTCCTGGAAGGCTTTCACGACGGGCGCGCAGCCGGCGGCCTGCACGCCATACATGCGTGGCCGCGACTCGCCCACCCAGCCCGCCCCCGCCAGCTCGCCGAACGCCTTCCACATGCCGATCAGTCCTGTGCCTCCTCCGGTGGGATACACAATCACGTCCGGCAGGGTCCAGCCGAACTGCTCGGCCAGCTCGAGACCGAGCGTCTTCTTCCCTTCGATGCGGTAGGGCTCGCGCAGCGTGGACACGTTCACCGCCCCCGCCTCCAGCGCGTAGGCATGCGCCGCTTTCCCACAGTCTCCGATGTGTCCGTCCACCAGCACCAGATCGGCGCCGAAGCTCCTGATTTGGAAGAGGATGGTGGGAGGTGTGCTCGCGGGCGCGTACACGCGCGCCGGGATGGCGGCGCGGGCGGCGTACGCCGCGAGCGCGATGCCGGCGTTGCCGGCGGTCGGGATGACAAATCGCCGCGCCCCAGCGTGCGCCGCGCGCGTCACCGCGGCCGCCAGTCCCCGAGCCTTGAACGTGCCCGTGGGATTGACGGATTCTTCCTTGACGCACAGGTCCTCGAACCCGTAGCGCGCGGCGATCCGTTGGACCGCGAGCAGCGGCGTCCCACCCTCTCCCAGCGTTACGGGGGATTCCCCGTCGCCGAGTGGCAGCCACTCGCGGTAACGCCACATCGTCCAGGGCCGGTCGGACAACAGCGCCTTGGTGCCGGGCGGCGGCACGGCGCCGTACCGAACCAAGTAGGGCTGGCCACAGTCACATACCGTGGGGAGTCCCTCGACGCTGCGCGGCTTGGTGCAGGACGAGCATTCGAGAGACCAGTGGAAGGTCACGTCGTCCAAGAGCGCGGCTGAAGCCGCGGCTCGGCTTCGTCCGCTGAAGCGGAGTGTGCGACCCGCCCGTTCACGGGCTGAGGCCGAGCCGCGAGTTCACTCGCGCACTTACGGCCGCACATTTAATCGTTCCAGGATTCGTTCGGCGAGCGTCGTCGAGAATCCCGGCAGCGCCCCGATCTCGGCCGGTGTCGCGGTCTTCACTCCCGCGAGCGAGCCGAACCGCTCGAGCAAGAGGCGCCGACGATTCGGCCCGATGCCGGGGATGGTGAGTAGCTCGGACGTGATGGTGCGGCGCGCGCGCCGCTGGCGGCTGTAGCTCACGGCGAAGCGGTGCGCCTCGTCGCGCGCTCGCTGCAGCAGCTTCAGCGAGGGGCTGCGGCGCGACAGCTGCAGCGGATCGGGCCGAGCGGGGAAGAAGACCTCCTCCTGCTGCTTCGCCAGGCTGACGATCGGTAGCTTCTCCTGCCCCAGGGCCCGCGCCGCGTCCACCGCCGCCCCCAGCTGACCCTTCCCGCCGTCGATGACCACGAGATCGGGGAGCGGTTTCTCCTCGCTGATGCGGCGACCCAGGTAGCGCGTGACGACTTCGTGTACCGCGGCGAAGTCGTCCTGCGGTGCCCCCCGGATGCGGAAGCGACGGTACTCGGCCTTCTTGGGCCGTCCCGCCTCGAACCAGACCAGCGATCCGACGGTATCCCGACCCTGGTTGGTCGAGATGTCGATGCAGACGAACGAACGCGGGACGGCCGCGAGACCGAGGTCGCGCCCCAGCGCGAACACCGGATCGGCGGACCGCTCGTCGATGTCGAAGCTCTCGATCTTCAGGCTGTCGAGCAGATGGCGGGCGTTCTGGTCGGCGAGCTGGGCGAGTTTGGCGAAGGTCCCCCGTTGGGGCACGTGCCACTCGATGTCCGGTGCCACCTGTTGTAGCGCGTCGAGGTCGTCCGGCGCGAACGGCAGCAATGCGTGCCGCGCGCGCGCTTCGAGCGGCAGGTAGCAACGCACTAGGAACGCCGCCAACACCGTTGCTTCAGCCTCGTGCTCCACGTTCTCCAGGAAGCGGTAGTCGCGGGCGATCAACCGGCCCTCCCGCACGCGCAGCACGACGCCGCAGGCGTCGTCCCCGTCACGCGCCAGCCCGATCGCGTCCGCGTCCCCGCCGCCCACGAGCTCCACCGCCTGCGGCTGCTCCACCTGGTCCAGCCATTTGAGCGCGTCGCGCAGCTGGGCCGCGCGCTCGAAGTCGAGCCGCTGGGACGCTTCGTGCATGCGCTCGCGCAGCCGCGTGCGCACGTCGACCGTCTTGCCCTCGAGAAACAGCAGCACATCGTCGATCATGCGGCGGTAGTCCGCCTCGCTCTGGTAGCCGACGCACGGGGCCCGGCACCGATCGATGTGGTAGTCCAGGCAGGGCCGATTCGGCGCGTCGTGGGGCAGGTCCCAGTGGCACGACCGCACGGTGAAGATCCGACGAACGATCTTCAACGTCTGACGCAGCGTGGCCACGTCGGTGTAGGGCCCGAAGTAGCGCGCGCCGGGAATGTTCACGCGTCGCACCACCAGCACGCGGGGGAACGGCTCCGTGACGGTCACCGCCACGCGCGGGTAGCTCTTGTCGTCGGTCAGCCGGATGTTGAACCGCGGCTTGTGCTCCTTGATGAGGTTGTTCTCGAGCAGCAGCGCCTGCGCCTCGCTCGGGACGATGATGGTCTCGAGGTCGGCGATGTGTCCGACCAGGGCGGCACGCTCCGGGGTCGAGTCCGCCTCCGGTCCGAAGTAGCTCGGCACACGCGCGCGCAGGCTCTTGGCCTTGCCCACGTAGAGGATCTCGCCCACGGCGTTCTTCCACAGATACACGCCGGGTTGGTCGGGAAGGGCGTCTAGTTCGCGCGAAAGGCGGTCAGGGATTGCCATGTCCGGACGGCATCGGGATGCTTGAGCGCCAGCGTCAGCGCGGCGTACACGATCCCAAAGATACCCAGCACGACAACCCCGCGCGGCACGGGAGCGACGCCCACCGCGAGCCGTGAGCTGCCGACGCTCGCGGCCCCGGCGACCAGCGCTCCGAGCAACGCGATCCCGAACGCCCGCCAGTCGGCGCCGCGCAGCACGTTGCCGATTCGCGCGCTCAGGTCGCGCAGGTGGAGCGTGGTGTTCACGAACGCACCGATCGATGAGCCGAGCGCGATCCCCGGGGCCCCGAGCCAGCGCATGAGCGCCCAGGCGAGACCCGTGGCGACGATGAGCGAGAAGGCCGCGATCTTCACCGGGGTGCGAGTATCACGCATCGAATAGAAGCCCGAGGCAAACAGCTTCACCGTCGCCTGGCCCACCAGGCCCACCCCGTAGGCCATGAGCACGCTCGCCACGAGGGTGGTCGCCTCTACCGTGAAGCGGCCGGTCTGGTACAACGCGGCGACGATCTCTCGACTGAGGGCGATACATGCGATGGACGACGGCACGACGAAGAACACGATGCGCCGGAACCCGAGCGCGATCCGAGCCCGCAGCTGCTCGTTCGGGGCGGCGCCGGCCGCATCGCGCGACAGCTCCGGGAGCGAGACCGCCGTGACCGACGCCCCGAACAGACTGATCGGCAGGACCTGGACGAGCTGCGCGTAGGCCAGCGCCGATACCCCGCCCGGCCCCGTGAACGACCCGAGCAGGGTGTCGATCAGACCCGACAGCTGCGCCACCCCGGCGCCCAGCAGCAGCGGCACCCAGGCGACGAGCACGCTGCGCACCCCCTCGGGAGCGAGCGAGAGTCGCAACGCGATCCCGTGGAGTAGGCGCCAGCACGCCGGCAATTGCACCGCGATCTGGAGCAGGCTGCCTGCCACCGTCCCCCACGCGAGGGCGAGCGACAGCCGGTGCAGCTGGGCGTCGAGCGGGAGCGCCCGATTCGCGAACCAGGTTCCCGCGGCCGCCATCGCGACGATCCCCGCGACGTTCCACAGCGCCGGCGCCGCGTAGGGCAGAAAGAATCGCCGATGGGTGTTGAGGATCCCGAGACACCAGGCAGACACGACCATGAGCCCGGTCATGGGAAACAGCACGCGCACCAGCGTGATCGTGAGCTGGCGCCGCGGCTCGTCGAACCCCTTGGCGATCAGCGTCGTGATCGCGGGGGCGAAGCCGATCCCGAGGAGGGCGAGCACACCGGATGCCAGCAGCAGCAATCCGAGGATCGTACCCGCGAGGACGCGCGCAGCGGCCTTGTCGGTGCGCTCGTTCAGCGCCGCATAGACGGGGATGAACGACGCCGAGAGCGTGCCCTCGCCCAGCAGGCTGCGGATGGTGTTCGGAATGCGGAGCGCGGCACGGAATGCGTCGGCGGGGATGCTGTCGTTGCCGAAGTAGTGCGCGAATACGCGCTCGCGCACGTAGCCGAGCACGCGCGTCAGGAAAATTCCGGCAGCCACCTGGGCCGCCTGGCGCCCCCCCCCGCCGGTCGGCTCCGGCGACGTCAAGTGCGCTTCTTCTTGGGGTCTTCCAACAACCGCTGGACGAACTGGATCTCCTCCCGCATCCCGGTCACGGACCGGGTCAGATCTGAGATATCGGTCTCGAGCGCCTCGACGCGCCGCTCCAGCTCCCGCACGCCCCCCGCCCCCCCCTCACCCTGCCCTTCCAGGCGACGCGCCATCGACCGGCCGAGCGGCGAGTCGAGCAGGATCGCCGTAATCGGAATCATTAAAGCGATGACGAGCACGATGACAAAGATCCACATGGACAGGATTCTACGGGGCGTCCGCCCAGCGCGCCACCTCGCGCGCCAGTGCGTCGAGCAAACCGGGGCCGTAGCGGATCAGGAACGAGGCGAGCGTGAGCACGCGCTCTTGAGGCTGTCCCTCGGGGTACACGACGGCCCGCGCGCGCGCGATCTGGCGCACCAGGGTCTCGCCCTCGAGTCGCTTCAGGCTGGCGATGAGCTTCTTCTCGATCGCCTGTGCACCCGAGAGGGCGGCGTTCCGGGCGGACTGCACGGTGCGCTCCAGCGTCGGATCGATTTTCGTCACCGACTCGAGCAGCCGGCCGTATTGCTCCTCGATCCCCTGTCGCAGCGTCGTGAGCGTCGCCACCGCTTCGGGTGGCAGCTCGTCCCGCACCAGGCGCGCCTCGAGCTCCCCCGGCTGCCCAGCGAACGCCGTCAGGTCGAGCCGGTGCCGCTCCATCAGCTTCTCCACACGGCCTTCCACCATCACTCCGGACCAGCGCGGCACGGGCGCCTGGGGGACGACGCCGAGCGACTGGTACAACGGCGCGGCTTCGGGCAGGTACTTGAGCTCGGCCGGGCCGCCCGCGTACGCGACCGTCGGCAGCAGCGCCGCCTCAATCACCGGACGCAGCAGTACGTTGGGCGAGAGACGCTCCGGGGCTTCGCGCGCCACCCCTGCGAGATCCGCACGCGTGAATCGCTCCCCACTGCGCCGCGTGCGGTAGGCGTCGCCGTTCGGCTCCAGCCGGTCCCGTCCCTGGGCGGCCTCGACGAATACGGGCGTGTAGCCGTCGGCCAAGGTGTGGTCGAGCCCCCGCAGCACCCACGGCGCGGCCGCGTGCTTGGCGCCGCGGTCGTGGGCGCGGAACACCGCCAGTCCCTGCGATCCGAGCAGCGCGTTCAAGGCCTCGGCACACGCGTCGGCGAGCGTGGCCTCAGGCCGGTACGCCGTTTCGAGCCAGCGCAGCACGTCCGTCTTGAACTCGGTGTCGGGGGTCCCGGCCTTGAGCTGTTCCAACGCCGCGCGGATTTCGTCACCACCACGCTCCCGCGCCAGGGGCAGGAGCGGCGCTTCCGCTGGACGCTCGCGCAGCACGATGCGCGCGAGGTCGCCGCCCGTATTCAGAAACGTCGCGTGATTGGCTTCCGCGAAGTCGTGGTCGTCCCCCGCCACCCAGAACACCGGCACCACGCGGACGCCCCGATCGCGCTCGAGCCGTCGGGCGAGCGCAATCACCGATAGCGCCTTGTAGATCGTGTAGAGCGGGCCGGTGAACAGGCCGGGCTGCTGGCCCGTCGTGACGGCCAGCACCTCGCCGCCCGCCAGCTTGTCGCGTCCCGGGCCGGGCAACACCGCCCCAAGCACGCTCGCCGCGACCCGGCGTGGCGTTGCTGGCTGGGTGGGCAGCTCCAGCGCCGCGATGGGCGTGGGCACGATACGCGGGATCACCCTTGCCCTATCCCCCTTCCCCGGTTTCTCCGAACACGTCCGCTTGAAAGGCGAGCACCTCGGTACCCGGTTCCCGCCACGCGTGGGGCGGGAGCCCGGCCTTGCGGCACGTCGCCGCCAGGAACGCCTCGGGCTCCCAATGATACTCGGTCGCCACCTGGGGCAGCAGCAGGCCGACGTGGCGGCCGCGGCGCACGATCAGGCCGTCGCGGCCGACCACGATGCCGCTCGGATCCAGCGGCGTCGTCGCGAGCGGAGCAGCCGGCAGCAATACCGAGATCTCGAGCACGAGGTCGGGAAGCTCGTCCGGTGCCACCGGCGCGAAGCGCGGGTCGTCCCGCGCCGCGGCTACGGTCATCTCGCGTACGACGTCGCCGAGCGGCCGCTCGTCCGCGATGTGGCCGATGCAGCCGCGTAGCGCCCCACCCTGCGTGAGCGTGACGAACGCCCCGCGCTGCAGCGCCGCCCCGGGCACGTCCGGGATGGGCGGCAGCGGCCGGCCGGTGAGGTGGGCCACCAGGGTGGCGCGTGCCAACCGGAGCAGCGCAGCCCGGTCCGACGCCGTCAGCTCAGGGTCCCCGATGGTACGGTTCCCCCCGACGGATGGTGTAGGCTCGATACAGCTGCTCGTACAGCACGACCCGGGCCAGCTCGTGCGGGAAGGTGAGGCGCGACAAACTCCAAACCCGCTCCGCCTGGCGCAGCAGGGGTGGCGGCAGCGCCGCCGCGCCGCCGATCGCGAACGTCACGTCGCGCCCGTCCATTTCCCAGCGGGCCGTCCAGTCCGCCAGCTGGCCCGACGTCCACTGGTCCCCCTGCTCCGACAGCGCGACGAGGCGCGAGCCCTCGGGAATCGCCTCGAGGATTCGCGCCTCGTCCTTCACTTCCCGCTCCTCCACCTTCGTATAGCGTCGCAGCCGCTCGAGATAGTCGTCACACGCCGCCCGGAGTGCCGCGTCCCGCACGCGGCCCACCGCAACGACGCGATAACGCATCAGGCATACATCCCACGCAACCGGTGCATCGCCGCCACGCGACCCACCGCGACGATGTAGGAGGCGATGCGGGTGTTCACCTTGTACTTCTCCGTCGTTGCCGCGACCTCGTTGAAGGCGCGCACCATGATGCTCTCGAGCCGACGGTTCACAGTGTCTTCGTCCCAGAAATAGCCGCCGCGGTCCTGCACCCACTCGAAGTAGCTCACCGTCACGCCGCCGGCGTTGGCGAGGATGTCGGGAATGACGAAAACACCCTTCCGTTCGAGGATCTCATCGGCGGCCGCGGTGGTGGGACCGTTCGCGCCCTCGCAAATGACTTTCGCCTTGATCTGCGGGGCGTTCTTTCGGGTGATGACGTTCTCGGTAGCGGCGGGTACCAGCACGTCGCAGTCCACCGTGAGGAGCTGCTCCTTGTTGAATGGCTCGGCCTTGGGGTATCCTGTGAGCTGACGGTGCTCCTTGACCCACGCGATCAGGTCGGGGATGTCGAGCCCCTGAGGGTTGTGCAGCGCGCCCGACTTGTCCGAAACGGCCACGATGACGGCGCCCTCTTTGGCCATCAGGTCCGCGGCCACCGAACCCACGTTCCCGAACCCCTGCACGGCCACACGCGCTCCCTTGAGACTCATCCCCAGCTTGGCCAGTGCCTCCCGGGTCACGAACATGCACCCCCGCCCCGTCGCCTCGCGCCGGCCCAGTGAGCCGCCCATTTCGACCGGCTTGCCGGTCACCACCGCGGTCACCGTGTGGCGCTTGTGCATGGAGTAGGTGTCCATGATCCACGCCATGACTCGCTCGTTGGTGTTCACGTCCGGGGCCGGGACGTCCGAGTCGGGCCCCAGCGTCTCGATGATGCTCGACGTGTAGCGCCGCGTCACCCGCTCGAGCTCGGCCATCGACATGGTCGCCGGATCGCACACCACGCCACCCTTCGCGCCACCGAACGGGATGTTGACGAGGGCACACTTCCATGTCATCCAGGCGGCCAGCGCCTTCACTTCCTCGAGCGTCACATTCAAGTCGAAGCGGATGCCCCCCTTGGCCGGCCCGCGCGACGTGTTGTACAGCACCCGGTAGCCGGTGTAGACCTCGACGTCACCGCTGTCGCGCACGATGGGAACCGACGTGATGATCTGCTTCTCGGGGTTGCGGAGCACTTTATAGAGGCCGGGATCGAGCTTGAGCAGTTGGGCGGCGTGGTCGAAGCGTTCCATCATCGCTTCGAACGGGTTCTCCTCGGCCAGGAAGGTGTCCTTGTCTGGCCGGATGATATGTGGTTCGGACTTGATCGCAGGATCGCTCATGGGTCCTTCACGGCAGTGTCTCGCCGAGCTCGGGCTTCAGCGTGGGAATCGGGGGAGCACGGCATCCAGAGCCTGCTCCAGCGCCCCGCCATTGCGTTCCCACCGGACAGCAAGCCCCGCGACCAGGGGCTCGGGGGTGTCCCTCGGCCACCGGCCGCGGAGCTTCACGGCGTCCTTCTCAGTGACTACAACATAATCCGCCCCGGCGGAGGCCCGCACCAGGCGGGCGACGTCGGCCGCGCCGTAGGGGTGATGGTCTTGATACGCTTGGAGTTGCACGACGGCGCCGACGGCTGCGAGCTGCGCCGCGAAGCTCTCCGGATCCGCGATCCCCGCGGCGGCCAGGACGCGGCGGCCTGCGAGCAGGCGCAGCTCCCGCCGGGTACCGGACTCCATCCCCTCGAGCGCGCCGACCGCCAGGTGGGCCACGCAAATCGGGCTTCCCGCCCGGCGCTGCGCCAGCCGGTCGGCGAGCCGGTCCGCCACCGCCGCGGGCACGCGCTTCCGGGTCACCACGATCACGTCGGCTCGCGCCAGTGCGTCCCACCGTTCGCGCCACGGACCCGCCGGGAGGGGCCAGGGAGAGCCGGCGATGCTCTCGGCGCTGACCACCGCGATGTTCAGATCGCGCGCCACCGACAGCAGCTGGAAGGCATCGTCCAACACCAGGATGTCCGCGCCCGCCGCCCGGGCCCGCTCGGCCCCCGCGACGCGATTCGGATCCGCCACGACCACGGCGTCAGGGGCGAGCCGGCGATGCACCAGCGGCTCGTCCCCGCCGTAGCCACGCAGCAGAATGCCGGGGACGCGGCCGCGCCCAGCGTAGCGGCGGGCGATCCAAGCCGCGAGCGGCGTCTTGCCGGTCCCGCCCACCGAGAGATTCCCCACGGCGACGGCCGGCAAGGGGAGCCGCGTGGCTTTCAGCACAGCGCGGCGGTAAAGACCAGCTCGGAGCCGCATCATCGCGCCGTACACGAGTGCGATTGGCACGAGCGCGAGCCGCACCACGCGCGCGACGGAGTTGGTCCCCCACAGCCATGACGCGACGCGAGCACCGCTCACCCTTCCCTCTCCCCGCTTCCCCCTTCCGGGCCGTACGTGACCTCGCGGAGCGCCCGCTCGGCGTCCGCGACACCGCGCCGCAGTCCGTCCTTCCCCTCCCCCACCGTGAACGGCGCGCTGTAAACGACCTCGACCGCCGCGAACGGCTTCGGAACACAGAAGCGGTCCCAGGAACGGAGCCACCACGCGGACGACGCCCGAGCACCCGCGGCGATGACCAGGGCGTCAGCGTGATGGGCAGCGGCGAGTGCGCCGGGTTTCACGCGTTCCGCCGGCCCGCGCGGGCCGTCGGGCGTGAGGGCGACTTCCGCGCCGTCGCGCAGGTGCCGCACCAGACCGAGCAGCCCGGCTTCACCGCCGCGCTTGGAGGAGCCGCGGACGACGCGATACCCCCACCGTTCAGACAGCTCGGTCAGGTGGCCACCGTCACGGTGACGACTGATGAGCAGCGCCATCCCTTCGCCGCGCCGCGAGTACAGCAGTGGCAGGATCCGGCTGTGCCACAGCACATAGACGATCGGTCGCCGGCGGCCGTGCGCCGCTTCCACGTGTTCCCAACCGCGCACCTTGTAGCGCCACGTGGCGGCGAGCAGGCCGAGCAGCGCCGCGCCCAGGTGCGCAGCCAGGGGTTCGGCCCAGCGCAGTCTCACCCCAGGAGCTCCACGGCGAGGCGGGCCACCCGGTCCGCCGCACCCGGGGGCCCGAGCCGGTCGCGCACCAGGGCGAGCCCCTCGCGCTGGCGCCGCGCCGCCCCGCTCTCCCGCTCGAGCAGCGGGAGGACGGCGGCGGCGAGAGACTGGGGCGTCGCCGCCGCTTGCAGGAATTCGGGCGCAACCTCGCGTCCGGCGATCAGGTTGACCAGCCCCACGTGGGGCACGCGGAGCAAGCGGATCGCGATTGCGAACGACACCGGGTTCAGCCGGTATGCGATGACCATCGGCAGGTCGGCGAGCGCGGCCTCGAGGGTGGTTGTTCCCGACTTGCAGAGCGCCGCGTCCGCGGCGGCGAAGACCGCGAACGCGTCGCCCGTGTGGATGCGGATCGCGCCGGGCCCGTCATAGCGGCCTCCCGCGCCTCCCCCCCCCGGCGGAGCGGCGACCACGACCTGAGCGTCCGGCCGCTCGGCCAGAACCCTCTCGGCCGCGTCCCGGAAGACCGGCCACAGCCGCACCACTTCCTGTCGGCGGCTCCCGGGAAACAGCCCGAGCACCGGGCGGCTCGGATCCAGTCCCAGCGCGGTGCGCGTCTCCGCCCTGGGCGGCAGCGGTGGCCGGTCGCGCAGGGGGTGGCCCACGAACGTGGCCGCGACGCCGCGCTCCCGAAAGAACTGCTCCTCGAACGGCAGAATGACCGCCAGGCGCTTAACGGCCGCGAGCTTGCGCACCCGACCGGGGCCCCACGCCCACATCTGGGGGGCGATGTAGTACAGCACCGGAATGCCGGCGGCGGCGGCCGCCGCTGCGGCGCGGAGGTGGTACCCGGGATAGTCGACAAGGACGACGAGGTCATAGCGTTTGGCGCGGAACGCGGCACGAACGCGTCCCAGCAGCCGGAAGTGCGGCGGCAGCTTCCAGAGGGCCTCGACGAATCCCACGACCGACATGCGCTCCATCCGGTCGAGCACGGTGGCGCCTGCGGCCTCGAGTGCCGGCCCGCCGAACGCCTCGAACGTGGCGCCGGGGACGCGCTGCCGGAGCGCCGTTACGACCGCCGCGGCGTGCGCGTCCCCCGACGGCTCGCCCGCCGAGACATAGATACGCGGGCCCCCCCGGGGGCTCACGGCCGCGCGGTGGCGAGGGGCGAGGCTTGGACGGCGTCGCAGACTCGGAAGGCCAGCGCGAGAGCCTGCGCGCCGGCCGCGCCCGACACGACTACCTCTTCTTCGCCGCGCACAGCCCGGAGGAAGCTCTCGAGCTCGAGCCCGAGCGGCTCCGCCTCGGGAGCCTCGAGGCGCACGTGCTCGACGATCTGCTCGAGTCGCGTGGCGGCGAGGCCTTGCCAGCCGGGCTTCAGGCGGTAGAACTCGCCGGTTCCCTGCGCCAAGTCGAGCGAAAAGTAGCCGGTGGACTGAAACACCCGCAGCTTCCGGGTACGCTCGCGCGACACGCGGCTGGCGGTCACATTGGCGATGGCCCCGTTCGCGAACTCGATGCGGGCGTTGGCGATGTCGACGTGGGTCGTGAGCAGCGGCACGCCGGTCGCCCGGACGTCCGCCACGTCGGAACGCACCAGCTCGAGGATCAAGTCGAGGTCGTGGATCATCAGGTCGAGGATCACGGCCACGTCCGTGCCGCGCGGTTGAAACGGCGCGAGCCGGTCGATTTGCAGGAAGCGCGGCTCGTCCAGATAAGGCGCGGCGGCTCGCACCGCGCGATTGAACCGCTCGACGTGCCCGACCTGAAGGACCACACCCTGCTCCGCCGCACGCCGTACCAGCTGTTCCGCACCCTGCAGCGTATCCGCCAGCGGCTTCTCCATGAGCAGCGCAATTCCGCGCTCCAGCACCGCCAGACCCACGGTCGCGTGCACGGGAGTCGGCACCGCTACGGTCACGGCGTCCACGCGCTCCAGCAGAGCCTCGAGCGACGGGTGCCCGATGGTCTCGAGCTGCTGCGCCACCTCGGCCGCGCGTGCGGGATTCTTGTCGTAGATGCCTGCAAACTCGAGCCCCGGCATCCGCCGGAGCAAGCGCGCGTGGTGGAAGCCGAGGGCCCCGGTGCCGATCACACCGACTCGCATCGGTCCGCCCCTCCCGCTCACACCAGGACGCCCCGCTGGGACCCTTCGATGAACTTGAGGAAGTTCTCCACCTCCGGCGTCTGGGGCAGCTCCGCGCGCGCCTTGGCGATCCCTTGGCTCACGGTCATGTCGGAATTGAAGAGGAGACGGTAGGCGCGCTTGAGCGCGAGCTTCACCTCCGCCGAGAAGCCCGCACGCTGCAGGCCCACCGAGTTGAGCCCGTAGAGGTGCACCGGGTTGCCGACGGCCTTGGTGTAGGGAGGCACGTCCTGGTTGACGCGCGAACCGCCGCCCACGAACGCGAACGTGCCGATCCGCACGAACTGGTGGATCGGCACCAGCCCGCTGATGATCGCCCGATCCTCGACGGTCACGTGACCGGCCATCTGGACCGCATTGGCGATGATCACGTCGTTCCCCACAACGCAGTCGTGGGCGACGTGCACGTAGGACATCAGGAAGCAACGCTCCCCCACCGCGGTCTTGCCGGTGGCCGGCG
>Ga0209806_1000008_pt1 | contig 116914 bp, 114 predicted proteins | sample GraSoiAngelo_152_FD_186166 | JGI IMG/M metagenome (GOLD analysis project Ga0209806, IMG submission 186166) | Grasslands soil microbial communities from the Angelo Coastal Reserve, California, USA - 14_1009_12_30cm (SPAdes) (version 2) | ecosystem: Environmental > Terrestrial > Soil >... | reverse complement strand
GCGGAAGCCGCCGCCGCGTTCACGACGGTGGCGGTCGTCCTCTTCATCGGGCTCGTCATCGGCCGCCAATACATCTTTACGTGGATCCACGAGCCGCGACCCGACGTCGCCTGGTGGCTCACTAGCAAATGGTTTTTTCTCCGCAACGGCTTGATCTTGGTCCTCTTGTCCTGGTTGTCCTGGCGTTTCGTACGTCACGACACCGCGCCCGACGCGCGTGAGCTGGAGAGCGGCGAAGTCGTCGCGCGTCTCACCGACTCAGGCGTCATCACGCGCGACGCCGCGATCCTGGTGCTCGCCTATGCCTTCGGGTACAGCCTGCTCGCGTTCGATTTGATCATGTCGCTAGCACAGAAATGGGTGAGCAACCTGTTCGGCGCGTTCTACTTCATGGGCAGCTTCCTGGCCGCGCTCATGATGCTGGCCGTGCTCGCCATCACGCTGCGCCGCGCCATGGGCCTCGCCGGTGTCTACACGGTGCGCCAGCAGCACGACCTCGGCAAGCTCTGTTTCGGGTTCACGGTGTTCTGGGCATACCTGATGTGGTCGCAGTTCCTCGTCATCTGGTACGGCAATCTGCCCGAGGAGACGTATTTCATCTTCTATCGGTTGACCGGCGCGTGGCGCCCCGTCGGCACGGCGGTGTTCTTCATGGTATTCCTGATTCCGTTCATCGGTTTGCTGGGCGTGAAGCCGAAGAAGTTTTCGCCGACGATGGTGGGCTTCGCGCTCGTGAGTCTCTTCGGGATCTGGCTCGAGCGCTATCTCGAGGTCGTGCCCTCGATCAATGACGGAAAGGGTCCTGCGATCGGCCTGACCGAAGCGGGAGTCACGCTGTTTTTCGCGGGGCTCTTCTTCCTCTCCTGGGGCTGGTTCGCCGGCCGCTATCCGATCATCTCCCCTCGTCTCGCCGCCGACGCGTTGGAACGCGAGCAACACTAGCGCTCTCACACAGAAACGACTACATCCGACTTGACGGAACTCGTGCACGGGTAGCGGGTTGCAACGCCTACTCGCCCGTGCGCTCTCACTCCACGGAGGCCGTTATGTCGATGAGTCGTTTGCTTGGGATTGCGGCGATCGCGTTCGCAGCAGCCTGCGGCAGTAGCACGGGGACCAATCCCCCGCCTCCTCCGCCACCACCTCCAGCGCCTCCGCCGCCTCCACCGCCGCCACCCGCTCCGACGCTTTCGGTGACGGTGGCAAACAACTCATTCACCCCGTCGAACGGGCCGCTGTCGAGTGGTGGCACCGTCACCTGGAATTGGTCAGGCACAACGGCCAGTCACAACATCACGTTTGAGGACGGCCAAGGCAACTCAGGTAACCAGACGACTGGCTCATACCAGCGGACGTTCCCCACCGTGACCACCTCCACCACGTTTCGCTATCGCTGTACAAACCACTCGAGCGCCTTCGGGAGCGGGATGTCCGGTCAAATCGTTGTGACGCCGTAAACAGCGGGGAAGACGGTGAGAGTCAGCCGCGGCGCGCGTATGTTTGTCGCATGAACATTTGGCGCGTCGCGGCTGATTTGGTGACGGCCGGCACGCGAGGGGCGCTCGCGACGGTCGCGCGTGCCCGCGGGTCGACTCCAGTACCTGCCGGTACGAAGATGCTCGTCGGACCCCAGGGCCGGCTGCTCGGCTCCGTCGGCGGCGGGTGCGTGGAGGCGGAGGTCATCGGCGCGGCGCTCGACGCGCAGGCGCACCGCCGGCCCGCCCTCCTGACCCATCATCTGAACGCCGATCTCGCCGGCGATCTGGGTCTCTCGTGCGGCGGCACCGTCGACATCTTCGTGGAGCCGCTCGTCGCAGACGAACAGTACGTGCGCGTGCTCGAGCTGGCTGCCAACGCCGATTCCGGGCTGGTGCGAACGGCCACGGCATGGGACGCGGGGCCGTTGAAGACATTCGAGCCGCTCCGCGCGGATCGCCCCCCCGGTGCCGCGGCGACACTCACGCGCGACGGTCGCTTTATGGAGGAGCGCCTGACGCTGGCACCACGCGTACTCGTCTTCGGGGCAGGACACGTCGGGGCCGCGATCGCCCGCGCCGCAGCTGCGGCGGGATTCCGCGTCGTCGTCGTCGACGACCGCGCGGACTACGCGGACGCGTCGCGCTTTCCGGACGGCATCGCCGTGCTGGCGGCCGAGGTGGAGGCGGCGCTCGCCCGCTACCCGCTCACGAGCACCGACGCCGTGGTGATCGCGACCCGCGGGCACCGCAATGACGCGCTGATTCTCGAGCGCGTGGCGCCGTCGGCGGCCGGATACGTCGGCCTGCTGGGAAGCCGCCGCAAGAAAATCGTGGTGACGAAGGGTCTGACCACCGCAGGAGTGCCCGCGAAGAGCCTGCGCCGCGTGCGTGTGCCGGTCGGACTGGCGATTGGCGCGGTGACGCCCGAGGAAATCGCCGTGAGTGTCGTCGCCGAGCTGATCGCCTGGCGACGGCGTGCCTCTTAGTGAAGCGGTTTCACCTGGTCGAGCAAGCGGTTCAGCGAATCTGTCGACACGGGACCGGCTATCTCTACCCGCAATCCTCCGACGAACCGCCCAAAATGGTCGGCGCGCCCGCGTTCGGCTGAGTTGTTGAGTGACGTCCGTGCCGGCCGCTGAAAGATCTGAATGACCGTGACGGAGTCGAGCGTCTGCTCGACGACGATTGTGCCGTCATTCCCCGGCCCGCGCCGGAAACTCCGGACGGCCAGGCCAGGCACTGCGACCGGTTCCTCCCCGAGTACAGACGTCGCAAGCCGACGGTCAATCAGCGGCCAAGTCTTTGGATTCGACGGCTGCACGGGCGCGCCGTCGATCGCCATGTCGCGCTCGCTCCGTGCGGGCGCAGCGGCCCCTCTCACCACGACTCCCTCCAGCCTCGACGCCTGGAGCCGCTCGCGCTGCAGCGAGTCATTGACACGCCCGGCGGCGACCGGAGCCGCCGGGGCATTGCGAGGTTCAACAGCCGGCACAGCTGCCACGACATCCGCCGGTGGCGTGGTCTTGTCGCTGGTGCGGCTCTGTTCGTCGGCGGGAGCTGCAGCGCGCCGCCTCGTACGCTCCTGAGGCAGCGGGGCGGTTTTCTGCTCGGCTGGTGGCGCAGCCCGCGTTTGATTTGTCGCGACGACGGTCGGCTCCACGGCGGGCGGCTCTTGTTGGTGCAAAGCGGCAACCTCCCGGGTGGGGCTTCGCAACAGATAGCCCACGCCAAGCGCAAGGACGATCGATGCGGCCCAGGCCAACGGCATGCGGACGTGCCAGGGGCGCCGTGCGGGTGTACGGCGAATCTGCTCGAACGGTGGCGTGGGACGCTCCAGCGGCCGCGCCCGGCCCAGCACCGCACTCGCCCGATCGCGCAAGGCGCGCTCGTCGGCGAGTGCCGCGCGACACGTCGCGCATTGCGCGACATGCGCTTCGAGCGTCGCCCGATCACCGGAGGGCAGCTCGCCATCGAGGTACGCGTGCAGCGTTCCCTCATCCACGTGCGACATCCTGTCCTCCTTCCTGTCCGGCATCGTAGGCCTCGACTAATCTCCGGCGCGCCCGCGCCAGCGTGGTTCCAATCGCGCCGCGCGCCAGTCCCGTCTGCGCGGCGATTTCGTCATACGACATTCCGGCATCCCACAAGAGCAGCGCCTCGCGATCGCGCGGGGTGAGCTGGTCGAGTGCTGTGCGAACCCGCGTACGCTGGGTGTCGGCGTCGATCTCGTCTTCCGGCGCGCTGTGGACGGCATCCGGCTCGCTCTTGAGCAGCGTGAGGTGCCGTTTTTCTCGCGCGGCCCGGCGGGCCTCGTCACGCGCCATGTTCGCCGCCACCACAAAGAGCCATCCGCGTGCGTTCTCCGGTCGATGAACCAGTGCCCGCGCAAACGCCTCCTGCGCGAGGTCCTCCGCGCGCCCCTGGTCCCAGACCTTGCGGTACAGGAAGCGCACGAGCGCGGGATAGGTGTTGCGATACACGTCAGCGAGGTCTTCGGGCACCTGGCGTCTTAGCCTCGGAATTCACGCACCAGCCGCTCCAACTCACCCGGATTGAACGTTGTCTTGCCACCCGCTCCAATCTTGATGCTGGCGTGGCGTCCGGCCACCAACACCGCCGGTTCGAGCACGGCGGCCTCCCGCAACTCTGGGACGGCCTTCAGTAGCGCGAAGTACGCGTCGCTGTAGGGAGCGATGCTCACGACCCGCAGCGAGTCGCCGTGGCCGAGGTCGGTCCAGGTGCCGTCGCGCATGATGAACAGCCGGCCCCCGATGCGCTGCGTCGGGTTGATGCCCGACCGCGCGCGGCGCATTTCATCTAGCTCCGACACATTGACGCTCCCCGTCAATGCGACACCAGCGACGTGCACCGCATCAGCCATCGACTTCTCCCGCGCCGCCCGTCCGACATACCCAGCACCCGCCTGATCGACTGGCGCTGCCGCAGGAGCCTGCATGACGCGATCCTCGGCGCGCTGCCGCAGCGCGATTGTGGGTTCCTGGACGAGATACGACGTGTACTCGGTCAAGATGCCGTATCGCAGCGCGAGCTGCTTCAAGGCGTCCATGACTTCGCGCGTCTGCCCATGCAACCGAATCTCGCGCGACAGCGCGCCGGCCTTGCGCGCGGCCCAGAGCTGTTCGATGTACCGTGCCTCGCCGTTCTCACGGTCAGCCACGCTCGTCCGGAACTCTTCTTGCCGGCCGTTGCGCCGGCCTTGAACCGTCACAGACCACTCTCCGCTCCCCACACCCCGGTACCGCCCCAGCACGACCATTTCGTCTCCCGCAAACAGGTCAGGCAGGTTGCCGGGCTGAAGATCGTAGAGCTCGACGCCAGAGCCTGCCGTGATCGTGACGTCGGTAAGGACGGGGCTCGCGACCTTCGCCGCCAGCGCCCCCACGGCACGCTCGATGTTCTCACCAGGGCGGATGTACTCGGTGGTGCCGCGGGCGCGTTCCGTGAGCCGCTCGAGCAAGAAGGTGTTCACGTCGTCGCCGATCCCGAATGAAAACACGCGGAACCTGCCGCGCCCCTGCTCGGCGCGCTCGGCAATGCGTTCGGGATCGGTCTCTCCGGTGCTCGCCTGGCCGTCGGTGAGAAAGACGACGACGCCGAGCGACTGCTCCGCCGGTGATTCGGCGAACGCCTCGGCCAGCGCGCCGGCGATGTTGGTCCCACCTTCTGCGTCCAGACTCCGAATCCAGCTTTCCGCGTCGTGGCGCGCGTCGCTAGTCATGTTGGTCCAGCCTTGCGCGTAACGCCGGACGCCGCCCGAGAACGCAACCAACCGGAATCGGTCACCTTCACGCATCGATGCGAGCAGCTGAATGAGCGCGGATTTGGCCTGCTGGATCTTTTCACCCGACATGGAGCCCGACACGTCGATCACGGCGACGAGATCGCGACGCAGCGCGCCGGCGTCTGCCGCTGCCCCCGGCGCGAGCAGGAGCATGAAGTAGCCGTCTTCACCGACGGGATGGTGCGGCAGCAGCGACAAGCCAACCAGGCCGCGTGCGAGCGGCAGCAGCAGCTCGAAGTCTCCGGCGGCGGCTCCATCCGCGAGCGTCAACTCGAGACGATTGTCGCGGCGTGTGACCTGAACCTGGTGGGTAGGCGAGTAGGGATCGCCGAAACGCGCGGCACTGTCGACTTCCATACGGAAGCTGCGCGGCGCACTCCCACGATTGCGATCGCCGAGGTAGCGGAACCGCCACGCGTCCCCCGCGCGGTCGAGTAGCTGCGTGTACTTCAGGGTAATCTTGCGCGTCTCGCCAGGGGCGATGGGGAACACGCGCGCGCGAATGAGTCCCTGCCCAGCGAGCTCGATCAGCGCGGGGTCCCGCTTCTGGCGCACGATGGCTTCGTAGATCGAGCGTGCCTGCGTGGCGTCCATGGCCTCGCCGCGCAATTCTTGATCCCCTTGCCAGAGCGAGTAGCTCGAGAAGACGGCCTCGCCGGGGAGGGGGAAGTGGTACATCCCCTCTTCCAATGCGGGACCGTTGTTCCGGAACCACTCTTCCACGGTCACGCGGGCAACGCGCCCGGTGATGCTGACCTGGACGGCGCTGCGGAGACGCTCAACTCGCCCGTTGAGATCTTGGGGCACCGGCCGAACCGGATCGATCCAGCCTTGGGCGAAGAGCGAAGTCGAGAGGGTGCCCAGAAGGGCGACGGCTCCCAGCACGCGCGAACACTGCATGATGAACTCCGGTAAGGGGACGCATGAGAGACGGGCGTCCCGCTGAAGCTTGCACACGCTGGTCCTAGGCTAGCCTATGGCGCACTGATTCGGCCCGGATTCCAGTGCTTCCGCATCCGAATCCGAAGTGTCCACTAACCCCAGGTTTGCTTCCTTTATGGTGCGGTATGCTTCCGGAAAGGGCGTCGCGCGGTCCGCAATCCAGTTGAGAAAGACGCGTTCGTCCTGTATCACGGCAGCGGCATTTGTGGCGGCGATCACGTCGAAGCGCGCGGCGACGGCACGGTCGGCTCGTCGCTCACCCTCGCTAGCGTAGTGCGCGGGCAGGACGAGGAAGTCCCCGGGCCACGTTTTCCGCGCACGCTCCAGGCTGTGCCAGAGCAGCTTCGCCCAGGCTTCGGAGTGCCCCGCGAGATCGGGCCGGCCGATCGACTGGACGAACAGGAAATCGCCCGTGAGCGCGAGGCCGTCGTCGGCGAGCAGCGCGTTGCTGCCGAGCGTGTGACCCGGCACGTGAGCGGCGCGCAGCGTGGCCCGTCCGAAGGCGATCGTATCCCCGTCCCGCAACGGCTCATAGGTCAGCCGGCCCGGCGTTTGATCGTAGGGCGATACCGCATCGTCGGGGTGCAGGAAGTACGGCACCCGCCAACGCGCCGCTGCAGCCCGCGCGCCGCTCAGATAATCCGCGTGAATGTGGGTATCGACCACCGCCGCCGGTGTCGCGCCTAGCTCGGTCAGCACGGCGTCGTACCGCGCGACATGACGGCCGGGATCAATGATGACCGCATCGCCGTCGCTCACCAGGATGTAACTGAGCGCGCCTTTGCCGACGCGATCGAGCTGGACGACGTGAGAAAAGGAGGGGGTGGGCGACAATCTGCGGGCGACGTAAACGGTCTCCCAGGCGGCCATTCCGCCGATGACGGAATAGGCCTCGTAGCCGCGCTCGCGCAGAAACGCCGTCGCCTTCTTGCTGGAGTTACCGCGACCGCAGATGACCGCGATCGGGCGCGCCGCGTCGAGCCGAAGCGCAGCGACGTCCGGCATCGCGAACAGCTTCGAGTTCGGCTGCGCGTGAAAATCGAGCTCGGACCCCAACGCGATATGTCCGCTGTCGACCTTGTCGGGGGCGCGAACGTCGAGCACCTGGAGCGGCTCCCCGCGATCGAGCCGCTCGGCGAGCTCCTGCGGCGGCAGCTGCGGCAGTGACGAATCCGGCATGAGCGTTAGTGTCGTCCGCCTGGGGCAAAAACGCAACGGTCCCGCGCGGCAGGCGCGGGGCCGTCACCGGGACAGGATCTCCGGCGCTTATCGCAGCGGCATCATCGCGCCGAATTGGAGCGCGAGCGTGTTCGTCGCTGGGAGTCCGAGGTTGGTGTTGTGCGCCATCATGGTGTACGCGATCTCGAACCGGCCGTCGAGCCCGGTCAGCAGCGGGAAGCGGTAACCCCAGGCGACGTTGACCCCCGTTGCCGTTTCGGCGCTCGTCCCGCTTGTCTTCAGATACAAGAGATTGCCACCTGCGCCCGCATACCAACCACCCGATACGGCATAGTTCAAGCGGGCCGAGACGTTCCCGCCGAAGATCGTCGTCCCCGATGTCTGCAACCGGGTAATGTCCAGTCCAGGCTCGATCGCGATTTTCTTTCCGATGGGCACGATCGCAAACAGCACAGGGGGTCCGGCGGGTGTTCCGAGAACGCTGAGGGCGCCGCCGCGGCCCGGAATGGAGACTGCGGTCAGGTCCGAGCCCCCGCCGACGGCGTGAGAACGGGTGTACCCGCCCTGGACGCCGAACATGGGCTGCCAGGCTCGGTTCGACGCACGCGCCGGTGCGGTCGTGCGACTCCGCACGCCCACCGGTTTCGAGACGCCGAACTCCAGCGAGTACACGTTGGCCGCCGACAGCAGTTTCGCCTTTCCGAAGAAGAGCACGTTCGCCTCGACCCGGGCGCGCAGGCCGCGAATGAACCCGAATCGGTAGCCCAGCGCGGCGGAGACGCCGAGCTGCGTCTCGTGCTGGCCATTCGTTTCTATCCAGTTGAGCGCGCCCCCGGCGGCTGCGTACACCTTTGACGTGAGCGCGTAATCTCCGCGCACCCCGAGCTGGAACAGTGAGGCATCCCCGAGAAGGCTGACCGCGTTGCCTTGCAACGCGCTCAACGAGGTTTCAAATGCGATCTGCTGCTTCCAGGGGATGACGGCGAAGAGTGAGGCCCCGGCAGGAAGCAGCCCGGGCAGACTGAACCCAGGGACGCCGAAGACATCGAGCTGATCCCGCGCGTTCGTGCCGGCCGCTTTGATTCGACTGTAGCCGCTCTGAATTCCAAATTCAGCCTGCCAGCTCTGCGCGCCGGCGGCGGCGGCTGGGGCGCCGAATGCGGCCAGGCACGTGAGCATGGCGATCGTTCTGTGCACGGTAACTCCTCGAAGAATTTTCGGCGGGAAAAAGGCGCCCCAATATTGGAGTTACATGAGGAAACGCAATGCCCTTAGGGGCATCGCCCTTTTGGGAGGACTCCCCTTTTGGGGGACCCCGTCTATATTGACCGCTATTGTGAAACAGTTCACAAACGACACTTGCAACGACACGCTGCCGTTCCCTCACTTCATGTCCCGGAGGAGTTCCGCAATGCGCTTCGCTTTGCTCACGGCCGTCGTGGCCATCGGCGCGCTCGCCTGCGGTAAGAAAGGCGACCAGACCCAAAACCAGCCGCAGGCTGCGCCCCCCGCGCCGCCCGCCGCCGGTGGAGCCGTCGCCCCGAGCGGTCCCGTCATTGAGGTCAAGATGACCGGCAACGGCAGCACCAAGGCGGCCTTCGAGCCGAACTCGATTACGATTCCTTCTGGCGCGACCGTGCGATTCACCAACGTCGCGGGTGGGCCCCACAACATCACGTTCTGGTCCGATTCGGTTCCAGCGGGCGGCGCGGCTGCTCTCAATGCCGGCATGAAGAACACGGTGGACAATCTGTCGGGCCCGTTCCTGACGCAGCCGAACGAGACATATGAAGTGTCGTTCGCCAACGCGCCCAAGGGGACGTACAAGGGCTATTGCACGCCCCACCTGACGCTCGGCATGAAGCTCGCGATCAAGGTCCAGTAGGTCGTTGGTGGCGAGAAGAAGCGGCCCCGGCGCGGTGGATGCCGGGGCCGCTTTCTTGTCTTAGATTCGCGAACAGATGAGCGCGCCCCCCCCCTCTGCCCCCGTCCGCCAGACGCTTGCCGCTCGACTCCGTCGGGGACCGCTCTCCGTCCGAGAGGCCACCCAGATCTGCCGCACGCTGTTGTCCACCATCGAGACCGCGCACGCGCGCGGCACCTCACACGGATCGATCACACCGGGGACGATCATTCTGGAGGAGGGGCGCCCGATACTCGAGGACGTGAGTCCGCCAGCGACCGATGCCATGGCGACGGATCTGTTTGCCGTGGCCACCGTGCTCTATGAATCGGTCAGTGGGCGCCCCTGGACCGCACCAGCCGGAACAGATCCGGCTCGGGTCGATTGGTCTGGTGTGCCGCCGCGGCTGCGACGTGCGCTACTGCGCGCGCTGAGTCCCGTGCCGGAGCGGCGTTGGCGCGATGCCGCGGCGTTCCAGCGGGCGCTGTGGGTGCCTCGACCGCACGATCCGATTTGGCCTGCCGTGGCCGTGGTCCTGCTTGCGGCCGGGATAATTGCGACCGTGGCCCTGTGCAAGCCGCTCGGCCTTTGCTGGGAGCGGCCGGCAGCAGCCGCTCCGGCTCGGGCTCGATAAGTGGCCACGCCTCCTCCCGCGAATCGCGCGGTCATCGTGTTGATCGACGGCGCACGCGTCGATGTGCTGCGGGATCTGCTCCGACGTGGCGACCTGCCTAACCTCGCGCGCTGGGTGATCGAGCCGGGCGGACTGCGGACGGGGACGACGGTCTTTCCGTCCACGACCGGCGTCGCCTACATCCCATTCCTGTTCGGTCGCTATCCCGGGAGTGTCGACATTCCCGGAATTCGTTGGCTCGATCGCCGCGGGGCCGGGGGCGGGTGGCGCGAACAATGGCGCGCCGCGCGGAGCTATTGTGGGGTGCAGGGTGGCTGGTTGAACACCGACATCGTCGCCACTCCCTCGATTTTCGATCTCGTCCCCGAGAGTATCGCGATCTGCACACCGCTGACGCGCGGGCTGCAAGCCGGCGGCAACCGGTGTGCTCTGCGCCGTGTCGTGCTGGGATCGGTTGCCCATTACGCCGGAACGTACCCGGCGCTCGATCGCGCGGTCGCGCAGGCCTGGCTCGACGCCGCGGACGAGCCGTGGCGTTTCCTCTTTGTCGTGTTTCCAGGCGTCGATGGCATCTCGCATCTCAAGGATCCGCTGCACGCCGCCGTGCTCGAGAGCTACCGGCTCGTGGACTGCGCCATCGGTGCCTTCGTCGCTCGCGTCCGGAAACGGGGAAGGGAGCTGCCCGCCTTCTTTGTCGTTTCTGATCACGGGATGACGGTCATGCGGGAGCACACCGACCCCGCCGTGCTCCTGGAGCGCGATGGCGTGCCCACCTTGCGTCATCCGGTGCACGTGTGGCGTCGAGGTGCCCGCGTCGCCACGATGGTCTCCGGGAACGCGAGCGTGCAGCTCTATTTCGATCCCCGGTCCGCGCGGGAGCGCTCCCTCACCGAATCCGAGATTCCGGAGGCGATCCTCGAGCGTCTGCTCGCCCTGCCGGCGGTGCGGCTCGCGGCCTGCCGGGCCGATTCGGCGCGTGGGATTGTCGTCCGAACCCAAAACGCTCGGGCACGGTTAATGGAGTCGGCGGGATTGGTTCGGTATGAACCCGAGACTGGAGATCCCCTCGGCCTCGGTGGGTATCTAGAGCTCGATGATCGAGACCTCCTGTCGCGAACGAGGGAGACGGACGTGCCCGACGCACCACGCCAGCTGCTACAGCTGTTTCGGAGCCCCCGGGCCGGCGATCTCGCCCTGGCGGCCGCGCCGGGGGCGGATTTCCGGGGCCCCTGGGAAATCCCGGAGCATCGGGCCGGTCATGGCAGTCTCATCGCGGAGCATATGGAGGTCCCGATCGCTGCCAGCGTGACTCTTCCCGAAACCGCTATTCGTACCGTAGATCTGATGCCGACGATATTGGAACGCCTCGACGTCGCCTTGCCATCCGGCGTCGCTCTCGACGGCGTCCCGTTTTCCAAACTCGCTGCTGTCACGGAACACCTGGTTCGGTGAGGAGTCGCTCGATGCCCCCACGGTTGCTCGTGGTCCTGGCCGCACTCCGTGTGATCGTTGCCGGCTCCGCGGTCGGCGCGATTCCTACCCATTATCCGGCCGCGGGTCCGGCCGCATCTGGCGATTGGAGCGCGCTTGAGCGCGCCACCATCTCCCCAGGCCCGAAACGGGGCGAATTAGTCCTCGAGTTGCCGCCCGTGGATCTGCCCGCGAGGACCGTGGTGGACGAGCCGGCGTCCGTCGGCGAGTTTCCGGTGACTGGATCGATCTACGCTCTGCACGCCGAGCTCGTCGACGCGGACGGGCACGAGCTGCCCGCGAATCTGCTCCATCACATGAATGTCATGGATCCGAACGAGCGCGAGCTCTTCCTGCCGATCGCGCGGCGGATTCTTGCATCCGGCATGGAGACGGGTGAGATCCGGTTTCCCTGGTTGCTGTTCGGTTCGCGCGTTCACGCGGGCCAACGCATTCTCGCTAATGCGATGGTGCACAATCCGACGAACGTGGGACATCGTGGTGTTCGGGTCCGGCTCGTCCTCAGCTACATACCCGATCGCCGCCCCTGGCCATTCTTCTCGGTTCTCCCATGGCAGCTCGACGTCGCGTTTCCAGTTGGCGACAAATCGTTTGACCTGCCGCCAGGTCGCAGCGAACGCTCCTATGAAGCAAGTCCGGCGGTCGAAGGGAAACTGATTGTCATTGGCGGCCACATGCATGCCTACGGGCGCACCATCGAGTTCTGGGATATGACGACGGGCAAGCTCCTCTGGCATGGGGAACCGGGTCTAGCGCGGCCGGGAGAACCCAGCGCGGTGCCGGTCGCCAAACTCTACAGTCTGAAGGGACTCGGCATGCCGATCACGCCGTCACACCGCTATCGCGTTCGTGTGATCTACGAGAATCCGACCGGTCAGACGATTCGGGACGGCGGGATGGGGGTCGTGGGCGGCCTGTTCATGCCCGATCGCAAGGCCACCTGGCCGGCTACCGATCCGAGCGACTCATTGTACCAGAGGGATCTGCGGCACTTCATGGGGCCAGTGGGCAAGCCGGTGGTCGGCGTGCCGATGGAGATGGCCCACATGCACATGCAACACTAAACGCTGCTGCCCGGCTCCACCCCGTAGTCGCCAACCGCGACGCGCTGCGGCGCCGTCGCTTCCGCCGTCTGCATGATGCCCAGCATCATGGCCGCCAGGATCAACCCCGCTAACGCGTCCACGGCGTAGTGGAACTGTCCGTACACCACGGCCAGGATCAACCCCGTCGTGAACGGCAACAGTAGCAGCCCCAGCCGGCGCCAATACCGCAACGCCATCCCGGTCGCAACGACGGATGCGGCCACGTGCGAGGACGGGAATGCCGCGCCCCACGAGTCCCCACGGTCCAACAACCACGCGGCAAACCGTGCGGGCCCAACTTCGGTGGCGAGATTGTGTGCGCCATCGAACGCGTAGCGGGGCCCAGCGACCGGGAAGAAAAGGAAGACGACGTAACAGAGATAGAAGGTCGCCATCACGGCAAAGATCGTGTGACGGGAGGCGTCACGTCGGCCCACCATCCACAGCGCGAATGGCGATGCGTAGAGGATGGGGTAGTACGCCAGATAGCACGCGTGCAGCACCCACGACACGACCTGGTTGGGCGACTCTCGAATCCAGCGATACGAGATCTGCGATCCAAAGACCCAGGTTTCCAGCCGCTGAATCAGCAGGTCGTTCTGGAATCCGGCGCTCAGGGTGAGCACCCCGATCTCGCCATAGAGGGCCGGGAGCAGCAGCATCGGGTACCAGTCGCCCAAAAACCGGCCGATCGTTCCCGAATTCCGTGCGCGCGGCGCCAGGAGGACCAGCGCGAGGATCAAGGCGTGGGCAGTGAGCAGCCACGGCCATCCGCGGATGCCTTCACTACGGAAGGCGTTGAGGACGGCACCGGTGGCAACCGCGATATACGCGCCTGTTGCGATATCGACCGCAGTGTACTCGCGCCACAACGGCTTCAGAGCCATCCCACCTCCCGATACCAATTCGCGGCTCGACGGAGCCCGGTTTCGAGGTCAATCTGCGCCTGCCACGCCGTATCGCGGGTCAATGCGTCGCTTCGGCACGTCCAGGCCGGGGCGAGGTACTCGTTGCTCTTATCGGCCGACAGCAAGGTGGCGCGCCCCGCCAGATTTGCAAGAGTGCCGACGGTCCAGAGCACACCGCGCGCGATCAGGGGCGGTACCGGCACGATGCGAGGCGCAGCCCGGCCGAGCGCCCGGGCCGCAGCGACGACGAGCATCCGGCTGGTCGTCACCTGGGGATGCGCCGCGAAATAAACGCGACCGGCCGCGGCCGGTGAAGTGGCGGCCGCGATCAATGCGCGGGCCAGATCTTCGGCGTGTATGACCGATAATTCCTGTGAGCCGTCACCGAATACCGGGACGACGCCGCGCCGGGCGAGCTGGAAGATCTTGAGGGTGCCGCGATCCCACTCGCCGTACACCACGGGCGGCCGCACGATCGTCCAGGGCAGGGAGGTCCCCACGGCGTGAACCAGGACTTCGGCGGCGAGCTTGGATTGCCCGTAAGCGGTGACCGGCGCCGGCGGGCGGCTCTCGTCGATCGGGTGGCCAGGCGTGGTGGGACCGGCTACGGCAAGCGAGGAGACGAACAGCAGCCGCCGCGCTCCGCCGTCGCGCGCAGCCTCGAGCACGTTCGCCGTCCCGTCGCGATTCGTGGCCATGAAATCCGCAGCATTGCGCGCCGCGATTTTCCCGGCGACGTGGTAGACCACGTCAGCGCCGGCGCACCCTTCGCGCAAAGCCGCCTCACTGTCGAGGTCGCCCGGTACCAGCCGCACGTCGGAGCTCCAGCCCAGCCGTTGCGCAAGCGCCGGCCGGCGCACCAGAGCGGTAACCCGGTCACCGCGCGCGCACAATGCCTTGACCAGGTGAGCACCGACGAAGCCGGTGCCTCCGGTCACAAACACGTTCACAGCGGTTTGTCGTAGACGCGGTAGGTCTTGGAGACGCGGAAGCCGAGCTGGGTGGCGGCTTTGTTCATCAAGGCGTTGTCTTCGAGAATCCATCCCGCCTCACCGCTCGGCATGCCGTGCTTCACCGAGTTTTCCCAGGTGCGGTGGTACAGCACCGCGTCAATGGCGCGGCCGCGAAACTCCGGAATCACGCCGAGCAGCATGACGCGGGCGCGGTGAATCTTGCGCGAGTACCACAGCACTTTGAGAATGCCCGGAAACATCCGGCCCGAGCGGTTGTGCAAGAGCGCGAGATTGAAATCTGGGAGACTCACGGCGAATCCCACGACCTCGCTGCCACGCTCGGCGAAAATGACGAGGTCCGGCACGACGATCGGCTTCAGCTGTTTGGCGAGATGATCGATCTCCGCGTCGGTCAACGGCACGAAGCCCCAGTTTTTCTCCCAGGCGCTGTTGTAGAGCTTCTTGATGAGCTCCACCTCGGCGTCGAAGCGCTTCATGTCGAGGGTGCGCAGCGTAATGCCGTTGCGCCCGAGCGCGCGACGGCCGATCCGCAGGAACCGCTCCGGGGCGGATTCCGCGCCCCCTCCATCGTAGGCCAGTAGGTCCTTGGCCTTGGTAAAGCCGTAGCGTTCGTGCAGCTGTTGGTAGTACGAAAAGTTGTACGGCATCATGAGCGACGGCGGCGTGCCGTTGTTCGCGATCAGCAGGCCGCATTCGTCATTGACCGACGGGCTCATCGGCCCCCGCATGGTGTCGAAGCCCCGCTGTGTGAGCCACGCTGCGGCGGTGTCCCAGAGCGCGTTCGCTACGGTTTGATCGTTGATTGATTCGAAGAAGCCATAGAATCCGACGCGATCCTGATGCTCGCGATTGTGCATGTCATTCTTGATGGCCCCGATCCGTCCGACCGTCCGACCGTCCGACTGGCGGGCGATCCAATATTGCGCCTCGGCGTGCTGGAAGAACGGGTTCTTGGACGGGGATAACAGCGTATGTATGTCGCGGCGCAGCTGCGGCACCCACAGCGGATCGGCACGGTAGTGGTCGTACGGGAAGGCGATGAAGCGATCGAGACCGCGCCCGTCGGAGACGGGCACGATCTCCACTGCGGTCAGATGACCCCCAGCTCTTTTCCGAGGCGGCCGAACACCTCGAGGGCGAGGTCGATCTGGTCGGCCGTGTGGGTCGCCATCAGGCTGGTGCGCAACCGGCATTGCGAGGGCGGCACGGCGGGCGGCACCACGGGGTTCGTGAACACGCCGTCATCGAACAGCTTCCGCCAAAACAAGAAGGTCTTCTCGAGCGGCCCGATCAGCACCGGCACGATCGGCGTCTCCGTCGGACCGATGTCGAAGCCGAGGGACCGCAGGCCCTCCTGCAGGTGACGCGTGTTGCGCCACAGCTGCTCGCGCCGCTCCGGCTCGCGCTGCAGCACGTGCAACGCCGCGAGCACGCCGGCCGTGTTGGCGGGCGGCAGCGCGGCGGTGAAGATCAAGGGTCGCGAGTGATGGCGGAGATAGTGGATGACGCTTTCCGATCCCGTCGCGAACCCGCCGATCGAGGCCAGCGACTTCGAGAAGGTGCCGACGATCAGGTCCACCTCTTCCACGAGGTCGAAATGCGCCGCGGTACCGTTGCCGTTGGGGCCGAGCACGCCGACCGAGTGCGCATCATCGACGGCGAGCGCGGCGCCGTACTTCTGGCAGACACGCAGCAGGCCAGGCACGTCGGCGATGTCGCCTTCCATCGAATACACCCCGTCGACGATGACCATCGTCCCGGTGCCCTCGGGCAGCTTCTGGAGCTTGCGTTCGAGGCCGGCCAGGTCGCCGTGGTTGAAGCGCATGGTCTCGCCGTGCGACATCTTGGCGCCATCGACGATCGAGGCGTGGTCCAGCTTGTCCAGGAAGACGACGTCGCTGCGACCCACCAGGCCTGAAATCACGCCCAGGTTGGCCTGGTACCCCGTCGAGAAGACGAGGCACGACTCCTTATTGAAGAACTCCGCGAGCTCGGTTTCGAGCTGCTCGTGCAGATCGAGGGTGCCGTTGAGGAAGCGGCTGCCGGTGCATCCCGAGCCGTAGCGCTCGAGGGCCGCCCGCGCGGCCGCCAGGACTTCCGGATGATGGGTCAGGCCGAGGTAATTGTTCGACCCCATCATGATCCGCTCTTGGCCTTCGATAACGACGACGGTGTCTTCCGAGCGGGAGATCGGTTTGAAATAGGGATACAGCCCCGCAGCCTGGACCTCGCGCGCCCGGGTGAAGTTCTTACACTTGTCGAACAGCGCGATATGCTGCAGGGTCTCTGTGCGCACGAAGCCTCGGTTCTCTATGGGTAGGCGGTGGTACAGGTTAGCCCTGCCGTCCCGAAATGGCAAGGCTCCATGTGAGACTTGGCACAGCCTTTCCTCGTCCCGGAGTGGTAGCCTAGATTGCGACTTCGTCCTAGCCCCGGCCACGCCGTTCCTTCCGGAGGTTCTTAGTGGTGCCACACGTCGTCCGCTACCTGGGCGTGACAGCCCTGTTGTGCGCACTGCTTCCAACCGTCTTAACCGCGCAGGATCGGCGCCACCCTCGCTGGGAGATTCCCGGATTCGATTTCCGTAAGGACGGTGTCTGGCGGATCCAGGCCCGCGCCGTCCGCGCGAACCGCGCCCGGTTGCGCGCGGCCGGACGATTCGCTGAGCTGAACGCGTCGGCCCCCGCCGGCCCGGGAGTCCCACGGCTGAGCCAGGCCGTCGGTCCCCAAGCGTCGGCGACGGTGGTCAGCGGCATCCTCAACGTGCCGGCCATTCTCTTCCGCTACAAAGACTCTCCACCGGCGACCTTCACGGCTGCTGATTATGACGCCGTGCTGTTTGGTGCGACGCCGGCGGGAGCGGCCGCGGGGAGGCCGTACACCTACCGCTCGTTCTACAAACAGATCTCGGACAGCCTGTTCGACATCAAAGGAACGACCTACGGCTATACGACACTCGACAGCAACGAGGTCTACTACACCGGTGGCACGAGCTCGCTGTGCCAGTCGTCGAATCCCTACGGCTCGTCGAACTGCAACGGCTTGTTCAGCTCCGCGGCCATCGGCCGGATGCAGTCCGCGCTGACGCAGGCGCTCACAAAACTCGACGCCACGGTTGACTTCTCGCAATACGTCGACACTACGGGGTTCGTCCCCTTGGTGCTCTTCATGCACGAGGCGATGGGCGGTGAGTGCGGTCCATCGAGTGCGCCGCAAAACCATCTGTGGGCGCACCGTTTTGCCCTGCCGACGTACACCACGAACGACGACGATCCCTTCCACGCCGGTAAGAAGGTCAAGATCAGCGACTATGTCCTGCAGCCCGCCGTCGGCGGCGCGAGCTCCTGCACCGCCTCGGAGATCATGCCGATCGGCACCGTCGCACACGAAACGGGGCATGGGTTCGGGCTGCCCGATTTGTACGACACGGGCAACGTCAGCGAGGGCATCGGCGAGTGGGGGCTCATGAGCTCGGGCAATTTCACCACCGCGCTGAGCCCCTCGCGCATGGAAGCCTGGTCGCTCAACGAGCTCGGCTGGATCACGATCGCACCGCTCAGCGCCACCACCGGCACCTACAGCTTCGACGCCGCGCCGTTGTCCGACACCGCATTTTACGTCCGCGTGCAGGGGTCGAATCCGCGCGGCGAGTATTTCCTGCTGGAAAACCGCCAGCGACAGCAGTCCGATAGCGCTCTCATTCGGTATCACTGCCACCGCGCGGGTGACCCGGTGGGCTGCGGCGGCGGACTGCTCATCTGGCACGTCGACTCCGCGAAGCTCGCCACGCCAGGCAACAGCGTGAATACGGGACCGATTCACGGTCTCGAGCTGATGCAGGCGGACGCGTTCGGCAATCTCGATGCTGCGGCATCGTCCTCGAATTTCTGCCCCGCGACTTCCATGTTTGCCGGGTGCTCGAATCGCGGTGATGCCGGCGACCCGTATCCCGGCACGCAAGGGAATCTGGCGTTTGTCTTCCGGACCAACCCGGCCGCACTCAAGAACGTGGACGGTTCGTTTGCGGGTATGGCGGTCGACTCGATCCGCCAGCTCGTTACGGACCGCACGATGGCGTTTCGGTTGCGGTTCGGTTCCCTCAGCGTGGCTCGTGCCAGCGATACGGGTGCCGTCATCCAATTCGATGGATCGAGCTTCAACGTTTTCCGCGATCTGCTCGACAACGGGTCCAGTCATACGGTCGGTTTCAGCGATGGGCAGCTCGCGCCGAGCGGCCGGACGCGCTGGCATTTCGTGAGCTGGTCGGATGGCGGCGCCATCAATCACCCAATCACCGGAGGTCTCGCGGGCGCGAACCTGACCGCAACCGTAGGGCGCGATTTCAAGCTGCAAGCGACGCACACGAGCGGCGGAGGCGTCACGGCGGACACAGCCATCAATCTGGTGGCGGGAGATTTCGTCCCGGATGGCCGGGCGGTTCAGCTGACGCCGGTGGATTCAGGACTCAGCTTCTGCGGCTGGACCGGTGATACGACCACGACCGACTCCGTGATCTCGGTTCCGATGCGTCGCCCCTACGCGCTCACCGCCAACTTCGGAGGCGCCGCCACGATCACGTCGGCGAACGCTCGGCCCAACGGGATCATGGGCGCGAAGTATGCCGACACGCTGCAGATCAGCGGTGGTGGGGGCGTCACGGTGTGGAGCGTGATCGGCGGCGCCTTGCCGCAGGGCCTCACGCTGAGTACGGCTGGCGTGGTTTCTGGCTTCCCCCAGCAGACCGGCAACTTCAGCTACACCGCCAGGGTGACGTCCTGCAGTACGGTGAGCCGCGCTTTCACGCTCTCGGTCACTGCGCCGACGCTCGCGACGAGCGACGTCGTCGCGCAGCTGCTCGGCCCTACGGCGCCGCTCAACGCGGACCAGGTCCGCTATCTCGATTACCTCGGCAATAACAATGGCAGCTTCGACATCGGCGACTTCCTGGCCTGGGTCAAAGCCACCGGCGCGCCACTCAATGCGGCCGTGCTCCAAGCGGTGCAGCGGAAAGGAAGCCGGCAATGAAACGGCTCTTCGGTTCGGCGCTGCTTGTCGCGATCGTCGTTGTCGGGCTGAGCTGCGGAGATTCGACCGGCCCTTCCGGGCCGGGCCAGCTCAAGGTGCGGCTGACGTCGGCGAACTCAGGGCTGGACTCCGCGATCGTGTTCACGATCACCGGCCCGGCACCGTTGACGAGCGCGACGGCGGGCACCGGCCTCCGGCTGTTCCAACAAACGCTCGGCGGCAATTCGACGCGATTTGCGCTCATCGGGCAGCTGACGAACGGCGCCACGATCCTGACGATCGGCGTCGCGAACGTTGGGAACCTGACGCAGTACAGCGGGACGATTCAGGGCGTCGCGACGCCGAGCTTCCAACTCCGGGGGCTGCCGGGCGGATACGCGCTGGCGCTGATCCGCTAGTCGCCGGCCTGAACGGCCAGCTCGGGGCTCTGCCCGAGGCGCGTTACGCTTTCTTCGAGGTGGCGTCGCAGGTCCTGATACAATCCGAGGAGCTGGCGGCATTCGTCGGTGAGCGTCGTTGCGCCGCCGCCTGACCCGCCCGCGCGCGAGACGACCATCGGCCGGCCGAGCGCCTGTTCCATCTGCTGAATCACACTCCAAGCGGTCCGGTAGCTGATGCCCGCCTCTGCTGCGGCATCCTTTATCGACCGCACACGGTCCACAGCCTCCAGCAGCCGCGCCTCGCGTTCTCCCATCACCGTAACGCCGCGCTTCGTCAGGGTGACGAGCGCGCGTGGGACCAGGTCCGGAAACAGCATGCAACCTCCTCGCTACTGTTCGGCGGCCGCAACGGGCACCGCGCACCCACCGGCCAACGGCTCGAACGCCGGCACGCCGGCACTCAGACGCACCGCGAGCAGCCTCGTGCGCCAGTCGTCCAGCGCCCAAGCGCTGAATTGTGTAGCACGGTCGTTTGCCGCCGAACGCATCACGTACAACGTGTACGGATTGCCGAGCGCCGTGTCGGCAGTGAAGAGCACATGGAGAGCGATGCCCTGGAGCCGCGTAAATGTCGGAAGATCGGCGAGCGCGTACGCGGCGCGCTCGTCGGCAATGCGCAATGTCGCTGCCTGATCCCCACCGGCCTGCACGTACCAGGTACTTCGGGATCCCGCGGGCGAGAGACCGGCCGCCTTCCACAACGACAATTCCTTGATGTGCGTGCCTGATGAATCCGCGCGCGACACAAAAGAAGCACGCCGCTCGGCGATATCGCGAAACGCCTCCGCGGCGCTAGCAGCGGTCGCGACGTGCGCCGGGTCGGCCGCGGGTCCCACGATCGCGAAGCGGCTCGCGACGAAGGGACAACGCAGGGCCGCATGCCCCGCGTCGACGAGCAATCGCTGCTCGAGGCTCGGCGCATGCGTGATGACGACATCGAGGTCGCCCGCGGCCGCCGAGCGAATGATCGTACCTGACGCACCCACAATGACGCGAATCGACACCGGTGGATGGAGCGAGTCGAGCAACGCCAGCGCGCCCGACTGGTCGACGGTCGTCGTCGTGCCCAGGCGCAGCGGGGCTGCTTGCGTGTCGCGAGCGCAGGCTGCCTGCGCGGCGCAAAGGAAGACGAGTGTGAGCGTGTGTCGTGTCATGCGATGCGCTCTCCCTGTCCGGTATACCGGAGCGGCGGAATCGTTCCAGTCGATTTATCGTTCCAATGGAGTGTTCGCATGTCGCATCGGCGCCACACGAGCTACGTAAACTCCCGGTTACCTACCCGCCCACCCCGCGTGTCTCTATTTTCGTTGCGGGGGCGGTAGCTCAGTTGGGAGAGCACCTGGTTTGCAACCAGGGGGTCGAGGGTTCGAATCCCTTCCGCTCCACTCCCGCGGCTTCCATCTTTCCGACGCCCACCGCTTCGGAGCCGCAATGATCGTTGGCTTGCTGATTCCGGCCGTCATCGTCGCGCAGGCGCAACAACCCGCCGTGCCCCTCCGCATCGCGGCCAGCAGCCAGGCCTCGGTCGAAGTGCACCTCAACGCGCGCCACATCGGCAACCGCTGGTTCGAGGAAGACGCCAGCCTCTTCGGTCCATCGCGCATCGCCATTTCGTACGGGCAACCGCACGCCCGCGGCCGCAAAGTCGAAGGCGGGCTGATCCCGCTCGACACGGTGTGGCGCTTCGGTGCGAACATGGCCACCACGCTCCACACCGACCTCGACATCACTCTGGGCGACGTGAAGCTCCCGCGCGGCGATTACTCGCTCTTCATTCTCTACACGCGCACCGGCTACACCCTGATCGCGAATCGCGGGACGGGGCAGTGGGGGACCGACCACGATGCCACGAAAGACATCGGGCGTGTCGCCCTCACCAGCCGGACGATGGCAGAGCCGGAGCCCTCGCTCTCGATCTATCTCGTGCCGGATTCGCCGGACCCGACGACGGGGTACGCCAACCTGCGCGGCACGTTGCGCATCAAGTGGGGCACGACGGAGCTGACGACCCCGTGGCGAGTCGACCAGTGAGCGACGAGCGGTATCCGATCGGCAAGTTCACGCCGGTCACCGCGCTGTCGAACGCCGAGCGGCATGCCTGCATCGAACAGATCGCCGCGGCGCCGGCCAACTTCCGCTGCGCGGTGGCAGGCTTGAACGATGCGCAGCTCGACACGCCGTATCGCAGCAGCGGATGGACGGTGCGGCAGGTCGCGCACCACCTGCCCGACAGCCATATGAACGCGTATATCCGCTTCAAGTGGGGGCTGACGGAAGATTCGCCGGCCATCAAGACCTACGAGGAAAAGGACTGGGCGAAGACGCCGGAGACCGGCGCGCCGATCGCCATGTCCCTCGATCTGCTGGCGGCGCTGCACCAGCGGTGGGTCACGCTGCTGCGCGGGATGCGGCCCGCCGATTTTGCGCGCACGATCAAACACCCGGAGTGGGGTACGCCATCACTCGACACGCTACTCGCGCTCTACGCCTGGCACGGGCGCCATCACACCGCGCATGTGACTACGCTCCGCCAGCGCATGGGCTGGGGAGACTGATGGTCGATTTCACCGACGACGATCTCGACCAGGAGTTCCCCCTCGGCGACGGCACGGCCGATTCGGAGGGGTTAGTCACGTGCCCCTATTGCGGTGAGCCGAACGAAATCGGCATCGACGCGGGTGGGGGCGCGGATCAGGACTACGTCGAAGATTGTCAGGTGTGCTGCCGGCCGTGGCGCGTGACCGTGGCATATGATGAGGCAGGCAACGCGGAGATTTCAGCCTCGCCGCTCGACGAGTGAAATCGGCTGCGAATGCATTCCCGATGTGAGGTACGTCTAAGTCTCAAGAATTACATCCAAAGATTCTGATGCTGATCAGGCGTCACAGTTTAGTCTTAGATCATGCGTGCAATCATGCTGATCGACGACGATGCCCATACCCGCATGGCCATTCGGGATTTCCTGACTGCGGAGGGCTTCGTCGTGCATACCGCCCGGGAGGGCCAGCACGCGCTGCACATGCTCGAGAAGATGGATCCGCCCGACCTGATTCTGCTGGACTACAAGATGCCGGTCATGAACGGGAAGCAGTTTCTCGCGATCCAGCGCCGCACTCCCAGGCTGGAAAACATTCCAGTGGTAATTCTGTCAGCGGCGACGCGCGAGTGGTCCGGCGCGCACCTCGAGGTCGAAGAGGTACTGCCCAAACCCGTCGACCTCGAGGTCCTCCTCAGTGTGGTGAATCAAATCTTGGCGCCGCCCGCTCCGCCCGCTCCGCCCGCTCCGCCGACGCCGGAACCGGCGTCGCGCGAGCACCTATAGCGCCGCTTCGTAGCGGCGTCCGACTTCCTCCCAGTTTACGACATTCCACCACGCCGTCACGTACTCGGCCCGGCGGTTCTGGTACTTCAGGTAGTAGGCATGCTCCCAGACATCGAGACCGAGAATCGGGATCGTGTTGTCGATGAGAGGGCTGTCCTGACTCGGCCGACCCGCGACGCCAAGCTTTCCGTTGGAGACCGTCAGCCAGGCCCACCCGCTTCCGAACTGGGACGTTGCGGCGTTCGAGAGCTGCTCCTTGAACTTCGTGAAGTCCCCGAACGTCCGCTTGATCGCGTCGGCCAGCGTGCCGCTGGGCTCTCCACCGCCGCCCTTGCTGGCCGGGGCCAGGATCGTCCAGAACAGTGAGTGGTTGTGATGGCCGCCGCCGTTGTTGCGGACGGCGGTACGGATGTCGTCGGGAACCGAGTTGAGGCCGCGCAGCAGCTCCTCCAGGCTCCTCTCAGCGAGCTCGGGGTGCTTGGCCAGCGCATTGTTGAGATTCGTGATGTAGGCCTGGTGATGTTTGCCGTGGTGGATCTGCATGGTCTGCGCGTCAATGTACGGCTCCAACGCCGCGAAATCGTACGGCAGCGGCGGAAGCTCGTGTCGCGCGAGCTCCTTTACTTGCGCCATTGTGCTCGTCCGGTTGAATGTGCTTGTCCAACCCCGCATTGCGCGACGCGGTTCCCTCCATATTTTGCTCCGCGGAACGTGCTGTCCTCTCCCACCTCCGGAGGCGCTCGTGGCGGAGTTTCTGCTGCGCTGGCTGCACTTCCTCGCCGGCATTACGTGGATCGGTCTGCTGTATTACTTCAACTTCGTGCAGGGTCCGTTCATGGCGGAGGCCGACGCCGCCACGAAGAGCGGCGCTACGCAAAAGCTCGTGCCGCGCGCGCTCGCCTGGTTCCGCTGGTCGGCGCTGCTGACGTTTCTGACTGGAGCGGCGATCATTGGGAAGCGCATCGGCGAATCGCCGGAGGGATCGGCCGCGTGGTCTTCACCCTGGGCGGTGACCATTCTGACGGGCGCCCTGTTCGGCACCGTGATGCTCGCGAACGTGTGGCGCGTGATCTGGCCGAAACAGAAGGTCGTCATCGCGTCGGCTATCGCGGCGGCATCGGGTGGCCAGGCAAACACCGCCGCACCGGCGGCGGCCCGCCGGGCGTTCCTCGCGTCACGCACCAACGTCGTATTCTCGATTCCGATGTTGTTCTTCATGGGCGCGGCTTCACACTTCACCGTTCCTGGCGGCGGCAATCACCTCGCCTACTGGATCGGGCTCTTTGTGCTCGTCGCGCTGATCGAGATCAACGCGCTGATCGCGACGACCGGACCGACGACCAAACCGATCGAAAAGATTCCCGGCGTGATCGTGACCGGATTCGTCGTTTGGGCCATCGTGTACTACGGGTTGGTACGGGCGCTGCTAGCGTCATAGCGGCCTAACGGATGGGGTCGGTCACACTCCGCCGGCTGAGCAAGATCTTCGACGGCGGCATACAGGCGTTGCATGACCTGGATCTCGACGTGCGGGACGGTGAGCTGCTCGTCCTGCTCGGCCCTTCGGGATCCGGTAAGACGACGATCCTACGCTGCATTGCCGGCCTGGAAGAGCCCACCGGTGGCGACGTCCTGATCGGCGATCGTGTCGTGACCCGTGATCCGCCTCGGGCTCGTGACGTGGCGATGGTGTTCCAAACTCCCACGCTGTATCCCCACCTGAGCGTCCGCGAGAACATCGCATTTCCGCTCGAGATGCGCGGGACGGCAGACGCGCAGGTCACGCGGCGAGTCGTGGAGGCAGCGACACGCCTCGGCATCCCGAGTGTGCTCGATCGCATGCCAGACACGCTCTCGGAGGGCGAACGGCAGCGTGCAGCGCTGGCGCGCGCCATCGTCCGCGGGCCGCAAGCATTTCTGTTCGATGAGCCGCTCTCGCGGCTCGATGCCAAGCTCCGGATCGAGCTGCGCGCCGAGTTGCTGGCGCTACACCGCGCGCTCGGCGCGACCATGATCTACGTGACCCACGATCAGACAGAAGCGATGACGATGGGAGGGGGCGCAGGCCAGCGCATCGCCGTCCTGCACGAAGGTCGGGTGCGGCAGGTGGGCACGCCCGAGGAGATCTACCAGCGTCCCGCAGACGTCCACGTTGCGCGCTTCGTCGGCACGCCGGGGATGAATGTCCTGCAGGGCAGGGGAAGGGGGACGGGGGAGGAGGGACCGGTCATCGAGGCCGGAAGCCTGGTCATACCGGTCGAGCTGTCCACCTATGAGGGTGAGTTACAAGTCGGCATTCGTCCGGAGTTCGTGGGCCTCTGCGCGGTCGACAAGGGCGTCGGCAACGTCGACGTGCTGGTCGTCGAGCCGCTCGGGAGCGAAACGCTGGTACATCTGAATACCGGTGGCCAAGCCTTGGTCGCGCGCCTGCCCGGATTTGCCGACGTGCGCGTGGGGACGCGCGTGGGCGTGAAGGTGGATCGCCGGCGTCTGTATCTGTTCGACGCCGCGGGCGTGCCGCTCGCGTGAGCTCGCGCGGCTGGGCGGCTGCGGTAACCGTCGCCGCGACCATCGCGGCGACATTAGCGCTCGCCGTCGTATTCGCCGCGCAGCATCATTACGAGCGCGCGTTCGCTTTCCGCATCGCCGGAACGACGGCGGCGTACGTGGCCGCGGTCACGCCGCCCCCACAGCCCCCCCCACCGCCACCGCCAGCACCGCGCGTCGTTCGCGGCCGGCGCCGACCTTCCATCCGGCCGGCACCTCCGCCTGCGCCACCGCAGCTCGCGCCGCTCTCGCCCGCCGCTCGCAGCTACGACCTGCCATCGCTGTTGACACAGGCCCGCGCGCTACAAACGCTGCCGGGGTGGTCGTCCGACGTGGAGGTCTACTTCGGGACGGCACCGCTGGTCGATGCGACGGCCCCGCCGCTTTCGCCGGACGACTTGTCGTATCTCGCGGCCGCGGGGCTGTGGCGAGCAGGTCGAGCACTCGTTCCGCTCAAAGACCGCGACGGGCAGGAGGTCGTCGGCGCGGTAGCCGTGCGGCCACACCCAATGCCTCACGGTCCGCTTCCGGGCGGAATCGGATTTGCCTTTCCGGCGGCGATTCTTGCCATCGGTGCCGCGGCCGCGACCGCGTTCCGCGAGCGGTCGCTCCGGCCGGGGGCGCGGGGAGGCTATGTGGGCGCCGCGCTGTTCCTGGCGCTCGCGACGTATCTCGATGTGCGGGCGGCGGCGCGGCAGAGCACCGATCGGTGGCTCGTCGACACGCGCCGGCTGCTGCAAGAGGCGGCGACGCGGCTCCCGCCACCACGGGTACGCGTCGCGATCAGCGACCTCGCTGCGATCGTCCGCGACGGAGAGGTCGTGGCGGGCGAGCCTGCAGATTCCCCGCCGCGGCGCGTGCGCGTGGATGGCGAGCGGCGTGCGGTCGTGGCCGTGCTGATCGGCTCGGGTCGGTGGGTCGAGCTGCGGTCCGTCCCGGCCGAGCTCGAAGCGCCGAGATGGTTGATCCTGCTGCTGCCAAGCGCGCTGCTGGGGCCGCTGGCGATCCTGCTCCTGCGTTGGGCGGAGGGCACGCCAGCGCGGCTCCGGCGCGAGACCGCGATTGCGTGGGGATTCCTCGGGCCTGCGGGCCTGCATCTCACTGTTTTCACGATCGGTCCGGCGCTGTATGCGATCTACCTCGCGACTGCCGCAAATCTTCCCGCGCTCGCGCGCGATCCGGTGACGTGGAATGCGCTCCGGAATACCGCGCTGTACGCGTTGTACGTCCCCGTTTCCGTGGCCCTCGCGCTAGTAGCGGCGCTCGCCGTCTTCCGGTACCGGCAGCACTGGGGCGGACGACTCCTCAGCACGGCTTTTGTTCTTCCCTATGTCGCGTCGGCCGTCGTGATCGCGCTGGTATGGCAGGCGATCTACCGCTGGGGATCGTTCGGTCTGGGAAGAACGGATTGGTTGAGCAACACCGGCAGCGCGCTCCCCGCGCTGATGCTCATATCGGTCTGGGCGCACATGGGTGGTCAGATGGTCGTGTTCCTCGCCGGACTACAGGCGATACCTCCGGCCTATCTCGACGCGGCACGCGTGGATGGAGCCGGAGCGTGGCGCGGCTTCTGGCGCGTCACGCTGCCGTTACTCCGGCCAGTGACGTGGTTCGTTGTCTTGACGGGAGTGCTGGGCGCGCTGCAGATGTTCACGCTCGTCTTTGTGCTCACGCAGGGTGGTCCGTCGCCGTCGCACGCCACCGGGGTCATGGTCCATCGCATCTATCAGACGGCATTTGGACAGCAGGCATTCGCGCTGGCGAGTGCGCTGGCCGTCGTGTTTGCCGTCATGCTCCTGATCCTGAGATGGCCACAGCTCGCGATCCTGCGCCGGCAGGTTCGCAATGCGTAAGGTGCTGCTCGGAGTGGTCGCTGTCGGCATGGTTGCGCCCTTCCTCTATATGGTGTCGGTCTCGTTCATGGGCGAGGGGGAGTTGTTGCGGTGGCCACCGCCGCTGCTGCCGCATGCGCCGACCACGGGCAACTACTCCGCGATGGTCGAGGTGCTGCCGTACGCGCGTGTCCTGTTGAACACGGCGATCCTTGCCGGGTGTGTCATGGTTGGCCAGGTGCTGACCAGCGCGGCAGCGGGATACGCGTTTGCGCGCCTCCGGTTTCCGGGTCGCGACGGGATCATCGCGGCCTCGCTCGCGATTCTCACGATCCCGGCGATTCTGCTGCTTGTCCCCCGCTACCTGATGATCCAATCCCTCGGCTGGGCCGACACGTACCCGGGTCTCATCTCGACCGAGCTCGTGTCGGTGTGGGGCATCTTCTTGATGCGCCAAGCGTTTCTGATGCTGCCGCGCGAGGTTGAAGATGCAGCGCGCATGGACGGGGCCGGAGAGTGGTCGTTGTTCTGGCGAGTCGCGCTCCCCATGGTGCGACCCGCCGTCACGGCTCTTGCCTTGCTCGCCTTCCTGGACCAGTGGCGCAGTTTCCTTTGGCCGCTCGTCATCACCCGATCGCCCAGGATGGCGGTCGCCGATGTGGCGTTGGCGCACGTTCACACCACCTACGCGGGCAACTTGCCGTACCAAATGGCCGCCGCCGTTCTGCTGACGGTGCCGCTGCTTCTGATCTGCCTGTGTGCTCAGCGTTACATGCTGTCAGGAGTCCGCGTCACCGGCGCGAGCGTGCGGCTCTAGCGCGCGAAGCGTCCCACCTGTGGCTCGGAAGTTGCGAGGCTCCGTCTGCGGCTGCAGATCTATCCCAGCCTTCCTGCTGCATTCCGCAGCAGTGAGCCGCGGAATGTGGTGCAGCAGCGGGGAGAGAGCACGTGCAACGGTCCTGGGCATCACTGCTGGTTGCGCTGAGCGTTTTGACGCCGGCGCTCGGCGCGCAGACGCAATCACCCGCTGAGGGAGCGAAAACCCCCGGACCGAACGCAATCGGATTCGGGTTGGTGGCGACGTTAGGCGCGAACTGGCAGATCGAGTCGGGCGAGATCGGGTACGTACGTCGTCGGTCACACGGCATCGCGGCGATCGGGCTGGCGGGTCGACTGGGGACGTTCGTGAACGAGAGCGCAATGATGGGCGCGAATCAGGGCGTCGTGTTCTCCGCAACGCTGTCTGCCCGCACAGCGATGAGGTCCATCGCCCAGCTCGGTGCCGACGAGCGCGGTACGGGAATCGGCTTTGATCTGACCTTCGAGCTCACCGGATACACCGCCGCGCGCTCGCCGCTCGCGCTCGGCTCCCATTGGGCCGCCGTGTCGGTGCTGCCGGCATTCAGCATCGGCAGCGGAGACTCGCCCCATTTCGCGATTGTGATCGGTCCCACCGTCTTCCTGCACAGCGGCAAGCCGCTGATGCGCGGCCTGCTGGCCTTCCGTGGTGAGGCGCCGCTGGCGCGCCGGGAGCGGCATCCCTAGGTTAGCGACCTTATGGTCGCGCCGACGCTGACCTCGGACCATCCCGGTCTCGAGCTCCTCGCAGAAGTCGCTAAAGTGCTGGCTGCCGGCCGCCCGGCCGAGGAAGGGCTGGCGGGCGTCGTCGCCGTGCTGCGCCGCGGCCTTGCGCTCCGCCGCTGCCGGCTCTGGCTCCGCTCTGCGGATGGCTTTCGCTTCCTCCCCATCGCCAGCCCTGACGACGAAACGCAGCTGCCCGGCTTCACGTCCCCCGTCCCCGCCTGGGTAGCCGAAGGGCCGCACAGCGAGTCAGTGCCCGGCGGCACGCTGCTCCGCCTTCCGCTGATGCACGAGGAAGAGCCGCTGGGGTGCTTCGAGGTGATCATTCCCCAGGGCCGCTACGAGCGGATGGCCCACGACGTCCTGGTCGTGGTCGCGCAAATGCTGGCTCCTGTCCTCGCCGCCACCGCGTTGTCGCAGGACCTCGCCTCCGAGGTCGCCCTCCGCACGCGCGAGCTGGAAGCGCAACGCAATTTCGCGGCGCGCATCATCGATTCGCTGCCGGTGGGCCTCTACGTCATCGATCGCGGCTATCGCATCCGGGCATGGAACCGCAAGCGCGAAGCGGGCACACAGGGCGTGTCGCGCGAGGACGCGCTGGGCCGCGAAGTCTTCGAGGTGCTGGACCGGCAGCCGCGCGAGCTGCTCAAACTCGAGTTCGATCGCGTCTTCGCGACGGGGGAGATTCAGACGGTCGACATGGACTCGCAGGCCACCGGCGAGGCACGACACTACCGGATCACCAAGATCCCGATGCGGATGGACGACGAGGACATCTCGCACGTCATCACGATCGGCGAAGATGTCACGGCCTGGCGCCAGGCGCAGCAACGCCTCGCGCAGAGCGAGAAGCTCGCCGCAGTCGGCCAGCTTGCCGCCGGCGTGATGCACGAGATCAACAACCCGCTCGCGACAATTCTAGCGTGTAGCGAAGCGCTCAGCCTGCGGACGCCCGATCTCCCGGAGCAGGAGCGTGGGGCGCAAGAGGAGTACCTTCGCATCATCGACACCGAGGTGCAACGCTGCCGCCGGATCGTGGAAGGGTTGCTCGACTTCTCGCGTCCCAAGCAGAGCGGGCACAAAACCGCGTCCGACATCAACGCGATCATCGAGCAGACGCTCTTCCTCCTCAAGCATCACGAGCGGTTCAAGTGGCTCACGATCGAACGGGAGCTCCAGCAGGGCCTGCCGCCGTTCCCGGCGGACGCGGAGCGGCTGGTGCAGTGCTTCATGGCGCTGATGCTGAACGCCATGGATGCGATGAATTCGCGGGGCGTACTCACCGTGCGCACGCGACGCAATCCGCAGCGCGCCGACGAGATCCTCGCCGAGTTCATCGATACCGGCACCGGGATCCAGCAGGAGGACCTGCCGAAGATTTTCGAGCCGTTTTTCACGACGAAGCCGCAGGGCCGGGGCACCGGGCTGGGTCTGTCGGTGGCGTACGGCATCGTCGAGGAGCATCGCGGACGCATCGAGGTAGAATCCCAGGTGGGGGTGGGGACCAACTTCAAAGTCTTCCTCCCGATCGAATGAAGATCCTGGTCATTGAGGACGACAAAACGGTAGGTGAGTACGTTCGCCGTGGGCTGGATGAGGCCGGCTATCATGTCGATCTCGTCGGCGACGGCGATGAAGGGCTGCGGCGCGCGAGCGGCAAAAGCGGGGGCGGGGGGGGCGGGGCGGGCGGGGCGGGCGGGGGGGGCGCCGGGTACGACATGATGGTCCTCGATCTCCGCCTGCCCAAGCTCTCCGGCATCGAGGTGCTGCGCACGCTGCGCGATCGCGGCGTCGGGCTTCCCGTGCTCGTACTGACCGCGCAGGACTCCGTCGACTTCAAGGTCCAGGCGCTGCGCATGGGAGCGGACGACTACGTCACCAAGCCCTTTGCGTTCGAGGAGCTGCTGGCGCGCGTCGAGGCGTTGGGGCGGCGGCCCAAGGCAATCGCCCCGCCGAAGCTCAAGGTAAACGGGCTGGTGCTGGACACGGGCAGTCGCGAGGTGACCCGCGACGGTAAGCGCATCGAGCTCACGCCGAAGGAATACGCCGTGCTCGAGTACCTGATGCGCCATCAGAGCCGGGTGATGTCCCGCACGCTGATCACCGAATACGCCTGGGATTATCACTTCGATCCCGGCACGAACATCGTGGACGTGGTCATCACCCGGCTGCGTAAGAAGATCGATCACGCCAAAGAACCCAAGCTGATTCACACGGTGCGCGGCGTGGGATACGTGGTCCGCGCCTAACGTGGCGAGCATTCGCGGTCGGTTGACGGTCTGGTATGCCACCGCGCTCATCCTCAGTATCGCGGTCTTTGCGGTTGTCCTTTATTTCGCCCGCCGCAGCGCCACCTATCAGGATCTCGATCGCCGCATCCAGTCAGAAGCGGACCTGACGGCCGGCATTCTGGCCGAGAGCTATCGTGCGCGCGGCGTGCTCGTGGAGAAGGACACCGCGGGCCGGCCGGTGCTGACGCAGGACGTCGCCGCGGTGCTCGAGGTCGTGCCCGACTTCCTGCTCGTCACGAGCCGCGACGGGCGGCTGCTGTTTGCGTCGCCTGACGCCCGCGCGCTGACGTTCGCCGAGTTCGAGCAGTTGAACGCGATCACGCGCCCCCCTCCTTCCCCGCCCACGGGATCGGTGCCGCACCTGACGGGGCGTTTTCGGATCGAACCGAATGGGCCGACCCTGCATTACATCGTGCGCGCCGTGCCGGATGCCGGCGAGCAGTTTGGCGCGATCTTCGCCGGCGCGAACACGCAGTCCGCGGAGTTGCGGCTCGAGCAGCTCATCACCACGATCCTCATTGCGTTCGTCGTCGGCGTCGTCCCGGCCATCTTCGTCGGCCGCTGGATTGCGGGGCGCGCGCTTGAGCCGGTGGATCGGATGATCACCGAGGTCCGCGAGATCACGGATGGCCGCACGCTGCATCGGCGGCTCGCCCTCCCGATGGAGCGCGACGAGCTGGGCCGATTGGCCGAGACGCTGAATCAGATGATGGCGCGCCTGGAACGCAGCTTCGCGGCGCTGCGGCGGTTCACCGCCGACGCGAGCCACGAGCTGAAGACGCCACTCACCGTTGTCCGCGCGGGCGTCGAGCGCGCCATCACACGGCCCGAGATGCCGCCGGAGACGCTCGCCACGCTCGAGGAGACACTCCAGGAGGTGAATCGGATGACGGAGCTCCTGGACTCGCTGCTGACGCTGGCGCGCGCTGACGAGGGCCGCGCGGAGCTCCATCGCGAGCCGGTCGACCTGCGACAGATCATCGAGGAGGCGGGGGAGACGGGCGAGCTCCTGGCCGAGCACGCCGGCGTGGGCATCGACATCCGCTTGCCATCGGAGCCGGTCGTCGTCTCGGTGGATCGCAGCCGCGTGCGTCAGCTGGCGCTCAATCTCATCGAGAACGCCGTGAAATACACGCCGCGCGGCGGCCAGGTCTCGGTCGAGCTCGGCAACAGCAACGGGCGTGCCGTCTTCACCGTGGCGGACACGGGCATTGGGATCGCGCCGGGTGACTTGCCGCATGTGTTCGACCGCTTCTGGCGCGCCGACTCCGCACGCACGCGCACGAGCGAGCGCGCCGGCACGGGTCTCGGTCTCGCGATCTGCAAGTGGATCGCGGAAGCCCACGGCGGCACGATCGAGGTGCAGAGCCGGCCCGGCAGGGGAACGACGTTTACGGTGGGGTTGCCGCGCGGGTAGATCCACATCTCGTTGTCACCATTCCGTAATCGACGTGCAAGGCTCGGGTCATTGGTCGTCTGTACTCTCACCAAGGACACACAGGTGAGAGCCGACCATGTATGACGACCTGGCACGTGCGCAAAAACCCAGCGCGCTCGAATGGCTTGTTGTCCATGCACTGATCCCTTCCGTACTGCTGACGCTGGTGCTGCAATGGCCCCGCGCGCATATCTCCAGGGCGACGCCGACGGTTTGCACCTGCATGTGCTTCCTCCCCGACGAGCCAATCAGCGAGCGTCTGCTTGGCGGCCCCCTACCAGACGCCTTTCCCGTCCTCATCACGATGCCTCGAGCCTCGTACCCCGTCATCATGCGGCGACTGCGCATCGGCGGTCGCGTGGTCTTGAGGATGCTGGTGAACGAGCGTGGACGAGTCGATTCAACGTCGATTCTCGTCCTGCAAGCGACAGACGCCCACTTCATTCAACCCTCGCGCCAAGCGGTACTGGCTGCGCTGTTTCGGCCGGCGCGTTTTGCGGGGAAAGCGGGCGCCGCGTGGACCATGTTGGCGATCGACTTCAACCTGAACCGGAGGTGATGCGATGCGCGCCGTGAGCTCTGTTGCTTCCCTGACCATCCATGCCGCCATCGGCGCCGCGGTGCTGCTGGGTTCCGCGACGACTGGACGCTCGACTCCGACGCGTCACCCCCCCATCTCAATTGTCTTCCCCACTCCCGTGTCGACCACAATGTCGGGCATCCAGGTACCCAGCGGGCCGCCAACGATCTCCACTGATCTCGGTACCATCCACGTTCCGGACGTGAGGTTCGAAACTGGTGCGCCGGCACCTGCGCCATTCCCGGGATTCTCGGCCGCGGCCTCACCGGTGCCGGGGTCCGGCCCGGCCGGAGGCTGGGTCATGATCGGTAGTCAGGACGGTCCACAGGTGTTGACCGGGCCGCTCCCGCGTTATCCGGAGTTGCTCCGGCAGGCCGGCATTCAAGGACGCGTGCTCTTGGAAGCCATTGTCGACACAACGGGGCAGGTCTTACGTGACTCCATCCTCGTCGTATCCGCCACGCAGTCCGAGTTCGTGGCGGTCGCGCGACAGGCATTGCTCACCACGTTGTTCCGTCCCGCGTTCGTCGCTGGACAGGCCGTGCGCACGCGAGTGCGAATTCCGTACGAATTCGCGATCCGGAGCGGCACAGGACGTGCCCGATGAGACCTAGGCCAAAGGCTCATCCGGCTGTCATCATTTTGTAATCTTTCGCCTACTAGCGGGCCAGATGCAACGGGTACTATTACTTAGCCAACCAGTCCACCAGCCTGAAGGAGGCGGCGGTGTTCAATCACCTGATCGAGTCGAACCGTAAGACCGACAAGAAGGGCGCGTTTGGCCTTGGCGTTGTGTCGCTGGTCGGACACAGCGTCATCGTGCTTGCCGCGGTCGTCGCGACGTTGACTGCCGGTCAAAAGAAAGACGAAGGGACGATCGACACGGCCATGGTCTTCCTCAACCAGGAAGAGCAGAAGAAGCCCGAGGAGCAGCCGCCCGTCGTCGACGTGCCGCAACTGAAAGGCTTCCAGACCGTCGTCGCGCCAACCGACATCCCGACGAACATTCCCCCGATCAATCTGCAAGAGCATTTCGATCCCAAGGATTACACGGGAACGGGCGTCGAAGGCGGTATCGGGACTGGCATCGTGCCGTCGTCCGATCAGGTGTTCATGGAGTCCGTCGTCGAAGAGCGGCCCGAGGTGCTGTCGGGGCCCGCGCTGAATTATCCGGACCTGCTGCGCCAGGCGGGCGTGCAAGGTCGGGTGCTGGTGCAAGCGATTATCGATACGTCGGGCCGGGCCGAGCCGCCGTCGGTGAAGGTGATTCAGAGTCCGAACCCAGGCTTCGACCAACCGGCCAAGAACTACGTGCTGCGGGCGTTGTTCCGGCCCGCGCGCGTCCATGGGCGGGCGGTCCGCGTGCTGGTGAACCTGCCGATCGACTTCAAGATCAAGAGATAGGGAGACACGATGAGTTACGCTGAACTATGGTCCTCGATGGGGTTGTTCGCCAAAGGCATCGTGGTCGTCATGTTCATCATGTCGGCCTGGTCGTGGGCGGTCAGCATCTCGAAGCAGATCTACCTCAGGAAATCGCAGAAGGAGACGCGTAAGTTCGCGCCTGAATTCTCGCGCTACCTGCAGGAGGAACAGCTCGACGGCGCGATCGCGCTCGCGGAAAAGAACAAGAAGAGCCACGTCGCGCGCGTGCTGGGCGAAGCCCTCGCCGAGGTGAAGCCGCTGCTCCGCGACCGGGCGACGATCACCGCCGCCGACATCAACTCGGCGGAGCGCGCGGTCGAGCGGCAGATGCTCATTATCACCGCCGAGCTGAAGCGCGGCCTGGGCATCCTGGCGACGACCGGGGCCACGGCTCCGTTCGTCGGACTGCTCGGCACGACGATGGGTATCGTGACGGCGTTCCAGGGCATGTCCGCCTCCGGCGGCTCGGGATCCCTCGCGGCCATCACGGGCGGCGTCGCCGAGGCGCTCATCACGACCGCGTTCGGCTTGCTCGTCGCGATTCCGGCGGTGTGGCTGTACAACTATTTCGCGACCAAGATCGACTTCCTCACGGTGGAGATGACGTACACGTCGAAGGAGCTGATCGACTACCTCATCAAGAGCGTCGGCAGCGAGTTCGGCCGGTCGATCTTCACCAAGGAATTCCAGACGCAGAAGACGTCGCAGACCAGTGGTCCGATCAAGGGATAACGCGCCATGGCGATAGGCGGCGGGAAGAAAACGGAAGGTGTGGTCGCGGCGAACATCAACGTCACCCCGATGATCGACGTGATGTTGGTGCTGTTGATCATCTTCATGATCGTGACGCCCGCGATCACCGCCGGGTTCCAGGCGACGATTCCGCGCGCCAAGAATCCCGACGCGCGCGAAGAGCAGCAAGGCGAGATCCGGTTGGGGATCGATCGCGACGGGAAGTTCTACCTCGACCTCACCGACCCGCGCAGCGGGAAGTACACCGGCCCGCGCTACATCAGCGATGCCGATTTGCCGGGGCAGCTCACGACGCTCTACGCCAATCGCACGGTCGACAAGATCCTGTATCTCAAGGCGGACGAGAGCATCGAGTACGGGCGGATCCAGGCGGCGCTCGAAATTGCGCGTAAAGCGGGTGTGCGCGTGGTGGGCGCGATCGCCGAGCAAGAACGCGCGGCGCGACCAGAAAGGCACTGACCGATGGCGATGGGATCAGGCGGCTCGGGCGGCGGTCTCAGCTCGGACATCAACGTCACGCCGATGATCGACGTGTTGCTCGTGCTGCTGATCATCTTCATGATCACGCTGCCGCTGTCGCGCCGGGATTTCGATGTGCAGGTCCCGCCGGAACAGAAGAATCAGCCAAAGCAGAAGCAGCAGCAGAGCGATCAGATCGTGCTGGAGCTCAGGCCCGACGGCTCGTACGCGGTCAATACGCAGCCGGTCCCGTTCGAGCAGCTCGAGGCCAAGTTCCACGAGCTGTACGATCAGCGTCCCGCGAAGCTCCTGTTCATCAGGTCCGCGCCGAATCGCAAGTACGGCGACATCGTGCGCGCCATGGACATCGCGCGGGGGGCGGGGGTACAGGTGATCGGGTTCACGCCTGCGGAGGCGGGAGCGCCGGGAGCGCACTAGGGATCCCTCTGCGTTCGGGAACGCCGGGGCACGGAAACCGTGCCCCGGTTTTCGTTATAGGGTATGTATTAGTCCAATGCCCGATACCACTCGGCCGCTGTTTGATTCCTACTCGCTGCCGGTGCAGCGGCGGCGCCAGGGGCCGGCCGCGGCGCTTTCGTTCGCGGCGCACCTCGCGATCGCCATCCTCGTGCTGTGGCGCGGCGCGGAGCTGTTCGAGGGCGGCGGCGGCAGTGGGACGGGGGGGGGGCCGCGCGGCGGCGGTGGCGGCGGTGGCCGGCCGGCCGTGAGCTGGTTCGCGCTCCCGACGCCATCCTCACCAATCGCCGCAGCTATTCCGCCGGCGCCCACGGTCACGGTTCCCACCGTTGCCGCGCCGGTGACGGAGCGGGTGAAGCTCGACATGCCGCCTCCCGCGCCGACTGTCGCCCTCGCGCCCCCCACGGCGATCGGGACTGGCGAAGGAACGGCGGGCGGTCCGGGCGAGGGTCCGGGGACAGGCGGTGGCAAGGGCACCGGCACGGGGCCGGGCGTGGGGGCCGATTCCGGCTCTGGCTCGGGCGGCGCCGCGAGTGATATCTTCGCCGCCACGCCGCTGTGGGCGATCTCCCCGCCGCCGGGCGCGCCGCGCGACGCGCACGGCAAGCGCCACGAGGTCCGCTTCTGGGTCACGGCGGAGGGTCGAGTCACCAAGGTCGAGGTGACTCCGCCCATCAAGGACTCGGGTTACCGGCGCGAGTTCACGGAACGGATGATGGGCTATCTGTTCAAACCAGCCACGACGCGTGACGGGCGACACGTCGATTACATCGCTCGTGTGACCGTCTATCCGTAGCATCACGCCGTAAAGCAAAAGCAGGGGGAAGCGTGCGGCAGCTTTTCAAGCGCAAGCCGATCGCGGAGCTCCTGGTCAGCGAGCTCGAGACGCCGCAGTCGCTGCGGCGCGTCCTCGGAGCCGGCGATCTCATTATGCTGGCGATCGGCGCCGTCATCGGCGCCGGAATCTTCGGCGCGATCGGCACGGCGGCCGCTGGGCAGTACGATGCGGCAGGCAACATGGTGCGAGCGGGTGCGGGACCCGCCCTCGTGTTCTCCTTCCTGTTGCTGGGTGTCTGCTGCGCACTCGCCGGTCTGTGCTATGCCGAGCTCGCGGCGATGATTCCGCAGGCGGGCAGCGCGTACGCCTATTCCTACGCGACCCTCGGCGAAGTCGTCGCCTGGATCATCGGATGGGATCTGATTCTCGAGTATGCGGTCGGCAACGTCGCGGTCGCCATCTCGTGGGGGGACTACTTCAAGTCGTTCATCGGCTACGTGGGGGTTCACCCTCCTGACTGGCTGACGACCGGCTATCGCACCGCGTTACTGAGTCCCGATCCTAAAATCCACGGTCTCCTCGATACTGCGCCACACATCGCCGGCATTCCGATCCTCGTCAATGTGCCGGCGTTTCTCGTGGTCGGTCTGATTACTTGGCTCCTGCTGCTGGGGGTTCGCGAGAGCGCGCGCACGAACAACGTCCTCGTCGTGATCAAGCTGCTCGTGCTTGCCCTGTTCATTATCGCGGGACTGACACATATCGATCCGACGAACTACCATCCGTTCGTGCCGAACGGTTGGCGCGGCATCCATCAAGGTGCGGCGATCGTTTTCTTCGCGTACATCGGGTTCGACGCCATTTCGACAGCTGCGGAAGAAACGAAGAATCCACAGCGGAATCTGCCGATCGGCATTCTCGGCGGGCTCGCGATCTGCACCCTGATCTACGTGATCGTCGGTGCCGTGCTCACGGGAATGGTGAAGTACACGGACCTCGGTGTCGCCGACCCACTCGCGAAGGCACTCGAGGTCGCGGGCTATCGCACCGTCGGCTGGATCGTCGCGTTGGGCGCGATCGTCTCGATGTCGGCGGTGCTGCTCGTGTTCCAGTATGGGCAGCCGCGGATTTTCTTTGCGATGGCGCGCGATGGCCTGCTGCCGCCCTGGGCCGCCAAGATCTCCGCGAACCGCCGCGTTCCGTACATCACGACGATCATCACCGGCGCGTTCGTGGCGCTGTGGGCACTGATCGGGGATGCGAACGAGACCTACAATCTCACGAACATCGGGACGCTGTTCGCGTTCGCGCTCGTGTCAGCGGGTGTGTTGGTGCTGCGTTTCACGGAGCCGGCCCGACCTCGGCCGTTCAAGGTGGCGTGGGTGTGGGTTGTCGCGCCGCTATCGGTTGTGCTATGCGTCTACGTGATGCTCGGATTGCCAGGGGAAACGTGGATTCGTTTCGCCGTGTGGCTAGCGATTGGGCTGGCGCTCTACGTTGTGTACGGATTCGAGCACAGCAAGATTCGTCAGCGGGATCCGGGAGCGGGCAGCGGCGGGCCGACTTAGCCCGCGAGCAATCGCGCCGCGAGGCGCAGCGCGCCCGCCGGCGAGTCCACCGGGCTGCCACTCTCCGACAGACGGGCGCGCGGCAAGTCCGCGGCAAGGTTCAAACGCAGCGCCGTCAGCAGCGGCGAGCCAGGTCGCAGCAACCCACCCGTCGTGGCGATCTTGATCGGCTCCCTCCCGGAGAAATGCCGTGTCAGCACCCGCACCAGCTGACCCAGCTCGAGGGCGGCATCCGCCACGATGCGCTGTGCGACGATCTCTCCTTCGCGCGCCGCGTTGAGAACGTGCGGCGCGAGCGCGGCGACTTGCGCCGGCGTCGCCGTCGCCGTCCAGCGGATCAAATCATCGAACGTTTGCAGGCCGTGCGCGACGAGGAGGCGCTCCAGCAGGGTGGACGACTCCTCGAGGCCGTCGTGCGCCCGTGCGGCGGCCGCCAGGGCCCGGCGCCCCAGCCAGTAGCCGCCGCCCTCGTCGCCCAGCTGCCAACCGTGGCCGCCGGCGCGGTGCAGCCGGCCGTCGGCGGTGCGAGCGTATGCGATCGAACCGGTGCCTGCGTTGATGAGGATTCCCGGCGCGTTGTCGAACGCGGCGGCGAGCGCGATCTCGATGTCCCCGCGCACATCGACGCGCTCGGCAACCCCCGCCGCCGCGATGGCCGCGGCGAGCGCCTCCTGCTCCGGTGCGCGACCGGCACCGGCCGCTCCCACGAGCGCGACGCTCGCGGGCAATGAGACCTGGGCTTGCGTAGCCGCGCGCCGCGCCACGTCGAGGATCACGGCCGCCGACAGCTCCGCGCCGCCCGGCCGCATCGCGGACCCGGGCCCTTCGGCGCGCGCGAGCACTCGACCACCTGCGTCGCCGACGACAACGGCGGTGTGCGAGCCGCCGCAGTCGATGCCTAACAGCACGGCGTTGGGCGGTTGGACGGTTGGACGGTCGGACTCTGCTGTCATTCTGCCAACGCCTGCTGTCCGGCCGTCCGACCGTCCGACCGTCCGACCAGCGAAGCCAGAATTCCGACCAGCACGGTGACGGCAGTACCCAGCGGCACATACCACGGCCAGGCGAGACCCGGGAGCCAGTGCAGCGGGAAATGTGGGATCACCGCGCCAAGGACAATCGGGGCCATCACGACGATGCTGACGATCAGGGCTGTGATGACGTCGATCTGTCGCGCGTGCGGCCAGGCACCACCGAGGATGTAGGTCCCGAGGAGCGATCCGTAGGTGAGCGAGGCGATGCTGAGCGCCAGCTGCACGACGGGCGTGTTCTGGTCGCGGAATGCGATCGCGCCGGCAACGAGGATGACGGTCCAGACGAGCGTGAGCCAGCGTCCGACCCGCAGCAGCTGCGCGGGGTCCTGGCGGCCCGTCAACGGCGCGTAGAAGTCATGCGTCGAGGCGGAAGCGAGTGAATTCACGGCCGACGCATGACTGCTCATCGCCGCAGCCAGAATGCCACCGACCGCCAGCCCCGCGATGCCGGTGGGGAGATGGGTCACGATGAAGGTCGGGTAGATCGCGTCGCCGCGCATGCCCGGCTGGTCGGCGCCCGCGAGCCACAGGCTTGTTCCCACGAGGAGGAACAGCGCGAACTGCGCGATGATGAATACTCCCGATCCAATGAGCGCGCGCTGCGCATCCTTGAGGTTGCGCGCCGCGAGCAATCGCTGGACGATGAGGTGATCAGTACCATGCGATGCAGCGGACAGCAGCGCCCCACCGATCACGCCACCCCAGAACGTGTAGGTCTTGGTAAACGCAAACGAGAAATCGAACGCTCGGAGCTTTCCGGCATCCCACGCGCGCCCGAACGCATCGATGCCGCCGGCCAGGTGGGTCGCGACGATCAGGGTGGCGATGCCGCCCACGAGATAGACACCGAGTTGAATGACGTCCACCCACACCACCGCCCGCAGGCCACCGACCCACGTGTACACGAGCGTCACAAACCCGATAGCCACGATCCCCACCGGAAGGCTCCAATGGGTGATGATCGCGAGCGGGATGGCGGTCGCAAAGATGCGGACGCAATCGGCGAGCGCGCGAGTCAACAGGAACACGCCCGAGGCGGTGCGCCGCGCCGCCCGACCGAAGCGATGCTCGAGTCGCTGGTAGGCGGTGTCTTGGGTGCCCTGGAAGTAGCCCGGCAGGAGCAGCGCTGCGACGCCGATGCGGCCCACCAAATATCCGAAGGCGATCTGGAGAAACGTGAGATCGCCGCGGGCCGCGAGCCCCGGCACGGAGATCACCGTCAAGGCCGACGTCTCGGTGGCGACGACCGAGAACATCAGCGCCCACCAGGGCAGCCCGCGGTGGCCGAGGAAATAGTCGGAGGCATCGCGTTGCCGACCCGCGAGCAACAGGCCGAACACGATGACCGCCGCGAAATACGCGAAGATGACGGCGACGTCGAGGGGACGCATACGAACTAGACGCCTAAACGCCCACAATAGAAAAAGGGCCCGCGATGTGCGCGGGCCCTGCTTACTGAATCAGGATGGATCAACGCTCAAACCGTGAACGACGATCCGCAGCCGCAGCCGCCGGAAGCGTTCGGATTCTCGAACGCAAAGCCGGATTCCTGGAAGTTGCTCTTGTAATCGATCACCGTGCCGTTCAGATACTGCGAGCTGAATTCATCGACAAACAGCCGCACGCCGGCGCTTTCAATGACCACGTCATCCGCCCCTGGCTGCTCTTCGATGTTCAAGCTGTAGCGGAACCCGGAGCACCCGCCCGGCAAGACGGCGACGCGCAGGCCCGCCGATTCCTGGGAGACCTTCTCTTCGGCCAGGAACTTCTTGACCTCTTCGCCCGCCCGTTCGGTGAGCGTCAGGGTAACCGACCGCTGTGTAGTGCCCATTCATATCCTCCAATCTGGCAGCAACTTAGACAGTCGCGGCGGCCGTGTCAACCGGGAAGGGACGCTTGCCTAACTACCCATCGCGCCCCCAATTGGAGGCCCATGCGATTGACCATCATCGACTGGATCGTCATCGGCGCCTACTTCGCGCTCAACGTCGGCATCGGTCTCTACTACAAATCCCGGGCGAGCAAGAGCGTCAGCGAATTCTTCCTCTCGGGCCGCAACGTGCCGTGGTGGCTGGCCGGCACGTCGATGGTCGCCACGACCTTCGCGGCGGACACGCCGCTCGTGGTCACAGGCTTCGTGGCAAAGAACGGCATCGCCGGCAATTGGATCTGGTGGAGCTTCCTGATGAGCGGGATGCTCACCGTCTTTTTCTACGCCCGGCTGTGGCGCCGCGCCGGCGTGATGACCGACATCGAATTCGCCGAGATCCGCTATTCCGGCAAACCGGCCGCGTTCCTGCGCGGCTTCCGGTCGCTGTACCTCGGCATCATCATGAACTGCATCATCCTCGGCTGGGTCAATCTCGCGATGGTAAAGATCCTCGGATTGATATTTGGGATCGGGAAACTCGAGGCACTCGCCATCGTTCTCGGGCTGATCGCCCTCACCTCATTTATCTCCACGCTGTCGGGGCTGTGGGGCGTGCTCGTCACGGACATGGTGCAGTTCGTGATCAAGATGGGAATGGTGATCGTCCTGGCCGTGTTCGCGGTCCACGCCGTGGGTGGCATCGACGCGATGAAGGAGAAACTCGTGTCGAGCGGCCGGGGCGAGGCGCTGAATCTCGTGCCGAACTTGAACTCGGCGTGGATGCCGATGATCACGTTCCTCGTCTACATCTCGCTGAACTGGTGGGCGACCTGGTATCCCGGCGCCGAGCCGGGGGGTGGCGGCTACGTCGCCCAGCGGATGTTCAGCGCGAAAGACGAGCGGCATTCGATGCTCGCGACGCTATGGTTCAACATCGCGCATTACGCAATCCGGCCCTGGCCGTGGATCCTGGTGGCGCTGGCGTCGCTGATTCTGTTCCCTGGGCTGGCCGATCCCGAGACCGGGTATATCCGGGTACTGATCGACTACCTGCCGGCGTCGCTACGCGGCCTGATGATCGCCGCATTCGCGGCCGCCTACATGTCCACCATCGCGACGCAGCTGAACTGGGGCGCGAGCTACCTCATCAACGACTTCTGGCGACGCTTCGTCAAGCGCGACGCTACCGATGAGTATTACGTTCGCGCCTCAAAGCTCGCGACCGTCCTCCTCACGCTGATTTCCGCCGTCGTCACTTTCTACATGGGCTCCATCGGCGGTGCGTGGAAGGTGCTGATCGTCACGGGCGCCGGAACCGGTGGCGTCCTGCTGCTGCGCTGGTACTGGTGGCGGATCAACGCGTGGAGCGAAGTGTCGGCGATGATCACGGCGTTCGTCGTGTCGGTCTTCTTGCAGGTGGCTTTCGGTTACGACACCGATCAGCCAAAGCAATTCGCCCTCATCCTGATCACCACGGTGGCAGTCACGACGATCGTGTGGTTGGCGGTGACGTATCTGACGGCGCCGGAGCCGCAGGAGAAGCTGCTGGCATTCTTCCGACGCACGCGGCCGTCACGGAGCGGCTGGGCGCCGATTGCCGCGCTCGCGCCGGATGTGAAGGTGGCGAGCGATGGGCTGTCCAACCTGCTCGACTGGATTGCCGGCTGCACGCTGGTCTATGGGGTCTTGTTCGGAGTCGGGAAGCTGCTGCTCCATGAGACGAGGCCGGGCCTGCTGCTACTCGCCCTGGCGGCGCTGGGCGGCTACGTGATCTACCGCGACCTGTCGCGGCGCGGCTGGGCTACTGTGGTGGAGTGAGCGCGTCGTTCACGAGGTCGGCCACGCGGCGACGAACCTGAAGGATCTTCGTGTTGGCCCGCGTGGGATTCACGCGGTTGGTGAGCAGAACGATGAAGACGTTCTTGTCGGGGTCGAACCAGATGGACGTGCCGGTGAAGCCGGTATGACCGAATGCGTTCGGCCCCATTTTCGTTCCGGCACTCGAGTTCTCGGACGGCGTGTCCCAGCCCAGGGCACGCGAAGATCCGGCCGGAATGTTCTGACGCGTTGTAAAGGCGCGGACCGTGGCGGATGTAATCGTTGGTGCGTTGACTCCAGGCTGCCAGCCCGGAGATAACGAACCCCTGCGGAGCCCGAGCAGCCATGCCGCGAACCGACCCAGGTCCGGCCCGGTGCTGAACAAGCCCGCATGTCCCGACACGCCGCCGAGTCGGCCCGCGTTCTCGTCGTGCACCTCGCCGCGGAGCCAGCGATGCCGGAAGGTCGTGTCATTCTCCGTCGGCGCGATGTGGTCGCGCCAGTCCTCGGGCGGCAAAAAGCGCGTTGACGCCATCTCGAGCGGGCCGAACACGCGCGCCTGAAGGAAGTCGTTCACGCGCTGCCCTGTGATCGCTTCGACCGCCTGCGTCAACACGATGGCGCCGAGATCCGAATAGACGAACGTGTCGCCGGGCTGGCGGAGCAGGGGCGTTGTGTCGATCAACGCCAGCGCTTGCTCGCGCGTTGCCGTCTCGGCGTAGAGCGGCCGCCACGCAGGCATCCCGGACGAATGGGTGAGCAGATGGCGAATCGTCACGCGCTCCTTGCCGGCCCCCTGAAACGCGGGGACGTAGCGCTGGACGGGCGCTTCGAGGTCGATCTTCCCGGAGTCCACCAGGATCATCACCGCCGTGGTCAGTCCGATCACCTTCGTCAGCGACGCGAGGTCGTAGACCGTTGCTGCGGTGACGGGCCGCGCATCGTCGACGCCGTAGTGACCGACCGCAGAGACAACAATGTTCTGGTTGGCGCCGCCGATCACGATCACTGCGCCGGGGAACGCGCTGTCGACCTGCGAGCGGAGATACTCGAAGACCGGGTCGAAACGGCGGAATTCAGCCCCGGTCTCGAGCGGCGCTGCGGGGAGCGACGTGAGTGGCGGATGTGAACGCGGACAACCGAGCATCAGCAGCGCGGTGACGGCCACTGCGAGCCTGCGCATCATGGCATGATGACGTGCGCCGGCGGACGGGGCGGCGGCAGCGTCGTATCGGAAATCGCAAGGCCGTAGCCGATCGGATAGGCGGGCGGAATCCGAATCGGCAGCTTCCCCCGGACCGGCGACCAACCGAGCAGCGAGCGGGCCGCGGCGCGCTCGGCGGCGCGCACGCCGCTCCACGCGATCAGGTACGACTTCACTGAAGGCGTCTGATTCAGCAGATAGGGGCTGCCGAGCGAGACCAGGACCGTCGGCTTCACCGCGTCGGTGATCGTGATGAGCCGCGCGAGCGAATCGGGCAGCGCGATGCTCCCCTTCGCGGCGATCGGGCGCACGTTCATCGCGAAGATTACGGTCGGCGCGCGACCAATCACGACCCGCGCCGAGTCGTAGGAGGACGAGCCGGACATCGGCCAGAGCCGGAAGAAGCTGACCGTGTCGCCGCCGGCGCGCAGCAGCTCGAGCATGCGCTGCCCGACATAGCTGTTCAGCTCGTCGCCGTACGCGATGAGCGCCATACGGCTACGGGCATCGCGGAGTCGCACAACGGTCCCGGCCGTGTCGCGGACGAGCGTCAGGGAGCGCTGCGCGACGTCATCCGCGGCGTCCTGAAACGCTTTCGCGCCCACGATCCGCGCGATCGAATCGAGCGGCACGGTGCGACGCTCGAACAGTCCGAGCCCGCGTTTGATCTCAAGGACGCGCCGCACCGAGGCATCGAGCCGCGCCGTCGTGATCCGGCCCGTCTGCAAGGCGATCAGCATCGATCCGATCGCCGAGTCGGGATCGGCGGGCATGAGCAGGAGATCGGATCCGGCCTCGAAGGCCCGCACCGCCGCTTCACCCGCGCCGTACTTCGCGACGATCGCGCCCATCTGCAGCGCGTCGGTCACCACCAGCCCGCGGAACTTGAGCGAGTCACGCAGCAAGCCGGTGAGCACCGCCGCCGACAGCGTTGCCGGCGCGTCGCCCGTGAACGCCGGGAAGGCGATGTGCGCGCTCATCACGACCTGCGCACCGGCATCGATCCCGGCGCGGAACGGCACCAGCTCCACGGAGTCGAGCCGGGCGTAGTCGACGCGGATCGAGGGCAGCCCGATGTGCGAGTCCGCATCGGTATCGCCATGGCCGGGAAAATGCTTTAGCGTGGCAAGCATCCCGTTGTCCTGCAGGCCGCGAACGTAGGCGCGCACCAGTCGCGCCACGGCGTGCGGATCCTCGCCGAACGACCGAATATTGATGATGGGATTGAGCGGGTTGTTGTTGACGTCAGCGTCGGGCGCGAAGTTCACGTGGATGCCGACCGCGCGACCCTCGAGCGCGGCGATGCGACCGATCGTGTAGGCGTCGCGCTCGTCACCCGTCGCCCCCGCGGCCATGATGTGCGGGAACGCCGTCGCGCCGACGACTCGCATCGCCGCGCCCCACTCCAGGTCGGCGGACACGAGCAGCGGCAGCTTGGAGCGGCGCTGCAGCGTGTTGAGCTTGGCGGCAATGTCGTAGGGCGAGCCGACCGAGATGATGATGCCGCCGACCTCGAGCGAATCGACCCAGCGCGTCGCGATCTGGAAGGCGGAATCGTCGAGCGCCATGTAGTTTCCGCCCAGCCACGGCACGACCAGCTGCCCCACCTTCTGGCGCGTGCTGAGCTTGGCGAGCACGGCGTCCGCGGCGACCGGCTGCGGTGGGTGGGGAGCGGTCGTCGATCGGCCACCACACGCGGCCAGTAGCATCACGATCAGGAGTCTATGCGCGCGCATCGTCTCGTTTGGATTGTGTTGGGGATTGGCTGTTCCAGCGGAACACGCGTCCCGTCACTTGTCGCCGCCCAAGTCCGGCCGGGCATCGAAGTCCTGCTCTCGGACTCGGCACACCTCATCGCCGGCAAGCGTCTCGGCCTCCTCACAAACAACACGGGGGTCGATCATCTCGGTCGCCGTGATGTCGATCTGTTACGCACGACGCACGACGCACGACTCACGGTCTTGTTCAGTCCCGAGCACGGCTTTCTCGGCCGGGAAGATCGCATGGGGCTTCCCGACAGCCGGGATTCGGCGACCGGGCTACCAATCTACAGTCTCTATGGCGGATCGCGTAGCGCGGCGGCGGCGGCGGCGCTGGATTCGATCGACGTGCTGCTCGTCGATCTCCAGGACATCGGCGCGCGGTATTACACCTACATCGCGACGACGGTGCAGTTGATGCGCGATGCAACGCGCGTGGGGAAGCGCGTCATCGTCCTCGACCGCCCCGATCCCGTGGGCGGCGTGGCGGTGCAGGGCAACGTCCGGGCGCGCCTCGTCGATCCGGATTCCGCGTTCTCCGGGTTCATGCCGGTGCCCATGCGCTATGGCATGACATTGGGCGAGCTCGCGCGGTTGGCCAATGACGTCATGGCCATCGGTGCCGACCTCGTTGTCGTCCCCGCGGCGGGCTGGACCCGTGCGCTGCTCTATGACGAGACCGGCCTGCCGTGGGTGAAGCCCTCGCCGAACATGCCGGACCTCGAGAGCGCGCTCCATTATCCCGGGACGTGTCTGTTCGAAGGGACCAACGTGTCGGTTGGTCGCGGAACGCCGCAGGCGTTTCAGGTGATCGGTGCGCCGTGGCTCGATCCTGCGGCCGTCCTGGACCGGCTGCGTGCCGATTCGTTGGTTGGGGTCGACATGACGGCAACGACGTTCACGCCGCTATCACCGACAGACGGGAAGTACGCGGGTATCGCGTTGCGGGGCCTGCGATTTCGCGTGCGCGATCGCGCGACGTACGATCCGACTCGCCTTGCTGTCGCGCTGCTGGTCGCCATTCGCGCCGTGCATCCGGCGCAATTTCAGTTTCGCGCCCAGAGCTTTGATCGCCTGGCGGCGGGGCCGGAGCTGCGCACAGCGATCGAGGCGGGACGGCCGGCCAAAGACATCTGGAGGGCGTGGGAGCCGGACCTTGCGCGCTTTCTGGAACTCCGGCGTAAGTTCTTGATCTACTAAAATGCAACCATGCGCACCGCCTTCATTGTACAAGCCTTTGTCAACGGTGCAGACACGTGGATGAGCGCTGGAGCCTTGCTCCGTACTTCATCGTCGACGATGTGGTGAAAACCGCGAACTACTACCGCGACAAGCTTGGCTTTCGCTACGAGCGCTTCTGGAACGACCCGCCGTCTTTTTGTATGGTCAAGCGTGCCGGCATCATCATTATGCTGGCACAGCTCGACACGTCGGGAAAGATGCGCCCCAATCACGTCGTCGATCCCGAAGGCGGGGCGTGGGACACGTACGTCTGGATCGATGATGCCGATGCGCTGCATGCCGAGTTCAAGTCGAAAGGCGTAAAGGTCGTGCGGGATGTCTGTGATCAGCCGTACGGGTGCCGGGACTTTGACGTCGAAGACTGCAATGGATACCGCCTCTGTTTCGGGCATACGCTCTGAAACCTCATAGCACTCTCGAAAAGGTCCTCGTGGACGGCAAGTTCTACTCCGTCCGCATTCGTCGTGGAGTTCCTCGCCTTTGCTCGGAGTAAGCATGGTCCTCGGCCTGCGCACTGTCATCTATAAGGTTGCCGATCTGCAGCGCGCCAAAGGCTGGTATAGCGCGGCATTCGGTGTGGCCCCGTACTTCGATGAGCCCTTTTACGTGGGCTTCAACATCGGAGGCTTCGAGCTCGGCTTGGATCCCGACACCAAGGGCACAAAACCTGGCGCGGGCGGCGTCGTCGCCTATTGGGGCGTGCCCAAACTGGACGACGCCGTGGAACAGTTTGTACGCGCCGGCGCGACGCTCAAGTCGCCAGCGCAAGACGTCGGAGAGGGCATTCGCGTTGCGACCGTGGCCGATCCATTCGGGAATCTCATCGGCCTCATCGAGAACCCGCATTTTGGCGCGGCGCGTGACTAAGGTCGTCGTCCGCAACTTCTCGGTTTTGCGCAAGCGCACCTGACAGAGCTCGTGGCAACGCAAGCCGACGTCCGCCGCATCGCGCTGTCGCTCCCGGGTACAGTGGAGGCGAGCGATCGCTTCGCTTTCTCGGTGGCCAACAAGGGCAAGCTGAAGGGATTCGTCTGGGTGTGGATGGAGCGCGTGGTCCCCAAGAAGCCGCGCGTGCCTCAGCCGAAGGTGATCGCCGTGCGCGTCGCCAGCCTCGCCGACAAAGATTTCGTGCTCGGTCTGGATTCCGAGAAATTCTTCACCGAGCCCCACTGCAGGGGTTCCCTGCCGTGCTCGTCCGTCTTCCGGCGGTGTCGGTCATAGAGCTCCGGCCACTCATCACCGAAGCATGGCGCTCTCAAGCTCCCAAAGACCTGGCCATCAAAAAAGCCAAGTAATTCAAGCACTTCGCGCCTAGTTCAACCCCCTAATTGCCGAGGTGGTTCGGCGCCTCCATAATCGTGCCCCGCAGTCTGAACAGGGGCGGGACTGGGGGAGTCGCTATGATCACCGGCCGGACGTTGACGTGCGTCGCCATCATCTTCGTGATGGCTGCCTGTTTCGACAACACAGGCGATTCTCCGGCCGGTCCTTCTGTTTCACGCCCCCCCGATGTCGGGCAGCAGTTCACCGCGGAGTTCCAGAGCGCCGTTGCGGCGCAGCATCGGCATTCGCCGAAGCTGCTGGACACTCCGGGCGTCGTCGGCACGGCGGTGGGGTTCGCAAACGGACACGCCGGCGTGTTGCTCCTCGTCGAGCGACCGGGAATTGCCGGTCTGCCCCAGGCACTCGATGGCGTGCCAGTCAGCGTCAGCGTCACCGGTCGCATCATGGCGTTCAGCGATCCAACCCAGCGTCAGCGACCCGCTCCGCTGGGTTTCTCGGTCGGGCATCCGGCGATCACGGCCGGGACGATCGGCGCGCGGGTGCGGGATGCGTTGGGACACGTCTACATCCTCTCCAATAACCACGTCCTCGCGAACTCGAACGGCGCCACGATCGGTGATCCGGAGTATCAGCCCGGTCCGTACGACGGCGGCACGGCAGCGGACCAGATCGCGACCCTCACCGATTTCCAGGCGATCGACTTTAGCGGCGCGAATAACACGATTGACGCGGCCATCGCGCTTTCCAGTACGGATCTGCTCGACAACGCCGTGCCCGCGGACGACGGCTACGGCATGCCGAACTCGACGATCTACGGTGATGCCAACGGCGATGGCTTATTCGACAACCGCGACGCGCTGCTCGGTCTCAACGTGCAGAAATACGGCCGCACCACGCGGCTCACGCACGGCCAGATCACCGGCGTCAATGCTACGGTCACCGTGTGTTATCAAGTCTCGGGAATCAGCTGCACCAAGACCGCGCGCTTCGTCGATCAGCTGATCATTTCGCCCGGCACGTTCAGCGGCGGCGGGGACTCCGGCTCGCTCATCGTCACCGACGACGCGAATCTCAATCCCGTCGGGCTGCTGTTCGCGGGAAGCTCGTCCGTGACGATCGCCAATCGGATCGACCTCGTGCTCAACCGCTTCGGCGTCAGCGTCGACGGCTTTGCGCCGCCGCCACCGGGCCCACTGACCGACCTCGCGGTGATCGGTATGAGCGGGCCGAGTACGCTGGTGCAAAACACGACGGGCAACATCGCGGTGACGGTGAAGAACTTCGGCAACCAGGACGTCTCCAGCTTCGACGTCACGCTGCAGGACACGACGGCGCACGTGATCGTGGGTACGCAGACCGTCGCCGGACTGGTCGCGGGTGCCAGTACGACTCTGACCTTCGCGTGGACGCCGGCGACCACGGGTGACCACAGTCTCGTGGCCAGCCACAACCTGACGGACCAGCGCCCCGGTAACGATCAGCGCTCACTCACGATCCCCGTCGCTCCCCCGATCACCGACGTTGCCGTAACGGGATTCACTGGAGCTGGTTCGGTCATCGTGGGACACACGGTCAACATCGGCGTAACGGTGGCGAACGTCGGCAATCAGAACGTCACGAGCAGCTTCACCGTCAGCCTGCAGGACTCGACGGCTGGCGTCACGCTCGGCACGCAGACGGTCGCTGGGTTGGTGCCTGGTGCCAATACGTTGGTCGTCTTCAGCTGGAATACGACCGGCGCCGCGCTGGGCGGGCACACTCTCGTGGCGACGCAGAGTCTGTCCGACGACAATGCCGCGAACAACAGGCTCACGTTCGGTGTCACGGTGACACCCAAGCCGACCGATATCGCTCTGACGGGCATCACCGGGCCCCGCTCGGTGGCGCAGGGAGACACGGCGCACGTCGTCGTCACGGTGCAGAACGTCGGGGAGGTGGACGTCGGCGCGAGCTTCGCCGTTATCCTGACCGACGGCTGGGCCGGCCCGACCGTCGGTACGGGAACCGTGGCGGGACTCGCTGTGGGGGCGACGACCACCGTCGATGTCCCCTGGAACACCGCCGGAGCGGCGATCACTGGGCACACGCTCTTTGCCACGCAGCAGCTGGCGGATGCCAATTCGGCGAACAACAGCATCGGAATCGGGATCAATGTGACCGTACCGTCGGCGCCCCCGCCGCCGCCGCCACCGCCGCCGCCGCCGCCCGGCACGGATGTCGCCGTCACCGGCATCACGGGGCCCCGCTCAGTGGCTCAGGGAGACACCGCCCACGTCGTGGTTACGGTGCAGAACGTGGGCGGCCAGGATGTCCCGACCAATTTCGATGTGGTGCTGACTGACGGGTGGGCGGGCACGACAGTCGCTACCCAGACCATCGCAGGGCTAGCTGTCGGTGCGAGCGTCACCCGCACCCTCGACTGGAACACAGCCGGCGCGGCAATCACCGGGCATACACTGTTCGCGACTCAGAAACTGGCCGATGCCAACTCGGCGAACAACAGCATCGGGATCGGGATCAACGTGACTGCGCCGGCCTCGCCGCCGCCGCCGCCGCCCCCGCCGCCACCGCCGCCGCCGCCGCCGCCGACTGATCTCGCGGTCACCGGCGTCACCGGGCCGGCGCGCGTCTCACAGGGCGACATCGTTCCCGTCGTCGTGACGGTGCAGAACGTGGGTGGGCAGGATGTCACCACCAGCTTCGACGTCGTGCTCACCGATGGGACGTACGGCAACGCGGTACTCGGCACGCAGACGATCTCGGGTCTCGCCGTGGGCGTGAGCGCGACGCGCACGTTCAACTGGAACACAGCCGGCGCGGCGATCAGTGGTCACACGCTGTTCGCGACGCAGAAGCTGGCCGACGCCAACTCGGCGAACAACAGCGTCGGGATCGGGATCGACGTCCAGACTCCGCCTGTGAATGATGTCGCGGTGAGCGGCGTGACAGCGCCTGCGTCAGTGACGCAAGGGAGTACGGCTGCCATCGCGGTCACCGTTCAGAACGTGGGCGGGCTCACGGTCAGTAGCAACTTCGATATCGTCCTGACCGATGCGACGGCCGGAGTGACGATCGGCACGCAGACGATCCCTGGGCTCCCGGTGGCAGGCAACACGACGCGCACATTCAATTGGAGCACGACGGGCGCGGCGGTCGGTGCACATCAGCTGGTAGCTACCCAGACCCTGGCGGACGCAAACGCCGCCAACAATCAGGGTTCCGCGACGATCACGGTGATGGCACCGCCGCCGCCGCCGCCGCCGCCGCCGCCGCCCCCACCGCCCCCCCCGCCCCCCCCGCCGCCGCCACCGCCGGCACCTCCGGCGCCGCCCCCGGCCGATCTCGCGCTAACGGGCATTAGCGCGCCCAGCCCGGTGACGCAAGGCGATACGGCTCCTGTGGTGATCACGGTGCAGAACGTGGGAGGGCAGGCTGTAACCACGAGTTTCACCGTCGTGCTGACGGACGGCACGGCCGGCAATGTGACGGTTGGCACGCAGACATTCCCCGGACTCGCGGCGGGGGCGAGTGCGACGGGCACCATCAACTGGAACACCGCCGGTGCGGCCACGAACGGGCACATCCTGACGGCGACGCAGATGTTTGCCGACAACAACCCCAGCAACAACGCCCGCGCGATCGCGATCACGGTCAACCCGCCGAACCTCCACGTGGGGAATCTCGACGGCTTTGCCGCGATCAACGGGAACACCTGGACCGCTACGGTTCAGATCACCGTCCACGACTCCAGGCATAATCTCGTGACCGGCGCGACCGTCCACGGTCTCTGGAACGGATCCGGCCCCGACGCGGTGTGCACGACGACGGTGGGCAGTAGTGGGATTTGCAGCGTCGTCCTGACGTCCCCGAGTTCGACGAAGATGGTCTCGTTCGGGGTCACCGGCATCACACTCGCGGGCTACGTGTATAAGTCGTCGCTGAATCACGATCCGGATGGCAGCAGCAACGGCTTCTCGGTCACCGTGAAGCGCCAGTAGTGATCGGACGTCTGATCGCGGCGGTGCTGCTGGTCGCAGTGGTGGCGGCCTGTTCCGGCACTCACAGCGGGGGAGCCCCGGTGGCCACTCGGAGCATCGATGAAGTGCTCGTCGACCATACCGATTCCCTGATGGCAATTCCTGGCGTCGTGGGAACGGCGGTCGGGTTGTGCGACGGCGAGCGCTGCATCAAGGTTCTGCTGGCCGACTCCAATCCGGAGACGAAACGCAAAATTCCCGCGCGCCTCGAAGGCTACCGCGTGGTCGTCGAGGTCACCGGAACCATCAGACCTCGCTAAGCAGCCCAGGAGGTCTACGGGATCGCCGCCATCCCCGTTCCGAGCTGTCGCCACAGATAGACGTAGGTGAGCGCGAGCTCCTTCGCGACTTGCGCGTTCGTGACCCCCGCGCCGTGTCCGCCTTCCGTGTTCTCGAAGTAGTAGAACGCCATGCCCATCGATTCCATCTTGGCGGCCATTTTGCGTGCGTGCCCGGGGTGGACGCGGTCGTCACGCGTCGTCGTCGTGAACATCACGGTCGGGTATTTGGTCCCCGGCCTGAGGTTCTGATACGGTGAATACTTCGAGATGTAGGCCCACTCCTCGGGCTTGTCGGGATCACCGTACTCCGCCATCCAGCTCGCGCCGGCGAGCAGATGATTGTACCGCTTCATATCCAAAAGCGGATTCTGAATCAGCACCGCGTTATAGAGCTCGGGGTGCTGGGTGAGCGCGACGCCCATCAACAAGCCGCCGTTCGAGCCGCCGCGGATTCCCAGATGCTGCGGGCTGGTGATGCTGTCCCGGATCAGCTGCTGCGAGACTGCCGCAAAATCGTCGTAGATGCGCTGCCGGTGCTCCTTCAGTCCGGCGCGGTGCCATTGCGGTCCGAACTCGCCGCCGCCCCGAATATTGGCCAGCACGTAGACCCCGCCGCGCTCGAGCCACGCCGCGCCGGTGTGGGTGCTGTAGGACGGTGTGTTGGCAATCTCGAATCCGCCGTAGGCGCCGAGCAGTGTGGGGTTGTTGCCGTCCCGCTTCATGTCACGGCGATGCACGACGAAATACGGGATCTTCGTGCCGTCAGCTGAGGTCGCTTCCTGCTGGTCGACGACCAGTCCGGCTGCATCGAACATCGCCGGGAGGCGCTTGACCTCCGCGACGCTGCCGTTCTCTTCCGCGAGATAGAGTGTCGTTGGCTGAATGAAGTTCGTGAACGTGAAGAAGTAGCGATTCGCGTACGGCGACAGGGCGACGACACCGACGGTGCCGAAATCGGGGGCGGGCACCTTTTCCGACTTCCATGCGCCTTGCTGATAGCGATAGCGCCGGAGTTCGCCCCGCACATTGTTGAGGACGTTAACGATGAGGTAGTCGCGTGTCGCCGCAACGCTATTGATCGTTTCGCGCGGACCGGGCTGCAGCACGAGCTGGAGGTCGCGCTTGCCGGCGAGGAAGTTGTCGAAGGACGTCGCGACCAGCGCTCCAGTCGACCAGGTGTGTCCCGCCACCGTCCAGGGGTCGCGGACGTACACGATCAACTGATCGCCGACCTGATAGTAGTCGGCGTCTTTGGGGATATCGATCTTGACGAGCTTCCCCTGATCGTAGACGTATTGCGCGCCTTCGTAGAAGTTGATGCGGTCCGCGATTTCCACGTAACGGCGGCCGCCGGAAACGACGCTGAAGCCAAACCCCCCGACATGATCCGCCGGCGTCTCGAACAGTGTCGTCGCGGCGGAGAGCGGCGTGCCGCGCTTCCACAGCTTGAAGATTCGCGCGTAGCCGGAGGTCGTCAGGCTGCCAGGCCCGAAATCGGTGCCGACGAGAAGCGTGTTGTCATCGACCCAGGTGGTGCTGGTCTTCGCCTCCGGCACTGTGAATCCGTTGGCAACGAATCGCTTCGTCGTCACATCGAACTCGCGCTGTTCGGTCGCATCCGAGCCGCCGCGCGACAGGGCGACGATGCAGCGGCGGTACTCAGGTTCGAGGCAATCCGCGCCACCCCAAGACCACGTCACGCCCTCCGCCTTGCTCAGCGAATCGAGGTCGATCACAGTTTCCCATATCGGACTCGCAGTGCCATAGCTCGCCCACGTCGTCCGCCGCCAAATGCCGCGCTCGTGGTCGGCATCCTTCCAGAAATTGTAGAGCGCATTCGCCATGACGTTGGGGTAGGCGATCTTGTCCTTGGAATCGAGGATCTGCTTGAGCCGATCGTAGAGCGTTTGATAGAGCGGCGCACGGCCGAGGACGGCTATGGTTGCCGCGTTCTTGGCATTCACCCATTCCATCGAGCGCGCCGCTTCGACATCCTCGAGCCAGACGAACGGGTCGTCGGCGGGAGGCGCAGGCGATGATGCTTGCTGGGCGACGACAAGGGCCGGTTGGAGAAGGGTGATGGCGAGCAGGAAGGGAATGCGGGTCATGGCAGGCTCCTGGTGAAGCGTTCATGACGGCTGACCAAAGGTACGAGCCAACCCTTTGGTCCACTAGGAGTTTTGGCCCTACCGTCATTGCCTCCGGCGATTAGCTTCCCCCCGGCATGAACGTCATTCCCCAGCGCGTCAAGGACGGCTTCGTCGAGCTGATCGGCCCGCTGGCGCGTCTTCTCATCAGGGCCGGTGTGGATCCGAATGCGATTACCACCGTCGGCACACTAGTCGTAATCGGCTCGGGAGTGGCGTTTGGCACCGGCGCCATCCGGCTCGGCGGATTGCTGCTGCTGATTAGTGGGATATTCGACCTTCTCGACGGGCAGGTCGCGCGCCAGGGCGGCAAAATGACGGCGTTCGGCGCGTTTTACGATTCGACGCTCGACCGCGTGGGCGAGGGGGCGGTGTTTGCGGGGCTGATCTTCTATTTTTTGACCGGCCCGTTGCCGGCCGACATGAAGCCGCGGGCCATCGCGGCCGGGCTGGTCGCGCTCGTCGCATCGTTATTGGTATCGTACACGCGGGCGCGGGCCGAAGCGCTCGGCGTCGAAAACAAGGTCGGCATCGCGCCGCGCGCCGAGCGCATTCTGTTGCTCGGAGTGCCTGCGCTGGCATTGGGCGCGGGGCCGGGGCGCCCCGGCGTCGTGCTATTCTGGATTGTGGTGGTGCTCGCGCTCGTCTCCGCGATCACGGTGATCCAACGGGTGGTGCATGTCGCGCAGGTGGCGCGGGGCGCGCCGCCACCTTCGCCGGTTCCTAAACGTGAGACGTTGCCTGGAATGGCGGCCGCACGCCGCAAAGGACATTGATGGGACGGGATCAAGCGGTTTTGACGGGCGGCGCGCGCGAGATCGCGCCCGCGACGGGAAAATTGGGCGTGATGCTGGTGGGCCTCGGCGCCGTGTCCACAACGTTCATCGCCGGGGTCGAAAATGTGCGCCGCGGGCGCGCGCTGCCGATCGGCTCGCTCAGTCAGATGGCGACGATCCGCCTCGGCAAGCGCACCGAGAAGCGAGTGCCGAAGATCAAGGAGTTCGTCCCGCTCGCGGACCTCAACGATCTTGTCTTCGCGGCGTGGGATCCCATTCCCGACGACGCCTACACCGCCGCCGTGAAGGCCGGCGTGCTCGACCAGCACGAGCACCTCGAGCCGATCAAGCCGTTCCTCCAGAGTATCAAGCCGATGCCTGCCGTCTTCGATCAGTACTACGTGAAGCGCCTGCAGGGTACGAACGTCAAGCGCGGGAAGACCAAGCGGGAGCTGGCCGAGCAGCTGCGCGAGGACATGCGCAACTTCAAGCAGAGCGCAAAGCTGGATCGCCTGGTCGTGGTGTGGTGCGCGTCGACCGAGGTGTTCCTAACGCCTGGTCCCGCCCATCAATCGCTCGCGGCATTCGAGAAGGCGATGGAGCAGAACGATCAGTCGATCGCGCCGTCAATGCTCTACGCATACGCCGCGCTGATGGAGAACGTGCCCTTCGCGAACGGCGCGCCCAACCTCACGGTCGACTTGCCGGTAATGGAGCGGCTGGCCGACGAGCGCCATGTGCCGATCGGCGGCAAGGACTTCAAGACCGGCCAGACGATGATGAAGAGCGTGCTCGCGCCGGCCTTCAAGGCGCGCATGCTGGGCCTGTCAGGTTGGTATTCCACCAACATCCTCGGTAACCGCGACGGTGAAGTGCTGGACGACCCCGAGTCGTTCAAGACGAAGGAGGAGTCGAAGCTCGGCCTGCTCGAGCACATCCTCCAGCCCGACTTGTATCCGGAGCTCTATGGCAAAGTCTATCACAAGGTCCGGATCAACTACTACCCACCCCGGGGCGATAATAAGGAAGGGTGGGACAACATCGACATCTTCGGATGGCTCGGCTATCCGATGCAGATCAAGGTCGATTTCCTGTGCCGCGACTCGATCCTCGCCGCGCCGATCGTGCTCGACCTCGCGCTGTTCTTCGATCTCGCCGGCCGCGCGGGACTGTCGGGCATTCAGGAGTGGCTCTCCTTCTACTTTAAGAGCCCGCAGTTCGCCCAGGGCCTCTACGCCGAGCATGACCTGTTCATTCAGCAGACGAAGCTCAAGAACACGCTGCGCTGGATGATGGGCGAGGAGCAGATCACGCACCTCGGCATCGAGTACTACGAGTACGCGGAGAAGTAAGGCACCCTCCAGGAGATAACCCCGAATGATTTTCGGATTGCTGCAGAACCCCGCCCCAACCCAGCATGCAGCGGGCGGCGAAGCCGCGCTCGTACTGCCGGATCTGAACCAGGCGACCTTCTTCGGGATGGGCGGCCGGGCGTTGCTGCTCTGGGGACTTGTGATCTGCGCGCTCGGATTACTCTTCGGGCTCGCGCAGTACACGCAGCTCCGCAATCTCCCCGTGCATCGGGCGATGCGGGAAATCTCCGAGCTGATTTACGAGACCTGTAAGACGTACCTGCTCACCCAGGGACGTTTCCTGCTCATCCTGTGGGTCTTCATCGGCGCCATTGTGGCCGTGTACTTCGGCACGCTGGCACAGACGGCGGATGCGACCGGGGCCGTGGTGCGTGGCTTCCCCGCGATGAAAGTGATCATCATCCTGTTGTTCAGCCTGATCGGCATCGCCGGGAGCTACGGCGTGGCCTGGTTCGGGATCCGGGTGAACACGTTCGCGAACTCCCGCACCGCGTTCGCCAGTCTCACCGGAAAGCCATACCCCAACCATGCGATTCCGCTGAAGGCCGGCATGAGCATCGGGATGCTGCTGATCAGCGTCGAGCTGCTGCTGATGCTCCTGATTCTGCTGTTCATCCCCGGCGATTACGCGGGTCCCTGCTTTATCGGCTTCGCGATTGGCGAGTCCCTCGGTGCGGCGGCGCTGCGCGTCGCGGGTGGCATCTTCACCAAGATCGCCGACATCGGCGCCGATCTCATGAAGATCGTCTTCAAGATCAAGGAAGACGACGCCCGCAACCCTGGTGTCATCGCCGACTGCACGGGAGACAACGCCGGCGATTCGGTGGGGCCGAGCGCGGACGGGTTCGAGACGTACGGCGTGACGGGAGTCGCGCTGATCTCGTTCATCCTGCTCGGCGTCCACGACCCGCTGGTCAAGGTGCAGTTGCTCGTGTGGATCTTTGCGATGCGCGTCATGATGATCGTGGCGTCAGGTCTCTCGTACTTCCTGAACGCCGCCTTCACGAAAGCGCGATACCAGACCGCGGAGCACATGAACTTCGAGACGCCGCTCACAACGCTCGTCTGGCTGACGTCGTTCGTGTCGGTGGCGCTCACGTTCCTCGTGTCCCGGCTGCTGATCCCCAGTATTGGCGGCGATCCCACCCTGTGGTGGAAGCTGTCGCTCGTGATCACGTGTGGCACGCTCGCGGGCGCGATCATCCCGGAGCTGGTCAAGGTCTTCACGTCGGTCCACTCGGCGCACGTTCGGGAGATTGTCACGTCGTCCCGCGAAGGCGGGGCGTCGTTGAACATTCTGTCAGGCTTCGTCGCCGGGAACTTCAGTGCGTTCTGGTTAGGACTGACCATGATGGCGCTGATGGCCATCGCGTTCGGCGTCAGCACGACCGGCCTCGGAGCGCTGATGGTTGCCCCGGCGGTCTTCGCGTTCGGGCTGGTCGCTTTTGGATTTCTCGGCATGGGTCCGGTGACGATCGCGGTGGATTCGTACGGCCCGGTCACCGACAACGCGCAGTCGGTCTACGAGCTGTCGCTGATCGAGCACGTGCCGAACCTGCGCGGCGAGATGGCGCGGGACTTCGGGTTCGAGCCGAATTTCGCGCGGGCCAAAGCGAACCTGGAAGAAAACGACGGAGCGGGAAACACATTCAAGGCGACGGCAAAGCCGGTGCTCATCGGTACGGCGGTGGTCGGCGCGACGACGATGATCTTCTCGATCATCGTAGCGCTGACGCGCGGGCTGCAGCCCGAGCTGCTGTCGAACCTGTCGATTCTCCATCCGCCGTTCCTGCTCGGCCTGATCACGGGCGGCGCGGTGATCTACTGGTTCACCGGTGCCTCGACGCAGGCCGTGACGACCGGCGCCTACCGCGCCGTCGAGTTCATCAAGGCGAACATCCGGCTCGAGGGGACGACCAAGGCTTCGGTCTCGGACAGCAAGAAGGTGGTGGCGATCTGCACGCAATACGCACAGAAGGGGATGTTCAACATCTTCCTGACGGTCTTCTTTGCGACGCTCGCGTTCGCGTTCGTCGAGCCGTACTTCTTCATCGGCTACCTGATCTCGATCGCGCTCTTCGGCCTCTACCAGGCCATCTTCATGGCCGATGCGGGGGGTGCTTGGGACAACGCCAAGAAGATCGTGGAGACGGAGCTGAAGCAGAAGGGCACGCCGTTGCACGACGCCACCGTCGTCGGCGATACCGTGGGCGACCCGTTCAAGGATACCTCGTCGGTCGCGCTGAATCCGATCATCAAGTTCACGACGCTGTTTGGCCTGCTCGCGGTCGAGCTGGCGGTCTCGCTGACCGCCCAGCGCGGAGCCACGTTGAGCCTGGTGCTCGCGGGGGCGTTCCTCGTCATCGCGCTGGCATTCGTGTGGCGCTCGTTCTACGCCATGCGGATCGAATCCGCCGCACAGGCTCGAAGCGCTCCCGCGCGCGCGCAGGTGCGCTAGCGACGGACGCGTGACGTCCACCCAGATCGCCGTCACGGCGCTCGGCGCGGTCGCCATCGCCTGGGTGCTGTGGTACTTCCTCTACTCCCGCAACCCGGCTGTGGCGGCGACGACCGGCGCGAGCGGTGTGCAGGAGGTGCGCGTCACCGTGAAGGGCGGCTACACCCCCGACACGATCGTCGTTCAGTCGGGAAAGCCGGTGCGGCTGCAGTTTTACCGGGACGAGACGGCCGACTGCTCCGAACGCGTCGTGTTCGAGAAGTTCGGCATCGATCAGCAGCTCCCGCCATTTCAAACCACCACGATCGAGTTCACGCCGGAGCAGCCGGGCGAATACCCCTTTCGCTGCGGCATGAACATGCTGAAGGGGCTGCTCGTCGTGGAGCCGCCCGGCGAGCGTCGCGCCGCTTCATCGCCCCACAAATTCCACAATGCTGCCCCCCGCCCATGAGTAAGACCCGCATCGTGCTGCCGATCGAGGGGATGACCTGCGCCAGCTGCGCCGCGACGGTGCAGGAGGCGCTGGCCGGTGCGAGCGGCGTCACGTCGGCCGGGGTCAACTTCGCGACGAACAAGGCCGCCATCGAGTACGACTCCGCGCAGACCAACGTCGGGCAGCTCATCAAGACGGTGCGCGAGGCGGGCTACAACTGCGGCAAGGCCACCGTGACCTTCGGGATCGTCGATCTGCATTACGCGCCGAGCGTCGCGCCGCTCGAGCAGTCGCTCTCGAAGGTCAACGGCGTGATTCGCGCCGTCGCCAATCAGGCGACCGAGACGGCGACCGTGGACTACGTTCCAGGAGTCGTCGGTGCCGAGGACCTGGAGCGGGCGGTCACCGCGGCGGGATTCGAGGTCGCCGAGCCGATCGCGGCGGAGGACCCGCTCGAGCGGGAGCGGATCGCGCGCCGCCGCGAGGTCCGCGCGCTCACATGGAAGTTCGTCGTCGCCGCGCTCGTGACGATCGTCGCAATGCTCGGCTCGATGCTGCTGATGGCCGATCGCCCGATGGGCGAGAACGGTACGATGAAGCAGGTGGATCTCCTGGGGCGGTTGCTGATGCCGCTGGCGGTTTCGCTGCGCGACTGGATCGCGGCACGGGGCTGGGTGCTCGACCTCGACTGGATCAAGTGGGGACTCGCCGGTCTCACGCTGCCCGTGGTCGCCTGGTCGGGTCAGCAGTTCTACAAGGGCACGTGGAGCGGGCTGCGGCACCGCACGGCCGACATGAACACCCTCATTGGAGTCGGGACGGGAGCGGCCTATCTCTACTCACTCGTCGCGACCGCCGCGCCCACATTCTTCCTTCGCGCGGGCCTCCCCGCCGACGTGTACTTCGAAGCCGTTGCGGCCATCATCGCGCTGGTGTTGCTCGGCCGGCTGCTCGAGGCGCGCGCGAAGGGCCGCACGTCGGAGGCGATCCGCCGGCTCGCCGCGTTGCGGGCGAAATCGGCGCACGTCATCCGTGATCGGCAGGAGACGGACATCCCCGTCGAGGCGGTCGTCGTCGGGGACATGGTGATCGTGAAACCCGGTGAGAAGGTGCCCGTGGACGGCATCGTCACCGAGGGCGGGTCGGCGGTGAACGAAGCGATGCTCACGGGCGAGCCGATGCCGGTGGGAAAGAAGCCGGGCGACGAAGTCATCGGCGGGACGCTGAACACGACGGGCAGCATCACGTTTCGCGCGACGCGGGTCGGCAAAGAAACCGCCCTCGGTCAAATCGTGCAGCTCGTCGAAGACGCCCAGGCCACCAAGGCCCCGATTCAGAAACTGGCCGATCGCGTCGCGGGCGTGTTCGTGCCGGTCGTGATCGCCCTGGCAATCGCCGCGTTCCTTGCCTGGTTCGATCTGGGACCGGCCCCGCAGGTGCGTGCCCTGGTCTTCGCGACCGTGGCCTTCGTGACGGTGCTGATCATCGCCTGTCCGTGCGCGCTCGGTCTCGCGACGCCAACGGCGATTCTGGTCGGCACCGGCAAGGCGGCGGAGTACGGGATCCTGATCCGGAGCGGGGAAGCGCTCGAGCGGTTGGCCAACGCGCGCACGGTCTTGCTCGACAAGACCGGCACGATCACCGAGGGCAAGCCTACCGTCACGCATATCGTCACGGCCAAAAAGCCCGACGGCACGCCGATCAGCCCGGCCGACGTCCTCAGATGGGCGGCGTCCGTCGAGCAGCGCTCCGAGCATCCGCTCGCGGTGGCGATTCTCAAAGCGGCGCAGGACAAGCAGGTCTCGTTGCTGCCGGTCGAGAAGTTCGCGGCCATGGAGGGACGCGGCGTGCGCGGCACCGTGGACCGCCGCATCATCGAGGTCATCTCGCTGCGGCACGCGCGCGAGCGCAGTCTGGAGCTCGGCTCGTTGGGCGGCGACGCCGACCGGCTGGCGGCGCAGGGCCGCTCGCCCGTGATCTGCGTGGTGAACAACACCGTCTACGCCGTGATCGCGATCTCCGATCCGATCAAGCCGACGTCGAAGACCGCCATCCAGCTCCTGAAGAAGCGCGGCATTCCCGTGATCATGGTCTCCGGCGACTCGAGGAAGGGTGCGGAGGCGGTGGCCGGTGAAGTCGGCATCGATGAAGTGCTCGCCGAAGTGCTGCCGTCGCAGAAGGCGGACCTCGTGAAGAAGCTGCAGCGGCAGAATGGCGGCGCCCACATCGTCATGGTTGGCGACGGGATCAACGACGCCCCGGCGCTCGCCCAGGCGGACGTCGGGATTGCGATCGGCACGGGCACCGACATCGCCATGGAAGCGTCGGACGTGACGCTGATCCGCGGCGACCTGCGCGCCGTGTTCACGGCGATCGAGCTGGCGCGCCGCACGATGCGGACGATTCGCTGGAATCTGATCTGGGCGTTCGGGTACAACGTGCTGCTGATTCCGGTGGCGGCGGGCGTGCTGTATCCCGTAACCGGATGGCTGCTGTCGCCGGTGCTCGCGAGCGCGGCGATGGCGTGGTCGAGTCTCTCCGTGGTGCTCAACAGCCTGACACTGCGCGCGTTCAAAACGCCAGGAGCGGCGAGTCATGCGTTACTTCCACAGAACTAGCGCGAGCCCCGAAGCGGTGCTCGATGTGGCGAAGAGCTTCTTTGGCGGCCGGCTCGCGCCGGCGGAGGAGTCGCCGCGCCGCCGCGCCTATCAGGGCACGCTCGGCCGCATCACCATCACCGCGCGGCCGGAGGGTGGGCACTACACGTTCGTGGAAGCGGCGACGGATCAGGTCGGAGAATCCGAGCTCGATAGGCTCGCGAAGCGATTCTTAGCGGAAGTGCACAAGCTGGTCGAGCCCGCGCACATCATGCGCGGCGCGTACTAGCCCGCGATCTTCGCGCCGTAGCCCGCCTTCGCGATCGCGGCCACGAGCTGGTCGGTGGTCACCGAGTCGTCGTCGAAGTCGACTTCCGCTTCGCCGTCCGGCAAATCGATGACGGCGGAATACACGCCGTTCACCCCTTTCAACGCTTTCTCGACCTTGGCTTGACAATGGCCGCAGGTCATGCCGGTCACGCGGAGCTTGATGTTCGCCATGGCTCTTCCCTCCCGACTATAATTTAGGGCCATGGCTCTTCCTGCGACTCGGCCCACCGCCGCCGTGCCCCCCCCCGGCGGCGCGGCGCTGTCCGCCGACCAGCTGCTCGAGATCTACTACTACCTGCGGCTTACCCGAACGCTGGAAGAGCGTCTCGTCGCGCTGTATCGCCAGACCAAGGTCATCGGCGGGCTGTTCCGCTCTCTCGGTCAGGAGGGCGAATCGGTCGCCACGGCCTACGCCCTGGAGCGGGGGCGGAACAAGGACATCCTGTCGCCCCTGATCCGCAACCTCGGCTCGCTGCTCGTGATGGGCGCCCAGCCGATCGAGATCCTCCGCCAGTACATGGCCAAGGCCGACAGCCCGACCCATGGCCGCGAGCTGAATGTCCATTTCAACGACCTGGAGAAGGGTTACCTCGGGCAGATCTCGCACCTCGGAGATATGATCCCGGTGATGGCGGGCATCGCGCTGAGTTTCAAGCTGCGCGGCGAGCTCCGTGTCGGTCTGGTGTACATCGGCGATGGCGGGACCTCGACCGGCACGTTTCATGAGGGCCTGAACCTGGCCGCGGTGCAGCGCCTCCCGCTCGTCGTTATCGGTGAGTACAACCATTGGGCGTACTCCACCCCCCCCGAGAAACAATTCGCCGTGAAGGATCTCGCCGAGAAGGCGAAGGGCTACGGCATCGCATCCGTGACCGTCGATGGGAACGACGTGTTCGCGGTCTACGAAGCCACGAAGTTCGCCGTGGAGCGCGCGCGTCGCGGCAAGGGCGTGCATTTCATCGAGGTCAAGACGTATCGACGCAAGGGCCACGCCGAGCACGACGATCAGCACTACGTGCCGAAGGACGTGCTCGAGCTCTGGTCCAAGTCGAACGATCCCGTCGATCGGTACACGCAGCGTGTGCTCGCGGCGGATCTGGTTTCGGAAGCTGATATGAAGGACATCGACGATCGTGTGCGCGTCGAAGTCGATCAAGCGACGGATGCCTGTGTGAACGAACCGCTGCCGGAGGGCGAGACCGCATTGCCGGGCGTATACGTGGATCCGCCCTCGGCCGACAGACTGTGGTTCAAGAGTCTCTGATGCCGGAAGTCACTTTTCTCGAGGCTCTCCGCCAGGGCTTGTGGGAAGAGATGGAGCGCGATGAGCGCGTCTTCATTCTCGGCGAGGATGTCGGGCTCTATGGCGGAGCATTCAAGGTTACCGAAGGCTTCACGAAGCGGTTCGGCGAGTCACGCGTGATCGACACGCCGATCTCTGAGGCGGCCATCGTGGGCGCGGCGGCGGGCGCGGCGCACATGGGACTGCGACCGGTCGCCGAGATGCAGTTCATCGACTTCATCTCGTGCGCCTACGACATGCTGACCAACTACGTCGCGACCGCGCGCTATCGGGCCGGTCTAGCGACGCCGATGGTCGTGCGCGGTCCGTGCGGCGGGTACGTGCGGGGCGGGCCATTCCACTCGCAGAACCCCGAGGCGGCCTTTCTGCACACGCCGGGTCTCAAGATCGTCTACCCCGCAACCGCGCGCGACGCGAAAGGGCTCATCAAGTCCTCGATTCGCGATGAGGACCCCGTGCTGTACCTGGAGCACAAATGGCTGTATCGCCGCATCAAGGAACAGCTGCCCGAGGGTGAGGAGATTCTCACGCCGATCGGGCAGGCGCGCATGGCTCGGGAAGGGAAGCATCTTTCGATCATCAGTTACGGCGCGACGCTCTGGAAGTCGCTGGAAGCGGCCGACAAGCTCGAGAAAGAAGATGGCGTGTCCGTGGAGGTGCTCGATCTGCGCACGTTGCTGCCGCTCGATGACGCGGCGATCGTCGCGACCGTGAAGAAGACGAACAAGGTGCTGATCGTGCATGAAGACACGCGCACCGGTGGGATCGCCGGCGAAATCGCCGCACGGATCAACGAGCAGGCGTTCGAGTGGCTCGACGGGCCGATCATGCGCGTCACGGCCCATGACGTGCCGCTGCCTTACGCACCGACGCTGGAAGACTTCGTCTTGCCGCAGACTGACGATATCGTCAAAGCCGCGCGGTGGTTGGCGAAATACTAGTGAGGAATTATGGCCAGAGTTGACGTTCTCATGCCCCAGATGGGCGAGTCGATCGCCGAAGGCACGTTGAGCAAGTGGCTCAAGAAGGTCGGCGACCCGGTGAAGCGGGATGAGCCGCTGTTCGAGATCTCGACCGACAAAGTCGACGCCGAGATCCCGGCGCCCACGGCCGGCGTCCTCGCAGAGATCAAGGTCCAGGAAGGGCAGACGGTGCCCGTGCAGACACTCGTCGCGGTTCTGGAAACCGACGCCGGCGCGACCGCATCGAAACCGGCTCCGGCTCCTGCCGCCGCTCCTGCTCCTGCGCCACCGAGAGCCGAGCCGCCCAAGGCGGCGCCGGCACCGAGAGCCCAGGCACCCAGTCCACCTCCTCCCGCCCCAACCCCAGCCCCCGCTCCCGCCCCCGCGCCGGCTCCGGCGCTGAAGAGCGGAGATGGGGACGGCGGAGTCCAGACGGCCGAGCAGCGTCTGCGCACGAAATCGACGCCCCTCGTCCGCAAAATCGCGGCCGAGCACAGCGTGGACATCTCGCGGATCGCGGGTAGCGGTTACGCCGGCCGCGTGACGAAGCAAGACATCCTCGGCTACATCGAACGCGCGCCGGCCGCTCCAGCCCCAGGCCCGAGGCCCCAGCCCCAGGGCCCCGGTGCAATAGAGCATCCCGCCGTCGAGCCGTGGCCGGGCGACCGCGTCGAGCCCTGGTCCAAGATCCGCAAGATCACCGCCGATCACATGGTGATGTCGCGGCGCGTCTCGGCACACGTCGCCAGTTTCTTCGAAGTCGACTTCACGCGTGTGGCACAGCTGCGCGCCAAAGCCAAGCAGACATATGCCGAGCGCGGGGTGAACCTCACCTTCCTCGCGTTCATCGCGAAAGCGTGCGCCGAAAATCTGCGCAAGCATCCCATCGTGAACGCCGCAGTCTCGGCCGACAGCACGATCTACCGGGCGGACGTCAACATCGGCATCGCCGTCGCGCTCGACTGGGGATTGATTGTGCCGGTGATCAAGCACGCCGACGAGTTGTCGCTGATCGGGATCGCCCGCGCGATCAACGATCTGGGTGAGCGGGCGCGCACCAAAAAGCTGTTACCCGACGACATCCAGCGCGGCACGTTCACGATCACGAACCCGGGCGGCTTCGGCCCGTTTGCCGGCATTCCCATCATCAACCAGCCACAGGTCGCGATTCTCGGCGTCGGGACGATCGAGAAACGCCCCAAGGTCGTGACCGCCGCCGACGGCACCGAGTCCATCGCGATCCGCACGATGGGAATGTTGACGATGTCCTACGATCATCGCGTCGTGGACGGCGCGGACGCCGACAAGTTCCTGGCCGACGTCAAGAAGCTGTTGCAGGAGTTTCCCGAGGGAGCGGTGTGAGCATGCCGAAAGTCTTGACCGCGGCGCGCGTGCGCGTGCCCAGCCAGAACGAGACGGAGTACGTCAACACGCTGCGGGAGCTGAGCCAGTTCGCGGAGGCGCGCGGCCAGCGGATCTGGCTGTTCCGGAACGCCAAGGACCCGCGGCTGTTCATCGAGTTTTCGGAGAGCCCGACGGAGATGTCGCACCGCGCGCAGGCCTCGCGGCTTCCCGAGGAAATCAAGCTCGAGCGCCGGCTCCAGGCGCTGGCGACGTACGCGCCCGACGCCTGGGAGCTGTGGAGCGAGGTTCCCGTCGCCACCACCTCACAGGCGTAGGCGCCCATGGCTCGGCGTATCATCACCGTCGATGGCGCTCGTTGGGAGGTCTACCCCTCCGGTCGCGTGACCGTGTACGGGCGCGATCAGTTCGGCCTGATCTTCGAGCACGGCACGGGACCGCAGCGTCGCCGGCGCGTCACGCATTACTCGCCGCTTGGCTCCCGCTCGCCGGACCGGGCCTTCGCGGAGCTGCCGGACCGCGAGCTCCTCGAGCTGTTGCGCCAGTCGCAGCCCGCGTGGACCGCGCCCGAGGCCGATTACGACGCACATTGACCTGCATTGCCATTCGACCGCGTCCGACGGCGAGTGCGAGCCGGCGGAGGTAGCGCGTCGTGCCCGTGCGGTGGATCTTGCGGCGATCGCGCTCACTGACCACGACACGACCGACGGCGTTGCCGATGCGAGGCACGAGGCGACGAAGCTCGGTGTGCGCGTCATTGCCGGCTGCGAGTTCAGCGTCCGCGCCCCCTGGGGGGAGCTGCACGTCTTGGCGCTGTTCCTGCCCCATGAGAACGAGCGGCTGCAAACTTTCCTGCGCGACACGCGGGCCGCGCGCCGGCGCCGCGGCGAGCAGATCGTCGCCAAGCTGCAGGGCCTCGGCGTGGCCATCGACCTCGACGACGTGCACGCACAACTTTCCGGCGGGGACGGCGGCGCGTTGGGCCGGCCTCACGTGGCGCGCGCGCTGGTCGACTGCGGCGCCTGCGACGACATCGGCGACGCATTTCGCCGCTACCTCGGCCGTGGCCGTGCCGCTTACGTCGAGAAGCCCCTCCCCAAGCTCGCCGACGTGACGGATCTGGTGCACCACGTGGGCGGACTCACCGCCGCGGCGCATCTGGGCGATCGTGGGACGGAGGCGCAGATCCGCATCTTTCAGGACCAGGGACTCGACTGCGTCGAGGTCCGCCATCCCAGTCACGCCCCCGCCGTCGAGCAGAGGCTCACGCGCATCGCCGAGCGGCTCGGACTCGGCATCACGGGCGGGTCCGATTGGCACGGGGAGAGCGAGTACGGGGAGTCGCATGCGCCGCTCGGCGGCATGCGCGTCCCGGACGCCTGGCTGGAACAGCTCGAGCACCGTCTCGAGCTCACCACGAGGAAACGCGATGAGCGAGCCGCTTCCGATCGGTAGTAAGGCACCCGCGTTCAAGGCTCCGGCCTCGGACGGCCGGACCTACGCCCTGGCCGATCTCTTGAAGAACGGACCGGTGGCGCTGGTTTTCTACCCGGGCAACAACACGCCCGGCTGAAACCGCCAACTCTCCGCCGTGCGCGATGAGATAGCCAAATTCGAGTCAGCCAAAATGCAGCCGCTGGGCGTGAATCCCGCGAGCGTGGAGAGTCATCGCGGCTACGTCGACAAGTTTCAGTTCAACTTCCCGCTGCTCTCGGATCCCGAGCGCACGATCGCCGGCGCGTACAACGCGCTGAGGGAAGATGGCCAGCGGATTCAGCGCACGGTGTATGTGATCGGCCGCGACGGCACCGTGCGCTTTGCGCAGCGCGGCGCCCCTCCCGTAGACGACATCGTCCGTGCCGCCTGATTTGCACGGCAAGGTTGTCCTCGTCACCGGCGTGGGCCGGGTCGGACAAATCGGTCATGCGGTGGCCCGCGGTATCGGCCGCGCCGGCGGGAAGCTGCTGCTCGCCGACGTCAACGCCGTCGGGCTCGCGGATCGGGTCAAGGAGTTCGGGGCGGAAGGGATCGCCGCGAAAGCCTCGGCCGGCGACCTGACGCAACCCGAGGCCGCGCGCGCCGCGACCGCCATGGCGCAGGCGCAGTTTGGTGGCCTCGACATCGTGGTGAACGTCGCGGGCGGCTTCTTCAGCTATGGTCCGTTCACGGAGGTCAAGCCCGAGATCCTCGATCGTGAGCTGTCCGTCAACTTCAAGACCGCCTTCTACATGTGTCAGGCCGCCGTCCCCCTCCTGCTCACGCGCGGGGGCGGCGCGATCGTCAACTTCGCATCGATCGCCGTGGTGCGGTCGCTCATGCACATGTCCGCGTACAGCGCGGCAAAGTCAGCCGTCGCCGGACTCACCCGCGAGCTGGCGCGCGAATACCGCGATGCCAACATCCGCGTGAACGCGGTGGCGCCAGCGACCGTCCGCACCGCCGACAACGTGGCACAGATGGGCGATACGCAACCACTCGTCGAGTTGGAAGAAGTCGTGAACACGGTTCTGTTTCTGGCGAGTGACGAAGCCAGCGCGATCACCGGCCAGATCGTTCCCATTACCGGAAAAGCGTACTAGTGCGGCTCGAAGGCGCGGCGGCACTCGTTACTGGGGCAGGGCGGCGGATCGGTCAGGCGATCGCCATCGGACTCGCGGAGTCCGGCTGCGACGTCGCCGTGCATTATCATGGTTCCGCGAAGGGTGCCGAAGAGACGGCGCTGGCGGTGCGGAAGGCCGGTCGCCGGGCCGCGCTGGTGTCGGCCGACCTGCGTGACCCCAGCGCCGCGCGGGGCCTGGCCGATCAAGCCGCCCGCGCGTTGCAGCGCCTCGACATCGTGGTCAACTCGGCGGCCATCATGGTACGCCAATCGGTGGAAACGGTGACGCCCGAGAGCTGGGACGCGACGCTCGATCTCAACCTGCGCGCCATCTTTTTCGTCTCCCAGGGCGCCATCCCGCATCTGCGCCGCACCAAGGGCAAGATCGTCAACCTCGCGGATCTCGCGGGTCTGGAGCCGTGGCCGACGTACATCCCGCACAGCGTCAGTAAGGCGGGGGTCGTGATGCTGACCAAGGCGCTCGCGCGCGCCCTGGCGCCCGATATTGCCGTCAATGCGATCGCGCCCGGGGCTGTGCTCCTGCCCGACGACTGGGATACCCAGTCGCGGGAGCACATTCGCGAAACGACCCCGCTCGAGCGCATCGGCTCTCCCGCGGACGTCGTGGCCGCGTTGCGATTTCTCCTGGCGGGAACGGATTACGCGACCGGCACGATCCTCGTCGTCGATGGAGGGAGACTCCTCCGCTGAGGGACGTCGTCGTCGTCGGTGGCGGGTGCTATGGGACGTTCTACGCGTCTCAGCTCGCGAAAGCCAAAGCGCGCGGCAAGACCGACTATCGCAAGGTCATAGTGGTGGATCGGAATCCAGAGTGCCGGGCGCGTCGTGAGCTCGGAGAGAGTCCCGATCGCGCATTCGTTGTATCGGAGTGGACCGCATTCTTCGATCGGTTTCTCACCGTCCGACCGTCCGACAGTCCGACCGACGACCAGATCGTCCCCTCGCCCCACATGCCGCATCTCATGTTCGAGTGGGTGCTTCGCCGGGCGCTGGAACGCTGGCCCACCCGATCCGTATCGGTCGAGCCGGTACCCGGCGACGTTCCGACGCCGTATGATCGCGCCGGTGGCGGCCCGGATGCGACGCGCTACGTCTCGTGGGCGGACTGGGTCTGCCCGACCCATTGCATCGAGCCGGCGCTTTGCCCGGCGATCGGCGCCCAGCGCACGTGGGAGATGGGGGATACGGTCCGCGAGCTTGCAGCACGGCTGCGGGCCGGCGGTCGGCAAGTGCGCGGGCCGGCGCTGTTTGTGTGCAAGCATCAAGTCTTCGGCGTGGGGATGTTCTCGGCGGAGTCGGTTCGCGAAGGGGACCGGCTGGTCGAGGAGGCCGGCGCTTCCGGCGAGGCCGACGTGCTCGTTGGGACGATCTCCAGCTGTCATGGGGCGCTCAACCTCTTGCGGGTCGGTCCACGCACGACGCACGACGCACGACGCACGTGACACCCGAGGATCGCCAGCGCTACCTGGTCCATGCTCAGGACCTATTCAATCGCAGGGAGTTCTGGTTAGCGCACGAAGCGTTGGAAACAGTCTGGCGTTCTATTATTAAGAAGGAAGAGGCGCAGGTCTGGCAGGGCTTCATTCAAGCCGCGGCCGCGCTGCTGCACCGGGCCCGCGGGAACCGTCACGGGACGGTGGTCGTTGGAGCGGCAGCGCTCGAGAAGCTGGCCGGTCCGCAGCGACCCGAGATCGAATTCGAAACCGTAGAATTTCGCGCCCAGTTGGCGCGCGCCCTGGCGGGGGAGGGTGATCCCCCGCGACTGGAATTCCGAGCACATGACTAAACGTGTCGCGCTCATCTACGACGTCGTCATCGTCGGGGCTGGTCCCGCCGGGCTGTGCGCCGCGCTGTATGCGGGCCGGGGCTTGCTCAAGGCGGTGACGATCGAGCGCGGCGCCCCTGGCGGCGAGCTCCTCAACACCGATCTGATCGAAGACTACATCGGGTTCGAGAGCGTCAAGGGGTGGGAGCTGGCGCAGAAGATGACGGAGCACGCCAAGCAGTTCGGCGCCGAGATCGTGACCGATATGGTCGAGCGCATCCACCGCGACGCGGACGGCTGGTTTGACGTCGAGACGGCCCGCGGCGATTCCTACCGGAGTCAGGCGGTTATTCTCACTGCAGGCGGCACGCCGGTGAAGCTCGGCATCCCGGGCGAGAAAGAATATGCCGGGAAGGGCGTCTCGTACTGCGCGGTCTGCGACGGCGCGTTCTTCAGGGGCGAGCGCCTCGCCGTGGTGGGCGGGGGCGACGCCGCCGTCGAGGAGGCCGACTACCTCACGCGCTACGCCAGCAAGGTGCATCTCGTGCATCGGCGCGACGAATTCCGCGCCTCGCAGCTGCTGCAGGAGCGCGCGTTCTCCAATCCCAAGATCGAAGTCATCCGCAACACCGTCGTCCCGGAAATCGTCGGCAACGACACAGGCGTCACCCACGCCGTACTCGAGGACAACTCGACCGGCATGCGTTCCAACCTCGATGTCGGGGGGGTGTTCATCTTCGCGGGGTTCAAGCCGAACACGCAGCTTGTGGACGGGCACGTCGATCACGATGCCGGCGGCTATCTGATCACCGACAACCGGATGATGACCTCGATGGCGGGTCTCTTCGCCGCGGGGGATGTGCGCAGTCAGGTCACGCGGCAAATCACCACGGCGGTCGGCGACGCGACGACCGCTGCGATAGCAGTCGAGAAGTTTCTCAAGGGACTCCGGGAAGGCGACGGGAAGGCCAAGAAATGAAGATCGTCCAGATCCCCAACGGCATGTTCGCCGAGAACTGCTACCTCGTCGTGGACGCGCACGCGGGGGAGTGTGCCATCGTCGATCCGGGCGAGGAAGCCGGGCTGATTCTTCACACAGTGAAGGAAACGGGCACGAAGCCCGTCGCGATCTGGCTCACGCACGCGCACATCGACCATGTCCTCGGCGTTCCCAGGATCGCCGCCGAAACTGGCGCGCCAGTGTGGCTGCATCCCGCTGACCGCCCGCTGTATGACGCCGTGCCCGAACAGGCGGCCTGGTTTGGGCTTGCGCCTCCCGGATCACTTCCGCCGCCCGACCACGAGATCGCGCCCGGAGCGCGGCTCTCGGTGGGCGGTCTGGATTTCGAAGCGCGGCATGCGCCCGGTCACTCGCCCGGCAGCGTGTGCCTGGTGGGACCGGGCGTGGTGTTGAGCGGGGACGTGTTGTTCGCCGGGTCGATCGGCAGAACCGACCTGCCGGGCGCCGATTTCGAGACATTGATCGCGAGTATCGAGCGCGAGTTGCTCCCTCTTTCGGACGACACCATCGTGTACAGCGGACATGGACCCGAAACCACCATCGGACGGGAGCGCCGCACGAATCCCTTCCTCACCGGCGTCGACCGGATCGTCTAAGCCGAAGCCCCGCTGCCTGCGCTGCGGAGCCGAGGTCCCGCCCAAGCCCTGGGGCTGCAAGAATCCGTGCCCGAATTGCGGATTCCTCTATCCCCTCGGCGACTGCTCCGATTGAGTCACGTCCTCGCGATTCTGCTGCTCGCGGTCGATTGCGCGACCCGCGCGTGGCGCATTCAGCTCGCGACCTGGGCGGCCGGCGGGCGACTCAGTTTTCGCGATGCGTTGCGGCTGAACCTCTACGGCGAGGCGGCCTCGACCTTCACGCCGAACCGCCTTGGCGGCGAGCCGGCCCGCTTCCTCGGTATGACATGGTCCGGCCTGCGCGTCGTGCTGGCGCTGGTCGCGCTTGGCGTAGAGGTCGCCGCCGAGTGGCCCGTCTTTGGTATCGTGGCCCTCGCATTGGCGGCGTACTACGTGCCGGATTGGAGCGCGGCCGCGGACCGATTTCTGACTCACAGCCTCGCGCGGGACTTGCTGGGTTTCGAGCTCATCGCGCTGGTGGTGCTGCTGGTCGTGTGGACATTGCAACGGCTGGTGCGACCCGGCGCCATTCGTCACCGTGTGCGGCGCCAGTGGCGCGTCGCGCTGGCGCACGTGCGACGGGCGCCGTGGTGGGTGCTGTTGGTCGGCGCCCTTCTCACCGTCATCAGTCTCGCCGCGCGCGCCCTGATATTGCCCGCCCTGGTCTGGGGTCACCCCGACGCGCCACCCTTCGCGATCATGTTCTTCGGATCGCTGGCGCTGCTCCACGCGCCCCTGGTTGTGCCGCTGCCGTCGGGCGGCGGCGGAATCGAAGTCGCGTTTCTGTCCGGGTTCGCGGGTGACTTCGGCCCGGGCCATCAACTCACGATGCTGCTCTTGTGGCGCTTTTACACGACGGTTCTGCTGACAGTACTCGGCGTCTACCTCTTGATCCGGACGCACGGTGCCGCTGCCGCGAAGGAGCTGTTCACGGTCGGCTGGTTCCGGCGCCGCTAGCGCGGACAAACTGTATGGGCGATTCTTGGCTCGACACGAATGGCGATCGAACCGCGGGAGGAATGGTGGCCCCAGTGAATCAGACCCGCATTGAACGAGATCCGCTGGGAGAGCTGCCCGTACCGGCTGAGGCGCTGTGGGGCATCCAGACCGAACGGGCGCGGCAGAATTTCCCGATCTCCAATCTCCGCCCGCTCCCCGCCTTCGTCGACGCTGTCATCCGCATCAAGAAAGCCGCTGCCCTGACCCACCGCGAAACCGGGCGGCTGGACCGCAAGCTCGCCGACGCGATCATCAAGGCCGCCGACGAGGTGCTCGCGGGTGGTCATCGCGACGACTTCGTGGTGGATCCCTACCAGGCCGGTGCCGGCACGTCGCACAACATGAATTGCAACGAGGTGCTCGCGAACCGCGCCAATGAGCTGCTCGGCGCCAAGCGGGGCGATTACAAGCCGGTCCACCCCAACGATCACGTCAACATGGCGCAGTCCACCAACGACGTCATCCCGACGGCGATCCGCCTGGCTGCGCTGTCGCAGCTCGCCGCACTGACGGAAGCGCTGACACGGCTCGCGCGCGCGTTCGGCGGGAAAGGCAAAGAGTTCGACGACATCGTCAAATCGGGCCGCACGCACCTGCAGGATGCCACACCGGTGCGGCTCGGCCAGGAATTCATGGCCTTCGCGCACACGGTGGAGCGAAACCGTGACCGCATTGCGCGCGCCGCGGACGATCTACGCGACCTGGGGATCGGAGGGACCGCCGTCGGCACTGGACTCAACGCGGAGCCGCAGTATCCGGCGCTGATGGTGAAGCACCTCCGCGCCATGACGGGGCTCGACCTGCGTGAGGGCAAGGATCGCGTGCAGTTGATGCAATCGATGGGCGACCCGGCCGCGTTTTCCGGCGCGCTGCGAACCTCCGCCGTGGACCTCGGCAAGATCGCGAGTGATCTGCGGCTGCTCGCATCCGGGCCGCGCACCGCGTTGGCCGAGATCGCGTTGCCCGCCGTGCAGCCGGGGTCGAGCATCATGCCCGGCAAAGTGAATCCGTCGATTGCCGAAATGGTGAATCAGGTGTGTTTCCAGGTGATCGGCAACGATGTCACCGTGGCCACCGCGGCGGAGGCGGGCCAGCTCGAGCTCAACGTCATGATGCCGGTGATCGCCCACAACCTCCTCAGCTCGATGATGATCCTCACGAACGCCACCCGCGTGCTGGCCGAGCGGTGCGTGGAGGGGATTCAGGCCGACGCGGCGCAGTGCGCGCATTGGTTGGAGCGCAGTCCGGCGCTGGTGACGGCGCTGGCGCCGAAAATCGGCTACGCGGAGGCCGCGAAGCTGGCCAAGGAAGCGGTGGCGAAGAACGTCACCGTCCGCCAACTGGTGATGGAGAAGGGGCTGTTGAAGGGGAAGGAGCTGGAGGAGGTCCTCGATTTGCGGGCTATGACGGAGCTCGGCGTGCCCGGAGAGCGGAAATGACTCTCACCTCGGAGACGCAGCTATGAACTGGATCGTGGCCGGACTGATCGCAGGCGTCGTCGCGTATCTCGTGGACTGGGTGATGTGGAGCAAGGTCTTCAACACGGGCTTGGAAGCGTTCGGCGAGCAGCTGACGCCGGAACAGATGAAGTCGTTCATGGGTCCGGCGCTCGCGAAGTCGGCGGTGCTGACGCTTGCCTTCGGGTTGTTGCTGGCGTGGTTCTACGCCCGCTTCCGCGGCGCGCTGTGGGTCCAGAACAGCCCGCCGCTCGCCGGCATGGAGTTCGCAACCGTGCTGTGGCTGCCGACGATCTTTCTCGCGAGCGTGGGTAGCGGCGTCTGGTACACCAAGGTTCGCAGACTGCAAATGGCGACCTGTTGGGAATGGCTCGTACGGATGAACGCCGCCGGGCTCGTGGTGGGATTGCTCGTGAAGTGACCGGAGTCACGGCACGCGCGAGCGCGACGGAGTAGAAGTCCTTCCATGCGCATTCTACCGCTCGTCCTCGTCGCGCTCGCCGTTGCCGGCAGCAGTGCCGCGCAGCGCCGCGCGCGTATCGGCCCCACCGTCTCCTCCATCTCGATCGAAAACGGCTCAGGCGGCAGCAACGCCTTCAACTCGTTCGGGGGAAGTCTCGCGCTGCTGTCGGGCGATGATGGCGAATTCGGCCTCGGTGTGTCGCGCTACGGCGATCTCTCGAACAACAGCTGTGTGCGGCAAATGACGTTCGTCGGGCTCGAGTCGAACTACTATCCGGTCGGGGCGAGCGGGGTCGCGCCCTTTGCGTCGACCGCCGTCGGGTTGGCGCGTGTGCTCGATCAGGATCCCACGCTGGCACTGTTGGGCTGCAGCACCGGCGCACAGACCGCGAACGAGCTGGGACTGGGTTTCGGGCTTGGCGTGCGCTTCAATTTCGGGAAGCAGTTCGCCGCCCTCATCGAGGGGCGGTTCTTTCAGGTCCCGAACAGCGCCATCAAGGCGCTTGAAGGGCGCGCCAACGTCTCATTCGCGTTCGGGAGCCCGAACAAGAAGTCGCAGTTGCTGAATGGCACCCTGGGACCCGCCATCGGTGTGCTGCTGCCCCTCAGCGGGCCGCTCGAAGGTCGCAGCGGCACCGTGGGCGTCCGCTTCCACCGTGAGCAAAGAAAGGGAGGAGCGCTGGGGCTGCAGATCGATTACGCGCCGCTGCGCGTCCGGACCGGCTGCTCGGGCAGCTGTGAGCCGTATGCGATTCTGTTTGCTCCAGGATACGAGCCTTCGCTGCATCCAGCGTGGGGCCGGCTGTACGCCGAACTTGGCCTGTTGCTCGCCGGTTTCCCGCAAATCGGCCAGGATCGCGGCGTGGCTCAGGGTGCGCACGGCGGGCTCGGCGCCGACATTTTCAGTGGCCGGACCCTGATGACCAACGTCAATGCGCGGGTGTTGTGGCTGCAGCGCAATGACCCCAACAATCGCAATGCGTTCCTCGTGCAGCTCGGTGTCAGTCTGAGCCCCAGGCTCGAGCATGCGAGCCATTGAATCCCGATAACCTCTCTCGCATATTCCCCCCATGCGCGTTACGACCTGGGCGGAATACGGGTTAATCGTCTCGATTCATCTGGCCCGGCGCGCGGGGAAGGGCCCCGTCGCCGCCCGCGAATTGTCGGAGCAAGAACGCCTCCCCCACGATTACGTCGAGCAGATCCTGCTGCGCCTGCGGCGTGCCGGTTTGGTCGAGTCGGTGCGCGGGGCGCGCGGCGGCTACCTCCTCGCGCGTGAGGCCCAGGCCGTGAGCGTGAAGGACGTCATTGAAGCGTCAGAGCACGTGACGTTCGAAGTGAATTGCGATCTCCACCGCGTGGACGATGAGCGCTGCGATCCGGCGACCGCCTGCAGTATTCGTCCCGTCTGGCGCCTGCTCGAGCGGCGTATCAACGAAGTGCTCGCGAGCGTCACGCTCGCCGATCTGCAGCTTGCCGAGCCCCAAGTGTACCAGATCGCCGGGGTGGCGTCGGGCAATTGACGACGCTGTCGCATGAGGAGCTGCTGCGGTACTCGCGGCACCTCACGCTTCCCGATGTCGGTCTCCACGGTCAATCGCAGCTTCGCGACGCGCGCGTCTTGCTGGTTGGCGCGGGCGGTTTGGGATCGCCGGCGGCGCTCTATCTCGCCGCGGCCGGCGTGGGCACGATCGGCATCGTCGACTTCGATCTGGTCGATCGCAGCAACCTGCAGCGGCAGATCCTCCACGGGACGTCGGACATCGGCAGGGCGAAGACGGACTCGGCTCGGGCGCGACTGCGCGACATCAATCCGCACGTCCAGGTTGAAGCGTTCGGTCAGCGGTTGACGTCAGCCAACGCGCTCGAGATCCTGAGCAAATTCGACATCGTGGTCGACGGCTCCGACAATTTTCCCACCCGCTATCTCGTCAACGATGCCTGTGTGTTGTTGGGCAAGCCGAACATCTACGGCTCGGTCTTTCGGTTCGACGGCCAGGTCTCCGTGTTCTTCGCGAAACAGGGGCCCTGCTATCGCTGCTTGTATGCCGAGCCGCCGCCGCCCGATCTCGTGCCGTCGTGCGCCGAAGGGGGCGTGCTCGGCGTCCTGCCGGGCATCATCGGCTCGCTGCAAGCGCTGGAAGCGATCAAGCTGATCGTCGGCTTTGGTCAGCCACTGATCGGTCGTCTGTTGCTGTTCGACGGCCGGCGCCTGCAGTTCCGCGAGCTGGCGCTCGAAAAAGATCCCGGGTGTCCCGTGTGCGGTGAGCACCCGACCGTCACACGGCTGATCGACTACGAAGCGTTCTGCGGAGTCGTGGAGGCGAGTCGGGGGAACGGGGAAGGGGTCGAAATCACGCCCCGCGACTTGCAACGCGAGCGCAGTCACAAACCCAATTTGCTGCTGGTCGATGTTCGTGAACCGCGCGAAGCGGAGATTGCGAGCATCGAAGGCGCCCGGCTGATTCCACTGCGAGAGCTGCCGAGCCGCTTGGGGGAAATCCCGTCACATGCGGAGATCGTGACGCACTGTCATCACGGTCAGCGGTCGCTGAAAGCTCGCGAGATTCTCGTGGGCGCGGGATTCGCCAACGTACGCAGCCTCGCGGGCGGAATCGATGCTTGGGCGCGGGAAGTTGATCCGGAGATACCGCGGTACTGAGTGCCGAAGGGGGGACTCGAACCCCCACGGGCTTGCGCCCACTGGCTCCTGAAGCCAGCGCGTCTACCAGTTCCACCACTTCGGCCAGATTTTTGAGGAACGGCAATCTAGATTGTTGTATAACCCCAAGTCAATGCGTATCTTGCCGACGTCATCGTGGAAAAAGTCTCCATCGCCCGGAACCCGCGCGCCCGGCACGACTACCACCTTCTCGAGACATGGGAGGCGGGGTTGGTGCTCACCGGGACGGAAGTCAAATCGCTGCGTGATCGCAAGGCGAGCTTGAGTGAGGCTTACGCCCACGTTCGGAATGGGGAAGTCTGGCTGGAGGGCATGACGATTTCGCACTACGGGCCCGGCAGCTACAACAACCCACCGCCGGCCCGTTCCCGCAAACTCCTCCTTCACAAACGCGAAATCCGCAAACTGCTCGGCGCCACGACCCAGAAAGGGCTCACCGTCGTTCCGCTCGAGGTCTACTTCAAAGACGGGTTAGCCAAGGTCGCGATCGCGCTCGCCAAGGCGAAGAAGGCGCACGACAAGCGCGAGGACCTGAAACGCCGCGTCGCGGAGCGCGAAATGGCGCGCGTTGTGAAGGGAAGACGGTCATGATGGTGCTCCTCCTGCTGGCGGCTCTGATTCCGCAACAGGTCCTCATCGTGACGCCGCGCGGTCAGGCTAGTATTCCCGTCACGAACGAGGCCGGTGCCGCGGCGATCGCCGCGGTGCTGCTGGCGCAGCCACTTGGGCTCACGGTGTCACTCGACGGGGGAGGCTCGGCGGCGCGCGTCACGTTGGACGGCCGCGTGTTCGAATTTGATGTGGGATCTCCATTCTTCCGCTATGACGGGGCGGCGTATCCCCTCGTCGGCGCGCCCTACGTCGCACGCGATACGCTGTTTCTGCCCCTCCATTGGCTGACGGGCCACGTACCTCGTCTGTTGGCGAACCGCTATCGCTGGAGTCCCGGGCTCTCCCGCTTGGACGAACAGACGGTGCCCGCCGGTACCACGACGGCGATCGCAGCTCCCCCCATTGCGGTCGCAACTCCACCGATGGCGGTGCCCGCGGCTCCAAATCCAGTCACGGGGTTACGGCTTGCCCACACGATTGTCGTCGATCCCGGGCACGGTGGTATCGATCCCGGAAATCCCGGTCTTCATTTCCCCGGCGGCCTGACCGAAAAGGACATCACGCTCGGCATCGGCAAGCTGCTCCGGGCCGAGCTGCTGCGACGTGGGCTCACCGTCGTGCTCACGCGCTCGACCGACACCCTCATTGATCTCGCCAGCCGGCCGACCTTCTGCCGGGCGGACTGCGACTTGTTCGTCAGCATTCACGTCAATTCGATGCCGGCGGGGCGGCGACAGACCTCCGTGAACGGGGTCGAGACCTACTTCCTGTCGGATGCAAAGACGGAAGACCAGAAACGCGTGGCACAAATGGAAAACGATGCCCTGCGGTTCGGGACGTCGCCTGTGGTGGACGGGCCGCTCGGTTTCGTTCTGCGCGATCTGCAGCTCAATGAGTATCTGCGCGAGTCTGCGCGCCTGGCGGAGCTGGTGCAGGGAAAGGTCGCGCGAATTCATCCGGGGGAAGATCGGGGAGTACAGCAGGGCCCGTTCCTGGTGCTCGCGGCGGCGCGGCGACCATCCATTCTGGTCGAAACCGGGTTTGCGACCAATCCCTCCGACGGGGCGTTTCTCGCTTCGGCGACGGGACAGCACAAAATTGCGACCGCGATCGCGGATGGGATCGTGGCTTACCTGCTGGAGTTCGAGCGAAAAATTGCCGTTGGAGGGGGCGGACAGGCGCGATGATCTGGCGTCGCTCCTTGATGATCCTGGCGACGACAGCCACGGCCAGCGGCTGCGCGTATTACAACAGCATGTGGAGTGCGGAGCGGCATGCCAAAGAGGCGAGACGGCTCGAGCAGCGCGGCCGGTCGTCCGAGGCCCGCGCCGAATGGACGCAGGCGGCCAGCAAAGCCCAAATCGTGACGCTGCGGCATCCGCACAGCCGTTGGGCAGACGACGCGTTGGCGCTGCGGGCGGAGGCGTTAGCTCGGTCGGGCGCGTGCCGCGACGCCGCCGAGCCGCTTGCGCAGGCGCGCACGGCCGTGCGGGACGCGTCGCGACGGGAGCGCGTCGATCTCGCGGTCGCCGAATGTGCCCTGGCGAGGGGTGATCTCGTGGAAGCGGACGCCGCGTTGACCGCGCCACTCGCATCCCGCGATGCCGACCGACGCTCGCGCGCCGAGTACGTCGCGGGCCAGGTGGCGACGGTGCGGACAGATTACGACGGGGCGGTGGAACACTTCAATCGCTCGCACGTCGCGTCGGCGCGGCGCAGCGCGCTCGTCGGCCAACAGCGGCTTCGCATTGCCCGCGCACGCACGACCACCGATCTCACGCCGGTGGTCAGCGAGCTGACACAGCTGCTCCGCACCGAGCCTGAAACCGACGAGGCAGCGCATTTGCTCGAGCTCCTCACGAAAGTGATGACTGTTGCTGAGACACCCGCGGCGCGGTTCCACGTCGCCGAAGTCGCGCGCGATTCGCTCCACGCGCCGGCACTGGCCGGGGAGCTGTTTCTCGATGCCGCTGCCCGCGACGCCGGCTCGCTCTACGCGCCCAAAGCGCTGATCGCCGCGTTGGCGGTCTTGCCCGACCGCCGCGATTCGATCGTCGCCGTGCTGGACTCGCGCTATACCGAGTCACCGTACGCGCGCGCGTTCCACGGTGAGTCGAGCGTCGCCTATGCTGCCGCGGAGGACTCCCTGGGCAGAGCGCTGGGCGTGGCGACCGTGCGCACCATCGCCGTCCCCACCGGGGCGAGGTTCGGAGCACCCCGGTCCGGCCCGCGAGGTCCGCTGCCTTGAGTACGGTGGCGCTGTTCGGCACGACGTTCCAAAATCCAATCCTTCTTGCTGCTGGCACCGCCGGGTTCGGGCGCGAGCTCGATGACGTCATCGATCTCGATCTGCTCGGTGGCATCGTCACGAAAGCAGTGACGCCGGAACCCCGGCAGGGTCACCCGGCCCTGCGCGTGGCTGAGTTTCGTGGCGGCATGCTGAACGCGGTGGGGCTTGCGAACCCCGGGGTCACGCATGTCGCCGAGCACGAGCTGCCCTGGCTCGCGCAACGCCTGCGTCGCGCGCGCGTCATCGTGAACGTGGCCGGAGCGAGAGTCGGAGACTACGTGCAGGTGATCGAACGACTGACCCCCCTCGAGCCAATCGCCGCCTTTGAAATCAACGCCTCCTGTCCGAACACCAATGCGGGCGGGCTGGAGTTCGGCGCCGAGCCTCGCTGTCTCAGCGAGCTCGTGCGGGCGTGTCGCGAAGTGTCCACGCGGCCGCTCACGGTCAAGTTGTCTCCGGTGCTGCCCGACATTCCCGCCATGGCCCGCGTCGCGCGCGACGCGGGCGCCGAGGCAGTGAGTCTCGTGAACACGATACCGGGATCGCTCGATCGGCGGCTCGGCAACGGCAGCGGCGGGCTCAGCGGTCCGGCGCTGCTGCCGATCGGCGTGCTGGCGACGCGCCGCGTGCGCGAGCAGGTCGGCATGCCCGTCATCGGCGTCGGCGGCGTCCGCACGCTCTCCGACGCGCGAGAGTATCTTGCAGCGGGCGCTTCGCTGGTCGCGATCGGAACCGCCGCACTGGCCGACCCGCGAGTGCCGGTGCGTATCGCGCGGGAGCTGATGCATGGCTGAGCTGATCGTCGCATTCGACGTCCCCAGTGGCCGCGAGGCCCTAGGCCTGGCGGGCCGGCTTCCGGGGCTGCGCTGGGCGAAGATCGGCCCGGTCCTGTACAACCGGGAAGGGCCTTCGCTGATCAGGGAATTCACGCAGCGCGGCATTCGCGTCTTCCTCGATCTCAAATGGCACGACATCCCCAACATCGTGGCGAGCGCGGTCACCGCTGCCCGCGAGCTCGGCGTGGCGATGACGACGGTGCATTGCCTCGGCGGACGGGCGATGCTGACGGCGGCGGCGCGGGCCGCCGACGGGAGTGCGCTAGGGGTGGTTGGCGTCACGGTCCTGACTTCCCATGACGCCGCGGAGCTGGAGGGTGTGTTGGGACGCGGCGTGCCCGATGTCGGCTTCGAGGCTGAGCGACTCGGGCGCGCGGCGATGCACGCGGGGTTGCGTGGGGTAGTCGCGTCGGGTCAGGAGCTGGGCCTGCTGCGCGAGGCGCTCGGACCGGACCCGTGGATCGTCGTTCCGGGAATTCGCGCCCCCGGGGAGCCGGCTGGCGATCAAGTGCGCACCGTCGAGCCGGCTGAGGCGGTGCGGCGCGGCGCGACCCACCTCGTGGTTGGCCGGCCGATCACCGCCGCCCGCGACCCGGTGACTGCCTACCAGAGGTTGGTCGACGGGCTCGATTGAGGGTATTAACCGACCTATGCGTACGCCGCGGGGTTGGCTTTGGATCTGGATGATGGCGCTGGCGATTCCCGCCTATGGCCAAGTCACGCTCTCCGATGCAGCCGCGCGCGCCAAGCAGGCCTTGTTCGCGCATGACGCCGAGGGCTTGGTTGGTGCGAGCTCCAACCTCGTGCTCCAGATCCCCGGTGCCGATCCGTCGTCACCCCTGGGACGCTCCCAAGCGATCGAGCTGCTGCGCCGGTACTTTCGGCCCGCCGAGGAGCGCGGGCTCGATGTGACGGCGATTCGTGAGGTCGAGCCGGGGAGGGGGTTCGTCGAGCTGGCCCGCCGCTACGTAGTAGCCGGGACGACCGAATTGCGACGTGAAACCTTGTTTCTGGGCTACCGGTTAAAGGGTCGCGACTGGCGGCTCGTGGAACTGCGGAGTGCGCCGTAATTGATTGTGGTGCGGCCCCTTGCGTGAAGTTCGGACCCCGTCTATTCTTCACGGCTTAGCCAGAAAATATTTCACTTTTCCGGAGCAGGCCTGTTGAAGGTACGTTCGAGCGTGCGCCCCATCTGCGAGCACTGCAAAGTCGTGACGCGCCGGGGCGTGATTCGCGTGATCTGCAAGCGCAACCCCAAGCATAAACAGCGGCAGGGTTAGGGAGAGGCATGGCACGTATTGCAGGCGTGGATCTGCCGCGCGACAAAAAAATCCAGTACGCACTTCCGTACATCTTCGGCATCGGTCCCAGCAATTCGGTCAAGATTCTCGCGGAGACGGGCATTAGCCCGGACGCGCGCGTGCGCGATTTGCGGGACGCCGAAGTCGCCCGGCTGCGGCAAGTGATCGAGCGGGACTACAAAGTCGAGGGCGCGTTGCGGACCGAGGTCGCGATGAACATCAAGCGGTTGATGGACATCGGGACGTACCGCGGCGGGCGCCATCGCAAGAATCTGCCGGTGCGCGGCCAGCGCACGCACACCAATGCGCGCACGAAGAAGGGGCCGCGGCGCGCGATCGCGGGCAAGAAAAAGCCCGTCCTCAAAAAGTAGAGGCACATGGCGGACGCCAAACCAGAAGCGAAAGCAGAAGCCAAACCCGACGCCAAGCCCGAGGCAAAACCGGACGCGAAGCCGACGCCGGTTCGCGCCGCCGGCGCTGCTAAGCGCACGAAGAAGGTCGTCGAAGCTGAGGGCATAGCGCACGTGACCGCGACGTTCAACAACACGCTCATCACGATTACCGACCTACAGGGCAACGCGATCACGTGGGGCTCGTCGGGCAAGGCCGGCTTCAAGGGCTCCAAGAAATCGACGCCCTTCGCCGCGACGGTGGCGGCTGAGCAGGCGGCGCGGGAAGCGCTGAACCTCGGCGTGAAGCGCGTGCACGTGCGCGTGCAGGGTCCCGGCTCTGGCCGCGAGTCCGCGATTCAGGCGCTCGCGAGCGCCGGGCTGCAGATCCGTTCGATCCGCGACGTGACGCCGATTCCGCACAACGGGTGCCGGCCGCCCAAGAAGCGGCGAGTCTAGCATGGCGCGTTACACGGGACCCGTCTGCAGATTGTGCCGGCGCGAAGGCACCAAGCTGTTTCTCAAGGGCACGCGCTGCCTGACGGAGAAATGCGCCGTCGAGCGTCGCGCATACGCGCCGGGGCAGCATGGCCAGTCGACCGGACGGCGCCGCAAGGCGTCGGAGTACGCGAAGCAGCTGCGCGAAAAGCAGAAAGTGAAGCGGATCTACGGCCTCTCCGAGCGCCAGTTCCGCAACCTGTTCGAGCGGGCGATCAAGGAGCCAGGCGTAACGGGCGAAGCGCTGCTCGTGGCCCTCGAGAGCAGGCTGGACAATTTGGTGTACCGCATGGGCTTTGCGACCTCGCGCAAGCAGGCGCGGCAGCTCGTCCGGCATCGCCACATCCTCGTCAACGGCCGCACCGTGGACATTCCCTCCTACCGCGTGTTGGTCGGGGACGAAGTGAGGGTCGCCGATGCGAGCCGTGAGCTCGTGCAGGTGAAGGTTGCGCTCGAGCAGTTCGGGCGTGGACAACCGGTTTCGTGGATCCAGGTGGACACTGACAAAGTGCTGGGCAAGGTGACCGAGCGGCCAACCCGCGACGCCATCCCGCTTGCGGCACAAGAACAGTTAATCGTCGAGCTCTATTCCAAGTGATTACGACTCTTGATTTGACGGGGTTGGTCCGGCCGCATCTGGTCGAAATGACCAAGCGCGAGGACAACCCGAATTCCGCCGAGTTCCGGCTCCAGCCGCTGGAGCGGGGCTACGGCTATACGTTGGGCAATTCGCTGCGCCGGCTGCTGCTCTCCTCGCTGCGTGGCGCCGCGGTCTGGGCGTTCCGCATCGACGGGGTGGTCCACGAGCATCAGACGATCCCGGGCGTCGTCGAGGACGTGCATCAGATCATCCAGCGCCTGAAGCAGCTGACGCTCGTGCTCGCGCCTGAGGTGGACGAGGCCGTACTGCGCTTCAAGGTGGAGAAGGCAGGTCCCGTGTACGCGCGCGACCTCGAACAGCATGGCTCGGTGACGATCGTCAACCCCGACCAGCTGCTGTTCACTGTGCAGGACGACCGCGACATCTCGGGCGAGCTGTACGTGAACAAGGGCCGCGGCTACGTCGAGGCCGAGCAGCATCCGGTCGATCGGACCCTCGCGGTGGACGTCGTGCGCGTGGATTCGATCTACAATCCGGTGCGCCGCGCCAACTTCACGGTGGCGGAGACGCGTGTCGGCCAGCGCACCGACTACGATCGCCTGACGCTGACCGTCGAGACCAATGGCACGATCTCTCCCGAGGACGCGGTCGCGTACGCCGCCGCGCTCGCGCAGGAGCACTTCCGCTTCTTCGTCGATTTCGGCAAGGTGCCAATCGTTCCGGGCGAGCCCGCCGGCAATGGCGGGACCGAAGGCGGGCGGCTGCGAGACGTGCTGAGCCGCGCGATCGACGACGCTGGGCTGTCGGTGCGATCCGTGAATTCCCTCAAGAATTCCAACATCCGCACCCTGGGCGATCTCGTCCGCTACAAGGAAGACGATCTGCTGAAGGTGAAGAACGTGGGCGAGAAGGCGCTGGGGGAAATCGCGGAGCTGCTGCGCCGGGAGGGCCTGAACTTCGGGATGCAGCTCGAGGAGACGCCGGGCGGTGAGATTCGCGTCATCGATCCGGGCACCGCGCCGCAAGCGCAGCTGACGGGAACCGAGGAAGAGTAATGCGGCACCGCGCCAAAGGCCGCCAACTGTCGCGCACGTCGAGCCACAAGAAGGCGACGCTGAACAACATGGCGACGAGCCTGTTCGAGCACGGCGGGATTCAGACCACCGAGGCGAAGGCGAAGGAGCTGCGTCCGTTCGCGGAGCGGCTCATCACGCTGGCGCGGCGCGGCGATTTGCACGCCCGCCGGCTGGTGGAGCGGCGGCTCAAGGATAAGGCGGTCACGACCAAGCTGTTCGCCGAAATCGGGAAGCGGTTTGCGGCGCGGCCGGGAGGCTACACGCGCATCGTGAAGCTGGGCCATCGCGTCGGCGACGGCGCCGACGTGGCCCGCATCGAGCTGCTCGCTGAGTGACCGGGCGCCGAGCCGAAATAAGAAAGGGACCCGGACGGGTCCCTTTTTTCTTGAGCAGCCCGACGGTTATGACGCTTTCGCGACTCGATTCGATTTGATGCACTGCGTGCAGACGCGGATCCGGCGGACGACGCCGTTCACCACGACGCGGACGCGCTGTAGGTTGGGGTACCAGCGCCGGGGCGTCTTGTTGTTCGCGTGGCTGACGTTATGTCCCGTGATGGGACCTTTGCCACAAATTTCACACACTCGAGCCATAGTTCGATCCGACGACAATGAGTTCTAAGGACGCCGCAAAGAGGCCTAAACCTAAACAGGCCACCGAGCCCCGACAACCCCGGCAATCCCGCAAGACCGCCGTCATTACCGGCGTCACGGGCCAGGATGGCTCCTACCTTGCCGAGCTGCTGCTCGGCAAGGGGTACGAGGTGATTGGAGTGGTGCGCCGTACGTCGCACGATTCCTATGAACGCATCGGCCACCTCCTCGACCGGGTCCAAATCGTCGCGGCCGATCTCCTCGACCAGCATTCGTTGACGACCGTCATCCGCGACGCCAAGCCCGATGAGGTCTACAATCTCGCCGCGCAGAGCTTTGTCCCGACCTCGTGGAATCAGCCCGTGCTCACCGGAGAATTCACGGCGCTGGGCGTTACGCGTCTGCTCGAGGCAATCCGGCTGGCGCACCCGCAGGCGCGCTTCTATCAGGCGAGCTCGTCGGAGATGTTCGGCAAAGCGGTGGAGACGCCACAGCGCGAGACGACGCCATTCTATCCGCGCTCGCCGTACGGCGTCGCGAAGGTCTACGGGCATTGGATCACGGTGAACTATCGCGAGTCGTACGGGATGTACGCCGTCAGCGGCATCCTCTTCAATCACGAGTCGCCGCGGCGGGGTCTCGAATTCGTCACGCGCAAGGTCAGCGATGCCGTCGCGCGCATCAAGCTGGGGAAGGCGACCGAGCTGCGGCTCGGCAAGCTCGATTCCGGCCGCGATTGGGGCTTCGCCGGAGACTACGTCGACGCGATGTGGCGGATGTTGCAGCAGCCCGAGCCGAAGGACTATGTCGTCGGCACGGGCAAGATGCACACCGTACGCGATCTGTGCGCGGCGGCGTTCCGCCATGTGGGGCTCGATTGGCAGAAGTACGTCGCTGTCGATCCCCGGTTCGTCCGCCCTGCCGAGGTGGACACGCTGCTCGCCGACGCGAGCCGGGCGCGCAAAGACCTGGGCTGGACACCACGGGTAAGCTTCGAGCAACTGGTGGAGATGATGGTGGATGCCGATTTGGAGCGGCTGGCGTGAGGGTGCTGGTCACCGGCGCCAACGGTTTCGTGGGACGCGCCCTGGTCAAGCGGCTACTCGCCGCAGGGGACAGCGTGATCGCCGCGGTGGGGCCAGGAGGATCGGGTGGTCCGGTGGATGCAAAACTCACGCATATCTCGCTCGATCTGACGAACGATGTGTCGGTGCGGGCATGCTTTGCCGCGCCGGTTGACGCGGTGGTTCATCTGGCGGCGATCGCGCTCAGCCGTGCGGCCGATCGTGATCCCGCGATGGCGTGGCAAGTCAACGCCGAGGGAACGGCGAAGCTCACGGCTGCGTTGGCCGAGGCCGCTGCGCAATGGCGGACACACCCGATCTTTCTGCTGGCGTCGACCGCCGATGTGTATGCGTGGCAACAGCGCCCTACTAAGGAAGAGGACTGCGTGCAGCCATCCACGGCCTATGCCGCGAGCAAGCTAGGCGCAGAGCTCGCGACACGGCAAGCCGAGCGCTGCCGCGGGCTGAAGGTCATCATCGCGAGACCCTTTCTCCACTCCGGCCCGGGCCAGGACGAAAGCTACTGGCTCCCTGCTCGATGTAGGATGCTGCGGGAGGCGAAGCGCAATGGCTGGGCGGCAGTCCCGGTGGGTGACCTGACGGCGGTGCGCGACTTCCTGCACGTGGACGACGTCGCCGACGCCTATGCGGTGCTCCTGCAGCGCGGCGTGCCCGGCGAGGTGTACAACATCGCCTCCGGCCGCGCCGTCACGCTCGAGGAAATTCATACACGGCTGGAGCAGCTGCTCGGCGTCGCTCCGAAACACGAAGTGGATGCGAGCCAGGTGCGACGCGAGGCGCGACCCTATCTGGTCGGCGATGCCGCCAAGTTGCGCGCGGCGACGGGCTGGAGCCCGCGCCGCACGCTCGACGATATGCTGCGAGACATCCTCGATGCCCAAAAGAACTGATCTCGCACGCATCCTGCTGCTCGGCTCGGGGCCGATCGTCATCGGCCAGGCCGCGGAGTTCGACTACTCGGGAACGCAGGCCGTGAAGGCCCTCAAAGAGGAGGGCTACACCGTCATCCTGGTGAACTCGAATCCTGCGACGATCATGACAGACCCCGAGCTGGCCGACCGCACGTACATCGAACCGGTCACGCCCGACTGGGTGCGCAAAGTCATCGAGCGCGAGAAGCCGGACGCGCTGTTGCCGACGATGGGCGGCCAGACGGCCCTGAACGTGGCGATGGCGCTCGCCAACGACGGCACGCTCAAGAAGCACAAGGTCGAGCTGATCGGCGCCAACGCGCGCGCCATCCGCATGGCCGAGGATCGCGCGGAGTTCAGCGCCGCGATGAAACGCATCGGTCTCGCGACGCCGGCGGGCCGCACGGTGACGTCCGTCGCCGCAGCCCTTGAGGTGGTCCAGGACCTCGGTTACCCCGCGATCATCCGTCCGTCGTACACGCTCGGCGGCACGGGCGGCGGTGTCGCCTACAACCGCGCCGAGTTCGAGGAGCTGGTCGAGCGGGCGCTGGAGTTGTCGCCCGTGCATTCGACGCTGATCGAACACAGCGTGCTCGGCTGGAAAGAGTTCGAGCTCGAGGTGATGCGTGACAGGCGCGACAACGTCGTGATCGTCTGCTCGATCGAGAACCTCGATCCGATGGGTGTGCACACCGGCGACTCGATCACGGTCGCGCCCGCGATGACGCTCACCGACCGGGAATATCAGCGCATGCGGGACGCCGCCATCGCGATCATCCGCGAGATCGGCGTCGAAGCGGGCGGCTGCAACATCCAGTTCGCCGTCAATCCGGCCGACGGCGAGATGCTGGTGATCGAGATGAACCCACGCGTCTCACGCTCGTCCGCGCTTGCCTCCAAGGCCACCGGCTTCCCCATCGCGCGCATCGGCACCAAGCTCGCCGTGGGCTACACGCTCGACGAGCTCCCCAACGACATCACGCGCACGACGCCGGCGTCGTTCGAGCCCGTGCTCGACTACGTCGTGGTGAAAGTGCCGCGCTTCGCGTTCGAGAAGTTCCCGACGGCCGACTACCGGCTCACGACGCAGATGAAATCCGTCGGCGAAGCGATGGCCATCGGTCGCACGTTCAAAGAGGCGTTCCAGAAGGGCCTCCGGGCGCTCGAAATCGGCCGGCCCGGCTGGGTCCTCGGCGCGACGCCCGCGGACGACCGGCTCACCAGCACGTCGCCGGACGATCTCCGCGTCGCACTGCGGACCGCGACGCCGGAGCGAATCTTCCAGATCAAACGCGCCTTCCTCGCCGGGCTGACGGTGGATGACATTGCGCACGCCTCAGGCATCGATCCGTGGTTCCTCTATCAGCTCGAGGAGCTGGTCGCTGCGGAGCGGTGGTTCAGCGCGCTCGCCACCGTCGGCCGTGCCGAGCTGAAGCAGATGAAGCGGCTGGGATTCTCGGACCGGCAGCTCGCCGCGCTGCGCAACACGACAGAGTCCGCCATTCGGGACCAGCGCTGGAGCCTCGGGATTCATCCCGCCTACAAGACGGTCGATACCTGCGCCGGAGAATTCCCGTCCACGACGCCGTATCTCTATTCGTCCTATGACGAAGAGAATGAGTCCGAGCCGTTCGGCGAGCAGGGCATCGTGATTCTTGGCAGCGGGCCGAACCGCATCGGCCAGGGCGTCGAGTTCGATTACTGCTGCGTGCGGGCCGGGTTGGCGTTCCGCGAGCTCGGGTTCAAGACGATCATGATCAACTCGAATCCCGAGACGGTCTCGACCGACTTCGATATCTCCGACAAGCTGTACTTCGAGCCGCTCACGTTCGAAGACGTGCTCGAGATCACCCGCTGGGAGCGTCCCAAGGGCGTCGTCGTGCAGCTCGGCGGTCAGACGCCGCTGCAGCTCACCAAGCCGCTCGACGCCGCCGGCGTCACCGTGCTCGGTACGTCGCCCGACGCCATCGACATCGCCGAAGACCGCGAGCGCTTCGAAGCGCTCGCCGACAAGCTGGGCGTCACGCAGCCGCCCAATGGCATCGCACGCTCGGTGGAGGAGGCCGTCGCGGTCGCGCAGCGCATCGGCTATCCCGTCCTGGTGCGGCCATCCTACGTGCTGGGCGGCCGGGCGATGGAGATCGTGTACGACGACGACTCGCTGCGCGATTACTTCGTCAAGGCCGCACGCGTCGCCCCGGAGCATCCGGTGCTCATCGACCGGTTTTTGGAGGACGCCTTCGAAGCCGACGTCGACGCGATCGCAGACGGCACACGCTGTGTGATCGGCGGCGTGATGCAGCACATCGAGGACGCCGGCGTCCACTCTGGCGACTCGGCCTGTGTCCTCCCGCCCTATCTGATCGGGGACCGCCAGGTGGAGGAGATGCGCCGTCATACCCAGGCCTTTGCCAGGGCGCTGAACGTCATCGGCCTGATGAATGTCCAGTATGCGATCAAGAACGGGGTGGTGTACGTGCTGGAGGTCAATCCGCGGGCCTCGCGGACCGTTCCGTTCGTCAGCAAGGCTACCGGGGTGCCCCTGGCGAAGCTGGCGGCAGCGGTTATCTCGGGGCGGACACTGGACGATTTGGGTCTTCCCGATGAGCTTCCCGTCGCCGGGGTGGCGGTCAAAGAGGCGGTGTTCCCCTTCACGAAGCTCCCCGGCGTGGATACCGTGTTGGGGCCGGAAATGCGGTCTACGGGCGAAGCGATGGGTTTGGCCGACAGCTTCGGCATGGCGTTCGCTAAGGCGCAGATTGCCGCGGAAGGCAGCCTGCCGCTTGAGGGCACGATCTTCGTGACGGTGAATGACCACGACAAACCGACGGTCTTGCCGATCGCCCGTCGCTTCCACGAGCTGGGATTCCGGATCCTGGCGACCGAGGGGACCGAGCGGTATCTCCGGGGCCGTGGCGTTCCGGCGGAGCGCGTGCTGAAAGTGCACGAGGGGCGTCCCAACGCGATCGATCTGATCGTGTCGGGCGAGGTGCAGCTGTTGATCAACACGCCGCTCGGGAAGTTCACGCAGGCTGATGACTACGCCATCCGGCGCGCCGCGCTGGTGCACCGGGTGCCGTACACGACGACCATGTCCGCGGCGAGTGCCGCGTGTGATGCGATCATTGCGCTCCGCAGCCGAACCGGGAGCGTCAGGAGCTTACAGGAATGGCACGAAAGAGCGAACGGCGAAAAGTCGACGACCGGCGGGCAAATAGCCGCGGCAAACGCGTAGCCAAGACGGTCGCCAAACCCAAGGCGAAGGCGGTTGCGCCTGCGCCGCCGCCTGCGCCCAGGATCAAATTCCGCGGCAAGCTGCTCGAGAATGAGCCGCTGTCCCGCTACACCACGTGGCGCCTCGGCGGCCCGGCCCGCTACCTCGCGCTGCCGGCCGACAGCGAGGACGTGGTCCGCGCGCTGGAGCTGGCGCAGGAGCGTGGCCTTCCCTGGATCGTGCTGGGTCTGGGCTCCAACGTCCTCGTGAAGGATGGGGGCTTCCCCGGCGTCGTGATTCGGATGGGGAAGGGACTCGACCGCTTCGAGATGAAGGGCGCGACTGCGATCGTCGGCGCGGGGATGCCGACGCCTATCTTGGCGCGGCGCACGGCCGAAGCCGGGTTTGTCGGCGTCGAGCGGTTCATCGGAATCCCCGGCACCGTGGGCGGCGGCATCTACATGAACGCGGGCTGCCATGGCGCCGAGTTTGCGGAGATCGTGACGGAAGTGACCGTGATGGATCCGCGGGGCAAGGTCAAGCAGCTCTCGCGCAAACAGATCTCGTTCAAGTATCGCGCGAGCAATATCGAGGGCATCGTCCTCGAAGCGAAGCTGGTGCTGGGTGAGGAGTCGCCGGCCAAGCTGAAGGAGCTGCAGGCGAAGCTGTTCCGCTGGCGCAAGGCGGGGACCCCGTTCGATCAGCCGTGCTGCGGCTCGACGTTCACCAATCCCAGTGGCAGCACCAAGACGGCCGGCATGCTCATCGACGAGTGCGGGCTCAAGGGCTTCACCATCGGCGGCGCGCAGGTGTCCACGCTCCACGCGAACTACATCATCAACAAGGGCACGGCGACCGCGAACGACGTGCTCAAGGTGATCGATCACCTCCGCAAGACGGTCGCCAAAAAGACCGGTGTCACACTGGAGCTCGAGTGCAAGATCATCGGCTAAACTATTTCGCGCACGAGTCCAGCTACGTCGACGATGGTGCGGTCATCGGGAACGGCACCAAGATCTGGCACTTCTCACATGTGATGCCCGGGGCGGTAATCGGCGAGCGGTGCAATCTCGGCCAGAACGTCGTCGTCATGCCTGGAACGAAGATCGGCAACAACGTGAAGATTCAGAACAACGTTTCGATCTACGAAGGCGTCGAGCTGGAAGACGACGTCTTCTGCGGCCCCTCGTGCGTGTTCACCAACGTCATGAATCCCCGCAGCCACGTGTCGCGCAAGAACGAGTACCGGCGTACGGTCGTGAAGCGGGGCGGCTCGATCGGCGCGAACGCCACGATCGTCTGCGGCGTCACGCTGGGCGAATACGCGTTCATCGGCGCCGGTGCGGTCGTGACCTCTGATGTTCCGGCATACGGTCTCATGGTCGGCGTTCCCGCCCGACGCGTGGGATGGATGTGCCAGTGCGGTGAGCGGCTACATCCGACCGGCGGGCACGCCACGTGCGCGCGCTGCGGCGCGAGTTACACGGAAACCGGCGGCGCGTTGCGCCAGGTCACTCCATCACGCGTAGGTGCTTCATGAACGTCCCGCTGCTCGATTTGGTCGCTCAATACCATGCGATCAAGGACGATGTGCTCCCTGCGATGATGGAGGTCATCGAGACCCAGCATTTCATCATGGGCCCTACCGTGCCGCGGCTCGAGTCAGAGATTGCGCGGCTGTCGCACGCCAAGCATGGGATCGGCTGCGCGAGCGGGACGGACGCGCTGCTGCTGCCGCTCAAGGCGCTCAACCTAAAGCCGGGTGACGAAGTCATCACGACGCCGTTCACCTTCTTTGCGACGGCGGGGACGATTCATAATGCCGGCGGCAAGCCCGTGTTCGTCGACATTCAGCCCGATACGTTCAACATCGATCCCGCGGCGGTGAAGCGCGCGATCACGTCGCGTACCCGCGCGATCCTGCCTGTGCATCTCTACGGCCAGATGGCCGATATGCTCGAGCTGATGTCCATCGCGCGGGCCAGAGGCCTCAAGCTGATCGAAGACGCCGCGCAAGCGATCGGGGCGCGGCGCAAGATGGATGGCGAGTGGCGGATGGCGGGTGAGCTCGGATGGGTGACGGGCTACTCGTTCTTCCCGAGCAAGAATCTGGGCGCCTGGGGCGACGGCGGCATGATGGTCACCTCGGACGACGCCGCCGCAGAGCGACTCAAGAAGCTGCGCCTGCATGGTGGTGCCAAGCAATACCACCATGAGGAAGTCGGCACCAACTCCCGCCTGGACTCGCTCCAGGCCGCCATTCTGCTCGCCAAGCTGCCGCATTTGGCCGCCTGGTCGGCGAAGCGGCGCGAGCACGCTGCCTACTATACGAAGGCGCTGGCCGAAGTCCCGCAGGTCAAGCCACCGGTGGTGGATCCTGCGAACGAGCACATCTTTCACCAGTACACGCTCCGGGCGGAGCGCCGCGACGAGCTCCAGACGCATTTGAAGAAGGAAGGGATCGGCCACGCCGTCTACTACCCGGTCCCGCTTCACCGCCAGCCCTGTTTTGAGCACTTAGGCCTTCAGGAAGGCAGCCTGCCCCAGGCAGAGCAGGCGTCGCGTGAAGCGATTTCGCTCCCCATCTACCCCGAACTGACCCGCGCGCAGCTCGATCGGGTGGTCGATGCGATCCACGGATTCTATCGGTGAAGCGGCTGAAGATCGGCGTAATCGGCGCTGGCGCCTGGGGGCGCAATCACGTCCGCACGGTCGCCGGCTTGGCCGAAGGCGAGCTTGCGGCGGTCTGCGACACCGACCAGAAAGTGCGAGAGCGACTGTCGCGGCAATACCCGGGCGCCCTCGTGACGGGCGACGTGCCCGCGCTGCTCGGCGTCGTGGACGCCGTGATCGTGGCTTCCCCAGCCACAACCCATGCAGCCGTCGCCCAACAGGTGCTGGAGGCGGGCAAGCCGGTGCTGGTCGAGAAGCCGTTTGCCCTCAGTGTACGCGATGCCGAGGCCGTGGCCAGGCAGGCCGCTCAGCGGGGCATCCCGGTACTCGCCGGCCACCTCCTCGTCTATCACCCGGCCGTCCAACGGCTCCGCGAGCTCGTCCAGACAGGCGAGCTGGGCAAGGTATTCTATCTCTATGGCCTCCGCGTGAACCTGGGGCAGGTTCGCAAGGACGAAAACGCGCTCTGGAGCTTTGGACCACATGACGTTTCAGTGGCACTCTACTTGCTTGGTGAACAACCCGTACGCGTCGCTGCCCACGGCAAGAGCTACTTGCAACCTGCCATCGAGGATGTCGTGTTTCTCACCATGGAGTTCGCAAGCGGCGTGCTTGCGCACGTCCAGATGTCGTGGCTCGATCCCCATAAAGAACGGAAACTCACCGTGGTAGGCGCCAAGAAGATGGTAGTCTTCGACGACATGGAGCCGCGCGAGAAGCTGCGGATCTACGATAAGGGCGTGGACCGTCCGCCCGAGTACGGGTCGTTCGGCGAGAGCCTGGCGATTCGCGAGGGCGACATTTTCATCCCCCGTATTCCCACCGTGGAACCGTTGGCGGCCGAGCTGGCGCATTTCGTTCGGGTCGCACAGGGCCTTGAAGCGCCGCGCGCGAGCGCTGAGGACGGCGTGCGCGTCGTCCGCGTGCTCGAAGCCGCCTCCCGCTCATTGGCACGCGGCGGCACTCCGGAGACACCATGACCGCGACTGCCGCAGCACCAGCCATGGTCGACACCCTTCTCGCGAAAGGAAAGGACCGTACCGCCCTCTTTGGCGTCGTCGGCCTCGGCTACGTCGGATTGCCGCTCGCGATGGAGCTGGTCCGCGCCGGCTACCGGGTTCTTGGCGTCGACGTGAACCCGCGGGTCGTCGATTCGCTCAACGCGGGCCGCTCGCATATCCAGGACGTCCCGGCCGCGACGGTCGCTAACGCGGTGCAAGCCAAGAAATTCTCGGCGACGGCCGACCTGACCCGGCTCAAAGACCCGGACGTCATCTCCATCAGCGTGCCGACGCCGCTATCGAAGACCAAAGATCCCGACGTGAGCTACGTGCTCGCGGCGACGGAGTCGGTGAAACGCGCGCTCCGCAAGGGCCAGCTCGTGGTGCTCGAGTCCACCACATATCCCGGCACCACGCGCGAGCTGATGCTGCCGGCGCTCGAGTCGACGGGCCTGAAGGTGGGTGAGGACTTTTTCCTCGCGTTTTCGCCGGAGCGCGTGGACCCGGGCAACGAGCGGTTCAATACCCGCAACACCCCCAAGGTCGTCGGCGGCATCACGCCGAACTGCCTGAAGGTGGCGCTGGCGCTGTATCAACCGGCCATCGATACGCTGGTCCCGGTCTCCTCGCCGGAGGCGGCCGAGCTCGTGAAGATCCTCGAGAACACGTTCCGCAGCGTCAACATCGGGCTCGTCAACGAAATGGCGATCGTGTGCGACAAACTCGGCGTGGACGTGTGGGAAGTCATCGATGCGGCGGCCACGAAGCCCTTTGGGTTCATGAAATTCACGCCGGGACCGGGCGTCGGCGGGCACTGTATCCCACTCGACCCGCATTATCTCGCGTGGAAGATGCGCACGCTCAATTACAAGACGCGCTTCATCGAGCTCGCCGGTGAGCTCAACGCGGAAATGCCGGAATTCTGGGTGGCGAAGGTGGTCGACGCGCTGAACGACCAGGGGAAGGCGGTGCGCGGCAGTCGCGTGCTGTTGCTGGGTGTCGCGTACAAGAAAAACGTCGACGACATCCGCGAGAGTCCGGCCCTCGATGTGATCCGGCTGCTCCAGCACCGCGGCGCGCAAGTGTCCTACCACGACCCGCATGTGTCGGTTCTCAAGGACGACGGCATTGCGCTCAACTCCGTGGCGCTGACGCCCGAAACGCTCCGCGCGGCCGATTGCGTCATGATCATCACCGATCACAACGCGGTCGACTACGCGGCGGTGAAGCGACATGCGCGCGCGACGGTGGATACGCGCCATGTACTCTCGCGTGAGCGCAAGGCAGAACGCACGTGAAGGTAGCCGTCGTCGGCACGGGGTACGTCGGGCTCGTCGTGGGTGCGTGCCTCGCGGAGACTGGCAACGAAGTGATTTGCGCCGACGTCGATGTCGCCAAGATCGGGTCGCTCAAGCAGAATAAGCTGCCGATCTACGAGCCTGGGCTCGAACCCATGGTCGTGCGGAATCAACGGGACGGCCGCTTGATCTTCACGGCGAACGTGGCGGACGCCGTGGAGCGCTCCGAAATCGTCTTCATTGCGGTTGGCACGCCACCCGACGAGGACGGCTCGGCCGATCTGCAGCACGTGCTCGAGGTGGCGCGCACGATCGGCGACCACATGCACGAGCCCAAAGTGGTCATCACGAAGAGCACCGTCCCGGTCGGAACGGCGGAGAGGGTCCGCGCCGAGATCGCGCAGCGGACCCGCACGCCATTCCACGTGTGCTCGAACCCCGAGTTCTTGAAAGAGGGGGCGGCCGTCGACGATTTCATGAAGCCGGACCGCGTGGTCGTCGGCGTGGATTCCGCCGAAGCGGCCCACGTCATCGAAGAGCTGTACGCGCCGTTCGTGCGCACCGGGAATCCGTTGATCGTGATGGACATCCCGTCGGCGGAAATGACGAAGTACGCCGCGAACGCGATGCTCGCAACGCGGATTTCGTTCATGAACCAGATCGCGCGCCTGTGCGAAGCCGTGGGTGCCGACGTGACCCAAGTCCGGCGCGGCATCGGCACTGACCGGCGGATCGGCCAGGCGTTTCTCTTTCCCGGTCCGGGGTACGGCGGATCCTGCTTCCCCAAGGACGTCAAGGCGCTGATTCGCGCCGGCGCCGATCAGCATGTTGCGCTCGACATTCTCGACGCCGTCGAGAAGGCGAACGAGGCGCAGAAGCAGGTGCTCTTCGAGAAGCTGCGCCAGCACGCAGGTGATTTGCACCAGCGGACCATCGCGGTGTGGGGGCTCGCGTTCAAAGCCGAAACGGATGACGTGCGCGAAAGTCCGGCGCTCGTGTTGATCGAAGCGCTGCTCTGCGCCGGCGCCAAGGTGCAGGTGCACGATCCGGCCGCAATGAAATCGGCGGCGCGCTCCCTCGGCAGCCGCGTCAAGTATGCCGAGCATGCGTACGACGCCCTGAGCGGCGCGGACGCGCTCGCGATCGTCACGGAGTGGCTGGAATACCGCAACCCCGACTTTGCCAGAATCAAGCGCCTCCTGAACCGGCCGCTGATCGTGGATGGGCGGAATCTCTACGATCCCGTCAAGCTGGGCCGGCTCGGGTTTACCTACGACAGTATCGGCCGCCCGCTCGGATGCGCGTCCTCGTAACGGGCGCGGCCGGATTTCTCGGTTCACACCTCGTCGACAAGTTCCTGGCGCTCGGGTACGAGGTGCTGGGGATGGACAATCTCATCACGGGTAGTCCGGCCAATCTCGAGCACGTGAGCTCACATGCGCGCTTCCGCTTCGCTAATCAGGACGTCACCCGGTATATCGAAGTGGAAGGCCCGTTGGACGGCGTGCTCCATTTCGCGAGTCCCGCCAGCCCCGTGGACTACCTCGAATTGCCGATTCAGACGCTCAAGGTGGGCGCCCTGGGCACACACAAGGCGCTGGGACTCGCGCTCGCCAAGCAGGCACGGTTACTCCTGGCGTCGACGTCCGAAGTCTACGGCGATCCGCTCGTTCACCCGCAGCCGGAATCGTATTGGGGCAACGTGAATCCGGTGGGACCGCGCGGTGTGTACGACGAGGCGAAGCGTTTCGCCGAGGCGCTCACGATGGCGTATCACCGCTACCATGACCTGGACACCCGGATCGTGCGCATCTTCAACACCTACGGTCCGCGGATGCGGCCCAACGATGGCCGCGTCGTATCGAACTTCATCGTCCAGGCGCTGCGGGGTGAGCCGCTGACCATCTACGGCGACGGTTCGCAAACCCGCTCGTTCTGCTACGTGGACGACCTCATCGAGGGAATCGTGCGGCTGTTCGAGCGGGGCACGCCCGAGCCGACCAACCTTGGTAACCCGCATGAATTCACCGTCCGCCAGCTCGCCGATCGCGTCCTGCAGCTCACCGGCAGCAAGAGCCAAATCGTGCAGCGCCCGCTCCCCGTGGATGATCCGCGCGTGCGACAGCCGGACATCTCGTACGCTCGGCGCACGCTCGACTGGGAGCCAACGGTTCGCCTGGAGGAGGGCCTGCGCCGGACTATCGAATACTTCCGTGGGGTGGTCGCGCGCGAGCGAACGGCCGCGACGTGACGCAGCGGGTGCTCGTCACCGGCGCGGCCGGGTTTATCGGTTCACATGTGTGCGAAGCCTTGATCCGAGGCGGGAACGAAGTGGCCGGTGTGGACAATTTCGATCCGTTTTACGCGCGTGAAGTGAAGGAGCGAAACCTCGCGGGCCTGCGCAATCTTCCCGCCTTCCAATTCGTCGAGGCGGATGTCGCCCGCGATCCCCTGCCGCTGGACGGCATCGACGCGGTGATCCACTTGGCCGCCAAGGCCGGCGTACGGCCCTCGTTGGAGGATCCGGCGTCCTACATGGACGCCAACGTCACCGCGACCGCGCGGCTGTTCGATGCGGCGCGGCGCGTCGGGTTGAACCGGATCGTCTTCGGCTCGTCGTCGTCGGTGTACGGCAACGCGACGCCCGCACCCTTTGCGGAGGACAAACCGGCGGTTTCGCCGATTTCGCCGTATGCCGCCAGCAAGCGCGCGGGAGAATTGCTGGCCCATGCCTTCGCGCACCTGTATCCGCTCAAGATGATCTGCCTGCGGTTTTTCACGGTGTATGGGCCGCGGCAGCGTCCCGATCTGGCAATCCACAAATTTACCGATCTGATCGCCCGGGGCCGCCCGGTGCGGATGCATGGGGACGGGTCGAGCGAGCGCGACTATACCTATATTACCGACTGCCTCGACGGCATCCTGGCCGCGCTGGAATGGACCGCCGGCGCGGCGCAGGGGGCGATCGAGACGGTCAACCTGGGCGGCGGCGAGCGCGTGCGTCTCGACCGGTTGATCGCGCTGATCGCCGAGGCGCTGGGTCGGGAAGCGCACATCGAGCGCCACCCCGATCAGCCAGGTGACGTGCGGCTCACGGATGCCGACCTGGCGCACGCCGGACGCGTGTTGGGTTTCAAGCCGCGCGTCGGGATCGAGGAAGGGATCCGCAAATTCGTCGACTGGTATGAGGAGGTCCATGGACGTCAGTCCCGAACGTCTGGTCGAGCAGGCTAACGAACGCTTTCAGCTGCAGGACTATTACGGCGCGATTCATCTTCTCGAGGAGGTCGTCGCGACGGGCCGCGCGTTTGCGGACGCGCACCACCTGCTGGGTCTGTCGTATTCGCTCGCGGGGCAGCCGGACAAGGCGTTGGAGCAGCTCGATCGCGCTCTGGCGCTGAACCCCAATTACATCGAGGCCCTGATTCATCGGGCGCTCGTGCTGAACGAGCTGGGTCGCGAAGAGGAAGCGAACACCGTGCTGCGGCGCGCCCGCCAGGTGACCTCGGAGCGGCGCGCAGGCTTCCACGGCCATGTCGCGGCGAAGCTGGCGAACCAGCACGCGGTGCTCGGGCAGGCGTATTACGAAGCGGGCGGGCTCAGCGAGGCGATCGCCCAGTACGAGGCGGCACTGACGCTCGGTCCCGGTTTTCACGACCTGCGGTACAAGTTGGGGCGCATGCTGCTCGAAGCCGGCCGCACGCTCGAAGCGCATGAGCATTTCCAGACGATCGTGCGCGAGCGACCGTCGTTTCTCGATGCCGCCGCGATGCTGGGAATGGCGTGCTACCTCGCGGGCGACGGGCTGGCGGCGCGGGCCGTCTGGGAGGAGCTGCGGGCTCGGCGGCCCGAGGATCCGCGCGTCGAAGCCTATCTGGCGCTCCTGTCGGCGTCCGACGTCGCGCCCGTTTCCGCGGGCGCAAACGCCGACGGCCTCGAGGCCCCCGACGATTCCCCCCCCCCGGCACGAAAGAAGAAAAAGAAGTGAGACGGTTCTCGCCCGTTGTGCTGGTGATTGCGCTGGCATGCACTCGTTCTGCGGCGAACCATGAAGAGCTCGGCGATCGCGCGTACGCCGCGGGCTCGTATGCCGATGCGCTCGCGGAATACCAGTTGGGTCTCAAGTCGAACGCCGGGAGCGCGGACCTCCTGGCCAAAGCAGGCGCCGCCGCGATGCACGCGGAGGATTACGAGCTGGCCGCCGAATCCTACCGCGAACTCGCCAAGCGCGATCGCTCGCGGGCCGAAGAAGCTGGCGACGGCCTCGATCGTGTGGCGCGCGCCGCTCTGGCCGCCAATGACCGCACCGCCCTCGCCAACGCCCTGACGGGGTTGCGGGAGGTCGCCCCGCGCAGGCCCCTCGGGCGCTATGTCGTTCTGGCGGCGCTCGACGCCGTCGACCGCGGCGACACCGCGGAGGCGAGGGCCTTGTTGCCCGTGGCCGCGGCGTCCGCCGTCGACGCCGCGCGAGCTGACTCGCTACTGTTCGCATACGGAATGACGTTGGTCCGAGTCAGGGACTGTAGTACGGCGGTGCGCGTCTTCGAGGGCGTCGTCCGGCGCCAGCGGGCGCCGGTGGTCGTCGAGCGGGCGCGGGAAGGGCTGGGCCTGTGCGCCCTCGTCCAAGGACAGATCGCGCTCGAACAGGGACACCCCGCCGATGCGGAAGCCTGGTTCCGTCGCGCCACCGCCCCTGGCGCGCCTCCGGACGTGGTCCGCGGCGCGTTCCTGGGTCTCGGCGACGTGCGGCTCGCACAGGGCGATATCGCCGGCGCGATGGAGAGCTACCAGCAGGCGCTCGCGGGGGGGACGCCCGGCGATACGATTTCGCAGCGTGCCCAGGAGAAGCTCAACGCGTTAGGGAAGGCTGAACCGGAATGAGGATGCGACGGACGATCGGCATACTGCTGCTCGGCATGGCGCTCGGTGGCCTGGCTGCGTGCCACCACCGGCCGCACGTTGCGCCGGTCGTGCAACCGGATGTGGAGCTCACGCGTGCCATGGATCTGTTCCACCATGGCGATTTTCGCCGCGCGCTGGCGATTCTGCAGCGCTTGACGTTCGAGCTCGATCCGGGGCGACCCGAGCTAGCGCAGATTCGCTATTACATGGCCGAGTGCTCGTTCCAGATGGGCGACTACGTGCAGGCCGCCAGCGACTTCCGTAAGGTTGCCGACGAGTTCTCGACGACGGAGTACGCACCGCTGGCGCTGCTCAGAGCGGGCGACGCGAACCTGCGGCTGTGGCGCCGTCCCGAACTCGATCCCTCCTACGGGGAGACTGCGCTGGCGATTTATCAGGAGCTGGCGGGGCGCTTTCCCGAGAGCGACGCCGCCTCGCGCGCGCGGGTGCATGTGCGCCGACTCGAGAATGAGTTCGCCGAGAAGACGTACAAGACCGGAATCTTTTACATGCGGCGCAAAGCCTTCGATTCCGCCATCATCTATTTCAAGGATGTGATCGCGAATTATCCCAATACGGCGCGCGCCCCTGACGCGTTGCTCCGGTTGGTCGACAGCTATCGCGCGATCAAATACACGCAGGAGCTGGACGAGACGTGCGAGCACCTGCGGCGCTTCTACCCCAACGCGAAGGGCATCGATCGAAGCTGTCCCGCCGCGCCCAACTCCGGCGCGACGCCCTCCACGCCGTCGACGCCCGCGAGTCACTGACCGGCGTGAACGGAGGGGCGTTGTTCGGGGGATCGTTCGACCCCGTGCACGTCGCGCATTTGATCGTGGCGGAAGCGGCGGCGGATGCGCTGGGGGTGGCTGTGCGCTTCCTGCCGGCTCGCGAGCAGCCCTTCAAGCGTGCCGCGCACCAGGCCAGCCCCGAGCAGCGCGCGGACATGCTGGACCTGGCCGTGACAGGTAATCCCCGGCTGGCGGTGGAGCGCGTCGAATTGGGGCTGCCCACTCCTTCCTACACAGTCCGGACGCTCCGCGCCTTGAGCGAGCGCGCGTCCGGAAAGGGGAACCGCTACACGTTGTTGCTAGGGGCGGACGCCGCGCGCGATCTTGCCGACTGGTGGGAAGTCGAAGCACTCCCAGCACTTGCCGATGTCGTCGTCTTCGCGCGGCCGGGTGCGAGCGTGGTCCGTCACCCCCTGATTGCGCGGGTCATCCCGGTGCCGTCGATCGACGTATCTGCCACGCAGGTGCGCGAACGCGTCAAACAAGGACGTTCCATTCGATATTTAGTCCCCGACGCGGTCCGCGAATACATCGGGACCCACGGGCTGTATCGCTAGAGGTGTAATGGCCAATCGCTGGTTTACGAAGATTTTCGGCACGCGGTTCAACCGCGAGCTGAAGCGCGTCCAGCCGGTCGTGGATGCGATTCACGAGCACGAAGTGCGTCTCAAGCAGCTCGGTGACGCTGACCTGCAGGCGCAGACCGTCAAGTTCCGCGAGACGATCGCGCAACGGACCGGCGCGCTCCACGCCGAGGTCGAGCGTCTCAAGCAGGCGAAGCACGACTGTCCGGATCCGGCCGAGCGCGCGAACCTCAGCGACCAGCTGAGACGGGTGGAGCAGTCGTTCGTCACCGAGCTGCAGCAGACGCTGGACGATCTGCTGCCCGAGGTGTTCGCGACGGTGCGGGAGGCGTCTCGCCGGCTGCTCGGCAGCGAGGTAATGGTCACAGGGCACTCCCTGAAATGGGACATGGTGCCCTACGACGTGCAGCTCATCGGCGCCATCGTGCTGCACCAGGGGAAGATCGCGGAGATGGCGACGGGCGAAGGCAAGACGCTCGTCGCGACGCTGCCGCTCTATCTGAATGCGCTCGCGGGCCGCGGGGCGCACCTCGTCACCGTCAACAACTACCTGGCCCGGCGCGACTCGCAGTGGATGGGCCACCTCTTCCAGTGGCTCGGCGTGACCGTGGGATGCATCGACGACACCCAGCCCGGCAGTCCTGAGCGTCGTGCCGCCTACCTGTGCGACATCACGTACGGTACGAACAACGAGTTCGGGTTCGACTACCTGCGCGACAACATGGTCGGGAGCCTCGAGCAGCGGGTTCAGCGCGGGCACGTCTATGCGATCATCGACGAAGTCGACTCGATCCTGATCGACGAGGCGCGGACCCCGCTCATCATCTCGGGTGCCGTCGGCACCGAGTCCGACGAGAAGTACGCACAGTACAACACGCAGGTCGTGCAGCTGGTCCGCAAGCAGACCGCGATCGTCAACGACCTGATCGCGCGCGCCGAGCCGTTGCTCGGCGATGATGGGAAGACCTACGAGGGCGCGACCCTGCTTTACAAGGCCCAGCTCGGCATGCCGAAGAACAGGAAGCTGCTCAAGCTGCTCAACGAGCAGGGTGTCAAGCAGACGGTCCAGCGGGTCGAGCTCGACCGGTTGGCCGATCGCAAGCTGCCCGCGCGCGACCAGAAGATGCGCGACGTCGAGGACGATCTCTACTTCGTCATGGACGAGCGTGGCCGCTCCGTGCACCTGACGGACAAGGGCGTCGAGACGATGTCGCCGCAGGATCCGACGCTGTTCGTCGTGCCCGACATCTCGCATGCGGTCCACGAGCTGGAGCACGACACCGAGCTGTCGCCGGCCGACAAGATCGAGCGCCGGCGGACGGTGGAGGCCGAGTACGCCGCCAAGAGCGAGACGCTGCACATCATCCACAAGCTGCTGCAGGCACACGCGCTCTACGAGAAAGATGTCGAGTACGTCGTCCAGGACGGCCAGGTGTTCATCGTGGACGAGTTCACCGGCCGGCTGATGCACGGGCGCCGCTGGTCGGACGGCCTGCATCAGGCGGTCGAGGCGAAGGAAGGCGTGGCGGTGCGTGAGGAGTCGCAGACGCTCGCGACCATCACGATCCAGAACTACTTCCGCATGTACGAGAAGCTCGCCGGTATGACGGGCACCGCCGAGACCGAGGAAACGGAGTTTCATCAGATCTACAAGCTCGAGGTCGTGGTCATTCCCACGAACCGGCCCGTCCGGCGCGTAGACAAGCACGATCTCGTCTACAAGACGCGCAAAGAAAAGTACGACGCGATCATGGAGGAGATCGAACGGCAGCATAAGCGCGCCCTGCCGATTCTGGTGGGAACCACCAACGTCGAGGTTTCGGAAACCCTGTCGCGCCTGCTCAAGCGGCGCGGCCTGAAGCATGAAGTGCTGAACGCGAAGTACCACGAGCGCGAGGCGGAGATCGTCGCGCAAGCGGGCCAGCCAGGTTCCATCACGATCGCGACCAACATGGCCGGCCGCGGCACGGACATCAAACTCGGTCCGGGCGTCAAGAAGTGTCAGGTGTGCGGTATCAAGTCGCGCGAGGCGCCGTTCGGGCAGCTGCTCGAGAAGCCGGACTTGAGCCCGGAGCAGATCAAGGAGCTCAAGTGCAACGAGGATCCGCCCTGCGGCCTCGTCATCGTTGGGACCGAGCGCCACGAGGCCCGGCGCATCGATCGCCAGCTGCGCGGGCGCTCGGGACGCCAGGGAGATCCGGGCCAGAGCATCTTCTATCTGTCGCTCGAAGACGATCTGATGCGCCTCTTCGGGTCTGACCGGATCGCGCGCATCATGGACCGGACCGGCGCGGAAGAGGGGGAGGTCATCACCCATCCGTGGGTGACCGCCGCGATCGGGCAGGCCCAGAAGCGGGTCGAGCTCCAGAATTTCCAGGCTCGGAAAAAGCTCCTGCAGTTCGACGACGTCATGAACCAGCAGCGCGAAGTCATCTACTCGCAGCGCCTCTACGCGCTGGAAGGCGGGGAGGAGCTGAAGGCGGAGGCGCAGCGGATGCTCGACGCCGCCGTCGAACAGCTCGCCGACAGCCTCATTGTGGACTACGACGATCCGGCTCAGTGGGATCGGGCGCTCATCGAGACGGAGTTCCTGCAGAAATTCATGATCTCCCTGCCCGGCGTAACGGATCCCGCCGTCGTCAGGAATCGCGACGATCTCGTCCGCACGGCGCAGCAAGCCGGCCGTGACGCCTTCCAGCAGAAGCTTGGCTACCTGCGCGAGGTCGAGGCGAAGGTCGGCGCGGCGAAGCTCGCCGAACAGGCGCTCTCGCACGTGACCCTGGGCGTGATCGACGAGAAATGGAAGGACCACCTCTACGATCTCGACCAGCTGCGCGAGGGCATCTACTACCGCGCCTGGGGACAGAAGGACCCGCTCGTCGAGTACAAGCAGGAAGCCTTCGAGATGTTCATGGGCTTGATGCACGACCTGCAGGCGACGTTTGCGGAGCGGTGGCTCAAGCTGCAGATCGAGATCGGTCCTCCGCCTGGGGGCGGGCCAGGTGGGCCGCGGGCGCCGAGCCGCGGCGTCACCGGACCGGCTGGGGGGCTGCCGGGACCGCGTCGCCGGGAAACGCCGATGGTGGCGTCCAAACCCGCGGCCGACGGGCTTGTCACGACCGGCGAGCCGCCGCCGCCGTCGCTACAGCGGGGCAGCTCCCGAGGAGTCACCGAACCGGCGTTTGCCGCCAACCCCTACGCCGGCGTCGGCCGCAACGACCCGTGTCCATGCGGCAGCGGCAAGAAGTTCAAGAAGTGTCACGGAGCTGGGGCGTGAAGCAAACAGGGATCTAATGTGGATCATGTAGGGGCGCAGCATGCTGCGCCCCTACACATTTCGACTGATTTTCTAGTGTGGCGTCAGCACCGAATTTCCCGCTGCGTCTGCCGCGATCGTGAAGTGCGCGACATTGCGTCCCAGCGCTTGTCCCGAGTCGATGTCGAAGCGGTAGTGAATCCCGCCGTACATCCGCGACAGCCCCGCCTCGGTGACCTTCGCGTCCAACTGCGCGCGCTGCTCGGGAAAGAACGTGCTCAGCACCTCCGCCCCCGATGCGGAGAGGCAGCTGTGGCCGGAGGGATATGATGGGTGGTTGGGTTTTCCGACGGCGGCGACGACTGTGATCAGCGCGTCCGCCTGCCACGGGCGGATGAACCAGTACGTCTCCTTCGCGTCCCAGCAACCGATCTGCGCGTCGAACATCGTCGCGCTGAGCAGGGCGTAGAGATGGGTGGCTTCACGCTCAGATAGGGCGTGCGCATTGATGCCGTCGGTGCCAACCTGGATCCAGTACCCGGCCGTGGTCGGCGTACCGGTGCTCAGCGCCCAGAAGGTGGCGATCCCTATCTGGCCGGCCGTGCGGCTGTCGGAGAGCTGGCGGATTTCGTCGCGCGCCGTCACGAACGCCGCAGACCCAAACGCCGGCGGTGGCCCCGGCCGGAACTGGCTCGCGGAGTTCAGGAACCAGGGGGTCACCCCCGGCAGCTGCCCGCCCGCGATCGTCGCCGGGTTGGTGGTGTTGCTGATCCAGAACCCGGGGCCCGTTGGAATGGTACCGGTAAACGCGCGGCTGAAACCGTCAGTCTGCGCTCGCGCAACGATCTCGGCACCGACCGCGCGACCGATCGCTTCACCTTGCGCGAATGCAGGGTGCGGCCCTCCGGGGCTGGCGTTCGCCTGCGTCGTGACCAGATCCTCCAACGCCTGAGCCTGGCTGGGGAACAGGTACGTGAGCACAACCGCCGACGCGCCCGCGACCGCGCCGCGATCCATCTCGAGGCGGTTGCGCCCGCCGCGCCCGATCCCGATCCCGGAGGCCAGGTCTTCGGCGTCCGTGCCACCGTCGGCGGCTTCCGCCCGTTGCACGGCTACATACTGCGCGACACCCAGCAGGGGATACGCGTGCGTTGCAGTTTGGGGGTTAAAGCCCGCTTGGGTAACAAGGGCGGCCGCCCTCGCCTGCCATGCCGGGCTTGCGAGACCTACGGTGAACGGGAGGCCGCTACGCGACGCGGACAGGTCGAAGCCGGTCGGTGCGGGAGCATGGTCGGTACACGCCGCGAGGATGGCCAGGGCTGCAGCGAAGACTGCGAATCTAGAGGGCATCGTTCCTCCACGAGGTTAGGGGAGAGTCGTAGACGTCGCTTCGTGGATCGGTCGGCAGGCACGGGGTGGCACCATAATGATCGCTCCAAAATGGAACCCCGGTTAGGGGCCTTCCCCGGGAGTCATGGCTCTTCACCCGCGGTTTCGGGCTCTCCGCCGTCGCATGGGGTTGCGATAAGGGGCTTTGGCCGGCGTTGTCGGGGTACGCGGAGGCGACACCGCTGCGACTAGCTTCGCCCATGCCGCTGCGTCTTTTCCGAGCACCTCGAACATGACCGTCCGCGCGAGCGTTTCTGGGCCGTTGGGCCGGGCGCGTTGACGGGGCAGGAGCTCCTGGCCATTCTCCTAGGAACAGGCACACGCGGGCAGGACGCCCTCGCCGTGCCCGTGCGGCAGCGGCAAGAAATTCATGAAATGCCATGGCGCGGGGGCCTAGCTGGACAGAGGTGGGAATAACATCGGGGCGCGGCATGCCGTGCCCCGAGTTCTTGTTCTCCCGCGATTATTGCGTGACTACGAACTGGTAACAGCTGCTCTCCAAGACGACGGCTCCGCTGGCGTCGATCACACGAAAATGAATGTCGAACGTCGAACCAATGGCGGTGGTGCCGAGGTTGCGGAATAGGTCTGCGCGACCGGTGCCCCGCCAGTCCGTCGTGATCACCTGCGGTGCCGTACCTCTTCCCAGCGTCAGCCAGTTCGTCCCGGTGCAGTCATCGTTAATGGCCGTGTCCGTCGCGCGTTGCAACCGATACGTCGCGTTGGGCTCCAGGTCTCGCACCCAGGTATCCAGATTCACGATTCTGTCGGCGTCGTTGGGTTGGCGGAATTTGACGTGCCCGAAACCACCGTTGCCGGTTACGTCGCGCAGGATGACCTCATCGTTGAACGGCGGCGTTTCCGGTCCCCAGCTACTTGCGCTGATGAGAGCGTTCGCTGGGGCGCCCGCCGAGACACTTGGGGCAACAGGATCTGGCTCGGCGGTACAGGCCATCAACGCGCTGGTCAGGGCGATCAGGGAAACTGCCACCGGGATTCGCGCGATCGGCATGATGCCTCCACGAAGGGGTAGGACGGCTGGGGAAGGCGTCGCCTCGTGGATGGATGAGCAAGGCACGGGGTGGCACTGCAATGATCGCTCCGGACTGGACCGGCCGTTAGGTGCCGGAGGGCGTAATTCTGGCTATGTCGAACCGGCGCAGTGCCCTACTGTTTTCCCATGCCGCTGCGCCTTTCCGAGCACCTCGAACATGACCGTCCTCGCGAGCGTTTCTGGGCCATTGGGCCGGCCGCGTTGACTGGGCAAGAGCTCTTGGCCATTCTCTTAGGGACGGGCACCCGGGGCAGGGACGCCCTCGCTGTGGCCGCCGACATACTGGCCCGTGGCGATGGCTCGTTGCGGCGGCTCGCCACCCGCCCCTGGGCGGAAGTGGCGCAGATCCCGGGAGTCGGGCGGACCAAGGCGGCACGGCTAGCGGCCGCGATTGAGCTGGGGCGGCGCGTCGGGTCTGAGGCGGAACCCCCTCCGGAGCGGATCCGGGGGCCCGCGGATGTGCAGCGCTACTACGCGCTGCGGCTGCGCGACCTGGCCGTCGAGGAGTTTCATGTCCTCGCGTTGGGGAGCCAGAGCCAGATTCTGGCGGATCTGCTGATTACGCGGGGCATCCTGAACAGCTCGCTCGTGCACCCGCGGGAGGTGTTTCGGGCTGCAATTGCCGAGGCGGCGGCAGGGATCATCGTGGTGCACAACCATCCGAGTGGCGATCCCACGCCCTCGGCGGACGATCGGGCGGTGACCCGGCAGTTGGTCGATGCGGGGCGCCTGCTGGATGTGCCGGTGTACGACCACGTGGTGATCGGTGGCGGAGGAGGAGAGCGGTACGTGAGCTTCGCGGAGGCAGGGCTGTTGTGACGAGCTCGACGGGCACGGGGGCGAAAGCCGCCGGCGCAGCAACCGGCGCGGGGGCAGGGCCCATTCTCGCGCCGGAGCTCGCGAAGGCCGTCGCGGCGCAGCACGACCGCCTCGACCTCGACGTCTTGTCGCGCGCCTACCGGATCAGCGCGCAGGCGCACCAGGGGCAGAAGCGTTTGTCGGGGGACGACTTCGTGTCGCACAGCGTCGCCGTCGCGACGATTCTGGCCGAGCAGCAGATGGATACGACGACGATCGCGGCGGCCCTGCTGCACGACGTCGTCGAGGACTCCGACATCACCCTGGACGTGCTGCGGCGGGACTTCGGCAACGAAGTCGCTGATCTGGTCGACGGCCTCACGAAGATCTCCACGCTGAACTTCCGTTCGACTGCCGAAGAACAGGCGGAGAACTATCGCAAGCTGCTGATGTCGGTCGCGCGCGACGCCCGCGTCATCATCATCAAGCTCGCCGACCGGCTGCACAACATGCGCACCCTCGATCCGCTGCCGCCGGAGAAGCGCAAGCGTATCGCGCTGGAAACGCGCGAATTGTACGCGCCGCTGGCACACCGGTTCGGCATGGCGGGCGTGAAAGCGGAGCTTGAGGACCTCGCGTTCAAATACCTCGAGCCGGACGACTACAAACAGTTGGCGCGCCAGGTGAAATCGCGGCGGGTGGAGCGCGACCGCACGATCGAGCGCATGCGCGCGCCGCTCTCCGAGGAATTGCGCCGTTCCGGGATTGCCGGCTGGGAAATCGTGGGCCGGCCGAAGAACCTCTGGTCGATCTTCAAGAAGATGAAGAAGCGCGGCAAGCCGTTCGAAGAGATTTACGACCTGCTCGCGGTGCGCGTACTGGTGAACTCGATCACCGACTGCTACCACGTCCTCGGCATCATCCACCACACCTGGACGCCATTGCAGGAGCGCATCAAGGACTACATCGCGAGTCCCAAGTCGAACGGCTACCAGTCGCTCCACACCACCGTCTTTGGTCCGAGCGGGCAGCTGTACGAAATCCAGATCCGCACGCGCGACATGCATCGCACGGCGGAATATGGTATCGCCGCGCATTGGCTCTACAAGGAAAACGGGAAGACCGCCGACGAGCTCGATCATCACCTGTCGTGGTTCCGGCAGCTGATCGAGCTGCAACAAGACGCGCATAGCCCTGAGGAATTCCTCGAGTTCCTGAAGATCGACCTCTACCAGGACGAGATCTTCGTCTTTACGCCCAAGGGGGACGTCAAGCGACTGCCCAAAGGCGCGACGCCCATCGATTTCGCGTTCATGGTGCACACCGAAGTCGGCCAGCACTGCAACGGCGCGCGCGTGAACGGACGGATCTCGCCGCTGCACCGGCCGCTCCGCAACGGCGACACGATCGAAGTGCTCACGAGCCCGCAAGCCAAGCCGTCGCGGGACTGGTTGGCCCACGTCCAGACCGGCCGGGCGCGCCAAAAAATCCGCCAGTGGATCAAGCAGGAAGAGCATGAACGGAGCGTGACGCTCGGGCGCGAGATCCTCGCGCGCGAGGTTCGCCGCCGGCGCCTCGTCGCGCCCACACCGGACCGGCTGGCCCAGGCCGCGTCCGCGCTCTCGCTCGGCGCGGCCGACCAGGTGGAGGCGTCCATCGGGCGCGGCGACGTCCAGCTCGGCCAGGTGCTGAAGGCGCTGTATCCCGATCTGCCTCCGGAGGATCAGCAGGCGCCCAAGCCGACCGCGTTTGGCCGGGTCATCGAGCGGCTGCGCCTCGGTCGCGGCATCAAGATTCACGGCGTCGAAGGGTTGATGGTGCGCTATGCCCAGTGCTGCCAGCCCGTGCCCGGGGATCCCGTCGTCGGCTACGTCACCCAGGGTCGCGGCATCTCGATACACCGGCACGACTGCCCCAACCTCCTCACCCTCTCCGGGGACGAGGACCGGCGCGTGGAGATCGACTGGCGCGAGGTCGAAGGAGAGACCTTCGTCGTGCGCCTGGCCGTCAGCGGCGAAGACCGCCGTGGCTTGTATGCCGATATCTGCGAGGCGATCAGCGGCACCGGCACGAACATCCGCAGCGCGGAGCTCGCGTCCAAGGACGGCATCGTGTTCGGCTCAGTGCTGGTCGAAGTCGAGAACAACACGCATTTGCACAAGGTCTTGAAGGCGGTCCGGAAGGTGAAGGGTGTGACCGAGATTGCGCGCCGGGACTCGAGCGGCCCCGCTGAAGTCGTCGTCGGTTAGTTTTCCCTCCTATGCCTTTTGAGCTCGGAAACGCACCGCCCCCGGCGGGTGATCAACCACGCGCGATCCGCGAGTTGCGGGCCGGACTGCGCCGCGGCGACAAGTATCAGACCCTGCTTGGCGTCACCGGCTCCGGCAAGACGATGACGATGGCGCACGTCGTGGCCGATTTCGGAAAGCCCACGTTGGTGCTGTCGCACAACAAGACGCTGGCGGCGCAGTTGTACGGCGAGCTCAAGACGTTTTTCCCGTCCAACGCCGTCGAATTCTTCATTTCCTATTACGACTACTACCAGCCCGAGGCCTACGTGCCGTCGACCGACACGTACATCGCCAAGGACTCGTCCATCAACGACGACATCGAGCGCCTGCGGCTGCGGGCAACCTCGAGCCTGATGGAGCGGGACGACGTCATCATCGTCGCGAGTGTCTCGGCGATCTATGGCCTGGGCGACCCGGAGCTGTACCGCGAGCTGCTGGTGACGGCTCAGAAAGGGGAAACGCGCGGCCGGGATGCGTTACTCGCCGATCTCGTCGCTGTTCAGTATCAGCGCAACGATGTCGGCTTCGAGCGCGGCACGTTCCGCGTGCGCGGCGATACGGTCGAAGTCTTCCCGGCGTACGACGAGCAGGCGGTACGGATCGAATTCTGGGGCGATGAGATCGAGCGCATTGCGAAGATCGATCCGCTGACCGGCAACGTCATCAGGCCAATGGACCGCTCGGCGATCTATCCCGCGACGCACTTCGTCACGCAGCGCGCGACGATCGAGCGCGCCGTGTCGCGGATCAGGGCGGAGCTGGCGGAGCGGCTAGCCGAGCTGCGGGCGCAAAACAAGCTGCTCGAGGCGCAACGCCTCGAGTCGCGCACCCACTTCGACATCGACATGCTGATGGAAGTCGGCCGTTGTGCCGGCATTGAGAACTACTCGCGGCTGTTCAGTGGCCGCCAGCCGGGTGAGCGACCGGCGTGCCTGCTTGACTACTTCCCGGACGACTATCTCTGCATCATCGACGAGTCGCACCAGACGTTGCCGCAGCTCGGCGCCATGTATGAAGGCGACCGCTCGCGCAAGCAGACGCTGGTGGACTACGGCTTCCGGCTGCCGTCGGCGCTCGACAACCGGCCGCTGCGCTTCGACGAGTTTATGAACCTCGTGCCCCGCATGGTCTTCGTCTCCGCTACCCCGGGCGTGGACGAGCTGCAGCTCTCGGGCGGCGTCATCGTCGAACAGATCATCCGGCCGACCGGGCTCGTGGACCCCACCGTCGAGATTCGGCCGGTGGCGGGACAGGTGGACGACTTGCTCAGCGAAATCCGCCTGCGCGAAAAGAAGAACGAGCGCGTGCTGGTCACGACGCTGACCAAGCGCATGGCAGAAGATCTGACGGACTATTTGCAGCAGCATGGCGTGCGCGTGCGGTACTTGCATTCGGAAATCGACGCGATCGAGCGTGTCGAGATCATCCGCGGACTCCGCCTCGGCGAATTCGACGTCCTGGTGGGAATCAACCTGCTGCGCGAAGGGTTGGACTTGCCGGAGGTTTCTCTCGTGGCCGTGCTGGATGCCGACCAGGAGGGGTTCCTGCGATCGGACCGGTCGCTGATCCAGACTGTCGGCCGAGCGGCGCGGCACCTCAGCGGCAGAGCCATTCTCTACGCCGATCACGTCACCGGCTCGATGGAGCGCGCGCTGAAAGAGATGGATCGCCGCCGCGAAACTCAGCTTGCCCACAACGTCGAGCATGGCATCACGCCGCGGTCCATCGTGAAGTCGGTGCTCGATATCCGGTTCGTGACCCGCGTCGCCGACGCGCGGGTCGGGAAGCCTGGTGCCGGCGAGATCCGCCGCCCCGCCGACGCCGGCGAGCGCGAGACTCTCATCCGCATGCTGGAGCAACAGATGCAGGCCGCCGCCGAGGAGCTCGATTTCGAGCTGGCGGCGGTGCTGCGCGATCAGCTCCTGGAGCTCAAGGCCGATGCGCCTCTCCGCGAGCGAGCTCAGCCGGTTCGGTGAGGACCTCGGCCGCCAGCTCCGCGCCCCCGCGGTAATCGGGTTGTCGGGAGAGCTGGGGACCGGGAAGACCACCCTCGTCCAGGCGATCTGCCGCGGTCTGGGGGCGCGGGCGCGCGCCACGAGTCCCACCTACGCGCTCGTTCATCATTACGACGCCGGTCCCGTTCCTGTCTATCACGTGGATTGCTACCGCCTGCGCCGGCCCGATGACGCGCGCGATCTCGGCTTCGACGATATGACGCGGGAGCGCGCGATTGTCCTGATCGAGTGGCCCGAGCGCGGCGGTCTCTGGGCGCCGTCACTCGACCGGCACTTCCAGTTGGCGTACGACGCCGATCCCGCGCGACGCGTTGTGAACGAAGTCGCGCACGTATGAGCACGCAGTGGCTCGCCATCGACACCGCAACGGATGTCGCCAGTGTCGCGATCGGATCGGCCGAACACATTGAAGCTGTGCGCGTCATTCGCGGCGCGCGCCAACATGCCGCACAGGTCCTCCCAGTCATCCAGCAGGTGCTCGCCGCCGCTCGAACGCGAGTCGGTCAAATCGGCGGCATCGTCGTCGGCGATGGTCCGGGGAGTTTTACGGGCCTGCGCATTGGCTGGGCCGCGGCGAAGGGTCTGGTGCACGAACGCGACCTCCCGATCGTCGCCGTTCCGTCTCTGCTCGGGGCGGCGCATGCCGCCGCAGTGGGAAGCACAGGGCCAATAGCCGCGTGCTTCGACGCGCTGAGGGGTCAGGTGTACGGGGCGATCTTCGCGTTTTATCCCGGTCGAGTCGAGACGCTCGTTGCCCCGGACTTGTTCACGATCGCGACACTCGCAGCCGCTACGACGGTGACTCCAGCGCTAGCGGTTGGTGACGGTGCGGTGCGGTATCGGGAGGAGATCGTGAGCTGGACCGGACGGCCGCCGCTCGCGCTGGAGTCGTTGCCGCCCGTCGCGGGGTCACTCTTAGTCTTGGCGCCAACCGTCGGCTATCCGGCGACCGGCGAGCCTGTGTACGGGCGTCCCGCCGAAGCCCAGGTGAAATGGGAGACGAGCCACGGACGGCCCCTTCCACATTCGTCCCGCTAAGCTCTCCGACGTTTCCGCCGTGCACGCGATCGAGCAGGGCGTGTTCGCGGACCCGTGGTCCACCCAGGATTTTCGCGACTGCATCGCGTCAGACGCCGTCTTCCTGGTGGCCGAGAGCGCAGACGAAGTTGCCGGGTATGTCGTCGCGATCGACGCGGCCGATGAGGGCGAGATCCTGAACCTGGCGGTGGCGCCGTGGGGCCGTCGTCGGGGATTGGGACGCGCCCTGGTGGAACGGGTGCTCGACGTGCTGAGCGGTCGGGGGGCCAGACAGATCTACCTCGAGGTTCGCGAATCCAACGCGCCGGCACGCGCATTGTACGCGGCGCACGGATTCAAAGAGGTGGGCCGCCGGAAGGAGTACTACCGGCGCCCGGTCGAGGACGCCATCGTGCTCAGACTTGATGCATAACTTTGGTACAAGTGGCGTATCTTTGATTGACAGAACGACTTGCGATTTATATAGTGTTGGGCACCCTTGGACCCAGACCTGCATAATCGTCGGAGGTTGTTGTGAGCCGCAGTCTCAATAAAGTCATCCTGATCGGGAACTTGGGCGCCGATCCCGAGGTGCGCAGCACGAACAACGGCTCCCGCGTGGCAACGCTGTCGGTGGCAACGAGCAGGCAGTGGACCGGCACCGGTGGGGAGAAGCAGGAAAAGACGGACTGGCATCGAGTTATCTGCTGGAATAACAAGACCGGATCAGGTCTGGCCGATATCTGCGAGAAGTACCTCAAGAAGGGCGACAAGGTCTACATCGAGGGCCGGATCGAGTACCGGACGTGGGAAGACCGCGAGAAGCAGACGCGCTACGTCACCGAGATAATCGCGCGCGAGCTGATCATGCTGGGCGCCAGAGGCGGAGCCGCTCCGGTGGGAGCGGGAGCAGTGAAGGGTGCAGCGGAGGCTGGCGGCAAAGCCCCAGAATCGCTCGACGCGTTCCCGGAGGCGCTGGATGAGGAGGACGACGATCTGCCGTTCTAGTCGCGCTGCAATACTGGCCCTGGCGGCGTTGCCGCTCATGTGGCGTGTCCTGCCGGCGCAGGACACCACCCACGCGGTCCAACAACAGGACACGACCCAAGCGGCCGCCGCTTTCCAGGGGCAGGTCCCCTCCAGTCACACAGTCGTCCGCGGTGAGACCCTCTGGTCGATCTCGCAGATGTACTACAACGACCCGCTGCTCTGGCCTGAGATCTACCGCCTCAACACCGCGGTCATCGAAGATCCGCACTGGATCTATCCCGGTGAGGTCTTGAATCTCTCGGAGGTAGTGACCGTCGCCCAGGGTGGTGATACCACCGTCGTGAGGGCCCCGGATACGACGTCGGCCGCGGCAGACACGGTGCGGGCGGATACGATCGCTGCCGTCGTGCCGACCGATACGGCGGCCGCGCCCATCGATACGATCCCCGCCGATACGACGCAGCTGATCGTCGAGCCGCCGCCACCGACGGTCGCCGAGAGCTACGAGACGATCTTCGACCGCCGGCGCACGAATCAGCAGGTGGTCCAGGACGTGCTGCGAGCGTACGTGCATCAACCGTACCGCCCGATCCGCGCCGGCGAGTTCTACGCGGCGGGCTTTCTCAGTGAAGCGGAACGGCT
>Ga0209806_1000007_pt1 | contig 118429 bp, 113 predicted proteins | sample GraSoiAngelo_152_FD_186166 | JGI IMG/M metagenome (GOLD analysis project Ga0209806, IMG submission 186166) | Grasslands soil microbial communities from the Angelo Coastal Reserve, California, USA - 14_1009_12_30cm (SPAdes) (version 2) | ecosystem: Environmental > Terrestrial > Soil >... | reverse complement strand
GACGCGCTCACCAGGACCTTGTCGCCGTCCACCTTGTACTGGCCCCGCACGTCCGTCATTCCGAGGGTCGTGATGTAGACCACGCCCTTGCCTGCGAACGTGAGCTCGTAGGGACACTCGTCGCCTCCGTACTTGCCCGACAGACTTTGAGCACCCGCACCGGTTCCCCAGGCTGCGATCGCGACGAGCAACAGCGCCACGCGAGCAAGCCACGCGTGCATGCCCGTTTTCATAGCTCTCCTTCCGATGCGGTTGTCGACCAAGCGTATCAGCAGCACATTGGGCGCCAAAGAAAAACCGGCCCGTGGGTGCCCCCCACTCAGCCGGTTTCGCGATTCGCTCCCCCCGAGGCATTGGCGAGCCGCACGACAGCGCGCCTCGGGGTTCACAGCGTCCGAGTTACGTTCCAATATGCATCCCGGACCGCGGCCCGCTAGGTGGGCCTCCCACACCGTCACATCCCTTGAGGAGCGATCCCGGTGCAGGTGCGCATCCTGCCCCGGGCATCGTCAAGAATCATGAAGACGATCCTCGCAGTCGCGCCGTTCCTCGCCCTCGGCGTTCGCTCGGCGATCTCGCAGCAGGCGACCGAGCCCATCCGCCAGGCGGTCATGAAGTCCGACCTGCGTAACCTCGTCACCGCACAAGAGGCGTACTTCGCCGATTCCGTCAAGTACACCGCGGATCTGAAGACCATCGCCTCCTTCTACAAGTCGAGCCCCGGCGTGATCGCGCTCCACATCACGCTCACGGCCGACGGCTGGACGGGGAGCGTGGGCCACGAGGGCACGACCACCGTCTGCGTGATCTACGTCGGCTCAACCGCGATCGCGCCGGCGACGCAGGAGGCGAAGCCCGTGTGCCGGGAAGGCGGCGCCGGGCCCGCCGACACCGCCGCGGTCCGGGCGGGGATCGATTCCGGCAACGCCCACTGGATCGCGGCGTTCAAGCGCGCCGACGCGGCTGGCGTCGCCGCCCTGTTCGCCCTCGACGCCACACAGTTCCGTCGGTCGGGCGCCGTCGTCCGCGGGCGCACCGCCATCCAGGCCGGGTTTGCGTCGCTGTTTCACGACAACGGCTGGGCCGATGCGACCATCACCACCGGCAATGTCTGGCTGGTGGACGAACGCGCGTACGAAACCGGGAAGTTCTCGTTCACCTTCCATCCCGCCGGCAAGCCGCCGGTCACCAACACCGGGCGCTACGTTACGATCTGGAGCCGTCAGATCGATGGCTCCTGGAAGATCGTCGTGGATTTCGGCGTGCCGAGCGATACCGCACCGTGACCAAACCCTGACAATCCCGGGCGCCTTTCGTGCAACCTTTCCCTCCCCCTGTGCGTCTTAAGGGGTGCAGCCGTAACCAATGCCTTTGCATGGGAGGGAGCGATGCAACGCGTGGCACTGGCCGTCGCGATGGTCATGACTCTGGGATCCGGCTACCTCGCTGGGGTGGCCGCGAGCGCGGCCTTGGCGGCTCCGGTCCGTCCGGCCGAGCGTGCGACGGTGGCGCCTGCGGCCGACCCGAGCGGGAAGGTCTATCGGGGCGGCGTCCTGCCCGCTATCACGGTCGTGGTGCGGCCCCTGCCGTTTTCCGCCGCATCCGGTGGGACGGCATGTCGCCAGACCCGGATCACCTGAGCCCAGAAACTCAGCCTTTCCAGCTCCCGTAGGGGAATGCAGCTTGTAGGCAATCCTCCGCGGGAGCTGGTCACCTATGAAGGACTTCTGGCTCAAGTGGCGCCGTGAAATCGTTCGCGGCGCGATTCTGTTCACGACCGTGGTGGTCGTCGGTCTCGTGGTGATCTCCTGGGTCAATCGGGGGATCAGCTCCATCCCCCGCCGCTTTGGCCTCAACTTCAACTCCGATTTCGACACCGACTTTCCCGGCATGGGGCCGGGACGCCTCGTGGCGGACACGTGGAGCATTCACGCCCGGGTCCCCGCTGGCCAGTGGGTGTGGATTCACAACACCAACGGCCCGATCAGGGTCGAGCCGGGGCGCGGCGATTCCGTGCAGATCCTGGGCATCAAGAGTTACCGTCACTCCGACCCGACATCGGTCAAGGTCATCGCCGACCACAACGGCGCGGGCCTGACCGTGTGCGCGCTCTGGGGCCAACACGCGACCCAGTGCGCTCCTGGATCTGAGTGGAAACCAACGACCATGAAAGGGAACGACGTCGCGGTTGAGTTCGTGGTTCGCCTCCCGAAAGGCGTGGCGCTGGGAGCCACGACCGTGAACGGGTCGGTGCACGTCGTGGACGCCTCCGCCCCCGTCGTGGGCGTGTCGGTGAACGGCGGCGTGGACGTCCGCACCGCCAAGGGCCCGGTCCGGGCGATTTCGGTGAACGGCCCGGTCCATGCCAGCATGCAGGCCTTCGGCGATACCGGTGAGGTGAACGTCGTGACCGTCAACGGGTCGGCCACGGTGGAGCTGCCGGAGCGCCTCGACGCGGACCTGGACGTCAGCACTGTGAACGGGAACATCAGCACCGATTATCCCATCACCGTGGAGGGGCGGTTCGTCGGGAAGAAGTTGCAAGGCAGGGTCGGGGCCGGCGGCCGCCACATTCAAGTCACGGTCGTCAACGGCTCGATCACGTTGCTCAAGGCGGGGCAGGACTCGACAGGTATCGCGCCACCTCGGCGGGCAAGGTCCGCACATCGATCGGCTTCGTGATGTAGCCGTCGAAGCCGGCCGCGAGCGCGCGCTCGCGGTCGGCGGGCATGGCGTGGGCGGTGAGGGCGACCACTTTCCAGGAGCGGTCGCCCTCGAGTTTTTTCAGGTCCTCGAGCAGCTGGTAGCCGTCGCGCCCGGGGAGCTGAATGTCGAGGAGGATGAGGGCCGGCGGCGGTTGGTGCGTGCGCATGACCTCGAGCAAGCCGTCGCCGCTGGCGAGGCCGATCACCTGATGGCCCTTCAGGCCGAGCAGGGTCGTGATCAGCTTCAGGTTGTCCGGCTGGTCCTCGACTACCACGATCGTGGCCATCAGTGTCCGCGCTCCACCGGGAGAGTGAACCAGAACGTACTGCCGCGACCCACGGCGCTGTCGACGCCCATGGTGCCGCCGTGCTGCTCGACCAGACGTCGCGACAGCGCCAGCCCCAGACCCGTCCCTTCGTAGCGCCGACTGGCCGCGGCATCCAGCTGCACGAATTCCTGAAACAGCTTCGTTTGATCCTCCGCGCTGATGCCGATCCCCGTGTCGGTCACCGCGACCCGGGCCAGGCGCCCGCCGTCGTCGAGGCGGGCGGTCATGGTGATCCGGCCTCCGTCGTTCGTGAACTTGATGGCGTTGGAGAGCAGATTGAGCAGGATCTGGCGCACGCGGATCTTGTCGGCGCGGATGGCGAGCGGGGCCTCGGGCGGTTGCAGGTCGAGATGGTGCCGGCGCTGCTCGAGCTGTGCCCGAACGCTCTCGGCGGCGTCCCGGAGCATCGTTCCCAGGTCCAGGGTCTCCGCCTGCAGGGACAGGCGCCCGGCTTCGATCTTGGAGAGATCGAGGAGGTCGTTGATCAGCTCCAGGAGGTGGCGCCCGTTTCGCGCCACCGTGGCGAGGAAGTCACGCTGCGTCTCGCTGAGGGGCCCCAGGTCCTCGGTGAGCAGCATCTCGCTGAACCCGATGATGCTGTTCAAGGGCGTACGCAGCTCGTGCGAGATGTTCGCCAGAAACTGGCTCTTCATCTCGCTGGCCCGTTCGAGCTCCGTGTTGAGCCGCGTGAGCTCGTCCGACTGATCCTCGAGATAGGTCGCCGCGCGCCGCGTCTCCGCCGCCTGGCGGCGCGTGCGCCGATGGGCCGATTCGCGCTCGCACGCGATGGTCAGGTTGGGGAGCGCGATCTCGAGCGCCGCCCGCTGATCCGGCGTCAGCGCGGCCGCGGAGAAGAGCGCCAGCAGGCCCGCGAGCCGTCCGCCGATCCGCAGCGGCACCAGGGTCAACACGGCGGGCGGGGATCCGGCGATCCGCAGCTTTTCGCGGGCCTCGTTCGCCGCGCTGCCGAGCAGCTCGCGGGATTCGGGGCGGTCACCCACGAGCTCCCGGACGATCGGCCGTCCCACACCCTGCGCCTCGACGCCACTGGCGACGGCTGGCGTCCACTCGTTGGCGTCGAAGCTCGGCAGGTACAGCACCATGGCGGCGGCTCCCGTGGCGCCGCCCAAGACGCCGAGGGCCTGGCGCAGCCCGGCCCCCTCGCCGGCCGGGGTGTTGAGGGCGGTCAGCAGCCCGGCGAGATACTCGTGCATCCGGTCCCGCCACGCCAGGCTGGCCGCCATGCGGTTGATGCCGCGCGAGAGCACGCCGAATTCGTCCGGCGCCGTTTCGTCGAGTCGCTCCATGTAGTCGCCGGCGGTGACGCGCGCCAGCGCGGCGGTCACCCGGGCGAACGGCTGCGCGAGGCGGCGCCGGTTGTACCAGAGTCCGATCGCGAGCACCGCGAGCATGGCGGCGAAGATGACGGTGGTCGCGGCCGCAGCCTGGATGGCGTCGTCCGCGGCCTCGGCGGCGAGGTCGCGCGTGGCGTCGAGCTGGGTGTCGATCGCGGGGGAGGTCGTGAGGCGTTGAGCCGCGTCCAGCTCGCGGGAGAGGTGGAGCATCGCATCCTGGGTGCTGCGGGCGCTCCGCCACACGGCGATCTGGATCACCGTGCCGACCACCGCTACGGCGACGAAGGTCACCGCGAGCAGGCGGGTGATGCTCGGCGCCCGGTGCCACGGGCCGCGTGCGGAAGAAGCCGGTGGCGCGTTTGTCATGCCGATGCCCTATACCTACATTTCGGCGACCCGGACACAAGACCGCCACGGAGTCTGCCCCTGCGTCCTACCCGACTCGGCATCATCGGCCTCGGCGCGATCGGGGGCTCGCTGGCGCGCCAGGCGAAGCGGGCGGGCGTCCCCACTATCATCGGTTGGTCGCCGTGGGCGAACGAGCGCGCCGCCGCCGCGCAGCAGGGCGCCCTCGACGACGCGCCGGCCAGCGCCCGCGACGTCGCCCGCGCGGTCGACCTGCTCGTCCTCGCGGCTCCCCCAGTGGCGAATCTCGACCTGCTCGCGGCGCTCGCCCCCCACCTCCGGGCCGGCGCGCTCGTGACCGACGTTGGATCGGTCAAACGCAGCATCGTGGCCAAGGCGGAAACCCTCGGCCTCGCGGCGCGATTCGCGGGAAGCCATCCGCTCGCCGGCACGCACCGCCGCGGCTTCGAGGCCTCGCGCGCGGATCTGTTCGTGGGCGCGGTCGTCTACGTAACCCCGGCGGCGGGCGGCGAGGGGGCCGCGCGGGAAATCGCTCATTTCTGGGAGACGGTGGCCGGAGCGCATGCGGTCATGCTGGACGCGGAGCGTCACGACGCGCAGCTGGCCGTCACCAGTCACGTGCCCCAGGTCGTTGCCTCGCTGCTGGGCGTGTACCTCGCGCGCGAGGCGCCTCCCGGGGCCGGCCTGGGCCCCGGCGCGCGGGACACGACGCGGCTCGCCGCCAGCGACGCCGGCCTGTGGACGGAGATCCTGCTGCTCAACCGCGATGTGTTGCTCCCGGCGCTCCGGGCGCTGGAGGAGCCGCTGGGCGAAGTCGAGCGCGCGCTGGAGGCGGGCGACGCCGTCGCGCTGCGGGCGTGGCTGACCCGGGCGGCCGACTGGCGCCGGGGGCTCGACGCGTGAAGGTCGCCGGGACGGTTCGCGTCCCCGGGGACAAGAGCATATCGCACCGGGCGCTGATGCTGGCGGCACTCACCCGGGGTGGGGAGGGTGGGGGGCGCTGCGAGCTCACGGGGCTGCTCACCGGCGAGGACGTCAAGAGTACGGCGCGGGTGCTGCGCCGCATGGGCGCCGTCGTGTCGACGGTGCGCGAAGGAGTGGTCGTGACGGTGCGGGGGGGCCGACTCTCCAGGCCGGGCGGATCCCTGGACTGCGGCAACTCGGGCACCACCGCGCGCCTGACGCTGGGCCTGCTAGCGGGGCAGCGGTTCCCGGCGCGGCTCACGGGCGATGCGTCGCTGCGGCGACGGCCGATGCGGCGGGTGACCGAGCCCCTGCGGGCGATGGGGGCGCATATAGAGGAAGAAGGGGGCGACGCGCTCCCCCTCACGATCCGCGGCGGACGCCTGACTCCCCTCGACTACACGAGTCCCGTCGCCAGCGCGCAGGTGAAGAGCGCCCTGTTGTTCGCGGGGCTCACGGGCGGTGTCCCCGTCACCGTGCGTGAGCCGTACCGCTCGCGGGATCACACCGAGCGGCTACTCGTCCACTTGGGGTTGCATCTGCGGGTGGACGACACGGCGGTGTCTTTCGTGCCCTCAGACCGCCGGTCCGCCATTCCGCCATTCCGCCTCGTGGTTCCCGGCGACATCTCGTCCGCGGCGTTCCTCGTGGCCGCCGCTGTGCTCGCCGACGGAGGCGAGCTGCTGCTCGAGAACGTGGGGGTCAACCCCACGCGCACGGGATTCCTCGTCGTGCTGGAGCGCATGGGGGCGCGCGTCGAGCGACTGAATCTGAGCGAGTCGGGCGGGGAGGCCGTGGCGGACCTGCTGGTGCGCCCCGCGCGGCTGGTGGGCACCGAAGTCGCGGCAGCGGAGGTCCCGGCGCTCGTTGACGAGGTGCCGGTGCTGGCGGTGCTGGCCAGCCGGGCCCGCGGGGAGACGGTGTTCCGCGACGTCGGCGAGCTGCGGGTGAAGGAGAGCAACCGCCTCGAGCTCATCGCGGCGAACCTGCGGGCGCTGGGCGGAGCGGCGGAGGCTCGTGGCAACGACCTCTACGTCGCCGGCACGCCGGCACCGCCGCGAGGGCGGGTGGACACGGCCGGCGATCACCGCCTGGCGATGGCATTCGCCGTGATGGGTACGGTGTCCGGGGGGGCCGTGCGGCTGTCGGAGCGGGCGTCGGTGGCGATCAGCTACCCGGCATTCTTCACGGACCTGCGGAGGATCGGTGGCGCCGCGCGTCATCGCGATTGACGGTCCGGCGGCGTCGGGCAAGTCGTCCACCGGCGCGCTCGTGGCCGAGCGGCTGGGGTGGGCGCACCTCGATTCGGGGGCATTGTATCGGGCGATGACCCTGGCGGCGCTAGACAATCTCGGGGAAGAGGGAGGGGGGAAGGGGGCAGGGTGGAACCCCCAGCGGATTGTGGCGCTCGCCCAGGAGCTCCCCATCACGCTCGCGCTGGTGGGACGTGAGTTCGTTCCCACCGTGGCCGGCGTGGACGTCGAGGAGGCGGTGCGCTCGGAGCGGGTGACGACCCGGGTGTCCGCGGTGGCGGCGTTGCCCGAGGTGCGCACCTGGGTGAACGCCGAGCAGCGGCGGGCGGTGCGGCAACATCCCGCCGGCGTCGTGGTGGACGGGCGGGACATCGGCACCGTGGTGTTCCCGGATGCGCCGCTCAAGGTTTTTCTCACGGCGACTCCGGAAGAGCGGGCGCGCCGCCGCCTGACGCAGCGCGGTCAGGCGCCCGACGCCGAACGCGTGCGGCGCGAGAGTCAGGCCCTCGCCGCCCGGGATGACGCGGATCGCGAGCGACCGGTGGCGCCGCTCAAGCCCGCTCCCGACGCCGTCCTGCTGGACACGACGCATGTGTCGCTGGAGGAGCAAGTTGCGCGCGTGGTGGCGCTAGCGCGCGCGCGCTTCCCCGGCTAGCTTTGCGTGTTCGCCCGCCCCGGGGTGGTTTCCGGGGCGCATTGCTCAAACGCACTACCGGACCGGTAACCCTTGATGCTGGCTGAAGCTCGGGACGTGGAATCCCCCACCGAAGGCGCGCCCAAGAAGACGTCTCACCTGCGGGTGCGCACCGACCTGCACGAAGAGTACTCCCCCGAAGAAATCGCCAAGATGACGGAGCTGTACGAGGGGACGCTCTCCAACATCGAGGAAGGCGAGATCGTCAAGTCGAAAGTGCTGCGGGTCACGGACACCGCGGTGATCCTCGACGTGGGTTTCAAGTCGGAGGGGGCCGTCGCGATCGACGAATTCAAGGATCCCAAGAGCCTCAAAGAAGGCGACGAGATCGAGGTCTTCCTCGAGCATCTCGAGGATCAGGAAGGGGCCGTCGTCCTCTCGAAGAAGAAGGCCGACTTCATGCGGGTGTGGGAGCGGATCCGCGAGGCCTACGAGAAGGACGAGCCGGTACAGGGGGCGCTGGTCAAGAAGATCAAGGGCGGGGTGGTGGTGGACCTGATGGGCGTGGACGCCTTCCTGCCGGGCAGCCAGATCGCATTGCGCCGCGTGCCCAACATCGACGAGCTGCTCGGCCAGTCGTTCGAATTCAAGATCATCAAGCTCAACAAGCGGCGCCGCAACATCGTCGTGTCGCGCCGCGTGCTGCTGGAGGCTGAGCGCAAGACCAAGCGCGACGTCCTGATGAAGGAGCTCCAGGTCGCCCAGGTCCGCAAAGGCGTCGTGAAGAACATCACGGATTTCGGCGCGTTCATCGATCTGGGCGGCGTAGATGGACTGCTGCACATCACGGACATGAGCTACGGCCGCGTGTCGCATCCGTCCGAGCTCGTGCGCATCGGGCAGGAGCTCGAAGTGAAGGTGCTGGACATCGACTGGGAGCGCGAGCGTATCAGTCTCGGTTTGAAGCAGCTGCAGACCTACCCGTGGCACGACGTCGCCCAGCGGTATCCGGTCGGCACGCGCGTGCAGGGCAAGGTGGTCTCGATCACCAACTACGGGGCGTTCGTCGAGCTGGAGCCGGGGATCGAAGGCCTCGTGCACATCTCCGAGATGAGCTGGACCCGCAACGTGCGCCATCCGTCGAAGGTCGTGTCGATCGGCGAGACGATCGAAGCCGTGGTGCTCAAGGTGGACGAGACCGAAGAGAAGATCTCCCTCGGCATGAAGCAGACCGAGGAGGATCCGTGGATGGCGCTGCCGCAGAAGTACCCGGTGGGCACGCGGCTCAAGGGCAAGGTGCGCAACCTCACCTCGTTCGGCGCGTTCGTGGAGATCGAGCCGGGGATCGACGGCCTGATCCACATCTCCGACATGTCGTGGACGAAGCGCGTGCAGCACCCCTCCGAAGTGGTGAAGAAGGGCGACGAAGTGGAGGTGCTGGTCCTGAACGTCGACGCCGAAAACAAGCGCATCTCGCTGGGTCTCAAGCAGGCGCAGGAGGATCCCTGGCTGCGCATCGGCGAGACCTACCCCGTCGGCACGGAGCTGCGTGGCCGCGTGTTGCGCCTGATGGACAAGGGGGTGGTGGTGGACATCGGCAACGACATCGAGGGTTTCGTGCCGATGTCGCAGCTGGGCATCCCCGACATCCACAATCCGGGGGAGGCGGTGAAGGAGGCGCAGGCGGTCGAGCTGAAGGTGCTCGAAGTCGACCCGATCCATCACCGCATTGTGCTGGCGGCGACCGGCTTCCCCAAAGAAGACAGTGTCCAGGAGCCGGCAAGACAGGACACGCCACCACTAGACGCGTAGACGCACGGCGGTGAACAGATGAGGGGGGAACAGGATGATCCTGCTCCCTCCTTCGTGTTTTTGTGGCCTAGCCTATCCGTCGGCGCCCTGTGGCCTCTAGATTCTCGGTCTATGACCATGCAAGAGAAGCTCGAACTGCTCCGGCAAAAACGCGTGGAGGCCGAGCAGGGCGGGGGCGCGGAGCGGGTGCAGGCGCAGCACGAGAAGGGGAAGATGACCGCGCGCGAGCGGCTGGACGTGCTGCTCGACCCCGGCACGTTCGTGGAGCTGGACCGCTTCGTCACGCACCGCGCGACCGATTTCGGACTCGCCGACCAGAAAGTGCTGGGTGACGGCGTCGTGACCGGCTGGGGGCGGGTCGACGGGCGCCTGGTCTATGTGTTTGCCCAGGATTTCACGGTGTTCGGGGGCTCGCTCTCCGAGGCGCACGCGGAAAAGATCTGCAAGGTGATGGACCTCGCGGTGCGCAACGGCGCCCCGATCATCGGGCTCAGCGATTCGGGCGGCGCGCGCATCCAGGAAGGGGTGTCGTCGCTCGGCGGCTACGCCGAGATCTTCCTGCGCAACACCCTCGCCTCGGGCGTCGTCCCCCAGATCAGCGCCGTCCTTGGGCCCTGCGCCGGCGGCGCGGTGTACAGCCCCGCCATCACCGACTTCGTGTTCATGGTCCGCAACATCTCCTACATGTTCGTCACCGGCCCCAGCGTTGTGAAGACGGTGACGCACGAAGAGGTCACGTTCGAGCAGTTGGGCGGCGCGGACGCGCACGGCGCGACGTCAGGAGTGGCGCACTTCGTGCACGACTCGGAGCTCGAGAGCCTCACGGCGATCCGCTCCCTGCTTGCGTACCTGCCGTCGAACAACCTCGACGCGCCGCCGCTGCGCCCGACGGACGATCCGGCCGACCGCCGCGACGACGGACTCCTCGAGGTCGTCCCCGTCGACGCGAACAAGCCCTACGACATGCACGAGGTGATCCGCCGGGTCGTGGATCAGGGGGAGTTCTGCGAAGTGCACCGCGACTTCGCCGGGAACCTGATCGTCGGGTTCGCGCGCCTGGGGGGGCGGGCCGTTGGTGTCGTGGCGAACCAACCGGCCGTGCTCGCCGGCGTCCTGGACATCGCGGCGTCGGTCAAAGGCGCCCGGTTCATCCGCTTCTGCGACGCCTTCAACATCCCGCTCGTGACGTTCGAAGACGTGCCGGGATTCCTTCCGGGCCTCGCGCAGGAGCACGGCGGCATCATCAAGCACGGGGCCAAACTGCTGTACGCGTACTGCGAGGCGACGGTCCCCAAGCTCACGGTGATCACGCGCAAAGCCTACGGCGGCGCGTACGACGTGATGAACTCCAAGCATATCCGCGGCGACTACAATGTCGCCTGGCCCACCGCCGAGATTGCGGTGATGGGGCCGAAGGGCGCGGTCGAGATCCTGTACAAAGGGGAGGCGACCGAGGAGCAGATCGACGAGTACCGGGAGAAGTTCGCGCACCCCTATGAAGCCGCCGCGCGGGGCTACCTCGACGACATCATCGATCCCCGCGATACGCGCCCGCGTTTGATCGCGGCGCTCGCCACACTGGAGACCAAGCGCGACCGCGTTCCGGCGCGCAAGCATGGCAACATTCCTCTTTAGCGGCCTGGTCGCGGTACTGCTCCAGGCCCCGCCCCCGGGCGGGGACACCTTGATGTTCCTGCGCGCCCGAGTCGCCCGTGACTCGGGCGATGCCGGGGCGTGGTTCCAGCTGGGGCTGGGGCTCATGCGGGTGGCAGCGGACTACCATCGGCACGTCGCGGGCGCCGACACGGTCGGGACGCGCGCCGCGCTGGACACTGCCGACCTCGCCTTCACCAGGGCCGCCGCCCTCGAGCCCAACACGGCCCGAGCCGACTCGGCGCGTGCGTTCCGCGTCTTCGCCTGGGGTGAGCGCGCGGTGCTGGCCTGGGAGTCGGAAGGGAGCGACGCGGGCGTCCGCACCTTCGGCCTGATGCCCCCCGGCGCACGGCTCACGCCGGTGCTCGAGGAGCTGGGCGAGAATCTGTTGCGCGCGTGTCCCCGCGGCGGGGTGCTGCTCACCTCCGACCCGTCCAACACGTTCGCGGTGTTGTACCTGCGCTTCGCGCGCCTGCTGCGGCCCGACATCACCGTCATTCCCTACGCGATGTGGACGATCGACGGCGCGCTGCGCGCGCGTGTCGCCAACGACCTCCGGCTCGGGCGGGCACCGCCGCGGCGCGCGCGCGGCGTACCGTGGATCGAGGTACTCGCGGTCCGGCGCCCGGTGTGCGCGAGCATGGGCTTCGCCCGCCCGCCCGACGACGGCTCGCGTGTCCAGTGGAGCACCCGGCCGCTGGTGTGGGTCACCGGCAGCGGAGCGACGCGCGATCCGGTCCCGCCGCAGGATTTTGGTTTCGCCGCGTTGCAGCTCGCCATCCAGGCGCACGATCCGTGGGCGCGGCCGGCGCTGACACTGTACCATCGGGCGGTGGCGCTGACGCCGTCGCTGTGCGGGACGCTCGCGACCTACGGTGTGGCGAAGGAGGTCGGGTGTCGCAGGTGAGGCGGAGATCAGACGTCAGACCTCAGACATCAGACCCTCAACTGAGACCTGAGCTCTGATGTCTGAAGTCCGTCTCTCCCGTGTCCTCATTGCCAACCGCGGCGAGATCGCCCTGCGGATCATCCGGGCGTGCCATGAGGAGGGTCTCGAGGCCGTGGCAGTCTATTCCGACGCCGACCGGCTCTCCCCCCACGTGCGCGCGGCGAACGCCGCCGTGGCGCTCGGCGCTCCACCGGCTGCCGAGTCCTACCTTGACATCGCGAAGCTGATCGCGGCCGCCAAGGCCACGGGGTGCGAGGCGATTCATCCGGGGTACGGTTTTCTCTCCGAGCGCGAAACCTTCGCGCGCGCGGTGCAGAACGCCGGGCTGATCTTCGTCGGACCGCCGCCTGCGGCGATTAAGGCGATGGGCGACAAGACCGAGGCGCGGCGACGCATGCAGGCGGCCGGGATCCCCGTGGTGCCCGGCACCGCCGCCCCCGTCCGCGATGCTGCCGAGGCGCGCCGCGAAGCGCAGCGGCTCGGGTTACCGGTGCTGCTCAAGGCGGCGTCCGGCGGTGGCGGCAAGGGGATGCGGCTCGTGCGCTCGCTCGACGAGATCGAGTCCGCGCTGCGCGGGGCGCACAGCGAGGCGGAGAAGGCGTTTGGGGCGGGGGCGGTGTACATCGAGAAGTACCTCGAGCGCCCGCGACACGTCGAGATCCAGATCCTCGCCGACCGGTCGGGCCGCGTCGTCTCGTTGGGAGAGCGCGAGTGCAGTATCCAGCGCCGCCACCAGAAGCTCATCGAAGAAGCGCCGTCGGTGGCCGTCACACCGGCGCTGCGACGCCGGCTGGGGGAGGCCGCCACGGCGGCGGCGGGGGCCGTGGGCTACCTGGGCGCGGGCACCATCGAATTCCTGCTCGCGCCGACCGGCGAGTTCTACTTCCTCGAGATGAATACCCGCATTCAGGTCGAGCATCCCGTCACCGAGCTCGTGTACGGAGTGGACCTGGTGCGCGAGCAGCTGCGGATCGCCGCGGGGGAGCCGATGCGGATCCGCGGTGGGGTGAGCTTGGAGCCCCGCGGGCACGCCATCGAATGTCGCATCACCGCCGAGGACCCCGCCAACGGATTCCTCCCGGCGTCGGGGAAAGTGGAGTACCTGCGGGTCCCCGCGGGTCCGGGCATCCGCTGGGATGGGGGGGTCGAGGCCGGGAACGACGTGACGCTGTTCTACGATCCACTGCTGGCGAAGCTGCTGGCCTGGGGCGAAACGCGTGAGATGGCGATCCGGCGGATGCGACGGGCGCTGCGCGAGCTCGTCATCGTCGGCCTGCCGACCTCGCAGAGCTTCCACCTGTGGGTGATGGACGACCCCGAGTTCCGTCGCGGCGAGATCGACATCACGTATCTGGAGCGCGTCGGCGCGCGGCTGCTGGCGGCCCCGCCGCCAGACGATCTCGTTCAGGCGGTCGCGGTCGCCGCCGCGATGCTGGCCGACGACCGGCGCTCGCAAGCGCGTGTCGTTGCACCGTCCGACCCCTCGCTCCGCGAGGGGGCCGTCCGACCGTCCGCCTGGCTTGAGGCCGCCCGCCGCGAAGGGCTGCGCTCGTGAGCGAGCTGGTCACGATCACGGGCATCGCCGCCGGAGGCGATGGCGTGGGGCGGCTCGCCGACGGCCGGGCCGTGTTCGTGCCGCGCGCGGCCCCAGGGGAGCGGGTGCGGCTCAAGGCCGACGGCCTGACGTTGCACAAGAGCTTCGCCCGCGGTGAGCTGGAGACGGTGCTCGAGCCGGTCGCCAGCCGCGTCACGCCTCCCTGCCAGCACTTCTCGCAGGATCGCTGCGGTGGCTGCCAACTGCAACACCTTGCCTACGACGCGCAGCTCGCGGCCAAGCGGGCGATCGTCGGCGACGCCCTGCGGCGCATCGGCAAGGTGGACGTCCCGGACCCCGAGATCGTGGAATCCGTTGAGGAGTGGCGATATCGGACGACGCTACACCTGGCGGTCCGGCGGTCGGGCGAGCCTGCCCCGAGCGGAGCGAGGGGTCCGGCGGTCAGCATCGGTTTTCATCCGTACGACCGCCCCAATGCGGTGTTCGCGCTCGTGGACTGCCAGATCGCTGACTTCCGGCTGATGGCCCTGTGGCGCGACTTGCGCAAACATCTCGACCTGTTGCCCGCCAAGTGCACACAACTCACCCTGCGGCTCGACCGGGAGGGGCGTCGCCACGTGGTCGCGGAGTCGGCCGGGGAGCCGTGGCTTGGCGCCGCCGATCTGCGCGCGGCGCTGCCGGACGGCCAGCAGGTCGTGTGCTGGTGGCAGCCGGCCGAGGGCGCCGCCCGCGTCGTCGCCGGACCGGCGACCGGCTTTCCGGCGACCGCGTTCGAGCCGGTCAACCCCGAGATGGCGATGCTCGCCCGACGCTGGGCGGTGCAGCAGCTCGGCGACGTCAGGGCACGGACGGTGTGGGACCTCTACGGCGGGATCGGGGACACCGCGGCCCTGCTCGCGGAGCGGGGCGCACAAGTTGTGAGCGTGGACGCCGACGAGAAGGCGATCGAGTGGGCGCGAAAGCGTGGGCTTGGGGGGGAGGTGCGGCTCATCGCCGGGAAGGCCGAAGACCTGCTGGCGAGCCTGCCGCGACCCGACGCGGCGATCGTCAACCCGCCGCGCGCGGGGCTGCATTGGGACGTGACGCTGCGCTTTACCGGAGACCCGGTGGGGCGACTCGTCTACCTCTCCCGGGACCCGGCGACGCTGGCGCGCGATGTGAGTCGCCTCAGCGTGAACTACCACGTCGCGGCGGTTCGGGCCTTCGATCTGTTCCCGCAGACGGCCCACGTCGAGACCGCCGTCCTCTTGGAGGCGGCGTGAAGTACGCGGTGCGGGTGGCCGGGCGCACGTTCGAGGTCGACCTCGACGGCCTCCGCGTGTCCGTGGACGGCCAGCCGGTCGAGGCTCATCTCGCGCCCGTGCCCGGGACGCCGCTGCACCATCTCCTGCTCGCGGGGCACTCCTGGACGGTGGCCGCGCAGCCGCTGGAGGGGCTCGGTGAGGAGGGGGGGCAGCGCTGGGCGCTCGGTGCCGTGGGGCAGCGGTTCGACGTCGAGGCGGTGGACGAACGCACGCGGCAGATCCGCGCGCTGACCGGCACGCGGCGGCCAGCCAGCGGGAGCGGGATCGTCGTGGCGCCGATGCCGGGGCTGGTCGTGCGCGTGGAGGTCGCCGCCGGCCAGCGCGTCGACGCGGGCGCGGGTCTCGTGGTAGTCGAGGCGATGAAGATGGAGAACGAGCTGCGCGCCCCGCGCGCGGCGGTGGTGGCGGCGGTGCACGTCGCGCCAGGACAGGCGGTCGAAAAGGGTGCGCCGCTGGTGACTCTCGAAAGCGTGGAACCCTCAAGTTGACACGCGCTTACGCCTCGGCTATAGTTCGCGTCTGCCATTTTTCGGGTCGGGGAATGAAGACGTATACGCAGCGCGTGGAAGACGTCGAGCGTCGGTGGTGGGTGGTCGATGCGGCCGGGCAGCCGCTCGGCCGCCTGGCCAGCCGTCTGGCGCAGGTGCTCCGCGGCAAGCACAAGCCGACGTTCACGCCGCACGTCAACGGTGGAGATTTCGTGATCGTGGTGAACGCCGAGCAGGTGCAGCTGACGGGGCGCAAGACGGAGCAGAAGCGCTATTTCCGGCACACCGGGTACATGGGGCACGAACGCTTCACCGCGGTGAAGACCGTGCTCTCCAAACACCCTGAGCGGGTGATCGAGAAAGCGGTGTGGGGGATGTTGCCGAAGACGACGCTGTCGCGCCAGCATGTAAAGCAGATGCTGAAGGTGTACGCGGGTCCGACCCATCCGCACGCGGCGCAGCAGCCGCAGCCCCTGGCGCTGGGCGCCGGAGAAGCCGAATGACCGCGCCGACGCCGGAGCTGCGCTGGCACGCCATCGGGCGGCGCAAGGAGAGCGTGGCGCGCGTATACCTGACGCCGGGCTCGGGGAAGTGGAACATCAACGGGCGGACGCTGGGTGACTACTTCCCGCGTCCCTCCCTCGTGTCCCACATCCAGCAGCCGTTCACCGCGACCGACACGCTCGGCGCCTTTGACGTGAAGGGCAACTGCCGGGGCGGCGGGGTGACGGGGCAGGCGGGAGCGATGCGGTTGGGGATCGCGCGGGCGCTGTGCCTGGCGGACGACCGGCATCGCAAGAAGCTACGGGAGCAAGGACTGCTGACGCGCGATCCGCGGGCCGTCGAGCGCAAGAAGCCCGGCCGCGCCGGGGCGCGCAAGCGGTTCCAGTTCAGCAAGCGGTAATCCCTCACGCCGCTTGATCCCGCGTTGGGTCCCCGGTGCGCCGGGGTGGCGCGGGAGATGAGAGCGGCGGCGGACAAAAACCCGGAAAGGTGGGCATGGCACAACCCCAGTTGCAGGACCTGCTCGAGGCGGGGGTCCACTTCGGGCACCAGACCCGACGGTGGAACCCCAAGATGCGGCGCTTCATCTTCGCCGAGCGCTCGGGCATCTACATCATCGATCTCCAGAAGACCCTGCATCAGCTCCAGCAGGCCCAGGAGCTGCTGCGCAGCGTCGTGCTGCGCAACGAGGGCGTGCTCTTCGTGTGCACGAAGAAGCAGCTCAAAGGGATCCTCCAGGCGGAGGCGCAGCGCTGCGGCGGGTTCTACGTGACCGAGCGGTGGCTGGGCGGCACGCTCACCAACTTCCAGACCATCAAGAAGCAGATCAAGCGGCTGCGCGAGCTGGAGCAGGGCCTCTCCGAGGGCGAGTACCAGCACCACACCAAGAAGGAGCAGCTGCTGTTCGACCGGGAGCGGTTGAAGCTCGAGAAGTACCTCTCGGGCATCAAGAACATGAACCGGCTGCCCGGAGCGCTGTTCGTGGTGGACGCGAAGAAGGAGCGCATCGCCATCAACGAGGCGAACAAACTGGGCATTCCCGTGGTGGCGATCGTGGACACGAACGCCGACCCGGACCTGATCACGGTGCCGATCCCCGGGAACGACGACGCGATCCGGGCGGTCTCGCTGATCACGGCGGCGCTCTCAGACATCATCGGTGAAGCCCGGCGCCAGTCGCCGTTGCGGGAGGCGACGGAGGAGGGTGAAGCGGTGACGTATTCGACCGAAACGGGGGTCGAAGCGGAGGCGGAGGGGGATACCCACAAGAAGCCCGCCCGCCGCAAGCGGCGGCCCAAGCCGGAGGCGATCGCCGCCCGGCTGAAGACCGAGGACGCCCCCGCGGCGAGCGAGCCCAGCGGTGGGGCCGAGGGCTAAGCGGCACCCGCCGGAGTGCTCGGATCAACCACCCGCCGCCCTCCCAGCCCCACGGCGCGAGGGCGGCGTTTTTATGAGGAGTGAGGAGCGTGACGACAGTGAAAGAGATTCCGGCAAAGCTTGTGGCCGAGCTTCGCGCCCGCACGAGTGCGGGGATGATGGATTGCAAGAAGGCCCTCGAGGAAGCGGGCGGGGACATCGACCAGGCCGTCGACATCCTCCGGAAGCGGGGCGCGGCTAAGGCGGACAAGCGGGCCGGGCGCGAGGCGTCGCAGGGTCTGATCGCCGCGTACGTGCACCACAACGGCAAGGTCGGTGTGCTGGTGGAAGTGAACTGTGAGACCGATTTCGTAGCCAACACGGAGGAGTTCAAGCAGCTCGCCAAGGATCTGACGCACCAGATCGCGTCCACCGCGCCGATCGCGCTGCGGCGCGAGGATATCCCCGTGGACGTGATCGCCAAGGAGCGGGAGATCTACCGCGCGCAGGTGGCCGGGGAGAAGAAACCGGACCACGTCAAGGAAAAGATCGTCGAGGGGCGGATCAACAGCTTCTACGAGGAGCGCGTCCTTCTGGAGCAGAAGTTCGTGCGCGACGGGAGCAAGACGATCGCCGACCTGGTCAAGGAGCTCGCCGCCAAGACCGGCGAGAACGTTCAGGTACGGCGGTTCGTGCGCTTCGAGCTCGGGGGCGCCTGAGTGGCCCCCCAGCTCGCCTACTCGCGCGCCCTCCTCAAGGTCTCCGGCGAGGCGTTCGCGGGCGGCAAGAGCGGCGGGTCGGGGATCGACTTCGGCGTCATCGACCGGCTGACCGACGAGCTCAAGTCGGTGGCGGGGCTCGGCGTGCAGCTGGGACTGGTCGTCGGCGGGGGAAACATCCTCCGCGGCACCACGGCGAGCCAGCAGGGGATGGACCGCGTCTCCGCCGACTACATGGGGATGCTGGCGACGGTCATCAACGCGCTCGCCCTTCAGGACATTCTGGAGAAAAAGGGCGTCGACACGCGCGTGATGACGGCGATCCGCATGGAGGAGCTGGCGGAGCCGTACATCCGCCGCCGCGCCGTCCGGCACCTGGAGAAGGGCCGCATGGTGATCTTCGCGGGCGGGACGGGGAACCCGTACTTTTCCACCGACACGGCGGCGGTGCTGCGGGCCCTGGAGATCGAGGCGCAGGTCCTGATGAAGGCGACCAACGTGGACGGCGTCTACACGGCCGATCCGAAGAAGGAGCCCAAGGCCACGTTCATCCCGCAGCTCACCTTCCAGGAGGCCCTGGTCAAGGGGTATGCGGTGATGGACGCCAATGCGTTCGGGCTGTGCAAGGAGAACTCGCTGCCCATCGTGGTGTTCAACATCAACCAGCCCGGCGCGACGGCGCGGATCCTTGCCGGCGAGCGCGTCGGCACGATCGTTCAATGACGCCCATCCAGGACCACGTCCGGCAGTCCAAGCAGGCGATGGACAAGGCGGTCGAGGCTGTCAAGCGCGAGTTCGCAACCGTGCGGACCGGAAAGGCGACGACCTCGCTCCTCGATCTCGTGAAGGTGGAGGCGTACGGGAGCGAGATGCCCCTGAATCAGGTGGCGAGCGTCGCGGCGCCGGAGCCCAAGCTCCTGACCGTGCAGCCGTGGGACAAGGCGCTGATCAAGGCCGTTGAGAAAGCGATCCTCGCTTCGGACTTGGGGCTCAATCCCGCCAACGACGGCAATCTCATCCGCATCCCCCTGCCGCCGCTCACCGAAGAGCGTCGCCGCGAGCTGGTGAAGGTCGTGCACAAGTTCGCCGAGGAAGGGCGCGTCGCGATCCGCCACGCCCGCACCGAAGCGATCAGCCGCATCAAGAAGACCGAGCACGTGTCCGAGGATGACAAGAAGCACGCGGAGAAGGACGTGCAGAAACTCCACGACGACCACCTGAAGCTGGTCGAGGAGACGGTGAAGGCCAAGGAAGCGGAGATCATGGAGGTCTGAGGTGCCGGACGACCTCCTGGGGCAGCTCAAGCTCAACGGCGCCGTGCCGCGCCACGTCGCCATCATCATGGATGGCAACGGGCGCTGGGCGCGCGAGCGGCGGCTGCCGCGGCCCCTCGGTCACCGCGCCGGCATGACCTCCGTGCGCGAAGCCGTGGAAGGCGGCATCGAGGCGGGGGTCGAGGTGCTCACGCTCTTCGCCTTCTCGGAGGAGAACTGGCAGCGCCCGCCGAGCGAGATCTCCGCCCTGATGGGGCTGCTCGAGGAGTACATCGCGAAGGAGTGCGAGGAGCTCCGAGGCCAGGGGGTGCAGGTCAGCGTGCTCGGCGATCGCGGGCGCCTGGCGGGGGGCGCCCTCGCGGCCGTGGAGCGTATCGAGCGCGAAACGCGGAGCGGCAAGCGGCTGGCGCTCAACCTCTGCATCTCGTATTCGTCCCGGGCGGAGCTGGCGCGGGCCGCGCGCTTGCTGGCGGAGGAGGTGTTGCGGGGCACGCGGCGCCTCGAAGCGATCGACGAGGGCGCCGTCGGGGACAAGCTGTACACCGCCCCGTGGGGGGACCCCGACCTCCTGATCCGCACTTCCGGTGAGCAGCGGCTATCGAACTTCCTGCTCTGGCAGCTGGCGTACGCCGAGCTGTACCTCACCGGCGTGCTGTGGCCCGATTTCACCCGCCGGCACCTCTTCGAAGCGATCCTCGACTACCAGCGGCGTGAGCGCCGCTTCGGCAAGGTCGGCGCCTGATGTCCCGGAACCTGCTGCTGCGGATCGCGTTCGCGGCGGTCGCCATCCCCGTCGCGCTGTGGGTGATCTACCAGGGTGGCTGGGTGCTCGCGTTGCTGCTGGCCGTGCTGGGCATGCGCGGCACCTGGGAAGTGTACGCGCTCGCGCAGCGGCAGGGCATCCGGCCGCTCACGGAGCTCGGGTTGCTCGGCGCCGCGGCGCTGCCGGTGCTTGGGTACCTCGGGCTGCCCGCGACCGCGCTCGGCGTGCAGTGCTTTTACTGCGGATCCGATGCTTCGCTGCTGCTGTCGCTGGGCGCCGTTTGGGTCTTGAGCGTTTTCGGTGCCGCGCTGCGCGTGCGAGCTCCCAGCGAGCGGCCGCTCACCGCCATCGCCGTCACGATACTCGGTCCGCTCTACGCCTCGGGGCTGCTGAGCCTGCTGTACCTGTTGCGGTATGGTCCGGTGGCGACGGTGAATCCCCTCGTGGGCCTCGCCTATGCCGCGCTGCCGCTGGTCGTCATGTGGGTGTGTGACACGGTGGCGATGGCTGTGGGGACCGCCGTGGGGGGGCCCAAGCTGGCTCCCGTGGTAAGCCCCAACAAGACCTGGGCCGGGGCGATCGGCGGGCTGGTCGCGGCGGTGGCCGCCGCGTTCGCCTACCGTGCGCTCCTTCCCGCGCGGGCCGCGCTGTCCCTCTCCGCCCTCGAGCTCACGCTGGTCGGCGTCGTCGTGGCGTTGTTCGGACAAGTGGGCGACGTGGCGGAGTCGCTGCTCAAGCGGGAAGCCGGCGTGAAAGACTCCTCGGACCTGATCCCCGGCCACGGCGGCCTGCTCGATCGGCTCGACTCGCTGTACTTCGCGATCCCGGCGACGGCGCTGCTCTACATCGTCTTCCAGCTGTGACCGTCGGCGTCGCGGTGCTCGGCTCGACCGGGTCCATCGGTTGCTCGACGCTCCAGGTGCTCGCGCGGCAGCGCCAGCGCTTCCGGGTCGTCGCGTTGACCGGGCACTCGAACAAGGAACTGCTCGCCCGTCAGGCCGCCGAGTGGCAACCGAGTTACGTGGGCTTGGTGAACGGGGGGAGTGGGGGAGTAGGGAGTGGGCGTTCCTGCCTCGTGGAAGCCGCGACGCACCCCGACGCCCGCATCGTGGTGAACGGGATCGTGGGGGCGGCGGGGCTCGAGGCGACGCTCGCGGCGCTGCGCGCAGGCAAGCGGGTAGCCCTCGCTAACAAGGAAACGCTGGTGATGGCGGGCGACCTCGTCACGCGCGCAGCGCGGGAAGGCGGGGGCGAGATCGTTCCGGTCGACTCCGAGCACAGCGCCGTGCTTCAATGTCTCACGGGCCGGCGCCCGACGGAGCTGGCGCGTCTCATCCTCACGGCGTCCGGTGGCCCGTTCCGCACCTGGAGCGCGGAGCGCGCCGGCGAGGCGAGCGTGGCCGAAGCCCTCCAGCACCCGACCTGGAAGATGGGACGCAAGATCACCGTGGACTCGGCGACCCTCGTCAACAAGGCGCTGGAGGTGATCGAGGCGCACTTCCTCTTCGGCGTGGAGATCGACCAGGTGGAGGTTGTGATCCACCCGCAGTCCGTGGTGCACGCGTTTTGCGAGTTCGTGGACGGCTCCGTCCTCGCCCAGGTGGGCTTCCCGACGATGGAGCTGCCCATCCTTTACGCCTTGACCCACCCCGAGCGTGTGGCCGACGCCGGGACGCGACGGTTCGACCCCGTGGAGATCGGCAGCCTCACCTTCGAGCCGGTGCCGCCCAACGTCTTCCCGGCGTACGCGATGGGTCGGGCGGCGGGGAAGGCCGGCGGCACCACGCCGGCGGCGTTCAACGCGGCGAACGAGGTGGCGGTCGAGCTGTTCCTGAACGGCCGACTCAAGTTCGGCCGCATCGCCACCGTGATCGAGCGGGTGCTCGAGGCGCACCCGGGTGGGCCCGCGGACTCGCTCGAGGCCGTACTCGCTGCCGACGCGGCCGCTCGGCGGCTGGCGCGGGAGGCCGCGTGCTGACGGTCGTCGCGTTCCTCGTGGTCATCGGGGTGCTCATCTTCGTACACGAGGCGGGCCACTTTCTGGCCGCGAAGGCGGTGGGCGTGCAGGTGCTGCGCTTCTCGCTCGGCTTCGGGCGGCCCATCCTCGCCTGGCACCGCGGGGAGACCGAGTACTGGATCTCGTGGCTGCCGATCGGCGGCTACGTGAAGATGGCGGGGATGGAAGACGAAGGGATGTCGGGGGAGCTCGAGGGCGGCAAGTCCAGCGTGCCGGTCGACCCCGCGCGAGCGTTCGATCGCCAACCGATCTGGGCGCGGGCGGTCGTCCTGGCGGCCGGCGTGACCATGAACGTGGTCCTCGCGTTCGTCGTGTATACCGGGCTCGCGGCGACCGTCGGGGCGAGCCGGACCAACACGACGCAAGTCGACACGGTCTGGGCGTCGCTGCTGCCCAAGGGGGGCGAGGCCTTGGCCCAATTGCGCCAAGGTGACCGGATCGTCGCTATCAACGGTGACACGGTGCGGACGTGGGAAGACGTGCTGACGGAGCTCGCCACCGAGCCCGCGCCGCTGCGCATCGCGGTCGCCGGACGGCCCGCGCCCATCGTGCTGGACGTCCCGCGCGGCGACCAGGAAGCGCGGGGCGCGCTGCTGCGCGCGCTCGAGAGCTTCTTCCCATGCCGCATCGACGTCGTGACGCCCGGGCTCCCGGCCGACCGGGCCGGGCTCAAGCCGGGCGATCTGGTGGTGCGGGCGAACGGCGACACGGTGTTGTCGTGGACCCAGTTCACCAGACTCGTCCGTCGCAGCGTTCACCGGCCGGTGGCGGTAACCGTCTGGCGCGACGGTCGCACCGTCGACGTGCGGCTTGTGCCGGAGCGACAGTTCGGTCCGGATCCACACACCGGCGAGGAGGTGGCGTACGGGTTCGCGGGGATCGGGGCCACGACGCCGATCACGCGCCAGCGCTTTGGCGTTATCGGCGCGATCGGCGAAGGGGCCCGGAATACGGTCACCTCCGCGAAGCTCATCGTGTCCATCGTCCGGGGCTTGTTTACCGGCGAGCTGTCGCTGCGCCAGCTCGGCGGCCCGATCGCCATCGGCCAGCAGTCGGGGCAGGCCGCGCGGGCGGGCTTGGTGTCGTTCCTGGCGTTCCTGGCGCTGATCTCGATCAACCTCGCCATCCTGAACCTGCTCCCGGTGCCGATCCTCGACGGGGGGCAGCTGATGTTCCTCGCCGCCGAAGCGATCCGCCGTCAGCCGCTGTCGCTCTCCGTCCGCCTGCGCCTCACGCAGCTGGGATTCCTCTTCATCATCGCGCTGCTGCTGCTGGCGACGTCCAACGATCTCATCCGCATTTTCAACAGTGTCTTCCACCATTAAACAGGTGCTGGAGGCGTATCTCGCCGGACGCGTGAAGGCGGAACAGGTCGTCGTCGAGGTGGCCAGCCGGTATTACGGGGCAGGGGGCAGGGGGCAGGGGGAAGGGCTCCGGCCCATCGTCGAGGTCATCGAGCGGGCCGCGCCGGGGGTCGTCGAGCTCGCGGGCGCGCCGAACCGGCCGGGGTTTCTCATCACGGCTGCCGAGCGGCCGTTTCCCCGCGAATACGAAACGCAGCTGCGCGTCGCGGTGGAGGTCGTACTCAGGGAAGGGGGCGCGCCGGCTCAGGGTGGATTCCTCTCTCGCGTGCTGGCTGCCATTCGGGGCGTGTTCCGTTAGCGCATCAGGCGCACGATCAGCGCGACGGCGGCGATCAGTGCCACGGCCACGCCGGCGAGCAGCAGCCAGGGCAGAGCCTTTCTCCTCGGGTCCCTAATCGCCAGGATTCGTCTTGTTCCGACCGGGGCCATTCCGATCTCCGCGGTGGCGCGTCGCTTCTCCTGCACCTCCTCCAGGTCGGCCAGCAGCTCCGTCGCGTTGCGGTAGCGGTCGTCAGGGTGCTTGGCGAGACACTTGATCACCACCCGCTCAAACCGCTTCGAGAGCTCGGGCCGCTTCTTGCGCAGCGGCGGCGGTGGGTCCTCGACGTGCATGCGGGCCAACTCGAACCAGTCCGCGGAGGTGAAGGGCACCTCGCCGGTCGCGGCCTTGTAGAGCGTGACGCCGAGGGCGTAGAAGTCCGCGCGCTGGTCGATGGAGCGCCCCTGCGCCTGCTCGGGGGAGAGGTAGTGCGGCGTCCCGATGGTCATGTTCACGCCCGTCGAGGCGACGTAGCCCGAAATCGCGCGCGCGATCCCGAAATCGGTGAGCACCGCGCTGCCGTCCGAGTGCAGCAGCACGTTGTCGACCTTCAGGTCGCGGTGGATTACCCCCCGGCGGTGGGCGAACGCCAGTCCGTTGGTGACGTCGCGCGCGATCCGCACGATCTCGTCCTCGGCGAGCGGCCCTTCGTTGGCGATCCGCGTCCCCAGGCTCTCCGCGCACAGGTCCATGGCGAAGTAGACGTTGGCGCCCGATTTCCCCACCGAGCGGATACGGATGATGTTGGGGTGCTCCAGCTTGGCCGCGGTCTCGCTCTCGTTGCGGAAGCGCGACTCGAACTGCGGGTCACCGGCGTAGCGCGGCTTCAACACCTTGACGGCGACGGGCGTGCCGTCGGCTTCGCGTCCCACGAACACCCAGGCGAAGCCGCCCTGCCCGAGCAATCGCTCGAGCTGGTAGGGGCCCAGGGGGTGGCCGACGAGGTCGGTCGCAGCGTTCGTCACGGGCTTTACAAGGGCGCGGGGAGCATCTAACTTACGCTGCTACTAACGATTAGGGAATTGGAGCGATGTTCGACAAGACGACGCCGGTCCGGAAGTACGGGCAGCACGAGAAGGACTCGGGATCGACCCCGGTCCAGGTGGCGCTGCTCACCGAGCGGATCAACAGCCTCACCGAGCACTTCCGGGTTCACTCCAAGGACTACCACGGGCAGCGGGGCCTGCTGAAAATGGTCAGCAAGCGCCGCCGCCTGTTGGAGTACCTCAAGCGGACCGACCTGGAACGGTATCGGCAGCTCATCGACGAGCTGGGTCTCCGCCATTAGATGGAGAAGGCGTCGCGCCAGGCGTCCCGGTACAGAGCCCCGGGGCGCTCGGCGTGGTTTCGTATTCTTGCTCTAGACAGGCGCTATGGTGAAACACGTTGAGCGTACGTTTGCGGGCCGGCCCCTCAAGATGGAAACCGGACGGCTCGCGAAGCAGGCCGCCGGAGCGTGCCTGATTCAGTTCGGCGAGACGGTGGTGCTGGCGACGGTCACCGTGTCCGACCAGGTCTCGACCCAGTCGTTCTTCCCCCTGACCGTCGAATACCGCGAGAAGGCCTACGCCGCGGGCAAGATCCCCGGCGGCTTTCTGAAGCGCGAAGGTCGGCCCAGCGACGAGGAGATCCTCTCGGCGCGCGTCGCCGACCGCACGTTCCGGCCGCTGTTCCCCGAGGGCTTCAAGAACGAAGTGCAGGTCTTCATTTATGTACTCTCCGCCGACCAGGAGAACGACGCCGACGTGCTGGGGGTGACGGCGGCCTCGGCGGCCCTCACGATGTCCAAGGTGCCCTGGAACGGGCCCGTCGCGGCAGTGCGGGTGGGCCGGGTCGAAGGCGCGTGGATTCTGAACCCCACGTTCCAGCAGCTCGAGTTCAGCGACGTGGACATGATCGTGTCCGGGTCCCGCGATTCGATCGTGATGGTCGAGGGCGGGGCGTTGGAGCTGACGGAAGCGGAGATCGTCAAGGCGCTGGAGGTGGCGCACAAGGGCATCCGCGAGCTGCTCGAGGCCGCCGACGAGCTGATTGCCGACGTGCGCCGGCCGAAGATGGAGTGGACCAAGGTCGAGGCGCCGGCCGACTTGGTGGCGCGCGTCAAGGCGCTGGCCGAGCCGCGCATCGCTGAAGCGCTGAACCTGCCCGAGAAGGCGGAGCGGGCGCAGGCGCTCGCGGCGCTGAAGGCCACGATCCAGGAGCAGCTCGCCGCCGAGTTCCCGGACAACGGCAGGGACGTGGCGACGGTCATCGAGGACATCGAATACCGGACGATGCGCGACCAGGTCCTTTCCCGCGGCGAGCGAGTGGACGGTCGCGACCTCGACACGGTGCGCCCCATTACCTGTGAGGTCGGGGTGCTGCCGCGCACCCACGGGTCGGCGCTGTTCACGCGCGGCCAGACGCAGGCACTCGTGTCGGTGACGCTGGGGACGGTGCAGGACGAGCAGCGCATCGACTCGATCGACGTGGCGCAGGAGACCACCAAGTCGTTCATGCTCCACTATAACTTCCCGTCGTTCTCGACCGGTGAAGTGCGGCCGATTCGCGGGACGTCGCGGCGCGAGGTGGGGCACGGCGCCCTCGCCGAGCGCGCGCTCCAGGCCCTGCTGCCGCCGTACGAATCGTTCCCGTACACGATCCGCATCGTCTCCGACATCCTCGAGTCCAACGGCTCGTCCTCGATGGCGACCGTGTGCGGGGGCTCGCTGGCGCTGTTCGATGCCGGCGTGCCGATGTCGGGGCCCTGCGCCGGCGTCGCGATGGGCCTGATCAAGGAAGGGAAGCGGGTGGCGGTGCTCACCGACATCCTCGGCACCGAGGACCACCTGGGCGACATGGACTTCAAGGTCGCCGGGACCAAGACCGGCGTGACCTCGATCCAGATGGACATCAAGATCGAGGGGCTCGATTTCGGGATCATCGCCGAGGCGCTGGACAAGGCCAAAAAGGCCCGGCTGCACATCCTCGACGTCATGGACAAGGCGATCCCCGAGCCGCGCTCGTCGCTCTCCAAGTACGCGCCGCGGATCATCACGATCCAGATCCCCGTCGACAAGATCGGCGACCTGATCGGCCCCAAGGGCAAGACGATCCGCAGCATCCAGGAGCAGACCGGCGCCGAGATCAACGTGGACGACAACGGCATGGTCACCATTTCCGCCGTGGGCGAGGGCGGGGAGCGGGCCCGCGACATCGTCGCCGCGATGATCCAAACGCCCGAGGTCGGCAAGGTGTACGAGGGCGTGGTGAAGAGCACCACGGCGTTCGGCGCCTTCGTCGAGATCCTTCCCGGCGTCGAGGGGCTGTTGCACATCTCCGAGTTGCAGCACGGCCGCACCGAGCGCACCGAGGACGTCGTGAAGAAGGGCGACCACGTGCGCGTCAAGCTGCTCGAGGTCGATGAGCGCGGCCGCATGCGGCTGTCCCGGAAGGCGCTGCTGGAAAAGCCGGAGCCGGCCCGCACGCGTTGATGGAGACGGTCCGGCTCGACCGGGAGATCCACCACACCACCGCCGCGAACGGGGTCGTCGTGCTCTCCGAGCGCGTGGCCCACGTGCGCTCGGCGGCGGTGGGAGTGTGGGTGCGCACCGCCAGCGCGCACGAGCCCCGACCCAAGATGGGGGTGTCGCACCTCCTCGAGCACATGGTGTTCAAGGGGACCGAGCGGCGCACGGCGCAGCAGATCGCCTTGGAGCTCGAGGCGCGGGGCGGCTCGCTCGACGCCTACACTTCCCGCGATAGCACGGCGTTCCAGGCCCGCGTCCTGGATGCGGACCTGCCGCGCGCCGTGGACGTCCTCACCGACATCGTGCGCCGGCCCGTGCTCCGCGACCATGACCTCTCGCTGGAGCGCAACGTCGTGCTGGAGGAGATCAGCACGGTCGAGGATACACCGGACGATCTCGTGTTCGAGCTGCTGGCGTCCACGTTGTGGCCCGAGCATCCGTACGGGTTCTCGATCCTCGGCACGCGGGATACGGTCGGCGCACTCTCCGCCGACGATCTGAAGCAGCTCCACGGCCAGGCGTACTTCCCCGGCAATTGCGTCATCGCGGCCGCCGGCAACCTGACGCACGAGGGATTGCTTGAGGAGCTGGGGCAGCAAGGGTGGCTCACGGGGGAAGCGGGAAGGGGGAAGGGGGGAGGGGCCCCGCCGCCGCTCCCGCCGGTTCCGGCCGCCGTGCGCGGTCTGACCAGCCGCCATGCCCGCGACACGGCGCAAACGCATATCGTCATCGCGACGGACAGCGTGTCGTTCGCCGACCGCCGCAAGTACGCGCTCATGGTCCTGAGCAACATCCTCGGCGGCGGAATGTCGAGCCGCTTGTTCCAGCGGATTCGGGAGGAGCTGGGCCTCGCCTATGCGGTCTATTCGTACGCGAGCTTCTACCGGGAGATCGGCGTGCTCGGGACCTACGTCGGCACCCAGCCGGCCGCCGCGGAGCGAGCGACCGCGGCGATTCTGGAGGAGTACGGGCGGCTGGCGCGCGAGGGGCTGCGAGGCGAAGCGCTGGCCGAAGCCAAACGACAGACCGCAGGGCAGTTGATGCTGTCGCTGGAGAGCCCCACGGCGCGGATGTATCGTTTGGCCGGCTTCGCCCTCCACGGCGAGCGCTACTTGAGTCTCGACGAAATGGTGGCCACCGTGGAGGGGCTGACCGAGGACGAGGTAGGAGCGGTGGCAGCCGAGTTCTTCGCGCCGGGGCGGCAGACGACGGTGTGGCTGGGGCCTGAAGACAGACGCTAAGACGCCGAGACGTCGAGTGGACGCGAAGACGGCGAGGGGAGAGGACGGCCAATGATCGTTGGGGTTCCCAGAGAGATTAAGACCGCCGAAAACCGCGTGGCGCTCGTGCCGGCGGGCGCTGAGTCGCTGCGCGGCGACGGGCACACCGTGCTCGTGGAGCAGGGCGCGGGAGTGGGGAGCGGCTTCCCGGACGACGCCTACCGGGCGGTCGGGGCGACGATCGTGCCGCAGGCCGACGACGTATGGGCCAAAGCCGATCTGATCCTCAAGGTCAAAGAGCCGATCGAGTCGGAGTGGCCGCGGATCCGCAGGGGCCAGGTGCTGTTCACCTACTTCCACTTCGCGGCCGCGGAGCCGCTCACCAGGGCGATCCTCGAGTCCGGCTGCGTCGCCATCGCCTACGAGACGGTCCAGCTGGCGAGCGGCGAGCTGCCCCTGCTCACTCCCATGAGCGAGGTAGCCGGGCGCATGGCGGTGCAGGAAGGGGCGAAGTATCTGGAGAAGGCGTTCGGCGGGAGCGGGATTCTGTTGGGCGGCGTGCCGGGCGTGCTGCCGGCGGAGGTGCTGGTCATCGGAGGCGGCGTCGTCGGCGCCAACGCGGCGAAGATGGCCGCCGGGCTCGGCGCCCACGTCACGCTGCTCGACATCTCCCTCGACCGCCTGCGCTACCTCTCCGATGTCCTGGCCCCGAATGTCGACCTGCTGTACTCGAACCGCCACAATATTCTCGAGCAGATCCACAAGGCCGATGTCGTCATCGGCGCGGTGCTGCTCCCGGGCGCCAAGGCGCCCCACCTGGTCAAGCGGCCGGACTTGAAGCTCATGAAGCCCGGTTCGGTGATCGTGGACGTCGCGGTCGACCAGGGCGGGTGCATCGAAACCATCAAGCCGACCACGCACGATCAGCCGACCTACATCGTGGACGGGATCATCCATTACGGTGTGGCGAACATGCCGGGCGGGGTGCCCCGCACTTCGACGCTGGCGCTCACCAACGCGACATTCCCCTACGCCAAGCGCCTCGCGAAGCTGGGCTGGAAACAGGCCTGCAAGGCCGACGCCGCCCTGTTCTTGGGGCTCAACGTGATCGACGGACAGGTCGTGTATCCCGGCGTCGCGGAGGCGTTCAACCTGCCCCTCGCGGACCCCAAGACGCTCGTGTGACCGCCCGGCCCGTCGTGCAGGTCCGGCGTCTCCCGCACCACGACGGGCTCCCGCTGCCGGCGCGCCAGACCGACGGTTCGGCGGGATACGACGTCTGCAGCGCCCAGGCGGACTTCACGTTGCAGTCGATGGAGCGCCGCCTGGTCCAGACCGGCCTCGCGCTCGCCATTCCTCCGGGGTTCGAGGCCCAGGTTCGTCCCCGGTCCGGGCTGGCCCTGAAGCATGGGCTCACGCTCCCGAACACCCCCGCGACCATCGATTCCGACTATCGTGGCGAGCTGATGGTGGCGGTGATCAACCTCGGCACCGAGCCGGTGACGGTGACGCGGGGAATGCGGATCGCGCAGCTGGTGTTTCAACGGGTGGAGGCCGTGGACCTGGTGGAGGTGCCGGAGCTGCCGCAGAGTGGGCGGGGCGGCGGTGGGTTCGGGAGCACCGGACGCTAGGGGGCGGGGCGTGAGGTTCCGAGGCGCATTTGATTGAGAGACACGATGACCATTGAGGTGTTGCGTCTAGCGAGGTGAACCCGCACCTTAGTCGCGACCGTTTAGGCCCGACCCGTCACCCTCACCGGAGGCTCCATGAATCTGCAAACTGGCATCATCGCCGGCCTTGCGCTCCTGTTGATCATCCTCCTCGCGGCTCGCGGCAAGGGCAAGAAGAGCGGCCCCAGCGGACCAGGTGGCGGCATGCCCTCCTGAAGCCTGGTAGGTGACTCGGATCCCTGTTCTGTGTTACCACCGCATCGGTGGGCCGCTCGAGCTGGGCGTGACGCGCGTCGCCCGCTCGGTCTTCGAGCGGCAGATGGGGGCGCTCGCCAACGCGGGGTGGCGTACGCTCACGCTGGCGGAGTACGCCACAGGCGAGGCGTCCCGCTCCTTTCTGCTGACGTTCGATGACGGCTACGCTTCGCTGGCCGAGGAGGTGTATCCGTTGCTCGGCGAGTTGGGGTTCACGGCCACGACCTTCCTTGTCACCGACTACATCGGCAAGACCAACGAGTGGGACGCGCGATACACCTGGCGGCGCCTCCCGCACCTGTCCTGGGATCAGCTGGCCGCATGGCGAGCCCGGGGGTTCGACTTCGCCTCGCACACCGCCACGCACCCACGCCTCACTTGGCTGGACGACGCCCGGGCCGAAGGTGAGCTCGACCGGTCGCGCCGGGCGCTCGTCAACCGGTTGGGGGAGGAGGCCGGACAGGCCGTGGCGTATCCCTTCGGAGCGGCGGACGCGCGGGTCGTGACCCTGGCACGCCGCGTGGGATATCGCCTCGGCTTCGGCGGCGTGCGCGGTGACCACGGAGATCCCCTACTCCTGCCGCGCGTGCCGACCTACGTCTGGGATGCGGGGACCGTCCCCTTCGGGCTCCGCGCGGACGGCCTCGGCGCGCTGGGCCGGTTCGTGGCGCACGTGGCGAATCGGTGCGCTGTCGGGACGACGGTGCTCAAGTCCGTATGGCGGTATAGCCGTATCGCCGTATAGCCGTATACGGCCCATACGGCATTACGTCCCCAGCCCCTGCACCCCCGCCACCGCCATCCCCATGCCGTGGTATCCCTTGTCCACGTACACGATCGTGCCGGTGATGCCGCTGGCGAGCGGGCTGCACAGGAACGCTGCCGTGACGCCGACTTCCGTCGCGGCCAGCTCTTCGGGGAGCGGGGCGTTGGCGGCGTAGTACTTGACCATTTTGTCGATCCCGCCGATCGCGCTGGCGGCCCGCGAGGCCAGGGGCCCCGCCGAAATCGTATTGACCCGTAGCCCGTACTTGCGGCCCGCTTCGAAGGCCAGGGTGCGGGTGTCGCTTTCCAGCGCTGCCTTGGCGGAAGACATGCCGCCGCCGTACCCCGGGATGACGCGCTCGCTCGCCATGTACGTGAGGGAGATGACCGCGCCGCCGGGACGCATCAGGGGTCCCAGGCGCGCGACGAGCGAAGTCAGGGAATAGGCGCTCACGCTCACTGCGGTGAGATAGCCGCCTCGGCTCGTTTCCAGGAGCGGCTTTTTGACTTCGGGCCCATTGGCGAGCGAGTGCACGACGACGTCGAGGCACGGCTGCCCGAAATCGGCGACCAGGCGCTGGCGGACGCCCTCAACGGAGAAATCCCCGACGTCCTTGTAGCGCTTGTTGCCGCGGATGTCTTCGGGCGCATCGGCGATCGTGTCGTAGGCGGCGTCCAGCGGGTAGATCTTCTCGAACTCCAGGCGCGACCCGTCGGACAGCTTCCGGGAGGCGTCCATCTTCCCGCGTTCGAGTAGGTTCTGGAAGATGTTGAGCGCCGGGGGCCACGTGCCGGTGCAGACGGTGGCGCCCGCTTCGACGAGCGCCTTGGCTATCGCGAATCCGTAGCCGCCGTCGTCGGCCACGCCGGCGACCAACGCTCGCTTCCCTCGCAAATCAATGCTTAGCATCTAACCCCCTAAACGAAGAACCTCGCCGCCACCGGAATCAGCTGCGGATGTCGGACCAGCGCGTGGGCGAAGACGCGTCCCAGCGTGCGCTTGTGCGAGGGAATACCGTTCACCGTGCGCGCCAGCCCGTTGAAGAACGCGTCATCCAGATCCGCGAGCGCCTGTTTGATACGGTAATACTTGAGGTGCGCCTCGCCGAGCAGGTCCATCCAGGCCTGGTGGTAGCTCGCGAGGCGGGCCTGGCTCGTGTCGCCGGCACGGATCGCGGCCGCCGCCGCGCGTCCCGCGAGCCGGCCGGACTTCATGGCGTTCACGATCCCGCCGCCCGAGAGCGGATTCACCATATGCGCCGCGTCGCCGCAAATCATCACGCCGTCGGTGTGCGTGCGCTTGAGTGTGTGATGGACGATCACCCCGCCCACCGTGTAGCCGGTCCTGGCCCCGCCCGCGTAGCGGCGGGCGATCCACTCGTCGAGGTACTCGCGGGCATTGCGGCCGTCGCTCTTCAACGCGACGATGCCCAACCCGACGTTGGCCGATCGCTCGCTCTTGGGGAAGAGCCACGCGTACCCCCCGGGAGCGATGTGGTCCCCGAACTGGAGATAGATGGCGTCGGCATCGAAATCGATGCCGTCCAGCACGTACTGCGCACACGATTCCATGTCGCGCGCGGGGACTCGGGTGTCGAGCCCAGCCCAGCGGCCCACCATCGTCTCCACGCCGTCCGCTCCAATCACCACGTGGGCCCGGACCGTCTCCTCCCCACTCGAGGTACGCAAGCGCATCGCCCAGCGGCCGTCCGCGGTCCGGCCCATCCCCACCGCCTCGGTCGCCACCTGGACCTCGACGCCCTCGGCCGCCGCCTGCGCCGCCAGCGCGGCGTCGAAACGCGTGCGATCGAGAATCCAGGCGACGTCCGACCACGCGACCTTCACCTCGGTGTCATCGGGCGCGAGGATGATGACGCGGGTGATTTTGCGGGCGGCCCACGGGGCCCCGTCGGGATCGGCGAACTCGCGCAGGCCCGGGTCGCCGACGCCTTCGGCGCAGCGCACCGGCGTGCCGACGAAGGGATCGCGTTCGATGAGGAGGACATCCAGCTCGGGCGCGGCGCGCTTGGCCTCCGCCGCGGCCACGCTGCCCGCGGGGCCTGCGCCCACGACGAGAACGTCGTGGTCAGGCATTCGCGACCATCGCGAGCGCGCTGACGGGACACGGCGCGATGCACTTGCGGCAGCCGGTGCAGGTGTGGCGGTCGATCAGCAGGTCCTGGAAGTCGAGGTGGATCGCCTCGGGTGGGCAGAGCGGCAGGCATAACCCGCAGCGATCGCACACGGCGAGGTCGACGGCCGCGACCTCGGTGGGGCGCGCGCGCGCCAGCGGGGGGGGCGCCATGGGGCGAACGGTAGCCGCCGCCCCGAAACGCGTCAAGCATCAGCCTTGTTTGAGGTTACGCTTTTCGTTAGCTTGTTGCGTTCGCGCCCGCCGAACCCGTCACCAAGCGACCCGTGCCGATACACTGGCCGAAACTAAATTTCCGGGGCTGGAGCCCGGCGAACGAAATCGCCGTCGATCTCGGGACGGCCAACACCCTCATCTGGGTCAAGGGTGAGGGCATCGTGCTCAACGAGCCCTCCGTCGTCGCCATCGAGAAATCCACCGGCAAGATCAAGGGCATCGGGCTCGAGGCCAAGCGCATGCTCGGCCGCACGCCGGACGGCATCCTCGCGGTGCGGCCGCTCAAGGACGGCGTCATCGCCGACTTCGACGTCACCGAGAAGATGTTGCGCTTCTTCCTGAAGACCATCATCGACAGGCACCTGTTCCGCGTGAAGCCGAAAGTCATCGTCTGCGTACCGAGCGGGATCACAGAGGTAGAGAAGCGAGCGGTGCGCGATTCGGCGCAGTCCGCCGGGGCCAAGGAGGTCTACATGGTCGCCGAACCGATGGCCGCCGCGATCGGTGTGGGCCTGCCGGTCGAGACCCCCACCGGCAACATGGTGATCGACATCGGCGGCGGGACCACCGAGATCGCCGTGATCGCCTTGTCGGGCATCGTGTCCGACACGTCGATCCGCACGGGCGGCGACGAGCTGGACCAAGCGATCGTGCAGTTCATGCGCAAGAACTACAACCTCCTCATCGGCGAGCCCACGGCGGAGCAGATCAAGATCCAGATCGGCTCGGCCGCACCGGTCGGCGAAGAGCGGGAGATGGAGGTCAAGGGCCGCGACCTCGTCTCCGGCATCCCCAAGATCGTGCGTGTACACTCGAGCGAGATCCGCGAAGCTGTCCAGGAGCCGATCCAGCAGATCGTAGATGCCGTGCGCCGCGCGCTCGAGATCACGCCGCCGGAGCTGGCCAGCGACATCGTGGATCGCGGCATCGTAATGACGGGCGGGGGCGCGCTGATCCGCGGGCTCGACGTGCTGCTGCAACAGGAGACCGGCCTGCCGATTCACCTCGACGAGGACCCGATGACGTGCGTCGTGCGCGGCACCGGCCGCATCCTCGACGACCCGGAGAAATACCGGAACGTCCTGACGACCTGATCGCATGGCGCTCGGAGCGGATCGCTACACCTCGCGGGTGGATACGCTCGTCTTCCTCGGGTGCCTCGGCCTGTCGCTCACCGCGATGAGCCTGCCCCCGGCGTGGCGGGACCCCATCGCCAGCGTGATGCGGCAAACCATCCTCGCCCCGCTCCTCCAGCTGCAGCGCGAATCGGAGCTCCTCCGGACCTCCCGCTCGCGCTTTGACGCGATTACCGCCCAGCGCGATTCGTCGGCCCTCGCGGCCACCTTCCTCCCCGAGCTCCGCGCCGAGAACGAGCGGCTGCGGGGCCTGCTGGGGTTGGGCCAACGTTTGGCCAGCGGCTACGCGCCGGCCGAGGTGCTGCACCAGGCGGCGCCCACCGACCCGCTAGCGCTGGTGATCTCGGCGGGACGGCGGGAGGGCGTCCGGCCGCTGGCGGCCGTGGTCAGTCCTGAGGGGCTGATCGGCCTCGTGTCCACGGTCGACGCCCGGACCAGCATCGTCGTGACGTGGGCGAACCTCGAGTTCCGGGCCAGCGCGATGGCGGCTGACGGCAGTGTGTACGGGATCGTGGCGCCGCACGGCACCGAGGGTCCGGGGGTGTGGCTCCTGGAGCTGCAGGGCGTGCCCTATCGCCAGCTCGTGCCCGTGGGCACGCCGATCTTCACGTCCGGGCTGGGCGGGGTCTTCCCGCGGGGCATCCCCCTCGGGACGGTGATCGGCGTGGCAGGTGAAACCGAAGGCTGGGAGCGCACCTACCTGGTACGGCCCGCCGTCCACCCCAGCGCCGTGACTCACGTGATGGTGCTCTTGGGGGCTCGCGGCGGCGGGGATCTCCGCAACGCCTTCAAGACGGACACGGCGTCTATCGGCGGGAGGACCCCGCCGTGAGGCGCACCGATAAGTACCGGTTCTATTTCGTTCTGGCGCTGCTCGCGGCGCTGGAGTTCACGGTGCGCAGCCGGCTGGGCGACCAGCGCACGGCCCCCGATTTCCTCCTGCTCGCCCTCCTCATCTATACGATCCGCACCCAGCCGGGGAAGGCGGCAGCGGCGGGCTTCGTGGTCGGTTTGCTGCGCGACGCCCTGACGCCGGCGAGCTTCGGCGCGGGCGCGCTCGCGACCACCGTGGTCGGCTATCTCTCGGCCTGGGGCAAGGCCGTGTTCTTCGCCGAGAATCTGTTCGTGAACGCCTGTCTGTTCTTCTGCGGGACGTGGGTGCGCAACTTGGTGATCGCCCTCGCGTCGGGGAAGTTGCGGGGAGGGCAGCTCGGCTGGGAGCTATTGGTGTGGTCGCCGCTCCAGGGCCTGACGACCGCGGTCACCGGCGTGGTCGTTCTGTGGGTGTTCCGGCGCTGGGTCCACGTGAGGGTGAGGGAAGCGTGAACTCATTCCATCCCTACCTGCTCGACCGCCGCCTGCGGGTCACCCACGCCCTGGTGTGGGGTGCCTTCGTGGTGATCGGCATCGGGTTCTTCCGCACGCAGATTCTGGAGCACGGCAGGTTCAAGCTGCAGTCCGAGACCAACCGCCTGCGGCCGATCATCCTCCCCGCGCCGCGCGGGATCATCACCGACCGCAACGGGCGGGTGCTCGCCGACAACGTGCCCGGGTACACCGTGTCGCTGCTGCCCGGCGCGGAGCCGACCCTCGACGCGCAGATCGCGAGCCTGCGCAACCGGTTGCAGCGCGTCGCGCCGCTCGTCCGACTGGACAGCGCGGGGATCGAGCGCGTGGTCGCGCGGTTCCGCCGCGCGCCCTACCAGCCGGCGCTGGTCATGGCCGACGCGCCGTTCCCCGTGGTGTCGCAGTTGGAGGAGCGCCGGCTCCTCGTGCCGGGTCTCGTTATCCAGACCGAGCCCAAGCGCTACTATCCCGACAGCGGCGTCGCCGCGCATCTGCTCGGCAACATGGGCGAGGTGACCGAGCAGGAGCTGGGCCAGCGCTCCGGACTGCGCCCCGGGGCCCAGGTCGGGCGGGACGGCCTCGAGCGCCAGTATGACGACTCGCTGCGGGGCGCCGACGGCGTGCGCTTCGTGGAGGTGAGCGCGCTGGGACACGTCGTGCGCGACGCGGCGTCGTCGACCACGCTGCGCCCCGAAGCGGGCGAGGCCGTGCACACGACGATCGATCTCGATCTCCAGCGCTACATCGCGAGGATCTTCCCGGCGGGCCAGCGCGGCGCGGTGATGGCCCTGAACCCCAACACCGGTGAAGTCCTGGCGCTTTACAGCGCGCCCGGCTTCGACCCCAACCGCTTCGTCGGCGGCGTCGATCCCAGCTACTGGCGGTTGCTGAGCGAGAGTCCGGCGCATCCGCTGCTGGACCGCGCGATTCAGGCGCGTTACCCGCCGGGCTCGACGTGGAAGTTGGCCATCGCGGCCATGGCGTTGAAGCGCGGGATCGTGACGCTCCACACGCGCATGCCGATCGCGTGTCGCGGCGGGCTCCAGTTCGGCAACCGATTCTTCCGGTGCTGGATGGCGCAAGGGCACGGCGAGCTGACGTTACAAGAGGCGATCACCCAGAGCTGCGACGTCTACTTCTACCAGCTCGGCATCAAACTCGGGCTCACGTCGCTGCTCGAGGACGCCAACGGGTGGGGGCTCCGCACCCGCACCGGCATCGACCTCCCCGGCGAGTCGCCGCCGGAATTCCCGTCGGGCACGGAGTACTTCGACCGCCTCTACGGGCCCCGGGGCTGGACCTCGGCGGTGGCGCTGAACCTCGCCATCGGGCAGGGCGAGAACGCCCAGACGCTGGCCAGCATGCTCCGGCTCTACCAGATGCTCGCCAGTGACGGGCGCGCCCGCCCGCCCTACGTCGTGCACCCCGCCGAGGGTCCCGGCGCCGGGCTCGACCTGGCGCCGGAGCAACTCGCCGGTCTGCGCCAGGCGATGATCAGCGTGGTGCAGCGCGGGACGGCCCGCGGCGCGCAACTCAGCTCGATTATCATCGCCGGGAAGACGGGTACCGCGCAGAATCCTCACGGCCCGAATCACGGATGGTTCATCGGTTTCGCGCCGGCGGACAAGCCGGAGATCGTGGTCGGAGCCATCATCGAGTTCGCGCGCGAGGGTCCGTACGTGGCGCCGCTCGTCGCCCGGGTCATCGCCCGCTATCTCGGCGCCGATACCACCGAAGCGTCGGAGTACAAGATCGTGCTCCCGGCGGACACCGCGCCGCACGAAGTGCAGATCCTGCCCGCGCTCCCGGACACGACGGGACGCGACACGCTGCCGCGCGATACTCTCCCGCGGGACACGCTCCCGCGCGATACCACTCATGTTCAACCGCGTTCGCGAACTCGATAGGCCGCTGCTCGGCGTGACGGTGGCGCTCGCCCTGTTCGGGCTCGCCGCCCTGTATTCCGCCGGGCAGACGGACGTGCCCACCCAGGTGACGACGATCTGGCAACGCCAGATCGCGTTTTTGGTTCTGGGGGCGGTCCTGGCGGGGCTGGTGTTCCGCGCGTCTCCCCGCCTCGTCGAATGGGCGGCGCCGTACGTGTACGCCGTCGCGCTGTTCCTGCTGCTCCTGACGCTGGTGATCGGGACCGGCGCGGGGACGGCGGCCGGCACGAAGTCGTGGATCGTCCTCGGCGGGCCGTTCCGGTTCCAGCCCGCCGAGCTCGCCAAGCTGGCGGTCGTGTTGATGGTCGCCCGCTGGGCGGCGGACCGCCGCTCGCCCCCGGCCACCATGCGCGAGCTCGTGACGCCGGGCGTCATCGTCCTCGTCCCCTTCCTCCTCGTCTGGGCCCAGCACGATCTGGGGAGCGCGATCGTGTTCGTCGCCATCCTGTTCGCGATGCTGTACTGGGTGGGCACACGCCCCGCGCTCCTGCTGCTGCTCGCCTCGCCGGCGGTAGGGTTGATCCTCGCGTTCTCCACGGCGGCGTGGGGAGCGTGGTTCCTCCTCATTCTGGGCCTGGTGTTATGGTGGCGCATTTACTTCTGGGAGGCCGTCGCGGTCGTGACGGCCAACCTCATCATGGGCGTCGTGGCGCTCCCGTTCTGGCGATCGCTCGCCCCGTATCAGCAGAACCGGGTGCTCGCGTTCCTGAACCCGCTGGTGGATCCCCGGGCCACCGGATGGCACGTGATCCAGTCGCGGGTTGCCATCGGGTCGGGGGGATTCCTGGGGAAAGGGTACACGCTGGGGTCGCAGAAGCGGCTCGCCTTCCTGCCCGCGCAGCACACGGATTTCATCTTCTCCGTGGTCGGAGAGGAGCTCGGCTTCGTCGGCGTGGTCGCCGCCCTGACCCTGTTCATTACCCTGATCCTGGTGCTGCTGCGCATCGCCCGCCGCGCCACCGACCAGTTCTCCAGTCTCGTCGTGTTCGGCATCACGGGGATGTTGTTCACGCACATCGTCGAGAACGTGGGCATGACGGTGAATCTCCTGCCTATCACGGGCATTCCGCTGCCGTTCTTCTCCTACGGCGGGTCCTTCCTGGTCACATGCTGCGCCGCGATCGGCGTCGCCCTGCGGGTCGCATGGGAATCGCGCCTGTCCGGCTATACTGAGCGTTGACAAGGAGTTGCGGGATCGGGGCTGGCGCAGTGGGATGGGCACTCTCAAATTGTGCCCTTTCCCGACCCCCTTATGCCACGAATGGCCTGGTTTAAGAAAGAGCGCAAACCGCGCAGCTCCGAACGGGTGAAGCTGGAGATTCCAGCCGACGCCTGGGAGAAGTGCGATGAGTGCGGCCATATCGATATCAAAGAGCGCTTCGTCCAGGCGCTTAGTGTCTGCCCCAAGTGCGGTCACCACCGTCGTATCTCCGCCCAGGAATACATCGACGTGCTGGTGGACGAGGGGTCCTGGCACGAGCTGGACGTTAAGCTCCGCTCGGCCGACCCCCTGACCTTCGAGAGTTACAAGGATCGCGTGCAGGTGGCGTACAAGAAGGCCGGAGAGCTGGACGCCGTGCGCACCGGGTATGCCCGGCTCCACGGCCAGCCCGTCAACCTCGCGGTCATGGATTTCGCCTTCATGGGCGGATCGATGGGCTCGGTCGTGGGGGAGAAGGTCGCCCGGCTGGCGCAGCGCTCGACGGAGAAGGGGATCCCGTTGCTGATCGTGTCCGCTTCCGGCGGTGCCCGCATGCAGGAAGGGGCGCTGTCGCTGATGCAGATGGCCAAGACGTCCGTCGTCATCGCCGAACTGGCCCGCAAGGGCATCCCGTTCATCTCGATCCTGACGAATCCGACCACCGGCGGCGTGTCCGCCTCCTACGCGATGCAGGGGGACGTCATCATCGCGGAGCCGGGGGCGGTGGTCGGGTTCGCGGGGCCGCGCGTCATCAAGCAGACGATCGGGCAGGACCTGCCCGAGGGGTTCCAGACGGCGGAGTTCCTGGTTGAGCACGGGATGGTGGACATGGTGATCCCGCGCAGCGAGCTCCGCGACACGACCGCCCAGCTGCTGCGCCACATGGCCGGCCGCCGGCCCGTCGAGGCCGCCGACTGAGCCAGCTGTCCTTCGCGGACGCCTGCCGCTTTCTCTTCTCCCGACAAGCAGGCCGGATCAAATGGAGCCTCGAACCGACGCGGGGGCTCCTCGCCGCGCTCGGGAACCCCGAGCGACGCTTCCCGACCATTCACGTCGGCGGCACCAACGGCAAGGGCTCGACCTGCGCCTTCCTTGCCGCCGCCCTCGGCGCGCGGGGATTCCGCGTGGGGGTGTACACGTCACCCCACCTCGTGTCCGTATGCGAGCGGGTCACCGTCGACGGCGAACCGATGAGCGAGGAGGCGTTCGCGGCGTGGACCGAGCGACTCCAGGGTGAGATCGAGCGGCTTGACGCGAGCTTCTTCGAAGCGACGACCGCCATCGCCTTCGCGGACCTGGCGGCGCGGGGTGTGGACATCGCCGTGATCGAGGTCGGTCTGGGCGGGCGGCTGGACGCGACCAACGTCATCACGCCGCTCGCCAGCGTGGTGACGAAGATCGCGCTGGAGCACACCGACTACCTGGGGCCGACACTCGCCGGGATCGCGCGAGAGAAAGCCGGGATCGCCAAGCCGGACGTCCCGTTCGTCACGGGCGAGCCGAATCCGGAGATCCGCCGGGTGCTGGTCGAGGAGGCCCACGCCCGCGGGGCCCGGCCGATCGTGGTGGTTGACACGCGCCGGCCGCCGCCACTGGGCGCCCGCCTGGGCCTCAAAGGGCCGCACCAGTGGCACAACGCGTGGGTCGCCCTGGCGGCGCTGAATGCCCTCCCTGCGCCGTTCGGCCCGGTCGGAGAGGACATTCCCGCGGGCTTCGCGGCCGCGACGATCGCGGGGCGGTTCGACGTCCGGGGGGGAGCGGGGGGGGCGGGGGGCGCGGCGGGCGGCCGCTGGATCTTCGACGTCGCGCACAACCCCGATGGGATGGAGGTGCTCGTCGCGGCGCTGCGCGAGGAGCGCGCGCCGCGCCCGCTGCACGCGCTCGTGGGCATCCGCAACGACAAGGAATGGCGGCCGATGCTCGAACGCCTGCTGCCGGAAGTCGACCGATTGGTGCTGACGGTCGCGCCCACGGTGCCGGTCGCGCAGCGCTGGGTCGTCGAGGATCTGGGAGGCTGGACCACCGAGCGCGTCATCGGCCAGCCGGTGGTGTTCGAGCCGGATTTCGGCCGTGCGTTGGAGCTGGTGCAGGACGGCGCGGCGACGGTGCTCGTGACCGGCTCATTCCACACGGTCGGCGACGCGATGGCCCGCTTGCCCGCGTTCGCGCCCCCTTCGTAAATTGTGGTGATGCAAGGGAAAGCGTTGCCCGGTTTCCGCGACTTCTATCCCGACGCACTCGCTCTCCGCAATCACATTTTCGCTACCTGGCGCAGCGTCGCCCGGCGGTACGGCTTCGAGGAGTACGACGGGCCGCCGCTGGAGCCGCTGGACCTCTACACCCAGAAGAGCGGAGAGGAGATCGTCCAGCAGCTGTACGCCTTTCGGGACAAGGGGGATCGGGACGTGGCGTTGCGCCCGGAGATGACGCCCTCCCTGGCGCGCATGGTGGGGGCGCGGGCGCAGGCGCTGAAGAAGCCGATTCGCTGGTTCTCGATCCCGCAGCTGTTCCGCTACGAGCGGCAGCAACGGGGCCGGCTGCGCGAGCACTTCCAGCTCAATATGGACCTGATCGGCGAGGGCGGGCCGCTCGCCGACGCCGAGCTGATCGCCGCCGCCGTCGACATCCTGCGCGCGTTCGGGTTCGGGCCCGAGCACGTCCAGGCGCGGATCTCGGACCGGCGGGTGCTCAAGGCGCTGCTGTTGGGGCGCGGGCTGACGGAAGCCCAACTTCCCATCGCGTTCGGCGCGATCGACCGGACGGAGCGGGAGCAGCCAGCAGCGGTCGAGTCCCGGCTGGTGCAGGCCGGCGTCGCCAAGGAGCAGGCGGAGGCTGTGCTGGAGACGGGCTCGCTGCGGGGGCTCGACGCGGTCGTCGCCGCGCTTGCGAAGGTGAAGGGCGGCGCCGACGCGGCGGAGCCGCTGCGGGAGGTGTGCGGCGCGCTCGACGCGATGGGGCTTGGCGCATTCGCCCAGGTCGATCTGACGATCGTGCGCGGGCTGGCGTACTACACGGGGACCGTGTTCGAGCTGTTCGACACGGGAAAGACGCTGCGCGCGATCTGCGGCGGCGGCCGCTACGATGATCTGCTCGAGCAGATCGCCGGCGTCGATCTGCCGTGCGCGGGCTTCGGGATGGGCGACGTGGTGCTCGGCGAGCTCCTCAAGGAGCGCGAGGTCGCGGTGCCCGCACCGGCCGCGCTGGACGCCTTCCTGGTAGCGGTGAGCGGGGAAGATGTGTTGCCGGTCATCCGGCTCGCACACCGCCTCCGCGACCGCGGCCTGGCCGTCGAGTATGCTCTGAAGGCGCAGGCGGTCCGCAAGCAGCTCGAGTTGGCGGTGGCGCGGGGCGCCCCGCGGGCGGTGATCGTCGGGCCCGACGAGCGCAAAGCGGGGGTCGCCGTCGTGCGCGACCTGCGCGCGGGGACGGAGACGCGGGTCCCGCTCGCGGAGCTGGAGGAGGGCGGATGGACAAAGTGAACCTGGCCGAGAAGCTGGCTCGCATCCGCGAACAATGGCAGCCCAAGATCGTGGGGGAGCTCAACGGCCAGCAGGTGAAGCTGGTCAAGTTCGAGGGTCCATTCGTCTGGCACCACCACGATGCCGAGGACGAGCTGTTCTACGTGGTGCGCGGCCGCTTCCGCATGGAGTTCCGCGATCGTGCCGTGTGGGTGGAGCAGGGGGAGTTCATCATCGTGCCGCGCGGCGTCGAGCACCGGCCCGTGGCGGACATCGAAGCGGAAGTGATGCTGTTCGAGCCGGCAACCACGCTCAACACGGGCAACGTGCGCAACGAGCGTACCGTGGAACGTCTCGAGCGGATCTGACCGGAGCAAACGCGAGACCGATGGCACAAGCGCAGAAGATCACGCCACGCGCCCAGGACTTCAGCGAGTGGTACAACGACGTCATCCAGCACGCCGAGCTGGCGGACCACTCGCCGGTGCGGGGGTGCATGGTCATCCGCCCCCGCGGCTACCGCATCTGGGAGCTGATCCAGGGTGCGCTGGACGAGATGTTCCGCGCGACCGGTCACCAGAACGCGTACTTCCCGCTGTTCATTCCGCAGAGCTACCTCGCCAAGGAAGCGGAGCACGTCGAGGGGTTCGCCAAGGAAGTCGCCTTGGTGACGCACACGCGGCTGCGCGCCACCGGCAAGACGGGCGCGGATGCGATCGAGGTGGACCCGACGTCACAGCTCCCTGAGCCGCTCGTCGTACGGCCGACGTCCGAGACGATCATCTATGGCATGCTCGCGAAGTGGATCCAGAGTTACCGCGACCTGCCGGTGTTGTTGAACCAGTGGTGCAACATCGTGCGCTGGGAGATGCGCACGCGGCTCTTCTTGCGTACCACCGAGTTCCTGTGGCAGGAAGGGCACACCGCGCACGCCACCTCTGAGGAGGCCGAGGCCGAAGCGCGTCAGATGCTCGGCATCTACCGCCGCTTCCAGGAAGAGTGGCTGGCGCTGCCGGTGCTCACCGGTCTCAAGACCGACAGCGAGCGCTTCGCGGGTGCGGTACGCACCTATGCGCTGGAAGGGTTGATGCAGGACAACAAGTCGCTGCAGGCGGGGACGTCGCACTACCTCGGCCAGAACTTCGCGAAGGCGTTCGGCGTGCAGTTCCAGACCGCCGCGGGCGGGCTTGACTACGTCTGGTCCACGTCGTGGGGCGTGTCCACGCGCCTCATCGGCGGGCTGATCATGGCGCACTCGGACGACAACGGTCTGGTCGCACCTCCCCGGCTCGCGCCCGTGCAGGTGGCGATCGTGCCGATCTGGAAGTCGGAGGAAGAGAAAACCCAGGTGTCGGGGGTCGGGGCCCGGGTGAAAGACGAACTCGCTCGCGCCGGCATCCGCGTGGAATTGGATCTGCGCGAGAGCATGAAACCCGGGGCGAAGTACTTCGACTGGGAAGCCAAAGGCGTGCCGCTGCGGCTCGAGATCGGTCCCCGCGACATCGCCGCGGGCCAGGCGACGGCCGCCCGGCGCACGGGGGGCAAGGCGCCGATGAAGCTCGACGGGATTGCGGCCGCGGCCAGGACCGCCTTGAGCGAGATCCAGCTGGCCCTGCTCGCGACGGCCCGGGAGCGCCGCGAGCGGCACTCGATCCGTGGAGCGACGAAGGCGCAGTTTCTCGAGTTCATGAACGGCGAGGGCGGCTTCGCTTACGGCGGATTCTGCGGCCGGGCGACGTGCGAGGCCGAGATCAAGGAGGCCACGTCGGCCACGATCCGGGTGCTGCCCGATCCCGAGTTCCGGAGCCCCGAGGCACCGGCGACGTGCATGTGGTGCGGCGCCAAGAGCGTCGCGGAGGCGGTGTGGGCGCAGGCGTACTAGGGTTCGACCCAGCGCTGCTGCGCGCCATCGGGGAGCGGGTCGGCACTCCCGCCTACGTCTACAGCGCCAACCTGATCCGCGCGCAGTACCACGCCCTGGATGACGCCCTCAAGGACATCCGCCACCGCATCTGCTACTCGGTCAAGGCCAACGGCAACATCGGCGTGCTGCGGGTCCTGAAGCAGCTCGGCGCCGGGGCGGACATCGTCTCGGTAGGCGAGCTGCGCCGGGCCCTGCTCGGGGGGTTCGACCCCGATGCCGTCGTGTTCTCCGGTGTGGGGAAGACGCCGGTCGAGCTGGACGAAGCGATTCGCGCGGGCGTCGGGTTTCTGAACATCGAGTCGGCGGCCGAGCTCGAGGCCGTGATCGCGGCTGCGAAGCGAGTCGGCAAGCCCGCACGCGTCGGCATCCGCGTCAATCCCGACGTCGCCACCGAAACGCACCCCTACACGAAGACCGGCGAGAAGACGGCGAAGTTCGGCGTACCCTACGACGAGGTCGTGGCCGTCGCCAAGCGCATCAGCGCCGAGCCGCTGCTCAAGCTGCGGGGGCTGGCGATGCACATCGGCTCGCAGATCACCGACGTCCAGCCGTATCACCGGGGCACCGTGAAGCTCGTCGAGCTGGTGGCGGGACTGAAAGCCTCGGGGATCGATTCCCTCGAGGCCCTCGATGTGGGCGGCGGCCTCGGCGTCCGCTATCACAACGAGAAGGCGCCCACCCCCAAACAATTCGCCGCCGCGGTCATCCCGCCCGTCAAGGCGGCCGGATTGGGCCTGCTGTGCGAGCCGGGCCGCTACCTCGTCGCCAACGCCGGCGTGCTGCTCACCAAGGTGCTCTACCGCAAGCACTCGGGCGGCAAGGAGTACGTCATCGTGGATGCGGGGATGACGGACTTCGTTCGCCCCAGCCATTACAACGCCCACCACGAGATCGTGCCGCTGCGGGACGGCAAGCGCGAGGAGCAGCTCGTCAACGTGGTGGGGCCGATCTGCGAGTCCGGCGACTTCCTGGCCCTGGACCGCAAGCTCCCCATGGTCGAGCCGGGCGAGCTGCTCGCGGTGCTGGGGACGGGCGCCTACGGGTTCGTGATGAGCTCCACCTACAACCAGCGCCCCCGGCCGCCCGAAGTGCTGGTCGAAGGCGACCGCTATTACGTCGCTCGGCAGCGCGAGTCGCTCGAGGACCTGCTGCGCGGCGAGACCGCCGAGCCCACCACCTGGTACCAGGCGTGAACCGGATCCTGATCCTCGATTACGGCTCCCAATACACGCAGCTGATCGCGCGGCGCATCCGCGAAGCCCACGTGTATTGCGAGATTCATCCGGCCGCGAAGGGCTGCGACGTGGAGTTCGTGCGCCGCTTCGACCCCAAAGGGATCGTGCTCTCCGGAGGACCCAATTCGGTCTTCGACGCCGGGGCCCCGACGGCGGCTCCCGAGCTCCTGGCGCTCGGCACCCCCGTCCTCGGGATCTGCTACGGGATGCAGCTGCTCGCGCACCTGTCCGGTGGCGCAGTCACGCCGTCGAGCGAGCGCGAATACGGTCGCGCCGAGATCACCATCCGGGAAAACGCGGGGCTGTTTGCGGGCTTTGAGACCGGCGCCACGATCACGGTATGGGCGAGCCACGGCGACAAGATCGCCGCGCCGCCTCCCGGCTTCCGGGTGACGGCGGTGAGCGCCAACGCGCCCGTGGCCGGGATGCGGCACGAGACCCGGCCGCTGTTCGGCGTGTTGTTCCACCCCGAGGTGGCGCACACGGCGCGGGGGACGGAAATCCTCCACAGCTTCCTGTTCGGCATCTGCCACTGCGAGCCGGATTGGACGCCGGGACACTTCGTCGAGCAGGAGATCGCCAAAACCCGGGCGCTCGTGGGACCGAAGCGCCGGGCCATCTGCGGTCTCTCGGGCGGTGTGGACTCCGCGGTCGCGGCGGTGCTGGTGCACCGGGCGATCGGCGACCGGCTGACGTGCATTTTCGTGGATCACGGGCTGCTGCGCCTGAACGAACGTGAGCAAGTAGAACGGACGTTCCGCAAGCACCTCGGGATCGATCTGCGCGTGGTGGACGCAGGGCAGCGGTTCCTGAAGGAGCTCACAGGGGTGGACGATCCCGAGGAGAAGCGGCGGCGCATTGGGCACGCCTTCATTGACGTGTTCGAGGAGGCGGCCCGGCACGTGGCGGGCGACGTCGGGTTCCTGGTCCAGGGCACTCTCTACCCTGACGTGATCGAGTCGTCATCGCCGTTCGGCGGCCCGTCGGTCACCATCAAGACGCACCATAATGTCGGGGGCCTGCGCCCCGACTTGCCGTGGCAGCTCATCGAGCCGTTGCGCGAGCTGTTCAAGGACGAAGTGCGTCAAGTGGGGCGGGAGCTGGGTCTCCCCGCTGAAATCGTGGAGCGGCACCCGTTCCCCGGACCGGGCCTGGCGATCCGCATCCTGGGCCCCGTCACCGAGGAGCGCCTCGAGGTGCTGCGCCGGGTGGATGCGATCTACATCGCCGAGATCCGCGCCGCCGGCCTGTACGATCAGATCTGGCAGGCGTTCGCCGTGTTGTTGCCCGTCAAGTCGGTCGGCGTGATGGGCGACGGCCGCACCTACGAGCACGTGGTGGCGCTGCGCGCGGTGACGAGTCGCGACGGGATGACGGCGGACTGGTTCAGCTTCCCGCCGGAGGTGCTGGGCCGGATCTCCAGCCGCGTCAGCAACGAGGTGAAGGGGGTGAACCGGGTGGTGTACGACGTGAGCTCGAAGCCCCCGGCGACGATCGAGTGGGAGTAGGCATCACGTTGCACGACGGCACGACGGCACGTTCTACGTGCTGAGCGCACGAGATGCTGCCCTCGCGGCCGGGCTTCTAGCCGTCGCCGTCGCTCTCCCATCCATCCGCAACGGCTTCGTCAGTGACGATCGCTGGGTCATCGTTGAGCGGCCGCTGCTCGTCCATCCGCCCTCGCTCGGCGCCGTCCTGAGGGAGCCCTACTGGCCCGCCGGATTCGGCGGAGTCACCTGGCGTCCCGCGGTGCTCGTTTCCTACGCGCTCGATTACCGGCTGGGCGGGAGCCCGACCTGGTTTCACCTCGTCAACGTGCTCTGGGCCGGGGTGGCGGCAGCGCTGCTCACCGTGCTCGCGTGCCAACTCGCCGATGTCCGCACCGGCCTCGTAGCGGGGCTGCTGTTCGCAGTCCATCCGGTGCACGTGGAGGCGGTCGCCAACGTCGTCGGCCGGGCGGAGCCGATGGCGGCGGCGGGGTACGCGGCTGCCCTGCTGTGCGCGCTGCAGGTCGGGAGACAGCGCGGCTATCTCCTCGGCGTCGTGCTGGCGGCCGCCTTCGCGATCGCGTCGAAGGAGCACGCCGTCACATTGCCGGCGGCGATCCTGCTCGTGCTCCTCGCCCGACGCGTCCGGCCGGGAGCCGCGGTGCTGCCGGCGCTCGCCGCCACGGTGCCGATCGCCGCGTACTTCGTGCTGCGCGGGGTGTACACGACCGGGCGCTTCGCTTCCGGCGGTCTGGCCCTGGGCCTGGAGCATCTCAACCTGTTCCAGCGGGCCTGGGCGATGATCCCCATCTCACTGCAGTGGTGGCGGCTGCTGCTGTTCCCGGCCCATCTGTCAGCGGACTACTCACCGGGCGAGCTGGTGGTCTCGACCGCGTTCACCCTGACGCATTTGCTCGGCCTCGCCCTCTGGATCGCGGCTGGCTGGGCTGCGTGGCATTGGCGCGCGCGGGTGCCGGGGCTCGCCCTGGGGCTGGTCTGGCTCGTGGTGACCGTCTCACCGGTGGCGAACGTCGTGATTCCGACGGAGGTTCTGGTCGCCGAACGGACGCTGTACCTGCCATCGTGGGGCATTTGCTTCGCGCTTGCGGCGGTGGGGATGGCGGTACCGTGGCCGACGCGCGCACGCGTGGCGCTGCTCGCCGCCGTCCTCGTGGCGGGCGCCGGCCGCACCCTCGTGCGAATCCCGGCTTGGCACGACGACGAGGCGCAGTACCGGGCGTTGACGCGCGACGCGCCACGTTCCTACCGCACGCTCTGGCTCCAAGGCAAGGACGAGTTCGCGGCCGGGCACTGGGGTAGCGGCGAGCAGCTGTTGCGGGAGTCGATCGCTCTGGCCCCGCAGGTCGCCGGCCCGCGCCTCGACCTGGCGCGGTACTACGCGACGGCGGGGTTGTGGCGGCCGGCGCTAGAGCAGCTCCGGGCGGCCACCGCGGTGGACAGCGCGCTCGTGCCGGCGTGGGCACTGTTGCCGCGTGCGCTGCTTGGTGCGGGCGACACCACGGGCGCGGTCGCGGCCGCGCGGGAGGCCCTGAGACGGTTTCCCGGCGATGCGGCGGTCATGCGAGAGGCGCGCGCCGTGCTGAATGCGGCGCCGCGCCGCTAAATGTTCTTCTCTTCGAGAAGCTCGAGGAATTCTGTGGCTAACTTGAGCTTCGCCAGCCGCGTGGGGACGTCGGACTCCTTGGCGAACTGGGCGATCTTGCCGAGGACCGGCAGATACTGGTTGGACACCTCGAGGGGTGGCGCGACGATGAGGAAGAAGTAGTGCACGGGCCGGTCGTCGATCGCTTTGAAGTCCACGCCTTCCAAGCGCCGGCCGAACGCGACGCGCAACCGATTCACCACGAGCGAGCGACAGTGCGGGATCGCGATCCCCTGACCGATGCCGGTCGACCCGAGCGTTTCGCGCCGCTTCAGCATCTTGAACAACATGGCGTCCGCCTTGTCGTCGAGCTTCAAGAGCCCCACGAGCTCTTTGAGCGCGGCGTCCTTGTTGGTCGCCTGCAGGTCGAGCTTGATTGCGTCTTCGGAGAAGAACTCACGTAGTCGCACGGACCGAGCGCTCCAGGTGTGACGGGCGCGAAACGTAATGACTGGTTGCCTCGTCCGCAACGCGCCATTACGTTGTCTTCCATGAGGTTCCCGTACCGCGTCGCCCACGACGTGCCGCTGTTCCTGGCCCCCATGGCGGGAGTGTCGGAGTCGCCGTTCCGCCTCATCGCCCGGCGGTTCGGCGCCGACGTCGTCGTGTCCGAATTCATCTCGGCGGTCGGGGTGTCGCGCGGCATCCACGCCCTGTTCGAGGACATGCGCTTTGAGGACGCCGAGCGGCCGATCGGGATCCAGCTGTACGGCGCCGACGCCCCGGTGATGGCCAAGGCGGCGGCGATGGTGACCGCGGCGTGCCGGCCGGACTTCATCGACGTGAACTTCGGCTGCCCCGTCAAAAAGGTGGTCCGCAACAACGGCGGCTCCGGGTGCTTGAAGGACCTGGGGCTGGTGACCGGCATCCTCCGCGCCGTGCGCGGCGCGACGCACCTTCCGGTGACGGTCAAGATCCGCAGCGGCTGGGATGAAGCGACCAGGGACCCTGAGAGCATCGCCCTGCGCTGCCAGGACGCGGGCGCCCAGGCGCTTACCTTGCACGCGCGCACCCGCACCCAGATGTTCGCCGGCAAGGCGAACTGGGACGAGATCGCCGCCGTCGTCGAGGCGCTGGAGATCCCGGTGATCGGCAACGGGGACATCCAGACTCCCGAGGACGTCGTGGCGATGCGCGGGCACACCGCCTGCGCCGGCATCATGATCGCGCGCGGATCTTTCGGGAATCCGTGGCTGTTCGCCCAGGCCCAGGATCTCCTCGCGGGGCGGCCCAAGCGCCCCGATGCGGAGCCTGAGGAGCGGTTCGCGACGGCCCTGGAGCACGCGCGCCTCGCGCTGCGGATCCAGGGCGACACCCGCAAGACCGCGCTGGAGTTCCGCAAGCACTTCGGCTGGTACACGCGGGGGGTGCCGGGCGCTGCGGGGTTGCGCGAGCGGCTCTACCAGATCGAGTCGATGGCGGAGGCGGAGGCGATCTTCGCCCGCTACCTGGAGCGGCAGGAGGTCGGAGTCGCGGCGTGAGGTTCGACGACGTGGAGCGCGTGTTCGAGCGGCTGCCGTTCGCCACCATCGACCACCTCCGGCCCCTCACGCAGGGGCATCAGGAGGTGGTCTTTTGTCTCGGGAAGACCGCGGGGCAGGTGGTCGCGATCGCCGAGCGGCTCGCGACCGCCTCGGGGACGTTCCTCGCCACGCGTGCCGAGGCCGAGCACCGCGAGGCGCTGGCGGCCCGGTTTCCGCGGGCGGACGTGAATGCCCTGGGCCGGACGGTGTACCTCCCGGCCGATCCCGAGCCGGCGCCGACGGGGCGGGGGACCGTCCTGGTCGTGACGGCGGGGACGAGCGATCTGCCGGTGGCCGAAGAGGCGGCCGTGACGGCCCGGGCGTTGGGCAACCGCGTCGAGCGGCTGACCGACGTCGGCGTCGCCGGCATTCACCGGCTGCTCACCCAGACCGACGCGCTGCGTCACGCCGCGGTGATCATCGTGGTCGCGGGAATGGAGGGCGCCCTGCCGAGTGTCGTCGGTGGGCTGGTGAAAGTCCCGGTGATCGCGGTGCCCACCAGCGTCGGCTACGGCGCGTCGTTCGGCGGGCTCGCGGCGCTGCTCGCGATGCTCAACTCCTGCGCCAGCGGGGTCACGGTGGTCAACATCGACAACGGGTTCGGCGCCGCCGCCGCCGCCAGCCGCATCAACCACACATGAGCGGCCGGGCGGTGTGGCTGGCGCGCGGCTTCCGCGTGCTGGGCCTCGCCGCTGTCGTCGCCGGCGTCTGGCTGGGCAGGTCATGGGCGTTGCTCGCGGCGGGCGGCGGCGTGCTCCTCACGTTGGGCGTGACCCTCCCTCCCGCCGTCCGGGCCTGGGGCTCCCGGCGCGGGCTGCTCCCGCCCGCGGACTTGTCGCATACGCTGGACCTGCTCCGCCGGGCCAACGGCGCCGTGTGCGGCTGGGCGGTGGGGCTCGAGGACGGCGAGCTCGAGGTCAGCGGCGACGCGCACGTCCACAAGGACCACCTGCGCCGCGGCGCGGCGCTGGTGCAGCTGGCGTCGGCGGATGGGCGCTCCCACGTCGCGCGCGAACCGGAAGGCACCTACGTCGCCGCGGGGGATTTTCCCTACGGCGCGGGGCTGTTGCTGCTCCAGCCCAACGCGTCGACGGATCTTGCGGAGGCGGTCGTGGACGACCTGCGGCGCTTCGTGGCCGCGCTGCGGCTCGCCGAGCTTAGGACGGCCGACGCGCAGCACCAGAACGTCGCGAGGCGGCTCGCCGTGATCACCGGCGGCGCGCAGACCCTGGAGGCGATCGCACGCGCGGGGGCCGAGCTGGCGCAGCACTTCGCGCAGCGGGGCGCCGTGGTGGTACTCACCGACGCCGCGACGTCGTCGGCGCGCATCGTCGCGTGTTCCACGGCTGCCGATCGCCGGCTGCAGGGACTCACACTGCCGCCGGCGGCGCCGGTGGTGCGCGCCATCGAGACCGGCGTGCCGGTCGCCTCCCAGCGCAACGACGACATCTTCGGCCCCGGCATGCCTGAGCGGCGCCGGCAGGAGCGAGTCGGGGTCGCCTACCCGCTGGTCGACGGCCACTTCATCGTGGGCGCCCTGGTGCTGCTCGGGCCGACGATCGCGGCGAACGCGGCGGCCGCGGAGCAGATCGGCCGTCTCATCATGGAGCTGGGGCCCCGGGTCGCGGCGGCGCGCGCCGTGCGCGAGGCGGAGGAACGGGCCGTCCTGGATCCGCTGACGGGCCTGCGCAATCGCCGCGAGTTCGAGAAGCAGGTGGACCAGGAGCGGGTTTCGCGCGAGCCGGGGGAGTCAGGCGCGCCCGCCGCCGTCCGCGAGCCCGGGACGCTGATCTACGTGGACCTCGATCACTTCAAAGCGTTGAACGATACGCTGGGCCACGCGGCGGGGGACGCGGCGCTGCGCCACGTCGCCGGGATCCTCCAAGCGCAGGTGCGCGACGTGGATCTGGTGGCGCGGATCGGTGGGGAGGAGTTCGCCGTGTGGCTGCCCCGAGCGCCGCTGGAGCAGGGGTTGGAGGTGGCGGAACGGATGCGACGGGCGGTGGAGTCTTCCGGGTGGCGCTGGCAGAGCACGCCGTACCCGATGACGGCGTCGTGCGGCGTCGCGGCGTATCCGGAGACTGTGCGCGACATCAACAACCTGCGCAGCGCGGCCGATGCGGCGCTGTACCGCGCCAAAGAGGCGGGGCGCAACCGAGTTGAAAAGGCGCGGCCGGGCGACTAGGTTGCGCCTTGGGGGGCGACAGGTTTCGACGGGTTTGATGAGGGTGTTGCTGCGTGCCGAGGTCGTCAGTCACCTCGAAAAACAACTGGCACTTTTTAACTGCCAACACTGAGTTGGCCCTGGCTGCGTAAGCTTCGGCTTACGCACCTGCGTGAGTGGCAGCCCGCCTGAGGCGGCGCTCACGTATCGCAAAGTCGGGCTGGTGTGACCCGGGGCCCGAACGGGTTGCGCGAGAGTTGTAAAAGGGCTTGTTGCTGCCGGGGCCGGCGAGGCGCCACGGTAGTGAGACTCAAAAAGCGTCGCCTACGCACGTAGGAGCGGCATCGGAGTCAGATTCGGACCGGGGTTCGATTCCCCGCGCCTCCATTGCCCCCATGTTCATCGGACACTTCGCCGTCGGGTTCGCCGCGAAGAAGGTCGCGCCGCAAGCCTCTCTCGCTCCGCTGCTCGTGGCGCCCCTCCTCGCCGACATCCTCTGGCCGATCTTCGTGCTGCTCGGCGTCGAGCGGGTGCGCATCGTTCCCGGCCTGATGGCGTTCAATCCCTTGGACCTCGAGTACTACCCCTGGTCGCACAGCCTGCTCATGGACTGCGTGTGGGGGCTGGTGTTCGGCGGGATCTACTACGGCGTCACGAAGTACCGGGCGGGCGCGATCGCCATCTTTTTCGGCGTGGTGAGCCACTGGGTGCTGGACTGGGTGACCCATCGGGCCGACATGCCGCTCGCGCCGGGGCTGGACACGAAGGTCGGCCTGGGGTTGTGGAACTCAGTCGCCGGGACCGTCGTGGTCGAGAGTCTCTTGTTCGTCGCCGGGGTGTGGCTGTACGCGCGGACGACCAGGGCCCGGGACGCCATCGGGCGGTGGGGGTGGTGGGGGCTCGTGGTGGTGCTGGCCGCGCTGTATGCGGTGGATGCGAACGGGGCCCCGCCGCCGAGCGTGATGGCGGTGGTGACTGTTGGATTGGCGCTGGAGGCGGTGACGGTGACGTGGGCGTGGTGGGCGGACCGGCACCGGGATGTGGTACTGGCCTAGCGTCGGCGTCCGCCGCCTAACTGTACCGCTCCGCGCGTCGCCACAGTCCCGCCCACGCGGAGCGGGATCGGCCGGGCAAAGGCCGAGGTGCCCGGGGACACGGATGCGGGCGACGTCGGCTCGCGCACAGCGCCACTCCAAACGGAAACTCCCGCCGGAATTCGGCGCACCATCACCGCCGTACTCCCCATCATGGGCTCCGCTGAGGTCACTCCGAACGGCATGGTGCTGGTGATCTGAACCCGCGCGCTCGCGGGTGGGGCATCCTGCCCGGGCGGCGACAGATGACTCGGCGCATACGGCTGCCGCACGCGGATGGGCGTCGGCTCCCGGCGCCGCGGCGGCACCAGCGTTGTCTGCAGCGCCCGCAGGTTCACCGCCAGCGCGATCGCCGGTTGCGGGCGCGGCGGCTGGGAGTCCTGACTGAACCGGTGCCGCCGCGGGACGAAGAACGGGATGTAGTAGGGGACGTAGGCCGGCGCCGGTGCCGGCTCGGCCTGCTGCTGATAGATGTTCGTCACATGGTTGTCGATCACGCCGCAGAACGAGTCCACCAGATTGGCGTTGGAGCAGTCGACGGAGTTGGTCTGCTCCACGACCGCCGCCGGCGCCGCGGCCGGTTGGTCCGGATAGTAGGAGCCTGAACCGGAGCCGCTCCACGGCACCTCGTCCTGGAGCGCGAGCATCGCCGCGGTCTGCGGAGTGCGATACTCCGCCACGTCGTATTGATAGCGAGCGCCACCCGCCATACGATCGGCGATGTCCAGCAGCGCGGCGAGCGGGTTCCCTGCCGTCGGCTGGAAGAGCAGAGCATTCGCGTAGTCCCAGCCGCCCGCATCGCGCAGGTCGTCGAACCGGAACGGGGTGCGCGAGCGCACCGCGACCACCGTCCCCATACCGCTCCCCGCCGGCACCACGAACGCCGCGCGGTCGTCCGACGCCGCGACCTCCAGCGTGGCGCCCGCCGGCGCCTGGGCGGATTCGTCAGGGCTCCGGGGGAACAGCACGCGGACACGGCCGGCCGCGTCGGCGTGCAGCACGACGACGTAGCCCGGGTCGCGGAGGTTCACGAACACGCGCGCGCGCGCGCCGACCTGATAGCTGCTGTCGGATAACCAGACACGGACGGAGGCGGCGTTGATGGTCGGCGCGGCGTGCGCGGCGGCCGCGGAGAGAACGGGCGCCTGGGTGAGTAGCCCGAGCTTTAGAACGAGCGGAAGAACCATGAGCCCCTTGGCCTTACCGTACCCCCGTCGGTGGGAAAGGGTCAAGGCCCGCCGCCAGCTGCACCGTGCGGTAGTGGATGTCCACGGTGTCGCTCACGTCCCGCCCGTACCCGCCCGCCATCGTGACGGCCACCGGCAGGCCCGCCCGGCGGCACGTCGCGAACACCAGCCGGTCCCGGTCGGCCAGGCCTTCCTTACTAAGGGCCAGGCGCCCCAACCGGTCACCCGCATAGGGGTCCGCGCCCGAGACGTAGATCGCCAGGTCGGCGCGGGCGCCGGTCACCGCACGCTCGAGACCCATCTCCAGGTAATCGAGGTAGCATGTGTCCCCGGTGCGATCCGCGAGCGGGATCGCGACGTCGGCGGGCTGCTTCTCGAAGGGAAAGTTCTTGGCGGCGTAGATATCGAAGGTAAACACGGTGTCGTCGTCCGCGAAGATCGCGGCGGTGCCGTTCCCCTGGTGCACGTCACAATCGATGATCAGGATGCGGCGCGCCCGGCCCTCCGCCTGCATCGCGCGCGTGGCGACCGCCGTGTCGTTGAAGACGCAGAACCCCTCGCCCCGGTCGGGGAAGGCGTGGTGCGTCCCGCCGGCGAGGTTCACCGCCACCCCGTCCTCGAGCGCGGCGCGGCACGCGGCGACGGTCCCGCCGGCCGACCGGCGCGACCGCTCTACCATCTCGCGGGACCACGGGAATCCGATGCGCCGCGCCTCCGCAGCGGCGACGCGACCATCCTGAATCCTTCGCACGTACTCCGCGGTGTGGACCCGCGTCAGGGTCGCATCGGTCGTCGGGGCGGGCACGTGGAGGTCGGCGGGCGCGACCACACCGGCCGCCACGACGCGCTCCCGGAGCAGCGCATACTTCACCATCGGGAAGCGGTGCCCCGGCGGCAGCGGCAGGACGAAGTGATCGGCGTAGAACGCTTGCATGGCGGCACGTATATTGGGCGCCGTCCTGTGGGTCGGCAAGACGAACCTTTGCGTGGGAGGAACGGCATGGACGCGGTGCTCGACGTGTTCAGAGTGCTGTGGGAGCCTCAGGCGGTCTTCGGTCGCATCAAGGAACGGCCGCGGTTCGTCGTCGCCTGGCTGGTGCTCTCCGCGCTGCTGCTCGTACTGTCGCTGCTGAGCCGGCCTTATCAGAACGCGGCGATGGAGGCATTTCGTGCGACGCTGCCAGCCGAGCAGGCCGCGCGCATGGGCAGTCCGGGACAGTCGATCGTGAAGCTCGTGATCGGTACCCCGATCGTGTGTTTCATCGCGCTCGCGGCCGGTGCGGGACTCCAGTGGATCGGCGTCGCGATCACCGGCACGCAGGCGCGCTACAAGACCCTGCTCAGCATCCTCGCCCATGGTGCGATCACTTACGCGATCTTCGGAGCGATCAGCTGGATTGTGCTGAACGTGCGGGGCGTCGAGTCGGTGTCGTCCTTCGCTGACCTCCGGCCGCCGCTCGGACTAGACCTGCTGGCGCCGGGGGCGGGGCTGTTCGTCGGCGCGGTGCTGAACGGTATTAATCCGTTCTCTGTCTGGGGGGTCTGGCTTTGTGGGACGGGGATCTCGGTGACACACGGGACTGCACGAGGGAGCGCGATAACTATGACGGCTCTGGCCTATGTCGTGGGCCTCGTGCTGCTCTCGGCGCCGATCCTGTTGTTGGGGATGCTGACTAAACGGTAGCCCTGGTGCGGTTGGTGACGCCCGCCTCCTCAAGTGCCGCCTGGGCGGCCGCGAGGCGGGCGATCGGCACGCGGAACGGCGAGCACGACACGTAGTTCATGCCCACCCGGTGGCAGAACTTCACGGAGCTCGGCTCGCCCCCGTGCTCCCCGCAGATGCCCACCTTGAGCTCGGGGCGCACGCCGCGCCCCAGCCTCAGCGCCAGTTCCATCAGCTTGCCGACTCCCTCCTGATCGAGCACCTGGAACGGGTCGTCCGGCAGAATGCCGGCCTCGACGTAGAAAGGCAGGAACCGCCCGGCGTCGTCGCGGGAGAGCCCGAACGTCGTCTGGGTGAGGTCGTTGGTCCCGAACGAGAAGAACTCCGCCTCCCGGGCGATGGCGTCCGCGGTGAGGGCGGCGCGGGGCAACTCGATCATCGTACCGACGAGACACGGCACCGCCCGCCCTTCGGCGTGGAACACCTCCTGCGCCACCCGGCGGATAATCTGGGCCTGACGCCTGAACTCCTCGACCGTCGCCACGAGGGGCACCATCACCTCGACGTTCACTTTCTTCCCGCGTGACACGACCCGGCACGCCGCCTCGAAGATCGCCCGCGCCTGCATCTCGGTGATCTCGGGGTAGGTGATCCCCAGCCGGCAGCCGCGGTGGCCGAGCATCGGGTTGGCTTCGACGAGCGACTCCACGAGCCGCTTGAGCCGGGCCGGCGGGAGCCGCATCGCCTTGGCCAGCCCCGCGATCTCCTCGCGGGTGTGCGGCAGGAACTCGTGGAGCGGCGGGTCCAGCAGCCGGATGGTGACCGGGTAGCCGGCCATCGCTTCGAAAATCCCCTCGAAATCGTCGCGCTGCATCGGTAGCAGCTTGGCGAGGGCGGTGCGCCGGCCGGCCTCGTCGGGGGCGACGATCATCTCGCGCATGGCGGTGATGCGGTCGCCCTCGAAGAACATGTGCTCGGTGCGGCACAAGCCGATCCCCTCCGCACCGAACTCGCGGGCGCGGCGGGCGTCCGCGGGGGTGTCGGCGTTGGTGCGCACCCGCAGCCGGCGGCGCTGGTCGGTCCAGCTCATGAGCTTCGCGTAGTGGGCGCCCATCCTGGGCTGCACCAGCTTCGCGGCGCCGAGGATCACGCGCCCGGTCGTGCCGTCCACGGTGATCGTCTGCCCGCGCTTGACCACCCGGCCGTTGGCGCGGAACCGCCCCCCCGGCGGGTCGACGTCGATGCCCTGGGCTCCCACCACGCACGTCTTCCCCATCCCGCGGGCGACGACGGCCGCGTGGCTCGTCATGCCGCCGCGGGCGGTGAGCACCGCTTGGGCCGCGACGATGCCGTGGAAGTCTTCGGGAGAGGTCTCGGGCCGAACGAGTATGACCTTGCGCCCCTTCTTGGCCAGCGCTTCCGCCTCGTCGGCGTCGAAAACTGCTTCTCCCGTGGCGGCGCCCGGAGAGGCGGGCAGGCCTTTGGCGAGCACTGTGACATTCGCTTTGGGATCCACCATCGGATGGAACAGCTGGTCCAAGTCCTGGGGCGGGACACGCTGGATCGCCTCGTCCTGCGTGATCAGGCCCTGCTCGACCAGCTCCACGGCGATACGCACGGCCGCCGGGCCGGTGCGCTGCGCGCGGCGCGTCTGCAGCATGTACAGCTTGCCGCGCTCGAACGTGAACTCGATGTCCTGCACGTCCCGGAAGTGCTGCTCCAACCTCGTGGCGATGCGCGTGAGCTCTTTGAAGACCTTCGCGAGCCGCCCGCGATTCATCTTCGCGATCGGCAGCGGCGTGCGCGCGCCGGAGACGACGTCCTCACCCTGGGCGTTCACGAGGAAATCGCCGTTCAGGACGTTCTCCCCGCCGCGGCAATCACGCGTGAACGCGACGCCGGTGCCGCTGTCGTCGCCCATGTTGCCGTACACCATCGCCACCACGTTCACCGCGGTGCCGAGCGTGTCGGGAATGCCGTTGACCTTGCGGTAATCCACGGCGCGGCGCGTGTTCCAGCTGCGGAACACGGCTTCGATGGCGCCCCATAGCTGGCGCTGCGGCTCCTCGGGAAAGGGGACGCCGCGCCTCGCCTGGATGATGCCCTTGAACTCGCGGACCAGGGCTTCGAGGTCTTCCGGGGGCAGGTCGATGTCGCGCTCCACCCGGCGCCGGCGCTTCACGTCGTCGAGCGCTTCCGCAAACGGCTCTTTGCCCAGCTCGAATACCACGTCGCCGTACATCTGCACGAACCGCCGATACGAATCGTAGGCGAAGCGCGGGTTCTTCGATCCCTCCAGCAGGCCCTGCACCGTGTCGTCGTTCAGGCCGAGGTTCAGGATCGTTTCCATCATTCCCGGCATCGAGACGGCCGCGCCCGAGCGCACCGACACGAGCAGCGGGTTGCGGCGATCGCCGAACTTCTTGCCCGCCGCCCGCTCCAGCTGCTTCAGATGCCGGGCGACCTCCTCGCGGAGCGCGTTCGACAGGTCGCCGGTCTCGATGTAGGCGAGGCACAGTTTGGCGGACAGGGTGAAGCCGGGCGGGACGGGGAGGCCGAGGTTGGCCATCTCGGCGAGGCCGGCGCCCTTGCCCCCCAGGATGTCGCGCATCGCCGCCGAGCCGTCCGCGCGGCCCGGCCCGAAGGAGTAGACGAAGCGCTCGACGGACGGCAACGGTCTACAGGGTGACCGCCGTCGCGAGCGGGGCCGCGTGCCGATTGGCCGCGAGGCCCTCGGGGATGGTGGTCGGGTAGTCGCCGGAGAAGCACGCGTGGCAGAATTCACCGGGGTCGCCGCCGGCGGCCCGCAGCATCCCGTCCAGGGAGAGATAGCCCAGTGATTCGACGCCCAGGTGGGCGCGGATCTCGTCGACCGAGTGGCTGGCCGCGATCAGCTCCTCGCGGGTCGGGGTGTCGATGCCGTAGTGGCACGGCCCCGTGATCGGTGCGGAGGCGACGCGGAAGTGCACTTCGCGCGCCCCCGCCTGGCGGATCATCTGCACCAGCTCCTTGCTCGTGGTGCCGCGCACGAGCGAATCGTCCACCACCACGACCTTCTTGCCCTCGAGCACCTCGCGCACCGGGTTGAACTTGATCTTCACCGCGGAGCTGCGGATCTGCTGCGCCGGGTGAATGAACGTGCGTCCGATGTAGTGATTGCGGATCAACGCGTGCTCGAGCTTCAGGCCCGCTTCCTCGGCGTAGCCCAGAGCCATCGCGTTGGAGGAATCGGGAACGGAGAACACGCAGTCGGCGCCGGGAGTGGGCTGCTCGCGCGCGAGCTCGCGCCCCAGCGCCCGGCGCACGCGGTCCACGGAGCGGCCGAAAATGGTGCTGTCGGGCCGGGAGAAATACACCAGCTCGAAGACGCAGCGCCGCGCCGGCTGGGGGGGCAACGACGGGAGCCGCTCGACGGTGCCGTCGCGGATGCGGACGAAGTCGCCGGGCTGCAGCTCGCGCACCGCCTTCGCGCCGATCAGGTCGAACGCGCACGTCTCGGATGCGACGACGTGGCCCGCTCCCAGCCGGCCGAGCCACAGCGGGCGGAAGCCGCGCGGGTCGACGATGGCGTACAGCGTGCGGCCGACGGTGATCACCAGCGAGTACGCGCCCTCGACCCGCTCCAGCGCGTCGAGCAGCTGATCCTCCGGCTCGCGGGCCTCGGAGCGGGCGATGAGGTGCACGAGCACCTCGCTGTCGGAGCTGGTCTGGAAGATCGAGCCTTTGGCGACGAGGTCGCTGCGCAGCTGCACGGCGTTGGTGAGGTTGCCGTTGTGGGCGAGGGCCAGCGGGCCTTCGCGGTAGCCCGCCAGCACCGGCTGGGCGTTGGCGAGCACCGATGTGCCGGCGGTGGAGTAGCGCGTGTGGGCGATGGCGACGTCGCCGGGGAGCCCGGCGATGATCTGCTCGTTGAAGATCTCAGCGACCAGGCCCATGCCGCGATGGGCGCGGGCGACGCCCTCACCGTCCACCGCCACCACGCCAGCCGATTCCTGGCCGCGATGCTGCAGGCTGTAGAGGCCGAGGTACGCGAGCCGGGCGGCTTCCGCGAGGCCCGAAACGCCGATGATGCCGCACATCCTAGTCTCCCATGCGCCGCGGGATTGCTTCGAAATATACCCTGCTCAGCGCCGCGACAGGGCGGGCGATCTGGGCGTCGCGCAGCGTGACGCGGAACGTCCCATCCGGAGCGCCGACCACGCCGGCGCGGTGCACGGGAACCCCGAGCTCTTGCGCCAGGGCGGTGACCGCGGTCTCCCGGTCCGGGGCGCAAGTTATTACTGCTCGTGCTTGGGATTCGCTAAACAGCAATTCGTATGGTGAAAGGCGTACGGAGTACGCCGTAAGGTCGACGTCGAGCCCGAAGCCATGCTCCTCGTACGGCCCGCCCATCGCCACTTCGGCCAGGGCGACTGCCAGCCCACCGTGCGAGCAGTCGTGCGCGGAGTGCAGCAACCCGCGCTTGGCGGCGCTCACGAGCAAGTCGACGAGGCGGCGCTCGGCCTCGAGGTCGACCCGCGGCGGCTCTCCGCCAGTAAAGCCCAGCACCGCTTCCCAGAGCGCCGAGCCGCCCAGCTCCGCGCGCGTGCTGCCGAGCACGAGGACCGCGTCGCCTGCGGCGCGCGCGAAACTGGGGACGGCGTGGTCGACCCGCGTGAGCAGCCCCACCATGCCGATCACCGGCGTCGGGGGGACGGCGCCGGTAGGGCTTTCATTATAGAAAGAGACGTTGCCGCCCGTGACCGGCGTCCCCAGCGCCCGGCACGCGTCCGCGATGCCGCGGCAGGCCTCCTTGAACTGCTGGAACACGGCCGGACGCTCGGGGTTGCCGAAGTTCAGGCAGTTGGTGATGCCCAGCGGTCGTGCCCCCGTGCAGGCCACGTTGCGGGCTGCCTCCGCCACGGCTGCCTTGCCTCCCTCATAGGGATCGAGGAGCACATAGCGCGCGTTGCCGTCGGTGCTCACCGCGACGCCGAAGGCCTCCCCGCGCACGCGTAGCACCCCGGCGTCTCCTCCCGGCGCGATCACCGTGCTCGCCTGAACCGTCGAGTCGTACTGCTCGAACACCCAGCGCTTCGAGGCGATGCAGGGTGAGTCGAGCAGGCGCAGGAGACACTCCTCAGGCGCGGGGAGTGGGGTGTGGGGCGTGGGGCGCGACGCCCGCAGGCGGGCGATCGCTTCGTCCTCGCGCGCCTCCGGGTGATACACGGGGCAGTCTTCGACCAGGGGCCGACCCGGAATCTCCACCACGACCTGATCCTTCCAGCGACAGCGATACATGCCGTCGTCGGTGACGCGGCCGACCGGCGTGGCGTCGAGCTCCCACTTGGCGGCGATCGCCCGGACCTCCGCGAGACGGTCCGGTTTGGCGACGACCAGCATGCGCTCCTGGGATTCGGAGAGCAGGATCTCGTAGGGCGTCATCCCCGGCTCGCGCGTCGGCACGAGCGACAGATCGAGCTCGACCCCGACGCCGCCGCGGGCCGCCATCTCGGCCGACGACGACGTGAGCCCCGCCGCGCCCATGTCCTGGATCGCCACGATATGCCCCGAGGCGATGAGCTCGAGGCTCGCCTCGAGGAGCAGTTTCTCCGTGAACGGATCGCCGACCTGAACCTGGGGGCGGCGCCGTTCGCTCTCGCCGGTGAGCTCTTCGGAGGCGAACGAGGCGCCGTGGATGCCGTCGCGCCCGGTGCGTGAGCCCACGCACAGCAGCACGTTGCCGACGCCGTGGGCGCGGGCGCGGATCAAGTCGCGTTCCTTGACCAGTCCGACGCACATCGCGTTGACGAGCGGGTTGCCGGCATAGCCCGCCCCGAAGTCCACCTCGCCGCCCAGCGTCGGGATGCCGACGCAGTTGCCGTAGTTCCCGATGCCGCGCACGACGCCGCCGAACAGATAGCGGTTGCGCGCGTCGTCGAGGGACCCGAAGCGCAGGCTGTTCAGGAGCGCGACGGGCCGGGCACCCATGGTGAACACGTCTCGCAGGATGCCCCCGGCGCCGGTGGCGGCGCCCTGGTACGGCTCGACCGCGGAGGGGTGGTTGTGAGACTCGATCTTGAAGGCGACCGCCCAGCCGTGCGGAAGGCGCAGGACGCCCGCGTTCTCCCCCGGGCCCTGGACCACTTGAGGACCGGTAACCGGCAACGTCTTGAGGACGGACTTGCTGTGCTTGTAGGAGCAGTGCTCGCTCCAGAGCGCGGAGAAGATGCCAAGCTCGGCGAATGTGGGCGCGCGGCCCAGGAGCGCCTCGATGCGGCGGTACTCGTCGGAGGTGAGGTTGTGCTCGCGAACCAGCGCCGGGGTGATCGGGGGGTCGCCCGGGAAGGGCGTCGGCCCCCGCGTCACGTGTCGGATGCCCGGGCGCCGCTGACGCCCTTCAACACCGCGCGGAACACGCGCGAGAAGATGCCGCGATCTTCATGGTCGAGCAGGGACTCCGCCTCGCCGGCATCGAACCAGAGACCGTGGCAATGCGTGCACTGGTCGATCTCGACGCCGTGCCACTCACCGGTGATCAGGTCGTAGCCGCATTTCGGGCACTTCATGGAATGCGAGCGCCGGGCGGCGGCGGCGGCGGTCTCCTGGGCGGTCGCCCGTTGCTGGCGCAGCAGGTCGGCCTCCCGCCTGGCGAAGTACTCCTCTTCGTTCTTCCTGGGCTTCTTATCGGTCATCACCCCTCACTGCTTGACCCGCAACGTGTCGCCGCCGGGGTTCGGCACCGGCTTCTTCCCCGGCGGCGAGGACGACTCGCCACTGTAGCCGTGGCCGGGCCAGCGCAGTACCGCGTCCACGACCTTGCCGTTCTGCAGGATCACGAGGTCCTGCATGCCGCAGGTCCACTCGCACCCGTTTTGGAAATAGAGGTAGGTGTACTCGCCCTCGCGCCGCACCGCGATCGGCTGGCCCCAGATCGAGTAGATGTCCCGCTCGCCCATCCCCGGGGCGATGGTGCCGGTGTCCTCCGAGACGTAGGGGACGTCGCGATTGGGGTGCGGAACCACCGGGGCCTGTGGCGGCCGGGACCCCACCGACGGCGGCGCTTCCCGGGTGGGTGGGCGGGCCGTGGGCTGCCGCGGCGCGGGAACGGCGGGCCGTTTGGCGGTGTCGCCTGACGGGACGACTGGCCGCGCGGCGGCCTGGGTGGCTGGTTTGCGCCCTTTGATCTTGTCTATCGCCAGCTTGATTTTGTCACATCCCGTCGTGGCGACCGCCAACAGCGCGAAGAGCGCCAGCGTGCTGCGTCGCATGACCAGCCTCCATGGACTGGAAGACGCGGGCGCCGTCCAGGCCGCCCAACAGTGCCTCGTTGCGACGCTCCGGGTGGGGCATGATCCCCACCACGTTGCGCGCCACGCTGCAGATTCCCGCGATGTCGTTCGTCGATCCGTTAGGGTTGTCCCCGACGTACCGCCACACCACCCGCGCGTCGGCTTCGAGCTCGGCTGCCGTGCGCGCGGCGGCCACGTAACGCCCGTCGCCGTGCGCGATCGGCAGCACCAGCTCCTCGCCCAGCGTCGACAGACACGTGAACGGCGTGTCGGTCGCCTCCACCCGGACCCGCACCGGCCGGGACAGAAACTTGAGGTGGGCGTTGCGCATCAGGCCGCCGGGGAGCAGCCCGGCTTCGCACAGGATCTGGAAGCCGTTGCAGATCCCCAGCACCGGTCCACCGCCCAGCGCGTGCGCCTCCACGGCGCGCATCACCGGGGAGAAACGCGCGATCGCCCCGGAGCGCAGGTAATCGCCGTAGCTGAACCCGCCCGGCAGGATGACGACGTCCGCCTGTCGGAGGTCGGTGTCGCGGTGCCACACGTAGTAGGCGTCCGAGCCGGCCGCCTGCGCGGCGGCGAGCGCGTCGGCGTCGCAGTTCGATCCGGGAAACACCACCACCGCGACGCGCTTGCTCACGCGCCATTCCCTCCGCCGTCCACGGCGAGTAGGTAGTCCTCGGTCACCGGGTTGGCGAGCAGCCGGTCGCACATGTCCCGGGCGCGCGCGGCAGCGTCCTCACGGGTCGGTGCTTCCACCTCGAGCACGAGGTGCTTGCCCACCCGCGCCTGCCTCACCTCGGGGAACCCCAGCGCGTGCAGCGCGTGCTCCACCGCCTGGCCCTGCGGGTCGAGCAGCGCGGCCCGCGGCATCACCCGCACCTCGATGCGGAACGGCGCCATCAGATCCCTCCGCGCGGCGAGATGCCGCGCCGCGGCGGCCCGTAGGCTTCGCCGATGCGGTCGGTGTCACCGAGGACGATGGGGCCGGCGATCTCTGTCTCCTCGTCCTCGTCGGGGCCGACGAACAGTCCCAGCACCGCCGCCCGCAGCACCCCGTACGCCATGAACGTGATCCCCAGAGGGAAGAGGAATTCGTCAGGCCGCCAGATCCCGAAGATGAGGATACACAGGATGACCGCCAGTCCCAAGAGCCCGCGCACGGTCCGCAGCCCGGCGCGCGGGAGGGTCGCGTAGCGCACGTTGCTGACCATGAGGATCGTCAGCAGGATCATCAGGAACGTGAGCAGCAGTGGCCACGGCCAGTGCGCGAGTCGCTCCTGGTACAGCGCCGTCTGCGAGAACGGATAGTAGGTGGCGAGGGTCATCCCGGCGGCCGGCGACGGCAGGCCGATGAAGTGTGTCTTGGCCCGGCCGGCCTGCGTGATGTTGAATCGCGCCAGCCGGATCGCCGCGCCCATGACGTAGAAGTAGCAGAAGATCCACGCCGCCGCGCCGGCTGCGGCGAAATGCTGCTGGTACATCAGGAACGCGGGCGCGACGCCGAAGCTGACCACGTCGACGAGGCTGTCGAGCTCGGCCCCGAAGCGCGTCCCCGTGTTCGAGAGGCGCGCGACCCGGCCGTCCAGCGTGTCCAGGATCCCGGCGAAGACGATGAACCAGCTCGCCCGGTAGAACTCACCCCGCGCCGCCAGTACCATCGCCCAGATGCCGAAGAACAGATTGAACAGCGTGAACAGACTCGGCACGACGATGACGACGCGCCGCATGTTGGGGGGGCGGATCGCCGGCGGCCTCACGACCCGTACTCCGCCAGCACCGTGGCCCCGGCCGCCACGCGATCGCCGGGGCGCACGCGCACCGCCGCACGCGCCGTCACAGGGAGAAAGACATCCACCCGCGAGCCGAAGCGAATCATCCCCAGACGCGCACCCTGCGTCACCGCGTCACCGACTTTGCCGTCGGTGACGATACGGCGCGCGATCGACCCGGCGATCTGACGCACCAGCACGGGCCCGCGCTGGCCGCGCAGACCGACGGACGCTTGCTCGTTGTCGAGGCTCGCTTTCTCCCGAGCCGCGTGCAGGAACTTGCCGGGGTTGTAATGCGCCAGCTCGATGGTGCCGGACACCGGGTAGCGGTTCACGTGCACGTCGAACACGCTCATGAAGATCGACACGCGCAGCGCCCGGGTCTTCAGGTACATCGGCTCGTCGGCTTCGACCACGCCCACGATCTTGCCGTCCGCCGGGGCGATCACCACCGCGTCGCCGCGCGGGCCGTCGCGCGCGGGATCACGAAAGAACACCACCAGCCAGATCGCGAGGAGGCTGAGCACCGCCGCGACCACGCTCCACCCGACGCTCCACCCCCCGCGCCCGGCGGCCCACCACGCCAACGCCGTGAGGCTCCACCCCAGGGCGATGAACGGCCGGCCCTCGGGCGCGATCCTCACTGGGCCGTCTCCAGGTCCGCGCCCGTGAGGCGGCGGTACGCCTCGAGATAGCGTGCGCTCGTCGCCTGGACCACCTCGTCGGGAAGCGACGGGGGCGGGGGATCCCCGTCCCAGCGTCCCTGAGCCTTGAGGTCCGCGAGATAGTCGCGCAGCGGCTGCTTGTCGAAGCTGGGCTGGCCGCGACCCGGCGCGTAGCTGTCCGCCGGCCAGAAGCGCGACGAGTCGGGCGTCAGCATCTCGTCGATGACCAGGAGCGTCCCGTCGGCCGTCGTGCCGAACTCGAATTTGGTGTCGGCGATGATGATGCCGCGCCCGGCGGCGAACGCGCGGCCCGCCTCGTAGAGCTCGAGGCTCGCGAGCCGCAGCCGCTGGGCGAGCGCCTGGCCCAGCGCCGTGACCACGTACGTGAACGTCACGTTCTCGTCGTGGCCGCGCTCGGCTTTCGTCGCCGGAGAAAAGATCGCCGGGTCGAGCTGCTGGCTCTCGACCAATCCACCCGGCAGCGGCTCACCGGCCAGAGTCCCCGCCCGCCGGTACTCGGACCACGCCGACCCCGACAGGAACCCGCGCACGACGCACTCGAACGGCAGCGGCGTCGTGCGCCGCACCAGCATGGCCCGGCCCGCGATCGCCTCGCGGTGGTCGGCGAGGGCGGGGACGCGCGCGACGATCTCGTCCGGGGCGGCGGTGAGCAAGTGGTGCGGCATCGCGCGCGCGAGCAGGCGGAACCAGAAGGCGCTGAGCTGGGTAAGCACGGCCCCCTTGTGCGGGACCGGCTCGCGCAGCACCACGTCGAACGCGCTCACCCGGTCGCTCGCGACTATCAAGAGCGCGTCCTGGTCCACCTCGTAGACCTCGCGCACTTTGCCGCGCCGCAGCAGCGGCAGGGGAAGGCGGCTCTCCACCAACGGGACGGTCATACCTGCACCTCGGCGGTCGCGGTGGCCGGAGCGGCCGTCTCGATGCGCCGTAGCACCGGGGGGAGCACGTCGTCCAGGAATTCATCCACCTGTTGCGGAGCGCGGCCGACGTAGCCGCCGGGCGCCAGCTCGTCCGCGCTCGCCCGGACCTTGAGTCGCTTGAACTCGGAGTCGGCGGCCAGCCGATCGAGCAGGTCGTTGGCCGCCCCCTGCTCCGCGACCGCCTGCGTCACGGCGAGGCTGTGTGTGCGGATCACCTCGTGAAGGGTCTGACGGTCGCCGCCGGCCTTTACCGCCTTCATGAGGAGCCGCTCGGTGGCCAGGAAGGGCATTGTCGCCGCGACGTGGCGGGCGATCACCGCTTCGCGCACCTCGAGCCCCGCGGCCACGTTGGTGGCGAGCACCAGGATTCCATCCGTGGCGAGGAACGCCTCGGGAATTACAAGCCTCCGGTTCGCGCTGTCGTCGAGGGTGCGCTCGAGCCACTGCGTCGCCGCGGTGTGCCAGGCGTTGCCCTCGAGCTCGATGACGAACCGCGCGAGGCTCGTCATCCGCTCGGCGCGCATCGGATTGCGTTTGTAGGGCATCGCACTCGAGCCCACCTGCTCGCCCTCGAGCGGCTCCAGCACCTCACCTTCATGCTGCAGCAGCCGCACGTCCGTCGCGAACTTGGCCGCCGAGGTCGCGATGCCGGACAACGCCGCCAGCACCTGGGCGTCCTGCTTGCGCGGGTAGGTTTGGCCGGTGACCGAGAACACCCGCGCGAAGCCCATGCGGCGGGCGACGCCACGGTCGAGCTCGGCGACCTTCTCCTGGTCGCCGTCGAACAGGTCGAGGAAGCTCGCCTGCGTTCCGGTGGTCCCCTTGACGCCCCGGAACTGCAACGTCTCCAGGCGGTGGAGCACTTCCTCCGCGTCGAGGAGGAAGTCCTGCATCCACAGCGTGACGCGTTTGCCCACGGTGGTCAGCTGCGCGGGCTGAAAGTGCGTGTATGCGAGGCAGGGGACGGCGCGGTAGCGGCGTGCGACCTTGCCGAGCGCGACGAGCACCGCCTGGAGCCGCCCGAGGAGCAGCTGCAGGCCTTCCCGCATCAGCAGCAGGTCCGCGTTGTCGGTGACGTACGCGCTGGTGGCCCCGAGGTGCAGGAAGCCACGTGCCGCCGGCGCCTGGTCGCCCAGGTGGTGAATGTGCGCCATGACGTCGTGGCGCAGCCGCTTCTCGTACTCGGCCGCGCGATCGAGGTCGACGTCGTCGACGTGCGCGCGGAGCTGCTCCACGGCGGCCCCGGGAATGTCGAGCCCCAGCTCGCGCTGCCCCTCCATCAAGGCGAGCCACAGCCGTCGCCACAACCCGATGCGCCGGCGCTCGCTCCACAGCGCCTGCATCGCCGGGGAGGCGTACCGCGTTGAGAGCGCCGAGACGTAGCTCAAACCGAGGCCTTGGCGCGCGCGGCCAGCTTGCTCCAGTCGTTCAGGAACTGATCGAGTCCGCGATCGGTGAGCGGATGCAGCAGCAGCTTCTTGAGAACGTCCGCGGGCAGCGTCGCGACGTCCGCGCCGATCATCGCGGCCTCGACGACGTGGCGCGGGTGGCGGATCGAGGCGGCGAGGATCTCGGTGGCGAGGTCGTAGTTGTCGAAGATGACGCGGGCCTCGCGGATCACGTCCATCCCCTCCTGGCCCACGTCGTCCAACCGTCCGATGAACGGGCTCACAAACGCCGCGCCCGCCTTCGCGGCGATGAGGCACTGCACGCTCGAGAAACACAGCGTGACGTTGGTCTTGATCCCCTCGGCCGCGAGGCGGCGCACCGCGATCATGCCGTCTTCCAACATCGGGATCTTGACCACGATGTTGTCGGCGATCTTCGCGAGGCTGCGGCCTTCCTTCAGCATGCCGTCCGTGTCGATCGCTACCACCTCGGCGGAGACCGGTCCGTCGACGAGCGAGCAGATCTCCTTGAGCACGTCCCGCGGATCGAGGTCGCCGGCCTGCTTCGCCAGGAGCGAGGGGTTCGTGGTCACGCCGTCGATGAGGCCCGCCTGCGCGGCCCAGCTGATGTCCTTCAAGCTGGCGGTATCGAGGAAGAACTTCATGGCTCAGGCCTCGGCGTAGAGGTCAGGAGGATAGCGCACGGCCGCCAGGTACAATCCCTGGGGCGGGGCGGGCGGACTGGCCGCCTGGTTATCGGCCGCGGCGAGCAGAGTGGAGAGATCCGACGGCGGGCGGCGCCCGAGGGCGATGTCCACCATGAGCCCCACCAGGAAACGCACCATGCGGTGCAGGAACCGATCGGCTTCGATCTCGAACGTCACGCCCGCTCCGTCCGCTCGCGGCGCCCATTGGGCGAGCGCCACGCGGCATCGGTAGTCGGGTCGCGACGCGCCGGCCATCGCGAGGCCGCGAAAGCTGTGCTCCCCGGCGAGCCCGGCCGCGGCCCGGGTCAGGCCATCGAGATCGAGCGGCCGCCCCAGGGCCCATTCGTACGGCCGGCGGAACGGGGACCGGCACGCCTCGTCGGTGCCGATCACGTACCGGTAGCGCCGCGCCATGGCGCTGGTGCGGGCGTGAAACCCCGGCCGCATCGCGTGCACGCGCTCGACCCAGACATCCCGAGGGAGGAGCGCGTTGAGCGCCCGCTTGAGCCCCGACACGTCGCCCGCCCAGCGATCATCAGTCGCGAATCCGACAGCCTGCCCGAGCGCGTGGACGCCCGTGTCGGTGCGTCCGGCACCGGTCGCCGTCGTTCGGTGGCCGAGCAGGCGCGCGAGCACCTCCTCGAACTCCGCCTGAACGGTCCGGCCCTTGGCCTGGCGCTGCCACCCCACGAACTGGGCCCCGTCGTAGTGCACCACGGCGAGGAAGGGCCGGCTTGTCACGCGCGAAAGATAGAGAAAACGCGGGGGGGCATCAAGCGGCGCAACCCGTTGTCCTTGTTTGACAAAAGCCCGTTTTTCGGGGTAGCTTTGGCACCCCTGACCTCGCTCCATGCCCGACGCCGCGACGCCCTCCGCACCCCCCCTGCAGCAGGCGCTCGTCGCCCTCGCCAACCGGCAGTCGCTCAGCGAATCGCTCGCCGCTGCTGTCTTCGGGGTCGTGATGCGGGGCGAGGCCTCTCCCGCGCAGATCGCCGGCTTGCTCGTCGGCCTGCGGGTCAAGGGGGAGACCCCCGACGAGGTGGCGGGCGCGGCCCGGGCGTTGCGCGCGGCGATGGTCCATGTCGACGCGGACGGCGTTCACCTCGTGGACACCTGCGGCACCGGCGGTGGGGCGGTCGGGACGTTCAATATCTCGACCGGAGCGGCCTTCGTTGCCGCCGGCGCGGGCGCCGCGGTCGCCAAACACGGCAACCGTTCGTTCACGTCGCAATGCGGCTCGGCGGACGTGCTGGAGGCCCTGGGAATCGGGATCGGCCTCGACGCGACGGGAGCCGCGCGGGTATTGCGCGAGGCGCGAGTGGCCTTCCTGTTCGCGCCGAACTTTCACCCCGCGATGCGCCACGTGGGGCCGGTACGGCGCGAGCTTGGGACCCCATCGATCATGAACCTCCTGGGCCCGCTCGCCAATCCGGCGGGCGCCATGCGTCAGGTCGTCGGCGTCGCCGACCGCGACCGCGCGCCGCTGCTCGCCGCCGCCTTGGCGCGCCTCGGAACCGAGCACGCGCTCGTCGTGCACGGGCGGGTCGGCATGGACGAGATCTCGCCGATCGGCGTGACCGACGTCTGGGAGGTTCGCGGGGACGAGGTCCGCCCGTGGGAGCTGGATCCGGGAGCGCACCACCTGGCGGTGAATGACGCGGGCGCGTTACGGGGCGGGGACCCACCAGCCAACGCCGCCCGACTGCGCCGCCTGCTGGAGCGGGAGCGGGGCGACGCGCCCGGTCTGGCCGCCGTGCTGCTCAACGCCGGCGCGGCGGTGTACGTCGCCGGCCTGGCGGGCAGCTACGAGGAAGGAATCGCGCGGGCGCGCGACGCGGTGGGGTCCGGCGCCGCCGGGGAGGCGCTGGAGCGCCTCCGGCGAGCCAGCCCTAGTACTTCCGGATGACGCCGACGACGACTCCCTGGACGATCACGTCGCGCTCGTTGAGGCGCAGGGGAGCCATCTCGGGATTCGCCGGTTGCAGCCTGATCCAGCCGCCGGGCTCGCGGTAGAACTTCTTGACGGTGGCGCTCGAGCCGTCCACGAGGGCGATCACCGTCTGTCCGTTGTCCGCCTGGTTGCGCTCCTGGACCACGACGAAATCGCCGTCCTGGATGTGCTCGTCGACCATCGAATTGCCCCGGACGCGGAGCACGTAGCTGCGGCCGCGCCGCGGCAGCAGTTCGTCGGGGACGGCGATGGTGTCGTCCCCGGTCACGGCTTCGATCGGCTGGCCGGCGGCGACGAGGCCGAGCAGCGGGAGCTCGGTCGCCCCTGTCTGGCCCTTGGGCGGCACGATCTCGATCGCGCGGCTCTCGTTGTGGTTGCGGCGGATGTACCCTTTGCGCTCGAGGTTGGTCAGGTGCTCGTGGACCGTCGCGAGCGAGGCGAAGGCGAACTGGCGGGCGATTTCCTCGAAACTGGGAGCGTACCCGTGGCCGGTGATGTAGCCCGAGAGGTAATCGAGGATTTCGCGCTGGCGACGCGTGAGCGGCATTGGGCCCCCGAAAGGAAACCGAATATAATCTACCCGAAGACGGACCGAACGCAAGCGTGACCAAACCCACCCTTGCCGGCATCCTCGAAGCAACGCGCGAACGCGTCGCGGCGCTGCGGCCGAAGGCGCGTCAGCTGGAGCGCGCGGCGGCGGCGGCCCCGCCCGGGCCCGCGCTCGAGTCGGCGTTCCGCGGTGCGACCGTGGGACTGATCGCTGAGGTGAAACGACGCTCGCCGTCGGCGGGAGCGATCCGGGAGGATTTGGACCCGGTCGGGCACGCCCGGGCGTATGTGCGCGGCGGTGCCGCGGCGGTTTCGGTGTTGACCGACGAGCGGCACTTCGGCGGCGCGATGGAAGACCTGGGACGCGTGGCGCGAGCGGTGCCGGTGCCGGTGTTGTGCAAGGATTTCATCGTCGACGTAGTGCAGCTGTTCGAAGCGCGGGCCGCCGGCGCGAGCGGCGTCCTGCTCATCGTCCGCGCGCTCGCCCCCGACCGGCTGCGGGCCCTCGCGCGGGAGGCGAAGGGCCTCGGTCTCGGCACGTTGATCGAAGCGCACTCTGAGTCGGAGCTGGAAGGGGCGCTCGCCGCCGCGCCGACGGCCGTCGGCGTCAACAGCCGCGATCTCGACACCCTCGCCGTCGACCTGCGCGTGGCGGAGCGACTGCTGCCGCTCGTGCCGACGGGGGTGACGGCGGTGGGCGAGAGCGGCATTGAAACCGTGGCCGACGTCGAACGGCTCGCCGGATGCGGGGCCGATCTGGTGCTGGTCGGCACGTCGGTTGCGCGGCTCGCGGATCCCGAAGCGGCCGTGCGCGCATTAGGTGGCGTGCCGAGGCGGAGCCGGTGACGACGGACCTCGGCCGGTTCGGCCCCTATGGGGGCCGCTACGTCCCGGAAACGCTGATGGCGGCGTTGGACGAGCTGGCCCGCGTCTACGAGGCGGCGACGGCGGACCGAGCGTTCGCGGCGGAGCTGGAGGCGCTGCTCAAAGAGTACGTCGGCCGGCCGACGCCGCTGAGCGACGTGCCGCGGCTCTCAGCGCAGGTCGGGGCGGGCGTCCAGGTCGTTTTGAAGCGCGAGGATCTGAACCACACCGGGGCCCACAAGATCAACAACACGCTCGGCCAGGCGCTGCTCGCGCGACGCATGGGCAAGCGCCGCATCATTGCGGAGACGGGCGCGGGCCAGCACGGCGTGGCGACGGCGACGGTGTGCGCGCGCTTCGGTCTCGACTGCGTGGTGTACATGGGCGAGGAGGACATGCGCCGCCAGCGGCTCAATGTGTACCGCATGGAGCTGATGGGGGCGCGGGTGGTGCCGGTGACCAGCGGCACGCGCACATTGAAGGACGCGACCAACGAAGCGTTGCGCGACTGGGTCACCAACGTCACGACGACGCACTACATCATCGGCTCCGTGGTGGGACCGGACCCGTTCCCGCGCATCGTGCGGGACTTCCAGGCGGTGATCGGGCGCGAAGCGCGGGAGCAGGTGCTGCAACGGTTCGGACGGCTGCCGCGCACGGTCGTGGCGTGCGTCGGCGGCGGGTCCAACGCTTTGGGCATCTTCGCGGCGTTTCTTGGCGACCGGGAGGTGGAGCTCGTGGGCGTGGAGGCAGCGGGCGAAGGGCTGGAAGGGCGACACGCGGCGTCGCTGGCTCGTGGGCGGCCGGGCGTCTTCCACGGCAGCTTGAGCTACCTGCTCCAAGACGAGGATGGACAAGTGCAACCGGCGCATTCGGTTTCCGCGGGTCTGGACTATCCCGGGGTAGGACCTGAACATGCTTACCTCAAGGACGCCGGTCGGGTATTGTATGAAGCCGTGACCGACCGCCAGGCCCTGGACGCCTTCGCGGGGCTTAGCCGGCTGGAGGGTATCCTCCCCGCGCTGGAAAGCGCCCATGCGGTGGCCTGGGTCTTGACCCACACCGGGCGGTGGTCCGCCGGGGACGTGGTCCTCATCAATCTCAGCGGGCGGGGCGACAAAGACGTCGCCCTGGTCGCGGACCTCACGGGAGCCCGGACCTGAGCAACGCGCCGATCCCCGAGCTGGCCCTGCCGCCGTCGCAGGTCGAGGAGCTGTGGTCGCTCCTCGGCAAGGGGATGCGGGCGACTCAGCTGTACCTGCCTAACAACCCGGTCTATCAGCGCGCGGTGGAGAACATCCGGAGCGCCCTCCGCCAGATCTGGCAGGCCACCGGCGATCTCGTCTTCGACGTGCTGGAAACGTCGCTGCGCTGGGAAGAGCATATCGTTTACGCCAACGATCAGAAAAACGAGAGCATCGCCTGGACGCTGTACAAAGACGGGGTGCGCTCGGTGGCGATGAAGCCGGGCGTCGAGGAAGAGGAAATCGTCAAGTTTCTGCGCGTGCTGCAACAGTCGCGCAGCCTGCAGGCCGAGGCCGCCGACGACCTGCTGACCCTGCTGTGGCAGGAAGACTTCCAGTTCTTGAACTACACCTTCCGCGAGCTGGCGAGCGACAATGCGGTGCCGATCGAAGCCGGCGAGACGATCCCGTCGGTCAGCCCCAATGACGTGCGCCAGCACGTGCAGGAAGAGGCGCCGCCGAAGCGGGAGGGCGTGGTCTCGGTCGAAGACTTCGACACCACGCTCTATTTCCTGGACGACAAGGAAATCGACTACCTCCACAAGGAGGTGGAGCGCGAGTATCAGCAGGACCTGCGCCGCAACGTGCTGGGGATGCTGTTCGACCTGCTGGAGCTGCAGACTTACGGCACGGTCCGCGCGGAGCTGATTTCCATCGTCGAAAACTTCATCCCTTATCTCCTCGGCGCCGGCGATTTCCGCTCGGTCGCGTATGTCCTGCGCGAGAGCCGCAACGTGCTGGAGCGCGCCCGGGAGGTCATCCCCGAGCACCGCCAGGCGCTCGAAGCCCTGCCGGCGCGCTTGTCGCAGCCGGAGGCGCTGTCGCAGCTGTTGCAGTCGCTCGACGAGGCGGCCGTCCACCCCTCGGAGGAGGAGCTGAGCGAGCTGTTTCAGGAGCTGCGGTCCGATGCCCTCGTCACGCTGATGGGCTGGCTGCCGAAGCTCACCAACGCGCGCGTCAAGGAGCTCGTGCACAAAGCCGCGGAGCGGCTGGCGCAGGCGCACGCGGGCGAGGTATTGAAGGCACTGGCAAGCGACGACAGCGCGTCGCAGCTCGAGATGGTGCGGCTGGCAGCGCGCCTGAAGCTGCCCGGCGCGCCGGAGGGCATGGGCAAGTTGCTGGAGACCGGCGACCGTGAGCTCAAGGTCGCGGTGGTCGAGGCGTTGACCGCCATCGGCAGCCCCGCGGCGCTGCGGCTGCTGGAGACGGCGGTCGCGGACCCGGAGCGCGACGTGCGTATTGCCGCGGTCAAGGTCCTGGCGGCCCGCGGCTATCGGAATGCGTTCGCGCGCATCGAGGGCGCGGTCACGGGGAGCAAACTCAAGGGCAGCGATCTGACCGAAAAGATGGCGTTCTTCGAGGCCTACGGCACGCTGGCGGGGGCGGCAGCCGTGCCGCTGCTGGAAAAGATGCTGGTGCCCAAGGGAATGCTCGCCAAAAAAGAGGATCCCGAAACCCGCGCCTGCGCGGCGATGGCGCTGGGCAAGATCCGGCACCCGGACGCCCGCGCCGTCCTGGAGCGCGCGGCCCAGGATAAGGAAGCGCTGGTGCGCAACGCGGTGAGCCGGGCGCTGCGGGAGGTCGGCGGATGAGCGATCCCCAGGCGTCGCGCCGCGCCTCCATCGTCGAAACCGTCGCGACGACCGACGGGTTCTTGCGGCTCGCGGGCCGCGAGTTCCTGATTTTCCTGTACACGGCGCTGCGCTCGCTGAAGCTGTATCCCATCGAGAACGCGCAGGTGCAGCGCGCCCTCGACGACCTCGCCAGTGCCACGAAGCACCTGCTCGAGGTCGAGCGCGAGCTGGAGTTGCGGCTGCAGGGCGAGTTCATCTTCGTCAACTCCACGCGCCTGCGGCTCGACCTCGACAACTACGCCTCGTTCTCGCACATCCTCGGCGTGCTGCGCCAGTGCGGCGTCGGCGCGGTGCGCATGGATGAGGGCGTGGACCGCAGGCAACTCCAGATTTTCGTCTCGCTGCTGCTGTCGTACTCAGCCAAGGAAGCGAACCCCAACAAAGTCTTCGAGCTGGCGCAGAAGCTCCAGGACGGCGGGGTCTCCTTGATCTCGGTCGAGCCCCCGCTCGAGACCGAGGAGGACGTCGAGGAAGTCGAGCGCTTGAAAGAGGCCGCGAAGCGCACCTACGCGCGCTCGGTGGCAGTGACCAAGGAGGTCATCAACAGCATCCGGCTGGGCCGCACGGCCAACGTCAAGAAGGTCAAGCGGGCCGTGCAGGCGATTGTGGACCAGGTGCTGAACAACGAATCGTCGCTGATGGGCCTCACCACTCTACGCGACTACGACGAGTACACGTTCACGCATTCGGTGAACGTCTGCATCTTCTCCGTCGCGCTCGGCCGCAAACTCGGCCTCACGAAGCTGCAGCTCTACGATCTGGGGATCGCCGCTCTGTTTCACGACGTGGGCAAGTCGCGCGTGCCGCTGGAAGTGCTGAACAAGCAGGGCGGACTGAGCGACGAGGAGTGGCGCATCATGCAGGCGCACCCCTGGCTCGGGGTACTCACGCTCTTCGGGCTGCGGGGGTACGGCGAGATCCCCTACCGCGGCATGATCGTCGCCTACGAGCATCACATGAAGACCGACCTGACCGGGTACCCGAAGTCGGTCCGGTCCCGGGAGCTGTCGATCTATTCCAAAGTCGTCGCCGTCGCGGATGGGTTCGACGCGGCGACCAGCCGCCGCGTCTACCAGACGGTGCCGATTCAGCCCGACCAGGTGCTGAAGGAGATGTGGGAGAACCCGCGCCGCGGGTACGACCCGGTGGTCGTCAAGGCGTTCATCAATCTCATCGGCATCTATCCGGTGGGTACCTGCGTCATCCTCGACACCTTCGAGGTGGCGCTGGTCCAGGCCGCCAACGCCGACGTCTCCGGGGTGCACCGGCCGGTGGTGCGAATCGTGGCCTCGCCCGACGGGGCGCTCCAGCACCCGGGGACCGTCGTCGACCTCACGCATCGCGATGAACAGGGCAAGTTCCCCCGGTCCATCATCAAGGTCAGCGATCCGGCGAAGTACGGCATCCAGGTCAGCGACTACTTTGTCTGACCACCCGATCGCCGCGCGCTGGCGGGCCGTGCGCGCCGAGCGGCGCGCGGCCCTGATGCCATACGTCACCGCCGGCTACCCCAGCCCCGCGGCCTGTCGGGACGCGTTGCGCCTCGCCGAGCGGGCGGGCGCCGACTTCCTCGAAGTCGGCGTGCCGTTCAGCGATCCCCTCGCCGACGGACCCACCATCCAGCGCTCTACGCAGGCCGCGCTCGACCAGGGGATGACCGTCGCCGGAGTCCTGGACCTGGTGCGCGAAGCGCGCCTCGACGTCCCCGTCGTGATCATGACCTACCTGAACCCGGTGCTGGCCTTCGGCGTGGAGCGCTTCGTGGCCGCCGCGCAGGCCGCCGGCGCGTCGGGGCTGCTCCTGACCGACCTGCCGGCGGGTGCCGACCCGGCGCTGGAGCGGCGGGCGGCGGCCGGTGGGTTGGCGCTGATCCGCCTCATCGCTCCCACGACGCCCGACGGTCGGCTCGCCGAGGCGGTGCGCGGCGCCACCGGCTTCATCTATCTCATCTCCCGCCTCGGCGTGACGGGTGTGCGCGAGGAGGTGCCGCCCGATTTGGAGCGCCAAGTAGCGCGGGTGAAGGCGGCGACGCCGCTGCCCGTCGCCGTCGGATTCGGGATCGGCTCGGCCGCGCAAGCGGCAGCCGCGGCGAGAGTGGCGGACGGCGTGATCGTGGGGAGCGCGCTGGTCGAAGCGTTGGGCAACGGCGGTCTGCGGTCGGCCGAAAAGCTGCTCACCGAGCTCGCGAAGGCGGTGCGGCGCGGGGCGGAGCGCCCGGCGTGACCGTCCAACGGTTCGTCGCGATCTACGGCCGGGCACTGGCTTACGGGGGTCTGGTGCTGCTCGCGGCGGTCCTAGGCACCGACTCGCGCTGGCTCCATCAAATCCCCGAGATCCTCGTTCTATTCGGCGCCTGCGTCGCGCTGCGCGGCCTCCACATCCCCTTGAGCAAGTACTCCTATCTCACGCAGACCGGCCTCGTCGCACTCGCGGGGAGCCTGCTCGTGGGACTCCCCGCGACCGCAGTGGCGGTCGCGGGGGGCACGTTGATCGCCGACTGGACGTGGCACCGCAAGCCCCCCCGGGTCGCGTGGATCAATTTCGGGCGGGAGGTGATCGCGCTCGTCGTGGCGTACGGCGTGTACGCCTTCGTGCTGGAGGTCGCGGAGATTCCGCCCGAGCCTCACAGCGCGATCATTCTGCCGCTGTTCGCGTTCGCCCTCGCGTATTTCCTCAGCTCCCGGACGTTGTTCTACCTCAGTCTCCTGGTGCGCGGCAAGCTCGAGCTGGGCGAGCGCATGCTGATCCTGCGGTACGAGATGCTCGCCTACTTCGCGACGTTGATCGGGACGGCGGCCGTCGTGTCGGTAGTGGTGGCCTGGCCGCCGATCGCGTGGGTGTTCGTGGCTCCGGTACTCGTGGGGCTCGGCCTGTTGCTGAAGATGATGCTGGAGGAGGCCGTATCGGCCGAGGAGCTCAACAAGATTCACGCGATGGAAGCGGTGATCACCAGCAACCTGAGTCTCGAGGACTCGTTCCGCCGGATCGAGCGGCTGGCGCACCGTCTCGTGGATTGGGGGGACTTCCGCATCTATCGCCGCCAGGACGGCGGGCTCGCGCTGGCGTATCGCAGCGCCATCGGGCGTGAGGTACGGAGCGACCCCTCTTCCGACACGGTGGAGCTGCGCGATGCCGCGGTGCGCGCGGGGGAGACTGTGGTGATCGACGATGTGACCCGCGACCAGCGCGTCGCCGACGCCCCCCTCGAAGTGCAGAGTCTGGTCATCGTCCCCCTCAAGTTCGGCGACCTGGTGATCGGGACCTTGGAGCTCGAGCATCATAAACGCAAGGCGTACCGCCGCAAGGACGTGCTCACGATCACCACGTTCGCCAACCAGCTCGCCACCGCGATCCACATCACCGAGTTGCGGCGCCCCCTGGTCGAGACCGTGGAGCGGGTGACGCAGCAGCTGCAGACGCTGACCCATGCGGCGGTCGCGCTGCGGGAAGCGGCGAAGGCCGTGGCCGCGTCGACCGAAGTGATCCGCGGCGGCGTCGTGGCCGAAGAAGGCGAGGTGTCCGGAGGGCTCGCGGCGACGGAAACGCTGTCCCAGGTGGCGAGGCGGGTATCGAACGACGGCGCGGAGGCGGCCCGCGCCTCCAGCGCGGCGAGCGACGTCGCGGGCAAGAACCGCCAGCAGATCCGCGACGCCATCGAGCGGTTGGTGGCGCTGAAGGGGTTCGTGGGGGAGAGCTCGTCGAAGGTGCAGCAGCTCGGGCAGGTGAGCCGGCGGATCACGGGATTCATCGCCTCCATCCGGGAGCTCGCCGACATGACGAACCTGCTGGCCCTGAACGCCGCCATCGAGGCGGCGCGGGCGGGCAAGCACGGCAAGGGGTTCGCCGTGGTGGCCGAGGAGGTCCGGCACTTGGCCGAGCAGAGCGCGACGGCCGCGCTCGAGGCGGGCGAGCTGGTGCAGGACATCCATCGCCAGGTGGGCGAGGTCGTCGAGCAGATGCGACGCGGGCAGGTGAACGTGGGAGGTGTCGAGGAGCTGTCGGCGGGCGCGCTGGAGGCATTGGATGCGATCGTGGCGGCGACGGCGGATGCGACGACGCACGCGCAGCGGATCGCGTCGGCGGCAGGGGAGCAGGACGAGGCGTTCGCGCGGCTGCGCCAGCGCATCAACGCGGTGGCCGAGATCGCGAGCAAGAACCGCGGCGAGGCCGACGGCGTGGCGACGCGGGCGAGCGAAGCGGCGCGCGGCCTCGCGGAGCTGGAGCAGGCGACCCGCGAGCTCGAGCAAGTGGCGGGAATGCTGCGCGAATTGACGCGCGGCTTTGCCAGCGTCGCCTGAGGGTTTAGGATTCCCGCGTGTCCTCCCCCCCTGTCGAGCGGGTGTACGTGGCCCTCGGGTCGAACGTCGGCGACCGCGCAGCCCACCTCGCGTTCGCCCGCGAGCGCCTCGGCGAGCTGCCGGACACGCGGCTGGTTGCCGCCTCGCAGGCGGAGGAAACGGCGCCGCTGGGCCCCGTCCCACAAGGACCGTTCCTCAACCAGATGGTGCTGCTGGAGACGGTGCTTCCACCGCGGGCGCTGTTGCTCGGGCTGCTCGAGCTCGAGCGGGAGCGCGGTCGGGATCGCGGCGAGCGCTGGGGGCCCCGCACGCTGGACCTGGACATCGTGCGCTACGGCGACTGGGTCGTGTCCGAGCCCGGGCTCACCGTGCCCCACCCCGAGCTGGCCAACCGCGACTTCTGGCGCCGCGAGGTGGCGGAGCTGGAGGCGTTGAGTCCCGCCCGTGCCTGAGGCCCCCGCCCCGAAGCCGGTCACCGTCCACGCCCTCCTGCAGATGAAGGAGAAGCGCGAGCGCATCGTGATGCTCACGTGCTACGACGCGCTGTTCGCGCGCCTGCTGGACGCGAGCGGCGTGGACGTCCTGCTCGTCGGCGACTCGGTGAATCAGGTGCTCGCCGGCGCCGAGTCCACCCTCTCGGCGACCCTCGATCAGATGATCTACCACACCAAGATCGTGCGGCGCGGCGCGCAGCGGGCGATGGTGGTGTGCGACATGCCGTATCTCACCTACCAGGTCACGAAGGAAGAGGCGATCCGCAACGGTGGGCGCGTCATGGCCGAGACCGGGTGCCACGCCATCAAGGTGGAAGGCGGCCGGACGATCGCGGACACGGTGCGCGCCGTTGTGGACGTCGGGATTCCGGTGATGGGGCACATCGGGCTCACCCCGCAGTCGGTGCACGCGCTGGGGGGCTACCGCGTGCAGGGGCGGGACGACAAGACCGCCCAGCGGCTGAAAGACGACGCCAGGGCGCTCGAGGATGCGGGCGCGTTCGCCGTCGTCCTGGAGCTGGTCCCCGCGCCGCTCGCCGCCGAGATCACCAAGTCGCTCGCCATTCCCACGATCGGCATCGGCGCGGGGAAGGACTGCGACGGGCAGGTGCTCGTGCTCCACGATCTCCTGGGCTTGAACGACCGCTTCTCCGCGAAATTCGTCAAACGCTACGCGCATCTCGCCGACGACGTGAAGCAAGCGGTGCAGGGGTTCGCGGCGGAGGTGCGGGAGGGGAAGTATCCCGACGCGGAGCATTCCTTCCAGAAGTAGCGATGCAGGAAATCTCCAGCCTGTCCGCCATGCGCGCCTGGACCCGCGCGGAGAAAGCGCGCGGCCGCCGCGTCGGGTTCGTCCCCACGATGGGCTTCCTCCATGAAGGGCACCTGCGGCTCGTGGACCGCGCCAGGGAGCTGGCCGACCGCGTGGTGCTGAGCGTTTTCGTCAACCCGCTGCAATTCGGGCCCCAGGAGGATTTCGGTCGCTACCCCCGTGATCTTGATCGCGATCGCCAACTGGCACAGGCCCGGAGCGTGGACTGCCTGTTCGCCCCGGAGCGGTCGGCGATGTATCCGGCGGAGCCCATCGCCCGCGTAGCCGCCGGCCCCATGGCGGACGTGCTCGAAGGAAAGCTCCGACCCGGGCACTTCAGCGGCGTGCTCACGGTCGTGGCGAAGCTGTTCCACGTCGTGGAGCCCGACGTCGCGCTGTTCGGCCGCAAGGACCTTCAGCAGGCGATCCTGGTGCAACGTCTGGTGCGGGATCTCGACTTTCCCCTGGAGATTGAGGTCGCGCCCACCGTCCGTGAGCTGGATGGGCTCGCGCTGTCTTCCCGAAACACCTACCTGTCCCCTGATGAACGGCGCTCCGCCCTCGCGCTCTCCCGCGCCCTGCGCGCCGTAGAGCAGGCCTGGCGTGGGGGCCAGGCCGACGCCGCGGCGCTCCAGAAGAAAGGGATGGAGACGTTGGCCGCGCCCGGAGTGCAGCCGGAGTACCTGGCGCTGGTGGATGAGGCGATGCAACCCGTCGAGCGGGTGACGGCGAAGACGATCGTGGCGGTGGCGGCCCGCGTCGGCGCGACGCGGCTCATTGACAACGTGGTGTTGGGTGAAGGCATCGCGGCTGACCCTGCCGTGCGAGTCTGACATGGCGCTGCCGCTGTGGGCCGTCGCCACGCCGGAACGGCGCGCGCACATCGAGCGCGTGGTGGCACTGCTCGGCGAGTGGGCCGGGGCGATACAGGTGGGGGATGTGGAGCGGGATCGCTGGCTGCGGGCGGCGTGGCTCCACGACGCGCTGCGCGACGCGCCCGCGGCGTCGGAGCTGGATCACGGCCCGCTCGCCGCCGATCGCGCGGCGCGGGACGGCGAGCGGGATCGTGGAGTCCTCGACGCCGTGCGCTACCACTCGATCGGCTACCCGCGGTGGGACGACGTGGGCCGGATGTTGTACCTCGCCGATTTTCTCGACCCTGGGCGGGCGTTCGATCAAAACGAGCGACACGACCTGGCTGAGCGGGTGCCCGCCGAGCGGGATGCCGTGCTGCGGGAGGTGGCCCGGCGCCGCATCGCTTGGACGGTGCGGTCGGGGTGGCCGCTGCGCGAGGAGACGGTGCAGTTCTGGAACGCGCTGGTCTCATGAGAATCGTCGGACGGGCGGACAAGCCTGCCCCGAGCGGAGCGAGGGGTCAGATGGTCGGACTGGCAATCCTGCTCGTCGTGCTCGGCTGTCGCGGCAGTCGGCCGGCTGGTGAGCCCGCCTCCATCCCGGGTGACCATGGCGATCGCATCATCGTCGAAGTCCTGAATGCGAGCGGCAAGCCGGGTCTGGCCAGGACAGCGACGCGGGTGCTGCGCGAGGCGGGGGTTGACGTCGTCTTCTACGGCAACGCGCCGGCGAGCCTGGGCACGCTCGATTCGACGCGCATCCTGGTGCGCCGGGGGCCGGCCACCATCGGGGAGCGAGTCCGTCAGGCACTCCGCACCGGCACCATCCTTCTCCAACGCGACTCCACCCGGCTACTCGACGCCAGCGTGTTCCTCGGCGCCGACTTTGCGCCGCCGCGGTCCGAGTTCCACCCGTAGCTGCCCGCACGCGGCGCTGATGTCGAGCCCGCGGCTGCGGCGCAGCACGGCCGCCACGCCGGAACGCTTGAGACGCCGCTCGAACGCGAGCATCTGCGCGTGGGGGCTCGGCGTGAGTCCCGGCGCCCCGCCCGGATGAAGAGGCAGCAGGTTCACGAGCGCGCCCAACGGCTTGGCGAGCTTGACCAGGCGATCCGCTGTGTCGAGTGAATCGTTCACGCCGCCGATCAGCACGTACTCCAGGGTCACGCGGCGCGAGAACTGCGCCAGCGCTTTCATCACGTCCGGCAACGCGTATTTCTTCTCGATCGGCATCAGGTCGCGACGCAGGGCAGGCACGGATGCGTGGAGCGAGAGGGCCAGTCGGAATTGCTCGGGGCGCTGCGCGAACTTCGCGAGACTGGGGAGGATCCCGACCGTCGACACGGTGATGTGACGCGCCCCGATCCCCAGGCCGTCGCCGTGATTGAGAATCGTGAGGGCGACATCCACCGCCTCCCAGTTGAGCAGCGGCTCGCCCATCCCCATGAAGACAACGTTGGTCGGCTTCTGGTGCGGGTCGCGCACGATGATCGCCCGCACCTGCCCCGCGATCTCATCAGCGCTCAAGTCGCGCCGCCACCCCATCCGGCCCGTCGCGCAGAAGACGCAGCCCAGCGCGCACCCGACCTGCGACGAGATGCACAAGGTGCGGCGCCGGCCCTCGGGAATCAGGACCGACTCGACCGCCTCGCCGTCGGCCAGCTTCCACAGGAATTTCTCAGTGCCGTCTTTTGAAACCTGGTGGGCCGTGGCTTCGAGCCGTGCCAGTGGGAACTCCCGATCGAGCGCCGCACGCAGCGCGGCCGGGAGATCAGTCGCGTCCGCCCAACGGGCCACCGGGCGCTGCCACAGGCGGGGGAGCACCTGGCGGATCCGGTACGCCGCCTCTCCGGTGCGGTCCAGCCATTCCGTGAGTGCGGCCCGCGCCGCGTCCGGGGCGAGCGATAGGAGGTCCGTCACCGCAGGCGCGCCTCGAGCCCGACGCGGTAGGCCGCGCCGATGTCGTTCACGCCCGTATCCCGCGCGAAGCTGATGCGGTAGTGCCCGACGGCGACGCGCAGGCCTCCCACCACGCGCCAGGCCGCTCCCCCGTAACCGGCTTCCCGCACCAGCAGCGCGTCCACAGCGAGCGGGGGTCCGAACTCGATCCCGGCGCCAAACGCGTGGTCAACTGCGCCGGCGCGGGTGACCGTGACTCCGTATCGCGCGCGCACGGTCGCTACCGCGCTGCTGTCCCACAGCGGCCCCTGGAACACCCGCAGCTCGGCGGCCCCGTACAGGTCCTGCACGTTGTCAGCGGTCTGGAAGCGCGCGAAAAAGTGCGTCGCGGCAGCCAGGCGGAGGACGTCGTTGATCCGCCGCGCCGCGCCGACGTCAAACGTCCAGTGGCTCTCGTGGAGGTCGTCGAGCTGCGTGTCGTGATAGCCGGCCGTGGCGCCGAGGGTCGTGGCGCCGAACGACCGGGTCCAGGTAAGGCCGGCGGTGTGCGTGTAAAACGGAATGGTACCGCCATTGTCGTCCGGGCCAAACGACGTGCGCGTCAATCCGCCGAGCTGCATGCGGCCGTAGAGCAGGCCGACCCGGCCCACGCCTTTGACCTGGACGCGGAGCGAAGCGAGCAGGCCCGAGGCGCCCACGATCTCCGGCGTCTGGATGGCTTCGAGGCTCGCGAGCGTCCGCGCTCCGTCGGCTTCCTGGGCCGGATTCCAGAATGCCGCCGCACCGTCGCGGGCGAGCGCCGCCGGGACCGAGACAGTGACGCCCGCCAGGCGCCACAGTTCGGCACCGGCAGCCTGCTGGGCCCCGAGGACGGCGGGGCCGAGGGCAACCAGCATGGGGACAAAACGTTGCATGGCAGGGCGCGCGCGCGGCGTGGCGTGGACGGCTCAACTTAACTAGATTCAATCGCTTACACCACTTCGAGACACCGTGCGCCTGTCCGAGCTGCTCACGCCAGACCACATCCGCGTTCCCCTCAAGGCGGGGGACAAAGAGGGGGTGCTGCGTGAGCTCGTGGCCATGGCGCTGGCCGGTGATGGCCCCCAGGCCGAGGAGGTTCTGGGGGCGATTCTCGAACGGGAGCGACAGTTCCCGACGGGAATCGGGTACGGGGTCGCGGTGCCCCACGGCAAAACGCCGGTGGTGCCGAACCTGGTGGTGGTGGCAGGGACGACTCAGCAGCCGGTGGCATACGAGACGATCGACGGGCAGCCGGTGCGGTTGTTTTTCCTTCTAGCCGGACCCGAGTCGCAGGCGGGGGTGCACGTGAAGGCGCTGAGCCGCATTTCGCGCCTGGTGCGCCAAGAGCCGGTGCGCGCGCGGTTGCTCGCCGCGCAGACCGCGGATGAGTTCTACCGCGCATTGTGCCAAGCAGAGGGAGCCTAGCATCGAGGTGAGCGCGAGTCAGACAAGCCAGCGCACGCACCGTTGCGGCGCGTTGCGCAAGGAGCACGTGGGAGCCCGGGTGCGCCTGGGGGGATGGGTGCACCGCCGCCGCGACCTCGGGGGGATCGTGTTTCTCGATCTGCGCGACCGCGAGGGCATCGTGCAGGTCGCGGTGGGCCCCGCCTGGGCGCACCCGGACGTGCTGGCGCGCGCCGGATCCCTCGGCGCGGAAACGGTGGTCGTCGTGGAAGGGGAGGTAGTGGTGCGGCCGGCGAACATGAAGAACGCCGAGCTGGCGACGGGGGACGTGGAGGTGCACGCGACGCGCCTGGAGGTCGTCGGGGCGGCCACAACGCCCGCGATCCCCGTCGCGCGCGCCAAGAACGAAGAGCTTCCGGCCGAGGAGCTGCGGCTCAAGCAGCGCCACCTCGATCTGCGACGGCCCGAGCTGCAGGCGTATTTGATGCTGCGGCACCGGTTGCTGCAGCGGGCGCGCCGCACGCTCTCCGAGCTGGAGTTCCTCGAGATCGAGACGCCGATCCTCACCAAGCCGACGCCCGAAGGGGCCCGGGACTATCTCGTGCCGTCGCGCGTGCACGCGGGGGAGTTCTACGCGCTGCCGCAGTCGCCGCAGATCTACAAGCAGCTGTTGATGGTCGCCGGGTTCGACCGCTACTTCCAGATCGCGCGCTGCTTCCGCGACGAGGATCTCCGCAACGATCGGCAGCCGGAGTTCTCGCAGATCGATCTCGAAGCGTCGTTCGTCGGGGCCGACGACGTGCTGGGGTATGTCGAAGCGGTCCTCGTCGCGCTCTGGGACGAAGCGGGGCACGCGGTGACGCGGCCGTTTCCGCGGCTGCGCTGGCGGGACGCGATGGAGCGCTTCGGCACCGACAAGCCCGATCTGCGCTACGACCTGGTCATCGCGGACTGGACCGCGGCCGTGGCGCCGCTGGCCGTCCCCTTCTTCCAGAACGCAGGCCAGAACGGGGCGCGCGTGCGCGGGATCCCCGTGCGGGGTGGGAGCGCGCTGTCCCGCAAGGACGTGGATCAGCTTGGCGAAGCGGCGAAGCAGCTGGGGGGTTCAGGGCTCGCCTGGGTCAAACGCCAAGGCGACCAGATTTCCGGCTCGGTAGCCAAGCACTTCACGACGGAGACACTGGGTCGGCTGGGCGTGGGCGACGGCGATGTCGCGCTGATGACGATCGGCCCCGACCGCGTGACCTCGCCCGTCCTGGACCGGGTACGCCAGGAGGTCATCCGGCGCCTTGCGCCAGCTCCTGCGACAGCCCACGCGTTCTGCTGGGTGATGGACTTTCCGTTGTTCGAGCCCGACGGGGAAACGGGGAAGCCGGTCTTCGCCCATCACCCGTTCACCGCGCCGTATCCCGACGACGTGGCGAAGCTGGAGAGCGACCCGTTCGCCTGTCGGGCGTTGCATTACGACGCGGTTTACAACGGCAACGAGCTCGGCTCCGGATCGATCCGCATCACCGACCCGGCGGTGCAGCGCACCGTGTTCCGGCACCTTGGTCTCTCCGACCAGGAGATCGGGGAGCGGTTCGGGTTCCTGTTGCAGGGGCTCGCGGCCGGAGCGCCGCCGCACGGCGGGTTCGCCATCGGCTTCGACCGTGTGGTGATGTTGGCGGCGGGGGCGGGCTCGCTGCGCGACGTGATCGCGTTCCCCAAGACGACCGCCGCACGGGCCCTGTTCGAGGGCGCCCCGGCCCCCGCTCGTCCCGAGGACCTGGCGACCCTCCACCTCAAGGTGGTGCCATGAGCGACGACGTCACCCAGCGCCTGACGGTCGAGGGGGTGGATCCGCTGGCGCTCGCAGGCGTGAACGACGCCAACCTCATCGAGCTGACGAAGCGGATGGGGGTGCGCGTGTCGCTCCGGGGGGACAGCCTCACGCTGCAGGGACCGGCGGCGGCCGTCGAGCGCGCCTCGCCGGTGGCGCAGGCGATGGTGGACCTGGCGCGCATGGGCGAGGAGCTGGATATCCATGACGTAGAGCGCCTCGCGCTCGAGGGCTCGAGCGGCACGCTCAGCGGCGAGGCGGCGCAGCAGGAGCTGAAGATCATCCTCCCGGGCCTGCGGCGCGTCATCGGCCCCAAGAGCGCCGGGCAGCGGGATTACCTGCAGCTCATCGCGCAGAACGACATCGTCGTGGGGATTGGGCCGGCGGGCACGGGGAAGACGTATCTCGCGGTGGCGGCGGCGGTCGACGCGCTGGCGCGCAAGCGCGTACGGCGCATCGTGCTCGCGCGGCCGGCCGTCGAGGCGGGGGAGAGCCTGGGCTTTCTCCCCGGCGACCTGCACGAGAAGGTGGACCCGTATCTGCGGCCGCTGTATGACGCGCTCGAGGACATGATGCCGCGCGACCGTGTGCAGAAGGCGATCGAATCGCGCACCATCGAGATCGCTCCACTCGCGTACATGCGTGGCCGGACGCTGCCCGACGCGTTCGTGATTCTCGATGAAGCGCAGAACGCGACAGGGATGCAGATGAAGATGTTCCTGACGCGGCTCGGCGTGAACTCGCGGGCCGTGATCACGGGCGACAAGACGCAAATCGATCTGGCCAACCGCGAGGACTCGGGACTGCTCCAGATCGAGCGGATCCTCCCGGGCATCGACGGCATCGGCTTCTGCTATCTCACCGAAACGGACGTGGTCCGTCACCGGCTGGTGCGGGACATCATCCGCGCCTACGCCGAGGATGCTCAAGGCTGAGATGAGACGACCGAGCTGGGACGAAGTGCGCTACCACGGGACCCGCTGGGCGTGGGTGATCGGCCTCGCGGTGCTCGCGTATCTGGCGTTCCCCTCGAGCGCCACCGACCTCGGGCCGCTGCTCGAGCCGGGCGCGAAGGCCGGGCGCGACGTCGTCGCGCCGTTCGACTTCGTCGTGACCAAGACCGACGAAGAGCTGGCGCGCGAGGCGGAGGATCTCGCCGCCAGCGCCAAGCCGCTCTATCAGTTTCAGCAACGGGTCTACGACAGCACGACGGCGGAGCTGCACGCATTCTTCCAGACGCTCAGCGACTCCGTCGGCCAGGGGCCGCAGGCCATCATCCGCGTGGGGCGCCGCGCCGGTCTCCCCCTGTCGCTCGCCGAAGCCGGCTACCTCCAGAAGGGCGGCAAGCGCCGCAGCCTCGAGCGCGCGCTCACCGACCTGTTCGCGCAGACCCTGGCCCAGGGCGTGGCCGGGTCGGGGGTGCTGCAGGCCGAGACCTCGACCCAGCTGATCGTGCGGCGCGGGGCTTCGGAGCAGCCCGTCGCTCGCGACCAGGTGTTGAGCTACAACGAGTACCTGCTGCGCTCGCGGGCGGTGCACCCCGATCCGGGGTCGAGCGTGGGCGACGTGGTGTACCTGAAGCTCGTGCGGCGCTTCTTCCGCGCGACGCTCGTGCCGAACGAGTCGGAGACGCGGCGGCGGCGCAGCGAGCTGATGGGCAGCGTGGACCCGAGCAAGTACGTGGTGCGCCAGGGGGACCGGCTCGCCTCGGCGGGAGAGATCATCTCGGGGCCCGCGCACGAGAAGCTGCAGGCGCTGCACAACGAGCTGGTGCGCCGCGGCGCCGCGACGAGCACGTCGTTCGGCGGCGTCGTGGGGCCGATGCTCCGCGACGCGTTGATGCTCGGCGTGTTCTGGGTGTTGATGGTGTTCTACCGGCGCGAGACCTACCGCGAACAGCGCCAAGTGGCGCTCGTCGCTCTGTTGTTCGCTGCGACGCTGCTCGGCGCCGCCGCCGTCGCCCACACGCGGCCCGGCCATCCCGAGCTGATCCCGCTGCCGTTCCAGGCGATGATGCTCACCGTGCTGTTCAACGGCCGGGTCTCGATGATCGGGGCGATGATCGTCTCGGCGGTGATCGGCACCCAGCCGGTGTTTCACGATAGCCCGGCGCTGTTTCTGTGCCTGCTGGGCGGCGTGACCGCCGCGCTGTCGGTGCGCTCGCTGCGGCGGCGCAGCCATCTCTACACGGCCGTGCTGATCGTCGGGGCGGGGTACCTCGCGGGCGCCATCGCGCTGGGGCTCGCCGGCAGTTGGCGCATCGGGGAGATCGGCTGGACCTCGGTGTTCGGGATTGCCAACGGGCTGGTGAGCGGCGCGCTCACGATCCTGCTGCTCCCGCTGGCGGAGGCGTTCACCCACGTCACGACGGACCTGACCCTGCTCGAGCTGTCCGATCCGAGCCGACCGCTACTGCGACGCCTGTCGCTCGAGGCGCCGGGGACGTACGCCCACAGCGTGGCGATGGCGAACCTCGTCGAATCGGCGTGCAACCGCATCGGGGCGAACGGCCTGCTGGGCCGCGTGGGCTGCTACTACCACGACGTCGGGAAACTCAGCAACCCGCTGTATTTCGTCGAAAACCAGACGCGCGGCGGCAATCCGCACGACAAGATTGCGCCGGCGCAGTCGGCGGAGATCATCAAGCGCCACGTGACCGACGGCCTCGCCCTTGCCCAGGAGGGGGGCCTCCCCGCGGTCGTGGCCGCGTTCATCCCGGAGCATCATGGCACCAGCGAGATCACCTATTTCTACGACCGCGCCAAGAAGCAGGGTGACGGGGCCGCGCGCCGGGAAGACTATCGCTACCCCGGTCCGCGGCCGCGCTCGGTCGAGACCGCCGTCGCGATGCTGGCCGATTCGGTCGAGGCCGCGCTGCGCGTGCTCGAGGATCTCACACCCCAGAAGATCGAGGAAGCGATCAATCACATCGTACGAACCAAGCTCAGCTCCGGCCAGCTCGATGAGGCGCCGCTCACGTTGCAGCAGATCGACGTGGTGAAGGCGGAATTCATCCGCGTCCTGTCCGGCATGTACCACAACCGCATCGACTACCCCGAGTCCAGTGGCGGCATCAGCAAGGACTGGCAGCCGGCCCCGCAGGCGTCGGGTCTCTGAGCGCACGTTGCTGCGCGTGGCGCGTCGCGTGCTCGCCTGGGAGGGTGCGCGGGACGTGCGCGTGGAGTTGACGCTGCTCGGGGCGCCCGCGATGCAGCGCCTGAACCGCCGCGCCACCGGCCGGCGTGGGCTGACCGACGTCGTGGCATTCGCCCTGCCGCAGCCCGACGGCTCGATCGTCGGGGACGTCTGCATTTGCCCCACTGTGGCCGAGAGTTGGCTGACGACGACCGACAACGGCAAACCGACTACAGACGACCTCCGCCACGAACTGATCCGTCTCATGGTTCACGGCACGCTCCACGTCCTAGGCTACGACCACCCGGAGGGGCGGGGGCGGACGCGCTCGACCATGTGGCGGCGCCAGGAACGCTACGTGCGCCGGCTCACCGCGAGCGGGCGATGAGCTTCGGCGCCGCCGCGCTCTCGTGGATGGGGGTCGTCGCCGCGGTCGTGGCCGCCGGGTGGGCCGGCCTGCTCGCCCTCGGGGAGGAAGCGGCCGTGGGCGAGGTACTGCACACCCTCGGCGACGCCCCGCCGCCGGCGGTGCGGGGGCACGTCCCCCTCCACCGGGCCCTGCACGTCGCGCGGCTCGCGTTGCTCGTCCTTGGCGCCGTGGCCGCCGCCCACTCGCTGGGCTGGTGGCAGCGGCCCTGGGTGGGCGCCCTGGGCGCCCTACTCGTCGCGGCGGGGTTCCTGTTCGTGGTCGGTGACGCGCTGCCGCGCAGCGTGGCTCGCCTCGCCCCCGAGCTCGCCGATGCGGCGCTCCCCCTCGCGCGCCGCACGCTGATGCCGTTCGCCCCGTTGCTCATGCTGCTGGCGTGGGTGGATCGCGGCCTCCACGGGCTGGTGACCACGAGCCAGCCGCTTCAGCCCGAGCTCGGCGTGGCACAGCGCGATATGCTGCTGGGGATCTTCACCCTGGCCGACGCGACGGTCGTCGAAGTCATGACCCCCCGGCTCGACATGGTCGCCGTTGACGTCGCGGCGCCGCTCGACGCCGTGCTCGAAACGTTCCGCCACCAGGAGTACACCCGTCTCCCCGTCTACGACGGCACGCCCGACAATGTCGTGGGCGTGCTGTTCGCGAAGGACATCGTCCCGCACGTCATGGGGCTGCCCGGGCCCGACGCGCCGCAACGGTGGCATGACCTCGTGAAGCCCGCGGCGTTCGTGCCCGAATCCAAGACCCTCGACGCGCAGCTGCGCGACTTCCAGCGCGGGCCGGCGCACCTCGCCATCGTCGTGGACGAATTCGGGGGGACCTCGGGGCTCATCACGCTCGAAGACATCCTCGAGGAGATCGTCGGGGAGATCCGCGACGAGCACGACGTCGACACCGCACCGGCCATCCGCCACGAGGGGAACCGGTTCTGGGTGGATGGCCGCACCTCGCTCGGCGACCTCTCCCTGGCCTTGGGGCAGAGCTTCGAGCACCCGGATGTCTCGACGGTCGGCGGACTGGTCTATTCGGTGCTCGGCCGCGTGCCGCGCCCCGGCGAGGAGCTGAAGCTCGACGGCTTCCGGGTGGTGGTGGATCAGGTCGACCGCCGCCGCGTCACCCGAGTGGTCTTCGAGAAGGTATGATCGCCTCCCTGATGGTCCTGCTCCTGGGCCTCGGCCTGGCCGGCGTCGCGGCAGCGATCGGCGTGGCCGCGGCCGCGGTGTCGCAGGTCGAGCTCACGCGTTGGGTGCATTATAAGCTGCGCGGGACGGAGGCAGCCGTCCGCCTGCTCGAGCACCCCGGCCGGGTGCTCGCCACCGCCAACGCGCTCACGACGCTGGGGGTCGTGGTCGCGGCGGCCGCCGTGCCCGCGCTGCTCGCCCAGACGACGCCGACCTTCCTTGGCGTGTTCACCGTGGCGGTGATCATCCCCCTGTTCGTCAACGCGGCCTACCTCGTCCCGCGCGTGCTGGGGCGCCGCTGGGCGGAGCCGATCGTCGCCCAGGCGTTGCCGTGGATGGAGCGCGCCGGAAACGTGCTGGCGCCGTTCATCCCGCGGCGCGAGCCGTCGACGCAGACGGCGCTCGCCGCCGTGCTTTCCAGCGCCGACACTGACGCGCTCGCCGGCACCGACGAGATCGAGGTCGTGTCGGGCGTCCTGGCGTTCTCCGACCGCCCCGTGCGCGAGTTGATGACGCCGCGCACGGCGATCGTGGCGATCCCCGAAGGCCTCGCAGCCGCGGAGATGGCCCACGTCTTTTCCCAATCGGGCTACAGCCGCTACCCCGTGTACCGCGGCTCGCTCGACGAGATCGTCGGAGTCGCGCACACCTTCGACCTGCTGCGCCTCCAGCCGGAGGATCCCGTGCCGGTGCGGCCGGTGAACGTCGTCCCCGGCACGCAGCGGACGGGGGACGTCATGCTGGCGATGCAGCGGGGCGGCAGCCACCTCGCTGTGGTCCTCGACGAGTTCGGCGGCACCGCAGGAGTGGTCAGCTTCGAGGACGTGCTGCGGGCCCTGGTGGCGGAGGTATTCGAGGCGCCTGCGCCTCCGCCGGGGGGCGCGCCGGCCCGGATCATGGAATTCGGGGGGAACGCCCCCGTGACGGCGTTGGCGGAGACGTTCGGGACGGCGCCGGCCGCCCGCGGGGCGCAGACGGTGGGCGGCCTGCTCGTGCAAACGCTCGGCCGCATCCCCCGTCCGGGCGAGCGGTTCATTCTGCACGGGCTCGAGTTCGACGTCCTGGCCGCGACCGCGACGCACGTCGAGCGGGTCGCTGTACGACCCGGGCCCGTGAAGGCGACCGTGCTCGACCGGGCGGAGGACGCGAGGTGAACATAACTTGTAGGAACGCATGACGACCCGCGCTCTGATGGACGCGCTCGACCGCGGCGACACCGCCGCCTTGGCCCGGGCCATCAGCCTCGTGGAGAATCGCCGCGCCGGCTGTGAAGACGTGCTCAGCCACGCGCACGCCCGCGTCGGTCAACGTGGCGCGCGTCGCATCGGCCTCACGGGACCGCCGGGGGCGGGGAAGAGCACCCTCACCGAGCGCCTTGTGCAGCGCTACCGCGGGCAGGATCTCCGCGTCGCGGTGATTGCGGTGGACCCGACGAGCCCGTTCACCGGTGGCGCGCTGCTCGGGGACCGCATCCGCATGGAGTCGGTGAGCCTCGATCCCGGCGTGTTCATCCGCTCGATGGCGACCCGCGGCTCCCTCGGGGGCCTCGCCACGACGACGGAAGAGGTGGCCGACGTCCTCGAGGCGTTCGGTTTCGATCGCATCCTCATCGAAACGGTCGGCGTGGGGCAGACGGAGCTCGACATCGCCCGTACCGCCGAGTCCACCGCGCTCGTGCTGGTCCCGGAGTCCGGCGATGCCATCCAGACACTGAAGGCGGGCGTGATGGAGATCGCCGACGTGTTCGTGATCAACAAGAGCGACCGCCCCGGCGGCGACACGCTGCGGCAGGAGATCGAAGTGATGCTGGGCCTGCGCCAGGGCAACGCGTTTCGCAACCTCCCCGCCCACCACCACCGGTCGGACAATCGGACTGTCGGACAGTCTGACCGTAAGCGCCCTCAGTCCGAGCGTCCGACGGTCCGACCGTCCGACCATTGGGAGCCACCGGTGCTCACAACCGTGGCCACGACCGGCGAGGGCGTAGCCGAGCTCGCGGCCGCGCTGGACCGCCACCGGACCTTCCTCGACGCGAGCGGGCGGCTCGCGGCGCGGCGGCGCGAGCGCCTCGCCGAGCGCACCCGCGCGGTAGTGGAGCGGGGACTGCGGCAGTGGGTCTGGGAGGAGACTCCGGCACCGGAGCTCCTCGCCCAGCAGCTGGACGAGATGGCCGAGGGACGGCGCAGCCCCTACGACGTCGCGGCCGACATTCTGGAGCAGCTGCGGAGCGGAGCGATCCGATGACCATCGAGAAAAAGCCGGTCTATGCCCCCGAGGACCGGACCGGAGACCTGTCGGAGCGGTTGGGCGAGCCGGGCCGGTATCCGTTCACCCGCGGCATCCATCAGACGATGCACCGCGGGCGGGTGTGGACGATGCGGCAGTTCTCGGGCTTCGGGAGCGCGGCGGATACCAACGCGCGCTACCACTTCCTGCTCGAGCGGGGTCAGACTGGTCTCTCGGTGGCGTTCGACTTCCCGACGCTGATGGGGTACGACTCCGACCACGCCCGCGCCGAGGGCGAGGTCGGCAAGTGCGGCGTCGCGATCTCGAGCGCCGTGGACATGGAAGATCTGTTTCGCGGCATTCCGCTGGATCAGGTCTCGACGTCGATGACCATCAACGGACCGGCGGCGATCCTCTTCTGTTTCTACGTGGTCGCGGCGGAGCGGCAGGGTGTGGACGTCGCCAAACTGCGGGGGACCGTCCAGAACGACATTCTTAAAGAGTACATGGCCCAGCACGCCTGGGTCTATCCCGTCGAACCGGCGCTCAAGGTCATCGTGGACATGTTCGAGTGGTGTCCCCAGCACACGCCGCAGTGGAACACGATCTCGATCAGCGGCTACCACATCCGCGAGGCGGGCTCCACGGCCGCCCAGGAGCTCGCCTTCACGCTGGCGAACGGCTTTACGTACGTCGAGCGCGGCATCGCGCGCGGCCTCGACGTGGACCGTTTCGCGCCGCGGCTGTCCTTCTTCTGGGATATCCACAACGACTTTTTCGAGGAGATCGCGAAGTTGCGCGCGGCGCGCCGCATCTGGGCACGGCACATGAAAGAGAAGTACGGGGCCAAGAATGCACGGTCGTGGATGATGCGCTTCCATTCACAGACCGCCGGGGTGACCCTGACCGCCCAGCAGCCGCACAACAACATCGTGCGGGTCGCCTATCAAGCGCTCGCCGCGGTCCTCGGCGGCACGCAGTCCCTGCACACCAATTCCTTGGATGAGACCCTGGCGCTGCCGACCGAGCAGGCCGTCCAGGTGGCGCTGCGGACGCAGCAGATCCTCGCGCACGAAACCGGCGTCGCCGACGTGGTCGATCCCCTGGGCGGGTCCTACTACGTCGAGGCGCTGACCGACCAGCTCGAGCGGGAAGCCGACGCGCTGTTCGCGGAGATCCAATCGGGGGGCGGCGTGGTGAAGGGGATCGAGAGCGGGTGGTTCCAACGCCAGATCGCGCGGTCGGCGGCGGAGTTCCAACGCCAGGCGGAGGCCGGCGACCGCGTCATCGTGGGCGTCAACGAATACGTCACGGCAGACGATCACCCCGTGGAGATTCTCAAGATCTCCAACGACGCCGAAGCCAGCCAGCGCCAGCGCCTCGCGCAGCTGCGGCAGCGCCGGGACGCGGGGCTCGTCGAACGGCGGCTGGCGGCGTTGCGCGCCGCCGCTGAGCACGACGAGAACGTGCTCCCCGCGATGCTGGACTGCGCCCGGGCCGACTGCACCCTGTACGAGATCCGCCACGCCTTGGAGCGGGTCTGGGGCGCGTACCGCGAACCGGTGTTCTTCTAGCCATGACCGCGCTGCCCACGCTCGCGACGGAGGACACCATCCGCGCGGCGATCGCGCGTCTGTCGCGGATCAGCCTCGACGCGCCCCGGGTGGTGTCGTGCTACCTGAAGCTGGAGCCGCGCGACAAGACCCGCGGCAAGTACCTCATCAAAATGAAAAACCGGGTCAAGCGCGCGGCGGCCGAGGTCGCCCGGCTGCCCTTGGAGCGAGCGGCGCGGGAAGCGGTCGCCGCTGACCTGGAACGGGTGCGCCGCTACTTCGACGACCCGGGCCGGCTCCCCTCGGCGCGCGGCATCGCCTTGTTCGCGTGCGGGGAGCTGGGTCTGTTCGACATGCTGCCGCTCCCGCATGTGCATAAGTCGCGGCTCGCCGTGACACCGACGCCGCTCATTCGTGAGCTGGTCGCGCTGGAGGAGGAGTTCGGCACCATCGTCGTCGCCCTCTGCGACCGCAGCAGTGCCCGCTTTTTCGCCGTGACGGCCTACGACGTCACGGAGCTGTCGGGTCTCCCGGCGTTCGCGACCCGACCCTCCAAGTTTCGCGGGGCGCGACGGGTCATCCGCGGCGGGCAAGTGGGCGCGGGCTCGGGGGAGCACAACTATCACCAGCGCATCCGCGAGGAGAAGCACCGCCATTACGCCGCCGTCGCGGATCAGCTTTTTCAGCTGCACACGCAGCGGCCGCTCGCGGGGCTCGTCGTGGCCGGTGTGGGGGTCGATGCCGCCGCTGTGCTGCCCCACCTCCATACCTATCTCCATGATCTGGTCCTGGGAGTCGTCAAGCTCAACCCCAAGAGCGCTTCCGCCCCGCAGGTGCGGGAGGCTGCCCTGGCGTTGCGCGAGGCGCGGGAGCGCGCGTGGGAGCGCGCGCACGGCGCATCCGTTCGCGATGGGCTGGGGACGGGCTGGGCGGTGAACGGGGTCGAGCCGACGCTCAAAGCGTTGCGGCGCGGGCAGGTCCGCACGCTGCTCGCCGACGGGCAGGCCGACGACCTGCGCATCGACGATGCGGTCGAGGAGGCGCTGGCGGAGCGGGCCCAGGTGGACGTGCTGTACGATGACCAAGCCCGCCGCGCCGTCGACGGGCTGGCCGCCCTGCTGAGGTTCCGGCGCTGATGGCGCGGGCGCGCAAGCGGCCGATCCGGGTCCTCGTCGCGAAGCCCGGCCTGGACGGACATGATCGCGGGGCCAAGGTCGTCGCCGCCGCCCTGCGCGACGCGGGGATGGAAGTGATTTATACCGGCCTCCACCAGACGCCGGAGATGATCGCGCAGGCGGCGATTCAGGAGGACGCGGACGTGGTGGGGCTCTCCATCCTGTCCGGCGCCCACATGACGCTGTTCCCCCGCGTCCGGGCGCTGCTCGCACAGGCGGGGCGCGACGACGTGCTCGTCACGGGCGGCGGGATCATCCCACCGGAGGATATGGCGGCGCTGCAGGGGCAGGGCATCGGCAAGCTGTTCGGGCCGGGCACGCCGACGGCGGATCTGGTCAAGTACATCGAAGCGTGGGCCGCCGAGCATGTGGCGGCCTGACCATCATCCCCGCGATGACGCGACTCAAGACGCTCGCCGCTGAGGTGCGCGAGCTGCGGGCCCGCCTGGAGCAGGGCGGCGGCCCCGACAAGATCAAGCGCCAGCACGACCAAGGGAAGCTCACGGCGCGCGAACGGGTCGCGAAGTTGCTCGACCCGGGCGGCGCTTGGTTCGAGCTCGGCCTGCTCGTCGCCCACGACCAGTACGACGGCCAGGCCCCGGGCGCGGGAGTGGTCACCGGCGTGGGCCGGGTGGCGGGGCGGCCGGTGGTGATCGTGGCGAACGACGCCACGGTGAAGGCGGGCTCGTGGTGGCCCGAGACGATCAAGAAGATGCTGCGCGCCCAGGAAGTGGCCATGCGCCAGCGCATCCCCATCGTCTATCTCGTCGACTCGGCCGGAGTGAATCTGCCCTACCAGGGGGGCGTGTTCCCGGGGCAGTACGGCGCGGCGCGGATTTTCTTCTACAATTCACTGATGCGCCACTACCTGCGCGTGCCGCAGATCGCCGCCGTGATGGGACCGTGCATCGCCGGGGGCGCGTACCTGCCCGCGCTCTCGGACGTGATCTTCATGGTCGACGGCACGTCGTTCATGGGACTCGGCGGCCCCAACCTGGTGAAGGGCGCGACCGGCCAGACCGTGGACGGGGAAACGTTGGGCGGCGCGAGGACCCACACCGCCGTCAGCGCCGTGGCGCACTATCGGACCAAGGACGACGCCGAGTGTCTGGAGCGCATCCGCGCCTACGTGGCGCGGCTACCCGCCACCACTCGTCCTGTCCCGGGCGCGAAGCCGCCCAAGCGCGACCCGACGGAACTGTACGATCTCCTGCCCGCCGACCACCGCATGAGCTATGACGCGCGCGCGGTGCTCGAGTGCCTGCTCGACGAAGGCCGGCTCGATGAGTTCCAGTCCGAGGTCGCGCCCGAGATGATCTGCGGGCATGGGGTCATCGAGGGGCGCCCGGTGGCGGTGATCGCCAACTCCCGCGGCGTCATCAAGGGCAAGAAGGGCGAGCCACCGAAGATCGGCGGCATCATTTATACGCAGAGCGCCGAGAAGGTCGCGTATTTCATCGAGAACGCGGATCGCGAGCGCATCCCGCTGCTGTTCGTGCAGGACGTGTCGGGGTTCATGGTCGGCGTCGAGGCGGAGCACACCGGGATCATCCGCGCCGGAGCCCGCTTCGTCGAAGCGATGGCGACGGCTACGGTGGCCAAGCTCGTCCTCACGGTGAACCACGCCTCCGGCGCCGGCTATTACGCCATGGCCGGCCAGGGCTTCGATCCCGACTTCATCCTCTCCTGGCCCACCGGCCGCATGGGAGTCATGGAAGGCGAGTCGGCCGTCCAAGCCGTCTTCGGCGAAGAGGCGGCCAAGTCCCAGAACGCGGCCGCCGTCGATGCCATGCGCGCCGACTACGACCACCAGCTCGACGCCAGATTCGCGGGCGCCCGCGGTTTCGTTGACGCGATCGTGCTCCCCGAGGAGACCCGCGACCTCCTCGCGTTCCTGCTCGTGGTCACGACCGAGTTCAGCGGGCCCCACCTCGGGCCCTTTACTTTGCCGAGTCATCCATGACGCTGCGCTTCCCTCCCTGGTGCGCTGTCCTCGCCGCAGTGTGCGTCGCCGCCTGCGCCGGCCGGACCCCCGCACCCGCCACGCCGAAGCCTGCCGCGACACCGGCTCCCGCCGCTCCCGCCGCCCCCGCCGACGGGAGTCGCGCCACGCCGGAAGAAGGGGAGCCGATCGTGCCGCCGCCGCTCGCGCTCATGGCGGGGCTCATGCCGCTCGGGGCCACGGGCGTGGACCAGTTCCGCGCCGCGCATCCGACCTACGACGGCCGCGGCGTGATCATCGGCATCCTGGACTCGGGAGTGGATCCCGGCGTCGCAGGCCTCATCACTACCACCACCGGAGCGCCCAAGCTCCTCGACCTGCGCGATTTTTCCGGGGAGGGCCGGATCGTCCTCACTCCCGTCACGCCGACCGGCGACGGCGTGGTCACGGTCGCGGGAAAGCACCTCGTGGGGGCCGGGCGGATCGCCCGCCTCGCGGCCGGTGCGACGTGGTATGCAGGGGTGTTCCGCGAGCTGCCCCTGGGCAAGCTCCCCGCGGCCGACGTGAACGGCGATGGGGACAACACCGATGAATTCCCGGTCGTCGTGGTGAAGGCGATGGATGGCTGGGTCGCGTTCCTCGACACGAACCTCAACGGCTCGCTCGAGGACGAAATGCCGCTACACGACTACCGGCAGGGTCGCGAGACGATCGCCTTGGGGCGCCGCCCGCTCACCATCGCGGCCAACTTCACCGACAGCGCCGGCGCGCCGATCCTCGACCTGGTGTTCGATACGTCCGGCCACGGCACTCATGTCGCCGGCATCGCCGCGGGGCACAACCTCTACAACGTGCAGGGGTTCGACGGGGTGGCTCCCGGCGCGCAGCTACTGGCGCTCAAGATCGCCAACAACGCGCGCGGCGGCATCTCGGTGAACGGCTCGATGGTGCGGGCGATGGAGTACGCGGCTCGTTTCGCCGCCCAGCGCAACCTCCCCTTGGTGCTCAACTTGAGCTTCGGCGTGGGCAACGAGCAGGAAGGACGGGCGGTCATCGACTCGCTCATCAACGGATTCCTCGCCGCTCACCCTGACGTGGTGTTCGCGATCAGCGCCGGCAACGACGGGCCGGGACTCTCGACCATGGGCTTCCCCGGCTCCGCGGACCTCGCCCTGTCGGTTGGGGCCCTGTATCCCGGAGTCTTCTCGCGCCCGCCGCAGCCCGGCGTGCCCCCGGCGCCCGACGCGCTCGCCTGGTTCAGCTCGCGCGGCGGCGCCAGCGACAAACCGGACGTGCTGGCGCCGGGGGTGGCGTTCTCCTCGGTGCCGCGCTGGAACACCGGAGACGAGATTAAGGGTGGCACCAGCATGGCCGCCCCGCACGCCGCTGGTTTGGCGGCCTGCCTCGTGTCGGCGATGACGCAGGAGGGTCGGCGGCCCGGCGCGGCGGAGGTCATGCAGGCGCTGCGCGTCTCGGCGACCCCGATCGCCGGGGCGACGGTCCTCGATGCCGGCGCCGGCGTGCCGAAACTCGAGGCCGCCTACCGGTGGCTTGCCGCCGGGCACCAGGGAGCGGTGTACGTCGTGCGCACCCCCAACGGGAGCTCGGCGGCTTTCCGGCGCGACGGGCTCGCGGGACCGGGCGACACCGTGCAGTCCTTCCACGTCGCGCCCGCCATGGGGTTCCGCGCCGCACAGTTGGACCTGCGCAGCGACGCAGCGTGGCTCTCTGTCCCGGCCCAGATCCGGGCGGGGGCGCCGGCGACCGACATCGCCGTCGCATACCGGGGGGCGAGCTTCGCCGCGCCGGGCGTGTACGTGGGCACCGTGACCGCGCGCAACCCCAGCGATACCCTCGCGGGGCCGCTGTTCGAGCTCGTCAACGCGATCGTCGTTCCCTACGATCTCCCGACCCGTCCGCTGAGCGACCCGCGGCACGCCGTCGCGGCGGGCCGGGTCCAACGCTACTTCCTGCGCGTGCCGGCGGTGGGCTCCACGTTGCACGCGACGGTGTCCCTGGCCGATTCCACGCAGCACGCGTTCGCCAAGCTCTACGAGCCGGATGGTCGGCCGTTCCGCGACGCACCCGACGACATCAGTGTCGGCGGGGCCGACGGCGGCACGGCGGACGTCGTCGTCCGGGCGGAGGACCTCGTCGCCGGCGTGTACGAGCTGGACGTCGTCGCCCCGCCGCTGGCGGCCGTGACCGCGGACGTGCGCGCCGCAATCGCCGCCGTGACGCTCGCCCGGACCGGGCATGGCCTGGAGGCCGGCGACGCCGGGTCGGAGACGGTGGCTGGCCGGGTGACCTCGCAATTGATCGGCGCGGAAGCCGCGTTTCCGGTCGAGGGGCGCGGGCTCCCGGCCGAGTCGCTCACGGTACGCGTCCCGGCGTGGGCGGCGCGGGCCGAGGTGGACGTCGAGATGCCGCGGGAGCAGTGGAACCGGTTCACCGATTTCGGGGTCACGGTTTTCGATTCCAGCGGCCAGCAGGTGAACGAAGGGCCGATGAACTACGCGGTGGCCCGCCAGCGGTTCGCGGTTCCCGAGGAGCTGGCCGGTCAGGCGCTCATCGTCGAGCTGTTCCCCGCGTCGGCCCAGGTCGGGCCGGTGCCGGCCTGGCGCGCCACGGTGCGGGTGCGATTCCTGCTCAAGACGCCGCGGCCGGCCCAGGCCGGCAAGGACGTGACCGTCGTCGCCGGCGGCCGCTCCACGCTCGAGCTCGCCGCTACGCCCCCGCTGCAGGCGCCCGCGGGCTTCCAGCCCCTCGTCGAAGTGCGCGTGACGCCTCCCGCCGGCGACGCGGCGATTCGGCGCGCGACCCTGGAGCATCCGTGACGCCGACCGTCCGGATCGCGGCCGGGCAGGGCTTCTGGGGGGACTGGCTCGAGGCGCCGGTGCGCCAGGTGACCGGCGGTCCGGTGGATTACCTGATGATGGACTATCTCGCCGAAGTGACCATGTCCATCATGCAGAAACAGAAGACGCGGGACCCGCGTCTGGGCTACGCCAAGGATTTCGTCCCGCTGATGGAGCGGATCCTTCCCACCCTGGCGCAGCGCGGCATCAAGGTGACCACGAATGCCGGCGGGGTGAACCCGCCCGCTTGCGCGGAGGCCGTCGCCGCGCTCGCCCGCAGGCTCGGCCTGGCCGGGAAGCTCACGATCGGCGTCGTCAGCGGCGACGACCTGCTGGGCCGGCTGGACGAGCTCCTCGCGCGCGGTCACGGGCTGAAGAACCTCGATACCGGGCGGCCCCTCGGCGACGTGCGCGACCGCGTGCAGTCGGCCAACGCGTATCTCGGCGCCGCACCGGTCGTGGACGCGCTGGGCCGCGGCGCGGACATCGTGATCACGGGGCGCGTCACTGACACGGGGCTAACGCTTGGGCCTATGATGCACGCCTTCGGATGGCGCCGCGACGCGTGGGATCTGCTCGCGGCCGGCACCGTGGCCGGACACACCATCGAATGCGGCGCCCAGTGCACCGGCGGGAATTGCCTCGTGGACTGGGAGCGCGTGCCCGACCTCGCCAACGTCGGGTATCCGATCGTCGAGGCCCGCCCCGACGGCAGCTTCGACGTGACCAAGCATCCCGGCACGGGCGGCCGCGTCACCGTGGCCGGGGTGACCGAGCAGCTCGTCTACGAGATGGGCGACCCGCAGGCCTACATCACGCCCGACTGCGTCGCCGACTTCACGACCATCCAGCTGACGCAGGTAGGGAAGGACCGCGTGCGGTTCGCCGGCATCAAAGGGCGCTCCGCGACCGGCAAGCTCAAGGTCTCGATCGCCTATGCCTACGGCTACAAGGCCGTCGGGACGCTGGTGTACGCGTGGCCCGACGCCTACGCAAAGGCACGCCGCGCCGACCAGGTGTTGCGGCGGCGGCTCGCGGACCTGGGACTCGAGTTCGAGGCGATCGTGACCGAATTCGTCGGCGTGGACGCGACGCACGGTCGGCTCGCGACCGCGGCAGGCGTGCCCGTCGACCTCCCCGAGGTCCAGCTCCGGGTCGGCGTGCGGGCGCGCGAGCTCGCCCCGGTCGAGCGGTTCACGCGCGAGATCGCGCCCTTGATCCTCAACGGTCCCCCCAGCGTCACGGGGTTCGCGGGCGGGCGACCCAAGCCGGAGGAGATCGTCGCCTACTGGCCGGCGCTCATCGACAAGGGGGAGGTCCAGCCGTGCGTGGACGTGGTCGCCGTATGAAGAAGGTCCGCCTGCTCGAGCTCGCCCATGCGCGCTCGGGCGACAAAGGGGACACGGCGAACGTCGGGCTGATCGCCCGGAAGGCGGCGTTTTACCCGCACCTTGTCAAGCAGGTGACCGCGGCCCGGGTGGCGCGGCACTTCAAGGCGATGATCACCGGACCGGTCGAGCGCTTCGAGCTGCCGAACCTGCGCGCCCTCAATTTCCTACTGCACGGCGCGCTCGACGGCGGCGGCACGATCTCGCTCAAGACGGACGCCCAGGGAAAGGTGTTCTCGACCGCCCTGCTGCGCATGATGGTGGAGGCGCCGCGGTGAGCGATCGGGTGCTGAGCGCGCTGCAAGGCGGCGTGTTGACGGGGACCCTCAACCGTCCCGACAAGCGTAACGCCATCGATGCGGCCATGATCGACGCGCTGCTCGCGTTGCTCGAGCGCGCCGACCTGGACGCCGAGGTGCGCGTGGTCGCGCTGCGGGGGGCGGGCGTCGACTTCTGCGCGGGGATGGATCTGCACGAGCTGCTCGCCTCGGCGGACAAGACAGTGACGGAGAACCGGGAGGCGGCGCTGCACTTCGGCGAGATCTTCGTCCGCCTGCGGCAGCTCCCCAAGCCGGTGGTCGCGCTGGTGCGCGGGCGCGCGCTCGCGGGAGGCTGCGGCCTGGCCACGGCGTGCGACCTGGTGCTCGCGGCGGAGTCGGCGCAGTTCGGCTATCCCGAGGTGCAGCGCGGCTTCGTGCCGGCGCTGGTCATGAACCTGCTGAAACGCAGTGTCGGGGAGAAAATCGCGTTCGACCTGGCAGCGACCGGCCACGTCCTCACCGCGACCGAGGCAGCCGCCGTGGGGCTCGTCTCCCGCGTCTACGAGGACGCCGACTTCGAGGAGCAGGCCGCGGATCTGCTCCGCACCCTGACGACGATCAGCGCCAGTGCGCTCGCCCTCACCAAGCAGCTGCTCTACCGGCTGGAGGGGGTGCCGCTCGCCGAGGGCATTCGCCTCTCGGCCGACGTCAACGCCATCAGCCGAACGACGCCGGATTTCCGGTCCGCGCTGCAGGCGTTCCTCAAGAAGTAGGCGTGGCGCTCCCGTGGTTCCGCGTGAAGGCTCGGCCGATCAGGGCGGGCCTTGGTTGGTCGCCACGATGCGCAGCGGCGGCGACACCGACAGGTTGGCCACGCCCATTAGGACGCCTGTTTGTGTGGCGCCCGGCGCCGCCGTGCACGGCGTCCAGCCCACCCCCACCGGGGCCTGATACAGACGCCGGGGATCAGGCCCGCCCATGAGCTGCAGCAGGGCGCCCGACGCGATGTTCGTGAACTCCAGCTCCACGCAACCGACGTAGGCTCCCCCCGTTCCGTGCGGGTCCGCGAGGAGGTAGTACTTCCCGCCGGCGGTGAACAGGTCGGCGCCGTTGATCTGCGCCCGATCCGACCCCAGAAAGTTGGCCCCCGCCGTGTCGACGAGGGTCGTCACGTAACTCCATGTCGCCCCGTGATCGGTGGAGCGCAGCAGCCGGATGTCGATAGGGAACTTGGTCCCTGTGAACCACACGCAGCCGACGGCGAGATCGATCGTCGTGCCGCGAGTCTGCGCGCCCGGCTCCGTGAGCAACACGCAGTTGCTGACCCCGGTCAGAGCGGGGTCGTGTGTGATGTTTTGGCCCACGCCGCTGTCTGAAGCCGTCGAGGGCGAGTCCCACCCCAGCAGCCGCGTTTCCGCCGACCACGGGCCGCCGAGCGCCGGGCCGGTGTACAGGGAGATCACGCCGTAGGCGTATTCCAGTGTCCCGCCCGAGGTCACGAAGTAGCTGTGGTTGAACACCTTGTAGCGGCGACTCGCATCCGGGTCCGTGGAATCCACGACGAGCGTGGGCACCTCGTGCACCCACGTACCGGTGCAGGTGGCAGCGCCGCACACCGCCATGTCCGTCGTCGTGATGGTGCGAGCCGAAGCGACGTTCACGTCTGCGAGGAAGGCCCAGGTGGCGCCGCCGTCGCTCGACTGCGCTACGCGGGTATGCACGGAGCTCTGGCTCGGCACGCTCGAATAGGCGAGACCACCACTGCCCGCGCCCGCGGCGTACGCCAGGGAAGGGTCGAGCACGCCGAGCGAGCTGCCCGCGTCCCCGGTGATGGTCACGGGGGTGAGGGTGAGCCCAGGTGGCGGCGGTGGCGGGGTGCCGCCCTTGTCAGAGCAGGCGAGAACCAGTGCGGCGGCGGCGGCAGCCAGGGCACGTGGAAGACGGATCATGGTAGTATTCTACTGTCGTTTCCCGAGCGAGGTTCGCATGGCTTCACTGAACGTCCCCATGTACGACCCGGCGATGGTGCGCCCGATGCGTGAGGAGCTGACGCGCATCGGATTCAGCGAGTTGCACACCGCCGCCGAGGTGGACTCCGCGCTCCCCGACGAGCGCGCCCCGATGCTCGTCGTGGTCAATTCGGTGTGCGGCTGCGCGGCCCGCAACGCCCGTCCCGCCGCCACGCTAGCGCTCGAGCACCCGGTGCGCCCGACCAAGCTGTACACGGTGTTCGCCGGACAGGACGCCGAGGCCACCGCCCGCGCCCGCTCCTACTTCACGGGCTACGGTCCGTCCTCACCCTCCATGGCCCTGTTTCGCGACGGCCGACTCGTCTACATGCTGGAACGGCGCAGCATCGAGGGCCGCAGCCCGCGCGATATCGCCGCCGACCTCGTCGCTGCGTTCGACCGGTTCTGTGCCTGAAGAGCCGACGAAGCGCCTGATCGTCGTCGGGGACCGGGTGCTCGTCGCTCCGGCCGAAGGTGAGGAGCGCACCACCGTGGGACTCTACCTCCCCGCGACGGCGCTCGAGGGCCGCCAGGTGCAGGGCGGCCGCATCATCGCGACCGGGCCCGGAACGCCGATGGGCGAGCCGGCCGCGCTAGATGACGAGCCGTGGAAGATCCGCAGCGCCGAAGTGAAATACCTGCCGGTGCAGGCGCACGTGGGCGATTATGCGTTGTTCTTCCGCAAGGCCGCCGTCGAGATCACGTTCGAGGACAAGAGCTACCTCGTCGTCCCCCAGGCGGCGATCCTGGTGCTGGTCCGCGAAGGGGCGGGCCCGGGATAATCGCGGCGATTTGCCACGCGCGGCGCAAAACGGGTCCCGCTCCGGAGCGCGGGACCCGTTTTCGTATGGGGTCGTGGGATCAATTGCCGGAGGACTCCCGCGGGCGCGGGAGCTGTTGGCTCGTCACTGGGGCTACCCCAGGTTCCGCGTGCCGCAGCTCCGCGTCCTGGGGCCGCTGCTCGCCGGGCGCAACGTGCTGACGGTGCTCCCCACGGGCGCCGGCAAGTCGTTGTGTTATCAGGTCCCCGCGCTCATGGGGAACGCGCTGACGCTGGTCGTGTCGCCGTTGATCTCCCTGATGCAGGATCAGGTCGGCGCGCTGCGGCGGCGTGGCGTTGCGGCGGCGTACCTGAACAGCGCCCTCCCCCGGGAGGCACGACGCGCCGTGCTGGAGGCGACGCTCGCCGGCCAGGTGCGTCTCCTCTACTGTGCTCCGGAGCGCTTGGGCTCGCTTGTCGGTGCCCTGCGGAGAGCCGGAATCCGTCCCGCGTTGCTCGCGGTGGACGAAGCCCACTGCATCACCGAGTGGGGCAACGAATTCCGCCCGGTGTATCGCCAGCTGGGCCGGTGGCGATACCTGTTGGGCGACCCGCCCACGCTCGCGCTCACCGGCAGCGCCACGCCGCACACCCGGGCGGACATCCTCCACGTCCTGCGGATTCCGCAGGCAGACGTCGTCGTCACCTCATTCGATCGACCCAATCTGCGCTTCGCCGTCGAGCGCGTGAAGGACAACCGCACGCGGTTCGCGCGGCTGCGGGAGCTGATCCGTGGGGCGGGCGGGGCGGTCGTGATCTACGCGCCGACCCGGCGGCTTGTCGAGCTGGTCACCCGCGCGCTGCTGCGACGCAGCGTCGGCGCGGCCCCCTACCATGCGGGGCTCACGGCCGCGGTGCGGCGCCGCGTGCTCGATGCGTTCCTGGGCGATCGCGTCGCCGTCGTCGTGGCGACGACCGCGTTCGGGATGGGGATCGACAAGCCCGACGTGCGGCGGGTGCTGCACTGGGGCCCCGCGCGGACGCTGGAGGGCTACTACCAGGAGGCCGGGCGGGCGGGACGGGATGGCGGCCCCGCAGGGTGTTGGGTGCTGTGGCGGCCCGAGGACTTCGGCTTCGGGGAACACGCGGCGGCGATGCGGCGCTACGTGGAAGCGCGCCGGTGTCGCCGCCGCATGCTCCTGCAGTACTTCGGGGAGCGCCTCGACGGGTGCAGCGGGTGCGACGTCTGCGGTTAGAAGAGCTGTCCCGCGCGCGCCCGGAAGTCCACGTTGTCGCGCACCCACTTCCACAGGTCCGCCTGCTGGGCCAGCGGCAGGTTCGGCTTGTACTGCTGGTGCCAGCCCGCCATGACCTGGGCTTCCTGGGTCCAGAGCCGCACGCGCTTGTGCTTGACCAGCCGCTTCCAGTTCTCGCCGACCTGGGGGCTGGCGTACAGGATGCGCACCGTGACGCTGCGGGAGAGGAACTCGAGCGGGGAGAGGTCGATCCGGGCGTACGGGCTCTCGTGGGCCGCGAGCCGCGTCCCGGGCGGCACGTCGGGCAACCCGTCGCTCATGATCACCACGTTGAGCGGCGCGAGGATGAGGCCCCGCTCCCTCACAAGGCTCGAGATCCGCGAGACAAAGGCGTTGAAGTCGGTGTAGGCGTCCGTCTGCGGAAACCAGCTGCGCAGGTCCGCCGCGATCTGGTCGGGGGAGCGCCCCTGGAAATCGTTGATCGGGTGGAACGCCTTCGGTTCTCCGGCCCGCATCCCGCCCACCGAGCTCACGAACAGTGACGTGGGGACTTTGAGTTCGCCGAGGCCGTTCATGTGGGCGTAGATGTACAGCGCGGTGAACTGAATCGCGTCGTCGTAGAGCCGGGAGTCGCGGAACGATCCGCTTACGTCGAGGCCGATGATCATCGTCGACGCCGGCGGCTTCTTGGCCTGGTCGCCCCCGCCGCCCCCCGCGCCCCCCCCGCCCCCCCGACCACACGCGGCCGCGGCCACGAGCGCTACGGTGGCGAACCGTCGCAGGCCGTTCATGGCGCGCCTCCGGGAACCACATGCTTCCCGCTGGGCGTCATCTGCGGAGTGCTCGCCAACACCTGGTCCAGGCTGCGGAACGGGAGCGCGAACGTGGGGTGCCCGAGGATCACCACCACCGCGAAATTGACGCCGGCCGCGAGGAGCTGCAGCACGGGGAGGGAGATCAGCTCGAAGACCTCCCGTGCTTCCTGCTTGAACCACACCGACTCGCGCTTCAGCGCGTCGATCGGGCCCTTCCAGAAGTCGGGTTCGATGGGCGCGACCTGCGTCGCGCCGTGGGAGCCCGCAATGTTCTGACGGGCGAGAATCCCCAGCAGGGCGGGGGTGCCGAAGCGTCCGAACAGGAACCACGTCATGGCCCGCACGCCGATCCACCCGAATGAGGCCAGGGCCAGCGTCGAGAAGAAGCCCATCTGGAAGCCGGTCTGGTTGGCGATCCACGGCGTGATCGCGTCGATCAGCTCGCGGTACAGGAACATCACCTCGAAGAACATCACGAACCCCTCGACGAGCGCCATCGAGATGATCTGCGTGGTGTTCTTGGTCTTGATGGCGTCGCTCAGCGCCTGGATCGCCGCGAAGCTGCCGGAGATCAGAATGAACAGGAACGGCCACAGGATCAGGCTGACGCCCAAGCCGGAGAGCTCGCTCCCCGTCAGATCGGCCAGCACCTCGGTGATCGTCGGGCGCAGGGTGAAGGTGAAGATGGTCCCTTCCAGCGCGGACCAGAACAGAATGAAGATGAACGCGAGCCACGGCACCCCGGGTTGGAAGTACTGGCGGGTCATCCAGTCGAGCAGGGCGAGCGGGCGCGTGAAGATGAACTTGATGAACCGGCCCGCCAGCGAAGCGCCCAGCTTCAGGAGCCCCCACAGCCAGCCAAGCAGCACGACGACGAACCGGAACAGGCCGGCCCAATAGAACCACGTCATCCGCGCCGCATCCCACCACGACATCAGCAGCGCCGTGAGGAAGCCGCCACGTCCCGACCGGAACGGGAGCGTGTACAGGGACGCCATGGTGCACCACAGGGCGGCCACGAGGAGCGCGCTCGGCAGGAGGATGAACAGCGCCTTCAAGGCGATCTCCCAGCCCGTGCTCCCGGTGACGGCGAAGCCCAGCAGGAGCTTCTGCGAGTCGATGATCCAAGTGAAGCCCGACGCCACGAAGCGCAGCGTCTCTTGCCAGGTGGACGGGATCGCTTGCGGCATGGACGCGAGCATGTGAGTGCCTTTCGTCGGCCGGGTTGAGACGGCCTGTGATATAGGGGACCCCCGCCTGGTGCGGCGTGAGGCAGGTCACCCGATCCCTGTGGCTGACACTCTGACAGGGCATAACTTGCATGGGGCGGGCCTCCCCGCGCCACTCCCGCCTATATTGCGGCATGCACGATTCGCTCTACTTCTCCGAGCACCACCTCCAGGTCCGCGATATGGTGCGCGACTTCGCACAGAGCGTCGTGAAGCCCAGCGCGCGCGCGTACGATCTCGAGAGCCGCTTCCCCTGGGACAACGTGAAACGCATGGCCGAGCTGGGCCTGTTCGGCATCCCGTGGCCCGAGGAGCTCGGGGGCGCGGGGATGGATTACCTCTCCTACATCACCGTGATCCACGAGCTGGCGAAGGTGGACGCAAGCCATGCCATCACGGTCAGCGCGCATACGACCCTCGGCACCTCGCCCATCGTGGACTTCGGGACCGACGACCAGAAGCACCGCTACATCCCCCTGCTCGCGCAGGGCCGGGTGCTGGCCGGCTTTGGGCTCACCGAGCCGGGCGCCGGATCGGACGCGGGCGGCACCAAGACGGCGGCCGTCGACAAGGGCGATCACTACGTCCTCAACGGCTCGAAGATCTTCATCACCCACGCGGGCGTGGGGGAGGTCTTCGTCGTCACGGCGCGGACCGACCCCAAAGCCCAGAAGACCCACGGCATCACCGCCTTCATCGTAACCAAGGACACCACCGATCTCGCCGAGGCGGCACGCGTCGGGGTCGGGCACGCGCCCGAGCTCGCAAAAATGGGCGGCATTGACGCGGGCAAGAAAGAAGACAAACTCGGCTGGCGGGCCTCCGACACGCGGGAGCTGATCTTCGCGGACGCGATGGTCCCCAAGGAAAACGTGCTCGGCACAGTGGGGAGCGGATTCCCGCAGATGTTGCACACCTTGGACGGCGGGCGCATCGGCATCGGGGCGCTGGCCCTGGGGATCGCCGAGGGGGCGCTGGAGGAGTGCCTCGCCTACACCAGTCAACGCAAGCAGTTCGGCCGGGTGATCGCCACCTACCAGGGCGTGCACTTCGCCCTCGCCGATATGGCGACGGAGATCGAGGCCGCGAAGCATCTCGTCTACCACGCCGCGTGGCTCAAGCAGCACGGTCACCCGTTCAAGCGGGAGGCCGCGATGGCGAAGCTCTACACCTCTGAGCTGGCGATGCGCGCGACGATCAAAGCCGTGCAGCTGCACGGCGGCTACGGCTACACCACGGAGTACCCGGTCGAGCGCATGATGCGCGACGCCAAGATCTGCGAGATCGGGGAAGGCACGAGCGAGATCCAACGCATCGTGATCGCGCGGCAGCTGCTCGGGGACTTGATCGACTAGATCTCCGGCGGCTTGTAGGGCGCCGGCTCGAGGGTCTTCTCCTCAGGGTGCGCGAGCTCCTTGTGCAGGTGCTCGAGCAGCTCCAGCTGGCGCTGCTGCATGTGCCACAGCTCGTGCCACTGCTTGTAGCGCAGCCCGTCCATCTTGTCGTGCAGGTCGCGGATTTCGACCTCCGCCATCAGGTTGATCTGGTAGTCCTGCGTCGCCTGCAGCCGGTCCTTTTCCGCCTGCCGGTTCTGGCTCATCATGATCACGGGCGCCTGCAGCGCGGCCAGCGCCGAGAGTGCGAGGTTCAGGAGGATGAACGGATAGGGATCGAACGGCCGGCGCAGCAACACCCAACTGTTGAGCGCCATCCAGATGAGCAGGATCCCCGCGAAGATACCGATGAATGTCCAGCTGCCGCCGAACTTGGCCACGCGGTCGGCGACGCGCTCGCCCAGCGTCATGGCCGCCTCGTATTCCTGCTGGACCATCCGGCTGACACGCCCGCGCCGCGCGATCTGCGTGACCAGCGATTTCTCCATCTCCGAGATCTTCTCGTACTCCCTCTCGAGATACCCCAGAAACTTCTTGGCCCGGAACTGCTCGTGGCAGTGAGGGCAGATGCCGCGCTTCGCATCCCACTCCGGGCGGTCGCGTTTGATGATGTCGAGAATCTGGTTTTCGAGCTTCTGCGGGGAGATGAGCTTGCGACCGTCGACCGGCGTCCCGCACAGCGAGCAGTTGAACTTGGGCATGAGCGGCCTCTCTGGGGTCGGCACAACAATACGCGCGCGCCTGGTAACTCTCAAGCGCGCTTGGTGTTATCGGCCGATCTTCAGAGCAGCGTGCCCCGCAGCATCAGCGCGGCGATCGTGAAGTAAATGACGATGCCGGTGACGTCGACCAGCGTGGCGACGAACGGGGCCGACGCGCTGGCGGGGTCGAAGCCCAGGCGGCGCAGGAGGAACGGCAGCATCGAGCCGGTGAGCGAGCCGAAGGTGACGACGCCGACGAGGGCGGTCCCCACGGTGGCGGCGACGCGGACGTGGTGGACGCCGTAGTCGTACCAGCCGAGCGCCTGCCAGGAGAGAATACGCACCACGCCGATCAGCCCGAGGATAGCGCCGAGGGCGAGGCCCGACGGCAGCTCGCGCAGCGCCACCCGCCACCAGTCGCGCAGCGTGACCTCGCGCAAGGCCATCGCGCGGATGATGAGGGAGGTGGCTTGAGAGCCGGAGTTGCCCCCCGAGCTGATGATCAGCGGAATGAACAGCGCGAGCACGACCGCCTGCGCGATCTCGTGCTCGAAGTGGCTCATCGCGCTGGCGGTGAACATCTCGGAGATGAACAGCGCACACAGCCAGCCGGCGCGCTTCTTGATCATCGTGCCGAGGCCGATCTCGGTGTACGGCGCGTCGAGCGCCTCCATGCCGCCGAACTTCTGGACGTCTTCGGTCAGCTCGCTGGTGAGCGCGTCGATGACGTCGTCCACCGTGACGATCCCCATGACCTGGCTGGAGGCGTTGACCACCGGCACGGCGAGCAGGTCGTACTTGGCGATGATCCGCGCCACCTCCTCGCGATCAGTGAGTGGCCCAACGGTGATCGGCGGCCGCGGCTCGCCGACGTCGGCGACGCGCATCTGCTTGTCCGCGACGACGAGCTCGCGTAACGACACGACGTGCACCAGGCTCCGATCCTGGGGATCGTGCACGTACACGGCGTATACGGTCTCCTTCGCCTCGCCGACGTTATGGATGTGGTGCAGGGCCTGCTCGACCGTCCAATTGGCCGGAACGGTGACGAACTCGGTCGTCATGAGGCCCCCGGCGGTTTCAGCCGGGTAGCGGAGCAGCAACTTTAGGCGGTCCCGGGTCGGCTGGTCGAGCTGCTTCAAGTAACGGGTGCGATCCGCTTCCGGGAGCGTGCGGAACAGGTCCGCCTGCTGGTCCGGGGACATCGCGTCGATGAGCGCCGCCGCCGTGGCGTCGTCGATGTGGCTGAGAATCGCGTGGCGGTTTTCGAGCTCGGGCTCGTTGAACACCGCCAGCGCGACGTCGAACGGCAGCGCGCACAGCACCACCGCCGCGGCCTCGGGCCGGACGTCGCGGAGCAGCTCGGCCAGGTCCACGCTGCGCAGCCCGGCGATGGCTTCGGCGAACTCGAGGGGGTCGCCGGCCAGGAGGTAGAGGAGTTCTGGGGTGAGATCGGTCGCGAGTTCCGCCATCGCGATACCCTGGTGACTGAGGTGAGCGGTGAATCGCAGGGACGTCCTTCAAGCTATGGGGCGCGGTGCATTGACGTAACTCCCAAGTGCTCCTAGATTTATCGATGTTATGATGCGGACTATGGCCCTGCCCGTCATCCGTGCCGGTCTCTCGGCGGCTCTGCCGGGCCAGCGGGTCCCCCGTCACTCATCCGTTGTCCACACCGGAACCAGTTTCTGCTGGACCGTACTAGGCGCCCCGCGCGGCTGTTGGCCGACCGGGGCCAGAGGTGATTGCTTTGAAGCGCGAGATTCTCATCAGCGGCAGCCCGCGGGAGACGCGCGTGGCGATTCTGGAGGACGACCGCCTTGTTGAGCTGCTGGTCGACCGTCCCGACGCCCGCCGCTCCGTGGGCGACATCTACCTCGGCAAGGTCGAAGCTGTCTTGCCGGGCATTCAGGCGGCGTTCGTCGATATCGGGGCGGAAAAGAGCGCCTTCCTCCACGCCTCGGACCTGATCGCCTCGGACGAAGACGAAGACCCGGCCGAGCGCGACGACGACGACAACGGCGACAACGGGACCGCGCATCACGAGCGCGGCCGTGGGCGCCGCGCCCTCCCCGACATCGGCGACGAGTTGAAGCGCGGGCAGACCAAGCTCGTGCAGGTCATCAAAGAGCCGATCGGCACCAAGGGCTCCCGCGTCACCGCCCAGATCTCCCTCGCCGGCCGCTTCCTGGTCTACATGCCGTTCGCGGAGAAAGTCGGCGTCTCCCGCAAGATCGAGAGCCGCGACCTGCGCACCCGGCTGCGCGATATGGTCGGCGGGCTGGTGCCCAAGGATGCGGGCGGCTGGATCATCCGCACCGTCGCCGACGATCTGACCGAAGAGGTGTGCAAGCGGGAAATCGACCACCTCGTGGGCCTGTGGAAGAAGGTCAAACGGCGCTCGGGCTCGGTGCGCGCCCCGGCGCTGCTGCAGCGCGAGACCAGCCTCACGCGCGGCATCGTGCGCGATCTGTTCAGCGACAAGGTGGACTCGTTGCTCGTCGACTCGAAGCTGCTGTTCAACGAGATCGCGTCGTACCTGAAGCAGATCGACCCGTCGTTGCAGGGGCGTGTGAAGCTCTACGAAGCGGAAGACCCGCTGTTCGACGAGTACGACATCGAAGGAGAGATCCGCGGGTTGTTCGCCCAGCGGGTGGAGCTGCCCACCGGCGGCTACATCATCATCCAGCCGACCGAGGCATTGACCTCGATCGACGTCAACACCGGCCGCTACACGGGGAAGAAGGATCCCGAAGGCACGATCCTCAAGACCAACCTCGAGGCGGCACGTGAGGTGGCGCGGCAGCTGCGGCTGCGCGACATCGGCGGGATCATCGTCGTGGACTTCATCGACATGGAGTCGCGCGGCAACCGCGACAAGGTGCTGCAGGAGCTGCGCACCCACCTGGGGCGGGACCGGGCGCGGACACGGGCGTTCGCCGTCTCCGAGCTCGGCCTGATCGAGATGACCCGCCAGCGGGTGCGTCCGTCCCTGTGGCAGTCGATGACGGCCGAGTGCCCGACGTGCACCGGTACGGGCCGGGTGTTTCGACCCGAGGTCGTGGTGCGGCGCATGGAGCGCTCGCTCAAGCGGGCCAGCGCCGATCACAAGGAGCGCCAACTCGCCGTGCGGCTCCACCCCGAGGTCGCCCTGTACCTGCTGGAGCAGGAGCCGAACTTCCTGCGGCAACTGGAAAAGCAGACCGGCCTCGAGCTCGAGGTGCGCGACGACCCGATGATGCGCCTGGACGAATTCCGGATGATGGCCAAGCCGGCGGGGCGCGACGTGACGGAGCAGTATGCGGTGGCGTAAAGCCGTATCGGCCGGATGGCCGTACGGCTTGCACGAACCTCAAGGCATGATTAGAGTTCCGGCCCTATGACCTACGCCGTTTTCACGACCGGAGGCCAGCAGTTCAAGGCCGAGCCTGGGCGCACCGTCCAGGTGCCGCTGCTCCCCGCGGAGCCCGGCAAGACGGTCACCTTCGATCACGTCCTGCTGGTCAGCGACGGCAAGAAGGTGCATGCGGGTCAACCGCTCGTGCGTGGCGCCAAGGTGACCGCGGAGGTGGTGCGGCACGGCAAGGGCAAGAAGATCCGGATCTTCCGGTTTGCGCGCCGCGCCGGGTACCGGCGCAGGGCAGGGCACCGGCAGGATTTCACCGAGATCAAGATCCAAGACGTGAAGGTCGGGTGACCCATGGCGCATAAGAAAGGGGTCGGCTCTTCCCGCAACGGCCGTGACTCGGGCCCGAAGTACCTCGGCGTCAAGCGCTTCGGGGGCGAGGCGGTGCGCGCGGGTCACATCCTCGTGCGCCAACGGGGCACGAAGTTCCATCCGGGCAAGAACGTGGGTCGCGGCAGCGACGACACGCTATTTGCTCTGATCGACGGCGTCGTCAAGTTCGAGCACAAGGACAAGAGGCGGTTTCGCGTGAGTGTCTACGCGGCGGTGAACTAAGGGCAGGGATGGCATAAGGCGGAAGGGGCGGCAAGGTCCAGCCTGGCCGCCTTTTTTTGTGCCCATGAGCGTGGTTAAGGTGACACTCCGAGGACGCGAAGCCTGCAAACTTGGCCGTGGCCCCCTACGAGCGGTTCCAAGCCTGGCAACTATCGTACAAGCTTGTTCTCAAGGTATACGCCGCAACAGACGCTTTTCCGAAGCATGAGCTATATGGCCTGACCTCCCAAGCCAGGCGCGCGGCGTTCTCCGTGGTCCTGAATATCGCAGAAGGCTCAGCGAAGAGGGGTGACAGGGAATTCCGACGCTTCCTCGACATCGCGATTGGTTCGGTAACCGAGCTCCAAGTAGCGCTTCGTCTAGCGCGTGATCGTGGGTATCTCCCTGTCCACGACTGGGAGGCCTTGGAGCGCTTACGCAATCACGCCGGGGCCTTGACGTGGCTGTTGTACAAGGCCGTCAGTAAGCAACAACGGCCCGGGCTTTGAATCGCCACTGCCGCCCGTACCGCCCTTGCTGTCCTTGACGCCTCTAGTATTTCGGCGGCAGCGTCTTGTACCGTTCGAACAGCTCCGTCTGGCGGCTGCGCAGCGGAACCTCCCGGCCCCGGATGATCACGTGCTCGACGCCGGTCGAGAACTCGAATGGGTCGCCGGACCAGACCACCACATTCGCCACCTTGCCGACGTCGAGGGCGCCGTAGCGGTCCGCCACTCCAAACACTTCGGCGGGCGACAGCGTCACGGCGCGTAGCGCCTGCTCCCACGTCATGCCGTAGGACACCGCGTTGCCGGCCTGCTGGCGCAGGTTGCGCGCGTTGTGCGTGTCCGTCTCCAGGAGGGCGACCTTCACCCCCGCCCGGGCGAGCACCGCGGCGTTCTCATAACGCACGCCGAGCGCGTCGTAGGACGGGATGTTGTCGAGCGGCTCCACGAGCACCGGGACGCCGGCCCGGGCGATCGCCTCCGCGATCTCCCAGCCTTCCTGGGCCCCGGCGAGGATGACCTTCAGGCGGAACTCCCGCCCGAAGCGCAGGACCGTTTCGATGTCGCTGCGGCGGTTGGCCACGGCGATGAGGGGCAGTTGCCCGCGTAGCACCGGCAGCAGGGCCTCGAGATCCGCCGCCGACGCTGAGAGCGGCTGCATCGCGCCGCGGTTGTAGTCCGCCCGGCGGCGGGCATACTCCAGGGCGTCGTTGAACACGCGCCGCAACCGCTCCGCCACGCCGGCGCGCGAGCCGCCGCCCTCATCTTTCGCGTTCTCGTCGAAGTTGGCCACGACGCCGATCGGTGACTTCACAAGCATCTGCTCGATCGTGGCGCCGTCGAGGTCGATGAGCACCGCCTGACCGCTGATGAGGTGCCCCTGCGGCGCCGCGAGCACGGTGGTGATCCCCTCCATCCGCGTCACGGGGATGAGCGTCGAGGCCGGGTTGATCCCCTCGGCCACGTTGAACGACGCGGCGATGGTGTCGCCCTGGAGGTACATCTCACGCGTTCCGCCCACCCGGCTGATTTCGACGAGGCCCATCTGCGTGCCGCCGTCGATGAAACCGGGCGTCACCCATTTGCCCGTCGCGTCGATCCGCGTGGCGTCCGCCGGAATCGTCACGTTAGGCCCGACGGCCGCGACGCGGCCGTTCTGGATGAGCACCGTGGCGTGCTCGAGCTTGGGGCCGGAGACGGGGTAGACCGTTCCGCCCGTGATCGCGATGGTCTGGGCGAGGAGGAAGGCGATCATCGGTCGGTCCCGGGCGCGGGCACCTGGCCCAATTCGAAGTCGGTGCGCGGCTGGTGCTTGGGATCGTTGCGGTCGTAGAGCAGCCAGCCGTCGTTGTAGACCTGGAGTGCTTTGCTGTAGACCGAGAACGGGTCGCCCGACCACACGACGACGTCCGCCATCTTGCCGGGCTCGAGCGTGCCCACGATCGAGTCGAGACCGAGCGCCCACGCCGGGTTGGCCGTGACCCAGCGAATCGCCTGGTCGCGCGTAATGGGAATCCCCGCGCGAATCCCCGCGTTCATCGCCTTGCCGGCCTCCTGATTCAACCGCTGGATGCCGCTGGGGCTGTCGGAATGGATGACCGGACGCCCGCCGGCCTGTTGGTTGAGCGCGGCGTTCTGTTGCACGCCGTCCATGGCTTCCTCTTTGAATCCCCACCAGTCAGCCCACACCGAGACCGACACGTTCTCGCGCGCCAAGAGGTCGGCGATCTTGTACGACTCGACCGCGTGATGAAACGAGCGGATGTGAAAGCCGAATTCGTGAGCGAGGTCCATCATCTGCGCCATTTCGTCGGCGCGATAGCAGTGCATCTGTACGAAGATGTTCCCCCGCAAGACCTCGGCGAGCGACTCGAGCCGCAGATCGCGCGCGGGCGGGTCGCCCTGATGATCCTTACGCCATTTGTCCCAGCGCTGCCGGTACTGCTCGGCCTGGATGAACGCGCTGCGGTAGCCCGCCATGTTGCCCATGCGGGTCGAGGGCCCGCGGCTGCGATACACCCCTTTGGGGTTCTCGCCGCACGCCATCTTCAGCCCGTAGTGCGCGCCGGGAAACTTCATCTCCTGCACCGTGCGCGCGGGAATGAGCTTCAGGATGGCGCTGCGGCCGCCGATCAGGTTGGCCGATCCGGGCAGCGCCTGTATGGTCGTGATGCCGCCCGCGATCGCCAGGGGGATCTGCGGGTCCTGCGGCCAGAACGAGTGCTCGGCCCATACCTCGGCGGTCACGGGGTTCGTGGCTTCGTTGCCGTCCGATTCCGCCTCGGTCCCCGGCGCCGCGTACACGCCGAGGTGCGAGTGATCGTCGATCAGACCGGGGGTCACGAACTTCCCGGTGCCGTCGACGACGAGGGCGTCCGGCGGCGCCTGGACCGTGGCTCCCACGGCGACGATGCGCCCGTCCCGGAACAGGATCGAGCCGTTGGGAATCTCCTGGCCGGCGGCGGTCATGATGGTCGCGTTGCGGATCAGCACCGGAGGATTGGGGTGGCGCTGATACGTGGACGGATACTGCGCCCGGTCGACGGAGCTCGACTCCGCCGACGCGCGCGTTTGGGCCGGCGCCTGGC